>Ga0070698_100003051_pt1 | contig 18455 bp, 20 predicted proteins | sample KBSK1502metaG_FD_65477 | JGI IMG/M metagenome (GOLD analysis project Ga0070698, IMG submission 65477) | Corn, switchgrass and miscanthus rhizosphere microbial communities from Kellogg Biological Station, Michigan, USA - KBS K1-50-2 metaG | ecosystem: Host-associated > Plants > Roots >...
GAAAGTTCAGTCACCGGTGCGCTCGACCTTACTGAGCGTGCAATTTGTCAGCGACGATGAAGGCTGGATTGTCGGACGCGCCGGCACTATTTTGCGATCGAGTAACGGCGGACGCAACTGGGTAGAGCAGGAGAGCGGCACGAAGCAGAATCTATTCGCACTCTACATGACAAAGAAAAACGGGTGGGCAGTAGGAAGTAACGGATTGATACTAAGATACGAACGATGAGTGGTTTAGGATTCCGGGTAACGCATTGCATTCTCACCATCTGTGCCGAAACTAATTCGGTTAGGATAATCATAATAATCTATGGGACTCGTTGAGCGGTTAAAGCATAAGTTTGGAGTAGCGAGCGCGCACTCAGGGCGCCACCCGATTCGAGTTTTTCTACTCGAAGACGATGAGCGGCGTTGCGAATGGTTCGCGAAACGCTTCAAGGGAGATAAGTTGGATATCTCCTGTGAAGTGTCTGAGGCCAAGGAGCTACTGAAAACGCGGCGCTATGATTCGATTTTTCTCGATCACGACCTGATGCCCCAGCACTATGGAGCGACCGAGAATGATGACGAACGCACTGGCTTCGCCATCGCTTCGTTCCTGGCCGCCAATCCCGAACTACAACGCGCCGCGACCATTATGGTGCACAGCTTCAATGCCGACGGCGCCATGCGCATGGTCGAGGAGCTGCGAGGAGCCGGCAGACAGGCAGAGTATGTTCCATTTCATTTCCTCGAGGAACGAATCAAAAAGTACTGGACGCGATAGGCCCGAGGTAAGCGGAAAAGGCGGGCACGTCCTCTTTCCCGAAGTTCTTCTCGCTGGCCCAAGCGAATTCGATTACCAGCTTCGTAATCCGCCGGCCCCAACGCAATCTAGCCGTAGTATTCGAAAAGCCTGCCACAGCGTTTGTAATCGTAGCGCGCGAGTTCGTGATTCCCGAGCAAGTAGTTAGCGAAACCCATATAGTAAAAGTCCTTGGGCGTTGTAGGCGAATCGCCGAAGTTTTCCTCGTCTAAGACCTGAGTACAGACTTCTCGCATGGTTGCGCAGTTCTTGGCGCCGCCGACCGCGCTCAGAACACGCGCGTACTCGACTAGATACTGTCGGGTCCAGCAGCCGGGGACGCAAAGCTTATTCTCGTAGATATGCAAAGCTTCAGGAATCATTTTTGCTCTCAGGTAGGCATCGGCAAGATGATGGTAAGTGTTAAGATCGTCCTGTCGCGTTGCCTCCCGATGCAGGATGGCTATGGCCTCGTTCACTCGCCCGCACGCCTCCAGTGCACGCGAATAGTAGATAGCGGAAGCTGCGTCCATCGGCGCTCGGGTCGCCATTAGCTCGAAAGTGTTAACGGCATCTTCATACTCGCCTCGCGCGATCAGCGCGATGCCTCTCAATTTGCCTACTCTAATGTGATCCTCAGGGGATAACTGTGGGTCGTCAAACGTCTCAGGAACGGTCGCTTCCCCGAAAGGAGCGGCGGCGTGTACGAGTGCGCCCAAGATGTTGAACTCTATGGTTTTGTCCGATGGTTTCAATTCAAGGGCTTTTCGAAATGCTGCTAATGCCTCATCGTAACGGTCTTGGTAAAAGTAAGCGTGGCCGAGACCCCCGAAGGAGGTTTCGTCGTGAAGGGGATGTTCGGTCGCGTGAGCGAAAGTTAGTTCGGCGCTCTTGTAGCTACCGGCTTGCAACTCGCAGACGCCCTTGATTATGTGTGGGTAATAAAAGCGCGTTTGCGGTACCTTGAACTTAGACAACTCCAGGAAGAGCGAGATAAGCTTTCCGGCTTCATCCCAACTGTTCTCCGCGACTCTCTCGGCGCTGCCGATGATGATCTTCATTAATTCCCAATAGTCGGCAGTCGAGAGTTCCTGGCTGTTCAGTTCCTGCTGGAATCGGCGCGAGAAAAAGACCCGCGGATCATTAAGGATGGGCGGGACGTAAGGCATCGAGAGGTAGTCGCATATTCTGCGGACAGCGTCGTCGAACTTCTCCTGCTCGGACGGGTTGAACTTTACGCACAGGAGCCCCTCAATCCTCTTGTATGACCCGCTCCATTCGTTGGGAGGATTGGTGAGCAGGAGTAGTGGTAGCAGCCTTCGACGGTCCGCCAGGCCATTCTCGAGGGCACAGTGCACCTCGAAGTCCGGATAACGCCCCAGATTCGGATCGGCGCTGTTAGCACTCACGACTGCGAAAAAGTAATCGCAGAGCGCTATCTTTTCAGCCAGCGACTCCTCGATAGGTCGCCCCAAAGCCAGCTTCTCTCCCTCCCTCGAATAATCCCACACGTCGATGTGCTGGAGGGCCAGGGCCGAGAACAACATTCGGACAGCGTTCTGGTCTCTCGAAGAGAAGCTGACGAACAATTTGAGACCGCGAGTCATGACCAGCCCGTCGCGTCACCTGGTGCGTTTCATTATTGATGGCGTTCGCACCTGAGGGTAAACCGAAACTCCGTTAAGCCGTGAAAGGAAAGCGTGCCAATCAGCAGGGTGCTCGGACTTGTAATAACGGAAGAACGCCGCGTAGCGCATCACGTTCACACCCGTGTCCCAGATAGCGGGATTGATTCGGCGGAGCATCGCCGTTTCGCGCGAAATACGTTGGGTATACTCTCTCAACGGGACGACCGTGTTTGCATCCGCCACCACGCGCAGCTCTATCACAGCATTACGAAGGGAGTTGACAGTGTAACGTCTCAGGTAAGTACGGCGCGCTGAATCCCCTTGAATGTCTTTGAGAGCCGCGAGCCAAGTAGGTAGTTCGAGATCATCGAAGCGTCCGTCGTACTGGAGTTCGGCAAGGAGCATAGTTATGTATGCCTCAGTCTCTCCGGCAGGCAGACCCGACAAGGAAGCCGCCCGGGCTTCTCTGCTCGCCTGCTCAGCGATCGTAGCTCGCAGGCTCGCCTCGTCATAGCCAGGGACCTCTTCTTTGAGAAGGAAGAAAAAGATGTACGGCTCGCCCGTAAAACGGAGGCCACCTCCATCGAAACTAAAAAGAACGTCGCGCCCTTCATCGGTAATCACGTAGGACCTTGTTTTCACGCGTAACTCTGAACCCAGTTGTTCGCGGAATCTCACGAGGGCGTTCCACCCTCCGATGTTGGCGTCACTGTCGGGAGGAGCCTCGCCCGCTCCGAGGATGTATCTGCCGTTTTGGGTGGGCAGTTCAGTTGCGTAGGCCTCGTCGATTAGGATGTCTAGCTGGAAAAGACGCAGCCCCAGAAGGGTGTGGACAAAAGCCGGATGATAATTTAGGACCCCGTCGCCGTTATTCAACAGTCTTCTGCCTTCCTCACGATTTTCGAGTTCTCCGAACAGAGTGACACACGACTTGAACGGACTATTGGCGAACTTCGCGATGGGGATGAATTGCCAGTCGTAAATCGCTGTGGAAAAGTCTTTCCCGTCGACCGTCACCCAAAGGCGGTTGCCGTCCCTTTTTTCGGGATGATAACTGAGCGAGAGGCTCCTAAAGCCCGATCCGGCTGGTTTCGCCACCGCGCCGAACGCGACGCCTCCCACTCTCCCGACAAATGCCGGGCTCAGCAAGTTGATGCGGCGATGTATCGGGCCTTCAAGTGTAGGCGCGGGCGCGTCTAACAACTTATTAACCCCGAGTTGGTCCTGCGTGAAGACCTTCGTCCAAATCGCAAGTAGCAGGATGATACAAAGAATGCGGCGGGTTGAGGTTTTCATCGTTCTCTCCTAGTGAGTGGAGCAAGTACCGGCGTGGTTTTGCTGCGGACCGATATTCGCTTCAATTATGAGGCCGAGGAAAGTTGAGCCTCCCCGCGGCGGGAGTCAGCTAAGCGGTTACCACGCGGAGACGATATGCCCGGTTACAACTGCGTGTCAAGGTATTTGTTACTCAGGTAGTCTCTCAATTTCCTTTCCGCCTTTCGACCCTCTTGCTGGCGCGAACTGAGCCACTTTCATTTCCGACTCAGGGTTGCTCTTGACACATTCAAAATAGAAAGACTCCACGGCCGGAGTTAGCGAAGCGCAGTACCTTCATCTAACCCGCCCAAGTAAACTCTCAATTGGAGGCTGGTGCGTTTGCTACCTATGGAGAAGTGGTGGCCAGGGACGGAATCGAACCGCCGACGCCGGCCTTTTCAGGGCCGCGCTCTACCAACTGAGCTACCTGGCCAATGGGCGTGTAAGGACTGTGCAGTATAGGAAGCATCGCGGAAGAGTGTCAAATCAGGAAACGTTGACTGAAAGAAGATCTGGTTCCATTTCGTGTTTCTTTGTGTCACTTCGTGGATCGTTTTCTCTCCCTTCGCTAAGAACGATCCACGAAGTGACACGAAGCTACGAAGTAACACTAAGAGCACGAATAGGGACAGGCCGTGAATTTACGTTAAGGATGAAGGGCCATTGCCTTGATGGCACAGCGAAAAGCCTTGCTAGTACTGCCTTTTGCACAAAGCCATTGACTGGTTTTTTCGGAGGTGTATAATGCCTCGCGTCGGATGGGGCTGACCCCAAAGTCAGCCGGTTGCAAGAGCTGTCTGACGTTTGAACACCAGTACCCGCCAGTGCCAGCTCGGCCGCCTATCGCGCCCCCCGTGATCGCTACCTTCGAGCTGGCACGCGTTCTAATACTCAATCTGAAAAGAGAAGAGCGGCTCCGATGAAAATCGTCGAAGCCGCTCTTGCTTTTTGTAACGAACCGCTGCGGGCCGGAAATTACATTCCCATGCCGCCCATACCGCCCATGCCGCCGGGCATTGGTGAGCCTTTTTCCTCTTCAGGAATTTCGGCAATCATGGCCTCGGTAGTGAGCATCAGTCCCGCGATTGACGCCGCGTTTTGCAGCGCTGTCCGGGTGACCTTGGCAGGATCGATGACTCCGGCTTTTACCAGATCTTCGAACTGCTCGGTCTGAGCATTGAAGCCGAAGCTATCGTTTTTGTCACCGCGTACACGTTCGACGATGACCGCACCTTCCTTGCCGGCATTCTGAACAATCTGCCGTAAGGGCTCTTCCAGAGCGCGCCGTACGATGTTGACTCCGATCTGTTCATCAGCGTCGCCGCCGTCCTTGGTCACGTCGAGTTTTTCCAGGGCCTTCGCCGCGCGCACCAGCGCGACACCGCCGCCGGGAACAATTCCTTCTTCCACGGCTGCGCGAGTCGCGTGCATGGCATCTTCGACGCGGGCCTTCTTCTCTTTCATCTCAGTCTCAGTGGCAGCGCCGACCTTGATGACCGCCACGCCGCCAACGAGCTTAGCCAGGCGTTCCTGCAACTTTTCGCGATCATAGTCGGAAGAGGTCTCGTCGATTTGCGCGCGAATTGTTTTCACGCGGCCCTCGATGTCCGCCTGCTTGCCGCCGCCTTCGACGATGGTGGTGTTGTCCTTGTCGATCGTGATCTTCTTGGCCCGGCCGAGATCCGAAAGCTGAACATTCTCGAGCTTGATGCCGAGATCCTCGCTGATCGTTTTGCCGCCGGTCAGCGTGGCAATGTCTTCCAACATCGCCTTGCGGCGATCGCCAAAGCCTGGGGCTTTCACTGCCGCGACGTTGAGCGTGCCGCGCAGCTTATTAACCACCAGCGTTGCCAGAGCCTCGCCATCAACATCTTCGGCGATAATCAGCAAAGGCTTGCCCATCTTGGCAACCTGCTCGAGCAAAGGCAGCAGGTCTTTCATCGAACTGATCTTCTTTTCGTGAATCAGGATCAGCGCGTTTTCCAGACTCGCTTCCATGCGCTCGGCGTCAGTCACAAAGTAGGGACTAAGATAGCCGCGGTCGAACTGCATTCCCTCGACTACTTCCAGGGAAGTTTCCATCGTCTTGGACTCTTCGACAGTGATCACGCCGTCTTTGCCGACCTGATCCATTGCTTTCGCAATGATCGTCCCGATGGTGGCATCACCGTTTGCGGACACTGTGCCGACCTGCGCAATTGCATCGCCCTTGACGGGCTTTGCCATCCGATGAATTTCTTCGGTAGCGCGCTCAACGGCTTTGTCAATACCACGCTTGAGGGCCATTGGATTGGCGCCGGCGGCGACAGTCTTCACGCCTTCGCGAAAGATCGCCTGGGCCAGAACAGTTGCGGTGGTGGTGCCATCGCCGGCAACGTCAGAGGTCTTCGAAGCAACTTCGCGAACCATCTGCGCGCCCATGTTCTCGAGCGGATCTTTCAACTCGATTTCCTTTGCCACGGTCACGCCGTCTTTAGTGATTGTGGGTGAACCAAACTTTTTGTCGATCACGACGTTGCGGCCTTTGGGCCCCAGCGTGATCTTAACTGCATCGGCGAGCTGGTTGATGCCGCGCAGAATTGCCGAGCGCGAATCCTCGCCATGAACTACTTGCTTTGCCATTTTAGTTTCTTCTCCTAATTAATTCGATTTGAGTTAAAGAGATCGGCTGAGCGTCCGACGGACTACTTGCCGCCTTTTTTGCCGGCGCCGGCCTTGCCTGCATCGGCGCGCTGAATGATTCCCAGAATCTCGTCTTCTCGCATGATCAGAAGCTCTTCGCCATCGAGTTTGATTTCTGAGCCGCTGTACTTGCCAAACAGAACTCGATCGCCGGCCTTAACGTCCAGCGACTGGCGAGTTCCGTCTTCGCGATACTTGCCTTCGCCCACGGCCACAACTTCGCCCTCCTGGGGCTTCTCTTTCGCGGTGTCGGGAATAATGATTCCTCCGCGGACCTGTTCACCTTCTTCGATTCGCCGCACAATCACGCGGTCGTGAAGCGGCCTGATGTTTACTGCCATACCGAAAATGCTCCTTTTCTTTTCTCGTTTGTGGACATAACTCCACTAAAAATAGCTTGCTCGACTTTGGTCGTAATTGGCACTCCAGAAAGTTGAGTGCCAAGAATATAATTAAGGCTGAGTGCGTTGTCAACCGAGCCTCATAGAAGGCGGGGTCCTACCCCAACAAGCCGTGTTCAGAGTACCGGCTTCAGCCGGGTTTTGTTCAGCCAGAAAGAACCCAACGATGACCAGGACTGGAGTTTTACCGATTGCGCAGGCAAAGTTGTCATCGAGCGATTCAGCCTAGTCCAAGCCTTTGCCTTCGATCATCACTTCCGCCAATTCGGCAACATACAAGTCATTCCTTGATTAGAAGCGGACCGGCGCTGTGCCTGCGGCCTGAAAAGACACGGGCGCGCAACTGACTCACCATTTTCATTCGGTCTTCGCGCTGACTAATGAGTCTTGTGCGTTGCTCGGTGGCCGTTGGTTTGGTGTTTTCGTTCCTGGGCGCGGTATGAGTTGACGCGCTTGGAAATTGTGTTGCGGTGAATGCCGAGAGCTTCGGCGGTGTGCGAAATGCGCTTCTTGTTTCGGGTAAACGCTTTTTGAATGTAGAGCTTTTCGAATTCTTCCAGAGCTTCGTCGAGCATGATGTGACCGTCGAGCATGTCTTCGATGACTGCTTCCAGGCGGGGGCGTATTTGCATCTTTCTCCAGTCCTATTAAGTTATGAATCTGTTGTTATTAAATCCGGCGCTGCCGCGGGCGAACGGTGGCACCGGCAATATCTCATTTTATGAAACCCGGTCGCTACCGCTCGCGGTACTGACCTCGTTGCGGGCAGGATGCCCGCGAACCGCAGGCAAGATGCCTGCGCTCCTTTCACAGCTTTTGTCCGACGATCAATTCGTAAGCTTCCAGGTAACGGGCAGTAGTTGCTGCGGCAACTTCGGGCGGTAAAGTTGGCGCGGGCGGCTGCTTATTCCACTTAATGCTCTCGAGATAATCGCGCACATATTGCTTGTCAAAAGAAGCCTGCGACTTACCGACTTTGTAATCGTCCACGGGCCAGAAACGCGACGAATCCGGCGTTAGGACTTCGTCAATGAGAATGATCCGGCCGTCCCGGTCGCGGCCAAACTCGAATTTCGTGTCGGCGATGATAATCCCGACGCTCCGCGCGTAGTCACTGGCTTCCTGATAAATCCGCAGAGACACATCGCGCAGGAATTCGGTTACTTCGTTCGAAACGATCGCGGCCATTTGCTGCTCGCTGATGTTTTCATCGTGTCCCGTTTCGGCTTTGGTGGCCGGCGTGAAAATTGGCTGCGCCAATTTTTCCGACTCGCGCAAGCCGGGTGGCAATTGATGACCACAGACCTGCCCCTTTCGCTGATAGTCTTTCCAGCCAGAGCCCGAAAGGTATCCGCGCACAACACACTCAACCGGAAAGACTTCCGTGCGCCGCACCAGCATCGATCGGCCGCCTAATACGCTCGCGTGCCCGCGTACGACAGCGGGCATTTCGTCGATGTTCGTTGTCAGCAGGTGATTCGGAACGATGTGGCCGAGCTTTGCGAACCAGAAGCGGGATAGAGCTGTGAGCACCTCGCCTTTGCGTTCGATCGGTGTAGGCGAAACGCTGTCAAAAGCCGAGATCCGATCAGTGGCGACTATTAGTAAGCGTTCATCATCCACCGCATAGACATCACGAACTTTTCCGCGTCTGACCAGGTTGAGATCGGCGAGTGTTGTTTCGACAACCGGAGCTGCGCAAGCCATTGTAGGTTCTTTCGAAATTCAAAATTGCCCACCCGCTACCGCAGATGGCACTGACCAGAGTGTTCAAAAATGAAGCGAGCGCGATTTTGCTTTTTCATTCACGTGGTGTCAAGAGAACGAGAAAAATAAAACCGATCGAGTTACGAACTCTTCGCGATCTTCGAAATATTTTTTCTTGAGCGACAAAAATGATCCACGAAGTTACACAAAGGTGAGGTTGTTTATTCGTGTAACTTTGTGTGACTTCGTGGATAGATCTCAACCGTAGGGAGTGAGAGAGACTACGAGGCAGACGCAGTTGCGTTTTCTGCTTCACCGGTAAGCGCGTCCCGCAAGCGGCGAATTTGCGCGGCATGGTTGTGAGCATGCGCGGCGTAGATCGTCAGCCAGTCCTGCGCGGTGTACGCGCCGCTTTCGGAATGTGTGCCTTCGCGTTGCCAGTCTTCATCGTTCATGAATTCGAAAAGTTGCGCCGCGGTGGCGCGTGCGCTACGGAACGCCTCCAGCGCGGGCGTCATCTCTCGATTGTTGTAATGCAAACGGTTGGCGTAGGCGTCCTGATCGTAACCCTGGATCAGCGGGTGATCTTCGACCAGCAGACGCCGCAGTCTGAGACCGCTGGTCGTTTCGCTGTCGGCGAGATGATGAACTATCTCGGCCGCGCTCCATTTTCCTTCGATGGGATGCGCGGTGAGCAAGTCGGCCGGAAAGCCTTCGAGGCTTCGGGTAACTTCGTTGTAGCCTTCCTTGTATTTCGCGATTAACGTTTGTCTTTCCTGAGAAGTCATAGGTTGCTCCTATAAGTGTCAGAAGCCCGCGCGTTAGCAAGGGCAACTTGAAAAAGATTCCTGCCGGGTTGAGCTGATTGTCAGCGGCCCTCCCTGACCGCCCCACCCCAGCCGGGCTGCCCGGCTGGGAACCCCGGGGTCGGGCTTCTGACATTAACGACTTAGAATCAGCAGAGTGAAGCTTCCCGGCACCATTGGCGCGCGGGGCCTTGGTTGTTCCTTAGTCGGCGCAGGCGGCTGTCCAAACTCGGCCGTCACCGTATAAACCTGATGAGTCTTAGCATCAAGCGCCATCGTCCGCGCCCGCCTGAGAGTAGTGACATTCTCGACCACCGTGAACTTATCAGGAGAATCCTCGTGAGCTACGGTGACCGTGCCATCTCCGCCATTTGAACTAAAGGCAAAACCGGTTTCCGGATCGAAACCGGCCGCATCCGTGCCGCCGCCGATTGGCAGAGTCGTCAGCACCTTGCCATTGTCCGCATCGACGACGACCATCAACTTGTTCGAACAAACAGAGAATAGCCGGCGATGCTTCCGATCCATTGCCAGTCCGCTGGGTTCTTCACCGGGTGCGATCTTCCAGCGATTTTCGACGGCTAACTTGTGGGAATCGAACTGGACGATCTCGCTGGTATCTTCAATGTTGACAAAGACGTGACCCTTCTCGTCGGCGACCGCGAATTCAGGCTTTCCTCCGAGCGCGATAGTACCGGCGACTGTGCCAGTCTTGGCGTCGATAGCGGTGGCATCCTTGCTCGAGCCGTTAAAGGCAAAGACACGTTTTGAAGCGGGATCATAAATGATCGCGTCAGGATTCTTGCCGGCGGGGGCAGTTCCCAAAACCTTGAGCGTCTTGAGATCGAAGATCATGACGTTGCTGTCGCGGCCATCGCTGATGAAGCCCTTATCCAGGTCCGCCGCGATGGCGATTCCGTGCACGCCATTCGTGTTGGGAATGTCGCCAAGCAGTGCGCCCGTGTCGGCATCAACCACCATGACGTGCGTGCCGCGCGAAATATAAACGCGCCGGGCAATCGCATCGACGGTTAGATAATCCCAACCGCCTTCGCCGCCAAGCTTCACTGTCTTAGTGACATGATATCCGGATGGGCCGGCGTTTGAGATCGAACCAGCCAGCAAAGTTAGAACACCGATAAGAAGAGAGCGTCGAATCGAAAAAAACATTCTGGTTGTCTCCTGGAATGAAATGGAACAAGCGGAAATTACTCTCGTCGATGGCAACGCGTCAAGGCAAGGGGGCCGCGCGTTACGCTCTGTCCTGATGCAATTGAGAATTGAAATCATACGCTCTATCGCGAGATCACTACCAACGATGAAGCGGATCAGAATAGCGATTATCGTTTCCCGTTAAGTGAAATTCGTCGCGAAAAACTGCTATTGGCATTATGGGTATGGTGTTTGCAGTCGGAGCTGATGAGTTCTCCAAACTTAGTTTTGATCCGATCATACTTTTAGGCATTCGAGCAAAGGAGAAATGAGATGGCAGAACAGCAGCATGAGAGTAGGCGCGTGGTAGTGGAAACGCCAAGCGCACGGCGCGAAGTCGTCCATTCAGAGACGTCACGGTATCCGGAAAGAAGCGGCGGTGTCTCGGGCGCGGCCCTGGCGGCCATAGTCGTGGGAGTCATTGCGCTGGCGGCGATCATCATTCTTTTCGTCATGAATCAACAACAGAACGACGCCAACGCGAACCTGGCACAACAGCAACAGCCGCCAACGACAATAGTGCAACAACCGGCACAGCAACCGCCGATCGTGGTGCAGCAGCCAGCGCCGGCAACACAACCGGCTCCGGTGATTATTAACGGGCAACCAGCGCCGGCGACTGCATCGGGCGGATCGACGAAGTCAACTGGTCCTGACGATGGGGCTATCCAAACTGCGGTCGACAAGAAGTTGAATGACGATCCGGTGCTTTCAGCGCTCGGTATTACGGCGACGGTGCTCAACGGCAAGGTCACGCTGATGGGTTCAGTTAAGAGCGAGGCTTTGAAATCACAGGTTGAGCGAGCCGTGCGAAGCATTAAGGGAGTAAAGTCAATCGACAACCAGATCAGCGTGGGTTAGTTGGTTCGTCTTAAAGTCTCATCGTGTCCCTGGGCCTCCTCGGGAGGCCCAGCACCCCAGCAATCGAAGTGCGTCGGAGCTGAAAGGCTTCGGCGCGGCTTGTTTTTTGCGCCTTAGTTTTTCCTTTGCGCCTTTGCGAGAACTAACTAAATCCATTTCACGCAAAGGCGCAAAGAATAGAGTGAAAGGCGCGAAGAGAGGGCTAGCAACGCCTCGCTTGTCTGTAATCGCGAGCTAATCTATTCTGGCCGCACACTGAACGAACGAGGATTCAATGGAAAAAATTCCCCAAACACCACGTACAACTCTGAAGCGCCTGCCCAAGCGAGGCAGCTACGACCGAGAACTAATCAACTCGATCCTGGATGAGGGATTCATCTGTCACGCAGGCTTCATTGTGGACGGAAAACCGTTCGTAATTCCCACCGGCTACGCGCGCGTGGGAGATAGCCTCGTCATTCACGGCTCCCAGGCCAGCCGAATGCTGCGCACTTTGGGGCAGGGAATTGATGTCTGCGTAACGGTAACTTTGGTCGATGGACTGGTGCTGGCGCGTTCCGCGTTTCATCATTCAATGAACTACCGGTCGGTAGTCGTCTTTGGACGCGCTACGGTAATCGACGATCCGGACGCAAAGCTCGCGGCTTTACGTGCTCTTTCAGAACATATGATTCCCGGCCGCTGGGACGAGGTGCGTCAGCCTAATGAAAGCGAGATGCAGCAGACGACGGTATTGTCTTTGGCTCTGACCGAAGGGTCCGCCAAGGTGCGCACCGGGCCGCCGCTTGATGATGAAGAGGATTATGACCTGCCGGTTTGGGCAGGCGTGATTCCACTGCGGATTATGGCGAGTTCGCCGGTCCCTGATCCGGTTTTGCCACCGGATATTTCCACTCCGCGCTACACGCTTGGATACGATAGAGCAGTCGCGAAGACTCAAGCGCCAAAGACAGGTGCCACCAACCATTTCTGACCGCGACTATTGCTATCTCCTAGTTGCTTTATGCCTGCATCAGTTAGGGCGAGGTATTTTCCACTATGCCTGGCTCGAAGTCTGTAGGATCCGTCTTCCTGGAGAGCTAGAGCCCATTTCTGATTGTCACGGTCTTTGAACTCCCATTGATGGATCTTCGCGTTTTCGCTGGAGGATTTTCCTTCCACATCTAAGCACTGCTGTGTATATGGCGAGACAATCGCGAAATATTTCTTCTGGAATCGGTGAAAGCGCCATATCTCCTGCTCGTCACCAGAGTAGGGTGCCAGCTCCACTGCAGCTCCGTTCTTATTGGGGAGACCAGCGGCCCTCAGTACTCCTCCGGTCTTGACGTTTATCAAAAGAAACCCGGCCTCGGCTGAAGGTCCCAGTGGTTTCACCTCGCTCTGTAATTTAGGCTCGAGTTCGGGCCACCAACGGTCGAAAGTTTTGCGGAGTGCTGTGTTGTCCAGGCTTATGATGTCGCTGGCGCCGTTAAGCGCTCTTATCAGAGCCCACGTTCCCTCCTTGTCTGAGTTCGCAGCCTGAAACTGCTCCAGCGGGCTACCCTGGAGATCCTCCTGTTCCATGTCGATCAGGTAAGGACAAAGGTGAGGTTTATCGACCACCTCAGGCCGGTCGACAACCTTCGCCAGCGCCCCCGATTCGAACATCAGCCATGGTCTGCGGCAGTTATCCTTGGTTAGACAAATAATACCGAAAGTACTGTCGGCTAATACGTCCCGAAGCACACTTAGGGGCACCTTTCCGGTTTCGATATCAACGTTCGACAGAAAGGGAGTCCTCACGGACTGAAGAACATCTGGAAGCCAACCCCGCAAAGCCTCGGCGACTTCTTTACTTCGCTGACCGGACCAACCCAAAAAGACTTTCATGACAACAAGCTCCTTGATCAAGCATTATGAGCGACGAAGACCGGATCATTTTTGTAGAGCGCGTGAAGACATTTGATTTCCTCAGATTTCCCATTCTACTCTTATCCTTTTCGCAATCAAACGTAGATCTTGTCAGCAGCTTAGGAGCGGGCGCTAACACAGCAAAGCGGCAGGCTATGAGAATCCGAGGGCATTCAGTTGGTATTGAAACGGGGGATCGAGTTGCGAAAAATGGGGTGATTAAGTCAGAACAGGCTAACGAAGCCCAACTCCGAAAGCGTTGACAAACTTTCGGACGATCCGGCAACGCCCTCAGTGCTGGACGGACCAAGATGTGCTCAACCCAGGGTTGTCGCAAACTCCAAACTTGGGCTGGGGTTAACCAAAGCGTTTCAGCGTATATTGCTAAAGTACGCCTGAACCATTACCGCTCACCTTGCTACTCTCCCCATTATAGTCCATAGTAGCTTACGGTTAATCCTTCTCTCGCGCATCGACGGTGATGCGCCCCGCGCATAAAACAGTTAGCGCTGGCGTTTTGGAAGTTCGAGAGCAGGCTTGTTTCAAACTCCGAAGCCGCTCTTTCAAGAGCATCCGAAATCCGGTCCTTCGACTGCTACCGTTCACCGAAGTCCTTCCGATTCGCAGCTTCTTTTCAACCCCACAAGGGGAAAGGTATATCTATGTCAACGAAACTTTACGTTGGAAACCTAGCTTTCCAAACTACCAGCCAGGAGCTGCAGGAATTATTTGCCTCAGCCGGTACGGTTGAATCAGCAGCGGTCGTCGAAGACCGCGACACGGGCCGTTCACGGGGCTTTGGCTTCGTCGAAATGTCCACCAAAGAGGAAGGCGCAGCAGCTATTTCTCAATTCAACGGCAAGGAAGTAAATGGCCGCGCCTTGAATGTTAACGAAGCCAAGCCCCGAGAGCCTCGCTCTGGTGGCGGTGGTGGTCGTGGCTTTGGCGGCGGCGGTGGTCGCGGCGGCTTTGGCGGCGGCGGTAACGGCGGCGGTGGCGGCTACGGCCAAAAGCGCGAACCAAGGTGGTAATCAATCTCAAGCATTAGGCAGTACCACCTGTCTTATACGGTCCCCGCGGCGAGTTGTCCGAAAGGACACTCCCCACGGCGGCCAGGCTCGGTTGAAACTGCCGGTGCACTAGCCCGACCGTAAGGGAGGGCTCAACAAAAACATCGCGGCCAACTAATGGTAAAAATCCGGCCGCTTAATCAGAAGGAGTTTATGAATTTTTCTCAATTGGGACTTGCGCCCGCACAGGTGCGCGCCTGCGAGTCTCTAGGGTATACAGAACCCACCCCGATACAAACCAGGGCGATTCCCCTCGTCCTCGAAGGCCAGGACTTAATTGGTTGTGCCGAAACCGGCACCGGTAAGACGGCCGCTTTTCTACTTCCCATCATTCAGAGAATCAGCGAGAAACCGCGGCCAGGTGTGCGCGTCCTCGTGCTGGCGCCGACGCGTGAGCTCGCGCTTCAGATTCAAAAGAATTATGTCGAACTTAACAATGTCAAAGCCAATCGCAGCGTAATCGTGATTGGTGGAGCAAACATCCGTACGCAAATCGCTGAAGTAAGACGCGGAGTAGCCGTCGTGATTGCCACGCCGGGCCGCCTGCTGGATCTACAAGAGCGCGGTGCGCTGAATCTGAATACGGTTGAAGTCCTGGTGTTGGATGAAGCCGATCGGATGCTGGACATGGGTTTCCTGCCCGCCATCCGGCGCGTGCTCGCCATGCTGCCAACGAAGCGACAGACGTTGCTGTTCTCAGCCACGATGTCTGCGAGCATCGAGCAACTGGCGCGTTCAACGATGAAGGAACCGAAACTTATCGAAGTAAATACGCGCGGCCAGGCCGCCACGATGGTTGAGCAGACTGCTTACCCCGTGGCCCAGGAATCGAAGACGGCTTTGCTGCTTGATTTGCTGGAGCGCGAAAAGTTTGAGCGCGTGCTGGTTTTTACTCGCACTCGCCGCGGCGCCGAGCGCCTTTCGCACATCCTGACGGCCCGCGATCATAGCGCGAATCGAATTCACGCCGACCGCACGCAACCGCAGCGCGAAGCTGCTTTGAGTGCGTTTCGCGACGGCCGCACGCGAGTGCTCGTGGCTACTGATATTGCCGCGAGAGGATTGGACGTCGACTCAGTTTCGCACGTCATCAATTATGACGTGCCGGCCGCGCCCGAAGATTACGTGCACCGCGTTGGCCGCACCGGCCGCGCCGGTAACACTGGCCAGGCGATCACCATCGTCGCGCCCGTTGACGAGTTGTCGATGCGCGCCATCGAGCGTTTGACCGGGCAGGAAGTAAGACGAATTGTGCTGCCGGGTTTTGGCGGCGCGCAACCGCTGGCCCCAGCTGGCAAATCGTTCGCGCGTTTTGCGCGCAGCGGGCGCAGCAGTTCAGTCAGATCGTTTCGCCCGCGCCGCGCAAGATAAACGCGGCCGCCGGCCTTTCCGAAAGACCCGACTTAAACAGGGAGGAGCATCATGGAAGTCAAAACAGTGGAAGTTAAAGAAGGCGAGAAACAAACTTTCGCCACCGGCGACCGGGTCGAGCAGATGTGCCTGAAGTGTGGCGAAGAGCGCGGTCATATCGTCGCTTCGATCAGCAAGAAGGGAAGAATTACGCGCGTCAGTTGCCCGATTTGTGGCTCGCGCGTTCCCTATAAGAGCGGCACCGCACGCGCACGCACGCCCAAGATTGGCGCGCCGTACGACATGGCGCGCACTTATCGCCGGGGACAAACCATGATGCATCCGACCTTTGGCGAAGGCGAGGTGACCGCGCTGATTGAACCGCAAAAAATTGACGTGCTGTTTGCGGATCGCATGCGGCGTCTGATTCATTCGCATGCTTAAACGCACGCTTCGGCGCATACGCGGGAGCAGGAAAAACCGTTTAGTCGCGAGCGGCCCCGCAGTCGGAATGCTGATGACGTTCCGCGCAGAAGTAATGCCTGGCCGTGAGACACACGAACGTACTTTTGAAGTAGAGCGAGTATTGACGAGCGGACGGATAGAGCTTCAGAACTTGCAGGGTGAACATACCCTGACGGAGTTCGAGCCATTGCCTGATTAAGAAGCAAGCGGGTGTTCGGAAAGACTGGAGTATCGGTTTGAGTAACGAGACGCGTGCGGAAGTAGTGCCTACTGAAAGGCACATAAATTGGAGTAAGAGTATTTTCCTGGGCGTCTTTCACCTCACCGCTCTCGCGGCTCTCTGGTTCTGGAGTTGGCCCGCGGTTATTTCCGCGGTGCTGCTTTACTGGGTGACAGGTAGTCTGGGAGTGGGCATGGGTTATCACCGTTTGCTTACTCATCGAGGTTACAAAGTCCCGAAAGCGGTTGAATACTTTCTGGTGACTTGCGCTTCGATGTCTCTCCAGGGTGGCCCAATTGAATGGACCGCCACGCATCGCATGCATCACGCGCACACGGACAAACAAGGCGACCCGCACACGCCGCGCGAGGGCCGCTTGTGGTCGCACGTGGGTTGGATTGTAGCGGGCACTGCGCAGAAGCATGAGCCGGACGTGCTCGAACGTTACGTTCCCGATTTGCTCAAGGATCGCTTCTATGTTTGGCTGAGCCGTTACTACTGGGTGCCGCTGTTTCTCCTCGGTGCGGGTTTACTGGCGCTGGGAGGCTGGAAGGTAATGATGTGGAGCGTTTTCCTGCGTGTGACTCTTCAGCTTCATGCGACCTGGCTGGTTAATTCAGCCACGCACCTTTGGGGCAGAAGACGGTTCGACACCGGCGAGGATTCGCGCAACAGTTGGTGGGTCGCGCTGCTGACGTTTGGCGAAGGTTGGCACAACAACCATCACGCCCATCCCACGTCGGCCCGTCATGGACTGAAGTGGTACGAGATTGATTTCAACTGGTGGGGCATACGCCTGCTGCAATTCCTGGGACTGGCGCGAGCGATCAAGCGAGTTCGCTTTAATACCAGAGCGACCATGTGGCAGCTTGTCAGTGGCGACGGAAAAACGAAAGGCTCCTATGAAGGAGCTTAGAGAGCGCGGTCTCTATCGCTTGCCCGACGGCGGAGAATTCGTGGCCAGTATCGCGCCTCGCGGTGGCGGCTACGCGCTTTACGATCCGCAGGTGTTCAAGCGTTACGGTTTGCCTGACTACCAGATTGACGCCCAGGGCCGGCTAAACCGGATGGGCGAATCAACTCGCTGGCTGGCGGAAGATTTGATCGATACCGGTCAGACAGCAGCGTAAAGAGACAGCGCGTGTTGATGGACGAAGTTAGTGTGTGACGACGGTCAGAGGTGTAAACATGCCTAAGATCATCTGGTCCTGCCAAGAGTGCGGTCAAGTACTACCGCTGTGGAAGATGAGATGTTCTAATTGTCATAAGGCGGCGGTCAGTTGGTTGCATGTGGTCGCGTGCGCGGCAGTAGTTTTGCCGGCGCTTTTGTTACTGCTCAGATTCATTTAGGGGGAAGGATATGGCTGCATCAAAAAAATCTTCGCGCAAGGGTCCTGTCGTGACTGAAACGCCGGAGCTTTGGCCGGGAATCGACGCGCATTTTCGTCTGATCATCGTGGCTGCCAAACGAAGCAAGCAACTGGTGCGCGGCGCGACTGCCAGGATCGAACCGGATCCTTTACGGCGTCGCAATACGAGTATCGCCCTCGAGGAAGTTAAGCGCGGGCTCGTGCCTTTTACAATTTTTGATCCTGATCAGGTCGCTGAGCAGGTGGTCGAATAGATGTGGCACAGACATCACGCCCCGGCCGTGACTGCCGCGGTCACTACGTTGGACTCTGCGCCAGTCGTCGTCAGGATTGATAAAATGAACGGGCTGCGGGTATACATTAATCCTCACGTGAAAGAGACCTGCGGCGGCTTCGGAGTATTTTATAGCCGTCGTGAGAATGGCCCCTACTATCGCTGGGCCTTTGAAGAGTCGGTAGAGCTTTGGCGCGTGTCGCGCGTATCGCTGAGTGACTTTTCGCCCAAGGCGCTTTCCAATGCGAATTGGAAAGGCGTGCCGGCCGCTTTGCAGAAGAGCATGGTTGAGCATTACCAGGAATAGAGTTTGGAGTTCCGCCTTCAGGCGCTTCCTTCGCTTGCTGATGAGCGCCGCCTGAAGGCGGAACTCCAAACCAGACAGGATTAGTTTAGAGTTCAAGCTTTAGCTTGCGCT
>Ga0070698_100003052_pt1 | contig 18454 bp, 22 predicted proteins | sample KBSK1502metaG_FD_65477 | JGI IMG/M metagenome (GOLD analysis project Ga0070698, IMG submission 65477) | Corn, switchgrass and miscanthus rhizosphere microbial communities from Kellogg Biological Station, Michigan, USA - KBS K1-50-2 metaG | ecosystem: Host-associated > Plants > Roots >...
GCCGGTCCCCAGTCCGGATCGATCGCCACGGCCTTGCGGGACTACCCCAATTCGCAGACCGCGATCGCCACGCCGGTCGTCCGCACCGCGCTCGGCGAGGACCTGTACGTGACGCTGCTCGCCTACAACGCGACCACCGGCACGGCGACCCTGCGGGTCTTCATCAACCCACTGGTGATGTGGATCTGGACCGGCGGCGCGATCGTGGCGCTTGGTGCCCTCTTCGCCATCTGGCCCGATCGCCGCCGGACCGCGATCGAGGCGGCCGTGGCCGCGGGGGCCTGACCGATGCGCTCGCAATGGCTTCGGTGGCTGATCGTGCCACTCGTGGTGGTGCCGGTCGGCTGGCTCCTCTTCACCGGCCTCGGGCGCGACCCGCATCTGATCCCGTCGCCTCTCATCGGGAAGCCAATGCCGGCCTTCGCCGGAACGACCCTCGACGGAGATCCGTTCTCGTCGGCCGACCTGGCCGGCAGGCCGGCAATCGTGAACTTCTGGGCCAGCTACTGCATCCCCTCGTGCGTGGACGAGCACCCGGTCCTGCTCGATCTCGCGGCGCGTCACGGTGACGAGCTCCAGATGGTCGGCGTCCTCGTCAACGACACGCCCGACGGCGCGCGGGGCTTCCTGGCCCGCTACGGGCAGGTGAGCTGGCCGAGCATGCTCAACCCCGACGGCCGGATCACGATCGATTACGGGGTGACCGGACCACCCGAGACCTTCTTCGTCGACGCGCAGGGGATCGTGGTCGCGCGCCACGTTGGGCCTCTCACTCGCGCGATGGTGGCGCAGGAGCTGGCTGCGCTGGGGCTCGCGCCGTGAGGCGCCTGGGACTGCCGATCGCAATGGCCGCGCTCCTCGCCCTCGGCGCGCTGGTGGTGCTGGAGCTGGTTCGCCCGGCCGTGGCTCCAACCCAGGCCGAGCAGGCTCGCCAGATCGCCGACCAGCTGCGCTGTCCGGACTGCCAGGCCCTCTCGGTGGCCGAGTCGGAGACGGCAGCAGCGGCGGCCATTCGACGGCAGATCGTCGAGCAGCTGACCGCGGGGCAGACGCCGGAGCAGGTTCGCGCGTATTTCGTGGCGCGCTACGGCGAATGGATCCTGCTCGCGCCTCCCTCACCGATCGCCTGGGCGATCCCGGTCGCGGCCCTGGTGCTTGGCATCGGAGTCCTGGCCTGGTGGCTGCGTCGCGGCAGAATGCGGGACGCGCCGATCACCACAACCCCCCGGCAGGTGCTGCGCGAGCAGATTCGCGACGAGGTCGAGCGGCTGGATGCCTGACCTCGCGCAGTGGGCCCTCCTCGTGACCATCGGGCTGGCCGCGGCCGCGGCGATCGCCTGGCCGCTGCTGCGCCGCGGTTCGAGCAGCGTCGGCCCCGACACAGAGGCAGAGGCCGAGGCCGAGGCGCTTGCACTGCGCCACCGGGTTGCGATGGACGTGCTGCTCGACGTGGAGGCGGACCGCCGAGCCGGGTCGCTCGACGACGCCTCCTACGAGCGGGAGCGTGCCGAGGCGGAGGCGCGCGCGGCCGAGACGCTGGAGCCGGCCGCGGCCCATCCCCGCGTTCAACCCGCAACGAGCGGCAGCGCGAGGCCCATGGTCGCCGGGCTGGCGGCGCTCATTGCGCTCGCCTTGATCGTGGGCTTTGTGCTCCCCGGATCCATCGGCCTGGGCCAGCGGACAGTCGTGAACCAGGCGCTCGCCGATCAGATCGCCCAGGAGTCAGATCGCCAGGCTGAGATCCAGCGCCTGCTGGGGCTGTTCGAGGCCAATCCGAAGGACGCTGGGGTCGTCTCCGACCTGGCCGATGCCTACCTCGCGGGTGGCTCCGGCGATGATCTGCAGCGGGCGGCGGTCGCGCTCCAGATCCTGCTCGCGCTGGAGCCAGCGAACCATTCTGCCTATCGACGCCTGATCAACGCCTACCTGGTGACGGCACATTACGACGATGCGGAGGCGACCACCGATTCATATGCCGCCATCGCCAGTCTTGACGAACCGGACATCCCCTTCTACCGGGGGGTCATCGCCTTTCGCCGTGGCGAGAACGCGACGGCGGTGCAGGAGTTCGACCGGTTTCTCGAGCTGGCGCCAGCGGATGGTCGCGGGCCGATGGTGAAGAGCCTTCGCGCGGAGGCCGCCGCGGCGCTTGCCGCCGCGAGCCCAAGCCCCGGCGGCTAGGCCTCGTCGAGGACGCGGTCGAGCGTGCGCTGGAGGGCGTCGAGCTCGGCGGCGGGGATGCGATCGAGGAAGTGCTCGCCGACGCCACGCAGGTGGGTGGGTGCAGCGCGGCGCAGGCGCCGGTGGCCGGCATCGGTCAGGGTGGCCCACGAGCCGCGCCGGTCGGTGGCGCACGAGGTTCGCTCCACGAGCGCGTCCGCCTCGAGCCGATCGACCAGGCGCGTCACGCCGCTGCGCGACAGGACGAGGCGGTCCGCAAGGTCGCTCATCCGCAGCTGACGGTTATCGGCCCGGGCGAGGAGCAGCAGCACCTCGTACTCGCCGAGGCCGAGCGACTGCTCGGCCTGCAGCTCGCGCTCGAGCTGGCGGCGGATCTGGGCGTGGGCGACCAGGAATGCGCGCCACGTCTCGAGGCGCGGGTCACGTGGGTGGGGAATCGCGCTCTGCGTGCTCATGGTTGACCCGACAACTATATCAGGCGCGCGGAACCTCGATCCAGAAGGTCGACCCCACCCCCTCGACGCTCTCGACGCCCACGCTCCCCCCATGCGCGTCGGCGATGTGACGCACGATCGCCAGGCCAAGGCCCGCACTCCCACCGCCGAGCGCCTCGTCGGACTCGTGGGCTCGGGATCGATCCACCTTGTAGAAGCGCTCGAAGATGCGTGGCCGGTGCGCCTCGGAGATCCCGATGCCATCGTCGGCGACGGTGAAGCGCACGCCGCCGCCGGAGAGCTCCCACCCCAGCCGAACCTCACCGCCGGGGCGGTTGTACTTCACCGCGTTGTGGGCGAGGTTGAGGAGCGCCTGCCCGAGGCGAGCCGCGTCGGCCGTGGCTGACGCGCCCCCAGCGTCACCTTGCACCGGCAGCTGGCGAACCGTGATGCCACGCCGTGCCGCGACCGGCCCGATCCGCTCCGCCACGTCCGCGACGACCGCCCCGGGCTCAACCCGCTCGATCTTCAGGGTGCTCTCGCCGGATTCGATCATCGACAGGTCCAGCAGCTCGGTCACCAGCTGAGCCAGGTGGTCGACCTCGCGCTCGATCTGGACGGCGAATTGTCCGGCGGTGGCGGCGTCCTCAACGGCTCCGGCGGAGAGCGTCTCGGCGAGCAGCTTGACCGACGCCAGCGGCGTGCGCAGCTCGTGGCTGATGTTCGTGACGAAGTCTCGCCGGACGCGCTCGACACGACGGAGCGCGGTGATCTCATGCAGCGCCAGGACGACGTCACCATGGGCAAGCGGGACGGCGTCCACGGCGAATGCCCGTTCACCGCGGGGTCCCAGGTCGGCCTCCCCCAACGTCGGGATCCGCTCCCTGCCTGCCTGCCTCGCCACGGCATCGAGTGGCATCGATCCGAATGCGGCGATCAGGCTCAATCCAACGAGCTCCTCCACCTCGCGATGAGCGAGTGCCGCTGCGCCGGCGCCGGCTCGCGTGATGCGCAGCTGGCTGTCCACGATCAGGAGGATGTCGCCCGCGGTCCGATCCAGGAGAGCGGCGAAGGCGGCCGCGGCCAACGGATCGGTCGTCATTCCTGCCGCGGTGCGAATGCGTACCCGATTCCCCGCACCGTCCGGAAGTAGTTGTGCCCATCCAGGGCTCGCAGCTTCGAGCGTAGCCAGCTGATGTGCACGTCCACGGTCCGGCTGTCTCCACCGAAGTCGAACGGCCAGATCCGGGCCAGGAGCTGGTCGCGGGTGAAGATGCGCCCGGGGTGAGCGGCCAGGTGGGCGAGGAGCTCAAATTCCTTGGTCGTCAGTCGCATCGGGTTCCCGTTGAAGGTCGCGAGGTGGCGGCTCGTGTCGACCACGAGTGCGCCGCTTCGCACCTCGGCGGAGCGCTCATCGTCCGCGGCATCGGAACGACGTTGGCGACGAAGGACCGACTCAACGCGGGCGAGCAGCTCCGGACGGCTGAACGGCTTCGGGATGTAGTCGTCGGCCCCCACCTTGAGCCCAACCACCCGATCGACCTCGCCACCCTTGGCGGACAGGATCACGACCGGCGTATCAATGGCCTCAGCCCGCATCGTGCGCAGCACCTCGAGGCCGCTCATGCCGGGAAGCATCAGGTCGAGCAGCATCAGGTCAAGCCCGCCGTCGCGCGCGGCAGCGAGCGCCTGCTCACCATCGACCGCACTGCGGACCTCGTAGCCCTCTCGCTCAAGATTGAAGACGAGCGCCTGCCGCAGGGTCCGGTCGTCCTCGACCACCACGATGCGCCGCTTCACGACGGATCTCCGAACCAGTCGCTCAGGGGTTGAGATCCTCGATCTGTCCAGTCACCAGGAAGACGACGTCCTCACCGATGTTGGTGACGCGGTCGCCGAGTCGCTCCAGGTGATGCGCGGCGAAGAGCATGTGGGTGGCCTGCCGAGCCCGATCCGGGTGGCTCTCCATGAGTGCGATCGATGCCTCGTAGACGCTCTTGTACAGGGCGTCGAGCTCGTCGTCTCCGGCGCAGACGTCGCGGGCCTGCTGCTCGCTCACATCGACCAGCGCCCGCATGGCAGCCCGCAGCTGGGATCGGCAGAGCTTCTCCATCTCGGGGATCTGGCGGAAGATCGGCTGCTCCGGCTCCGAGGCGAGCTGTTGGGCCAGCTTGGCGATGCTGGTGGCGTAGTCGCCCATCCGCTCGAGCTCGGCGGCAGCGTGGTAAAGGGCCAGCAACTCTCGCACGTCGCGAGCCACGGGACCCTGGCGAGCGATCAGCGAGGTGATCTCGTGGTTGATCGAGCGCTGCAGCTCGTTGACCTCGGCGTCCTCCCAGCGGACCTGGTCGGCGAGCTCGACGTCGCGCTCGATGAGGGCACGCGCGGCGCGCTCGACCCCTCGGTCCACGAGCGCTCCCAGACGCAGGACGTTGTCCTTGACATCGGCGAGGGCCTGCTCGAAGGTCGGGCGCAGGCGCTCGTGCCCGTGGCCGGCCGTGACTTCGGCCTGCCCACTGAGCTCTTCCATGGCGCGCCTCCTAGCCGAACCGGCCGGTGATGTAGTCCTCCGTGAGCCGATGCTCGGGCCGGGTGAAGATCTTGTCGGTCGAGTCCATCTCGACCAGATAGCCGGCGCGGTCGTCGCCCATCGTGAGGAACGCGGTCACGTCGCTCGCGCGGGCCGCCTGCTGCATATTGTGAGTCACGATCACGATCGTGTAGTTCTGCTTGAGCTCGTGCATGAGCTCCTCGATGCGCAGGGTGGCGACCGGATCCAGCGCTGAGCACGGCTCGTCCATCAGGATCACGTCCGGCTCGACCGCGATGGCTCGCGCGATGCAGAGGCGCTGCTGCTGTCCCCCCGACAGGGCGGTCCCGGGAGTGGCGAGCTTGTCCTTGACCTCGTCCCACAGGGCCGCTCGTCGCAGCGATTGCTCGACACGCTCGTTCATGTCGCCTCGAAAGCCTGCCACCCGCGGGCCGAAGGCGACGTTGTCGTAGATGGACTTCGGGAACGGGTTCGGCTTCTGGAAGACCATGCCGATCCGGCGTCGGACCTCGACCGGATCGACCTCCGCAGCGTAAAGGTCGACCCCGTGATAAAGGATCTGGCCATCGGAGTGCGCGCTCTGGACAAGGTCGTTCATGCGGTTGAAGCCGCGCAGCAGGGTGCTCTTGCCGCAGCCGGACGGGCCGATGATGGCCGTGATCTGGTGTTCGCGGATCTGGAAGGTGATCTCCTTCAGCGCCCGGAACGAGCCGTAATAGGCGCTGAAGGCGTGCACGTCGAAGACGACCTGGGTGTCGCCGACGGGGATCGGCTCAGCCTCCCGGGTGCCAATCGTCATGCGGGGGCGGACCTCCACGGCTTGTCGCTGTTCGGTGATGGTCATGCGGGGATCACCAGCGCCTATCGTACCGATTGCGGAGCAGGATGGCCGTCCCGTTGACGAGCAGGATCACCGCCACCAGCACCACGATCGTGGCGGCGGTCAGACTGCGGAACGCGTCCTGCGGCTGGCCTGCCCAGTTGAAGACGATGGTCGGCAGCGCGGTGTATGGGCCGGTCAGCTGGTCGATGAGCCCGCCCTTGGCGCTGAAGGTGCCAGCCACCGCCCCCACCATCAGCAGTGGAGCCGTCTCGCCGAATGCGCGTGCCAGCGACAGGATCGTCCCGGTCAGGATGCCCGGCGCCGCGTACGGCAGGACGTGGCTGCGGACCATCTCCCACCGAGTGGCGCCGACCCCCAGGGCAGCTTCGCGAATGCTGGCCGGCACCGCGCGCAGCGCCTCGGAGGTCGTGATCACCACGATGGGAAGCACCAGGATCGCGAGGGTGAGCCCGCCCACGATCAGGATCTTGCCCAGCCCCAGCAATGTGACGAAGACCGCAAGCCCGAGCAGCCCGTACACGATGGCGGGCACGCCGGCCAGGTTGCGGATGTTGGTCCGAACGAAGCGCGTCATGCGCGTGTCGCGGGCGTATTCCTCGAGGTACACCGCCGCCCCAACGCCGATCGGCAGGGCCAGGATGGCCACGAACAGCACCAGCAGGAGCGAGCCGACCAGCCCCTGGGCGATGCCCGCGCGGGCGGGGCGCGACGACAGGTCGGAGGTCAGGAACTCAAGCGGTCGTCCTGTCAGCACGGGCAGCGCGCGCGTCGCCACATCGGCCAGGAGCACGATCAGGATCCCCAGCGCCAGCAGCATCGCGAACAGCATTGCGCCGTGGAGGACGTAGCTCCGCCAGTCGAAGGCGCCGCCGCGCAGGCGCACCGCGACCAGGTCGGCGGCAGAGGGCGACGAGGCGGCGCTCATCAGTACTGCCGCCGCACGCGTCGCACGAACGCCTCGCTGGCGAGGTTCAGGGTGAGGGTCATCAGGAAGAGGAGCAGGCCCACGAAGAAGAGGCTCTCGAACGTGAGCGCTGAGCCGCGGACCTGGTCGGAGCCGATCGCCAGTGCCGTCATCGCTGCGGTCATCGTCTGACCGGGCGCCAGCGGATTGAGGCCGAACAGGGAGCCGCCGGTTGCGCCGGCCGCGATGGCCACGATCATCGTCTCGCCGATGGCTCGTGAGATGCCGAGGAGCAGCGCCGCCACGATCCCGCTGACGGCGGCCGGGACGACGACCCGCACACTGGTTGTCCGGCGGCGGGCGCCCAGTCCGTACGAGGCTTCGCGCAGGTAGTCGGGGACCGCGTGCATGGCGTCCTCGGCGACCGAGCTGACGAGCGGTGTGACCAGGATGCCGACCGCGATGCCCGCCGACGCCATGCTGAAGAGGGGCGCATCGGTGAGGGCCTGGATCAGGTTCGGGCTGATCCAGGTCAGCGCGAAGAAGCCAAGCACGACCGATGGGATCGCCGCCAGCAGCTCGAGGACCGGTTTCATGATGCTGCGGGTGCGCCGGCCCGCGTATTCGGACAGGTAGAGCGCCGTGGCGATGCCGAGCGGCGCCGCTACCAGCATCGCGATCCCGGCGATGATCAGCGTGCCCGCCACGATCGTCTTGATGTCGTAGAGGCCGCGCCGCGGGAACCAGCCGTCGGACCACAGCGCACCCAGGTCCACCTTGGTGATGAAGGAGAGCGCATTCCCGAACAGGGACAGGACGATCGCGGCGCTGATCACGAGGGTCAGGCCGGCGGCCGCGGCAAACACGAATCGAACGCTCGCCTCGCGACGCCGGCGGCGTGGGGCGACGCGGAGGTCGAGGGCCGTGAGCCTCGTCATCGGATGGTCATCCTACGGAAATGGCGAGCGGGGCTGGACGACGGATCGCCCAGCCCCGCCGGAGCGTGGAGGCTCAGTGGCCGTCCCAGGCGGCCCGTGTCGCCGCCAGCTCGTCGGCGCCGAGCGCGATGTAGTCGGCCTCGGTCACTGCGGCGATGCCGGCGTCCGACAGGTAGTAGTCCACGAACGCCGTGATGGCGGGGTTGGTGGCCTCCTTGTCGGTGTTGACGTAGATGAAGAGCGGTCGTGACATGGGGTACTCGTTCGAGGCGATCGTCTCCGGCGTCGGGGCTACACAGCCCTTTCCACCGTCGACCTCGAGCAGCTTGACCTTGTCCTTGTTCTCATCGGCGTAGGCGAAGCCGACCCAGCCCAGCGAGCTGCCCGAGCCCGAGACGCCCGCGATGATGACGTTGTCGTCGCCGGATGCGGTGTAGTCGGGGCGGGTCACCGCGTCCTTCTCACGCGCCTTGGCGATCTTGGTGATGGCGAACTCGACGAAGGTGTCGTAGGTGCCCGACTCCTCGCCTGGCGCGGTCACTTCCAGCGCCGCGTTCGCATACGGGGCGTGCGAGTCGCCGAAGCCGTCAAGGCTGCCCAGCTCTCCGGCCAGTCCGTTGGCGTCCGACCACTTGGCGAAGCCCTGCGACTCCGGTCCGAGGAGCGCGTAGAGATCCAGGAAGCTCAGGCAGGTAACGGCGTCGTTGGCGGACGAGGTGATGACGCTGATGCCGTCGATCCCGATCTTGAGCTCGACGTAGTGGATCCCCTTGGCCTCGCAGGCGGCGGCCTCTTCGTCCTTGATCTTGCGCGAGGCGTCGCTGATGTCGGTCTCGCCATTGCAGAAGAGGGCGAACCCGTCACCGGTGCCAGGTCCGTCGACGGTGTAGTTCACCCCCGGATTCTTCGACTTGAAGTCTTCGGCCACGATGCTGGTGATCGGCTCGACGGTCGACGAGCCCGAGATCGTGAGGGTGCCGGTCACCGGCGCGACCGAGGGTCCGGCGGAGACGGCGGCCTCGGAGGGCGATCCGGATCCAGTGTTCGAGCAAGCGGCCAGGAGCACTGCTCCGGCCAGAATCCCGGCCAGGGCGGGCCGGATTCGTGTGGAATGGGTCAACGGGATTCCTCCAAACAGGGACCTTGGTTCGCCTGGAGGATGTCCCGTGGCCCTTAACGAACCCTTATCGGTACATCAAGGCCACGTGAAATCTAGGGCAGCACCGTCGATGGCGGCGCCGGCAGCTCAGATCGTCCTCCGGCCAGGATGAAGACTCTGAGCCGATTCCTGACGAGGTCCCTTGCCCGTCGGAAGGCCGCAAGCCGTTCGTCGGGCGTCCCCTCGGTGAGCGACGGGTCTTCGATCGACCAGTGGGCGACCTCCTGGACGCCAGGGAGCACGGGGCAATTCTTCTGTGCCTCGTCGCAGACCGTGATGAACCACTCGAAGGCTTGACCTTGGAATTCGTCGATCGTCTTGGACCGCTGCCCGCTAATGTCCAAACCGATCTCGTTCATGACCTGGATCGTCTCGGGTCGGATGCCAGCTGCTTCCGTGCCGGCGCTGAACGCCTCGAAGCGGTCGCCAGCGAAGGTGCGCAACATCGCTTCGGCCATCTGCGATCGTGCGCTGTTGTGCGTGCAGACGAACAGGACGCGGCGCTTCTCCACGCTCTGAATCCTACGGCGGGAAGGTCAAGCGCGCGTGAACGCGTAGACTCAAATTCGTGCCCCGGGGCGCCTGAACAACCGAAACTTGGAGGCGGCATGGTCCAGTTGTTGGTCGTCGCCGGCATCGGTCTCGTTGCCGGCGTCCTGTCAGGTCTGTTCGGCATCGGTGGCGGGATCGTCATCGTCCCGCTTCTCATTCTGCTGGTCGGCTTCACGACTACGCAGGCCGCGGGGACCTCGCTCGCGGCGCTGCTGCTGCCGGTGGGCGCGCTCGGCGCGCTGGAATACTGGCGCGGCGGCTTCGTCGACCTTCGCTTCGCAGTCGTCCTGGCGGTTGGGCTCCTGATCGGCGCCTATGTGGGCGCCCGGCTTGGCATCAGTTTGCCCGTGGAGGTGGTCCAGCGCGCCTTTGGCGTCTTGCTCGTGATCGTCGGGATCAGGCTCGCCTTCTTCAGCTAGGGATTGGCGACCTAGCTGCCCAGGATCGGGTGCAGTACGACGTAAGACAGCGCGGCGACCAGCGCCGACGCCGGCAGGGTGAGGACCCAGGCGACACCGATCCGGCGGGCGACACCCCAGTGGACGGCGCGGAATCGGTCTGACGACCCCACTCCCAGGATCGCGCTCGAGATGACGTGCGTGGTGCTCACCGGCATTCCCAGCATGGAGGCGCCGAAGATGACGCTGGCCGCGGTCGTCTCCGCCGCGAAGCCATGCACCGGATCGAGCTTCACGACCTTGCTGCCCATGGTCTTGATGATTCGCCAGCCACCAGCCGCGGTCCCAAGTGAGATCGCGCTGGCCGCGAGGATGATTACCCAGATCGGGACCTTGAACTCGGTCAGCACCCCGGCCGAGACGAGCGCCAGGGTCATCACCCCCATCGTCTTCTGCGCGTCGTTGCTGCCGTGGCTGAAGGCCATGTAGGCGGCCGACAGCACCTGAAGGCGTCGAAATCGGTCGTTCATGGTCTTCGGATGCGCACGCTGGAAGGCGTGGAAGATGAGGACCATCAGGGCGAAGCCGATGCCGAAGCCGGCGATCGGCGATCCGAAGAGGGGCAGGATCACCTTGCCCAGGATCCCGTCCACCAGCCAGGCGCTGAACCCCACCGCCGCGGCGCTGGCGCCCAGCAGTCCGCCGATCAGGGCATGGCTGCTGGACGAGGGGATCCCGAGTCGCCAGGTGAGCAGGTTCCACATGATTGCGCCAATCAGCGCGGCCGCGACCACCAGTCCGCCCTCGGCCTGGTGCGTGATGAGACCGGCGCCGATCGTCTTCGCGACCGCAGTGCCAGTGAGCGCACCGACGAAGTTGGCGGTGGCGCTCATCGTGATCGCGACCCGCGGGCTCAGGGCACGCGTGCTGACCGAGGTGGCAATCGCGTTGGCGGTGTCGTGGAACCCGTTGATGTAGTCGAACAGGACCGCCAGGCCCAGCACCGCGATCAGGATCGCGGTGAAGCCCTCAGGCATGCTTGACGACGATCCGCTCGATCACGTTCGCGGCATCCTCTGCCGAGTCGATCGCCTTTTCGAGCAGCGCGTAGACGTCCTTCCACTTGATGACGTCCATCGTGTCCTGGCCCTGCTTGAAGAGCTCGGCGACCGCCTGTCGAGCGATCCGATCGCCCTCGTTCTCGAGCCGATGGATCTCGATCCAGAAGGGATCCACGCCCTTGAAGGTGCGGAGCTTGCCGAGCCCTTCGGCGAGCTGCTCGCACTGCCGCACGATGATCTCCGCCTGCTGGATGGCGGCGGGCGTGGGGGCGTCGATGTTGTAGAGGATGCAGGTGTCTGCGACCTCTTCGATCAGGTCGAGGATGTCGTCGAGGCGGCTGATCAGGGCGTGGATGTCCTCGCGGTCGAATGGCGTGACGAAGGTCGACTCCAGCTTTCGCCCGATCTCGTGGCTCATCTGGTCGCCCGCGTGCTCCGCATCGAGCAACTGGCTGGCCAGCCGCTCGCGGTCGTCGTAGTTGCGGAAGAACTGCTCGAGCAGACGAGCTGCGGTGAGGACGTTACGGGCGTCCTCGACGAACATGTCGAAGAACTTCGTCTCGCGCGGGATCAGGGAAAAGCGCATGGTCTCCGTCCGGACGGCGAGTGGGTTTCGTGGCTGCTCCAAGCGTACCGGGTCCGGCGTGTGCGAGGAAGGCTTCCGCGTTCCGCCCTCGCGATGCAAACCCGGTGCCGGAATGCACCGACAGCGCGCACCGCGGCTTGCCTCTCCGGCTAGGCGGGGGCACACTTGTCGTCCAACCCCCGAGCGGCCATCGTCCGCCTCCCGTGGCGCGTGCGGATGGTCCGCCAGCAGCAACAGGAGGAGTCCTATCGTGGCTGCACTGACCAAATCACGGAGACCGATGCGTGCGCGCGCCCTCTTGGCGGCGGCCGCGCTCGTGATCGCATTACCGGCATCGACGAGCGGAGCGCAGAGCCATCCCAATCCGACCGATGAGTTCGTCAACGTGCTCGCGGCGGGGGGGAATGCCGTTGCGCTGATCAACAGCGGCCAAGTCTTCGATGGCACGACGTTCGAGGGGATCCCGGACGGGCTCGGCATCATGCCGGTCGGCGACGGGAGCCAGTACATCGACATCTTCGTCGCCTTCGAACAGTCGCACGTGCCGTTCGGTGTGTTCGCCGACCATCAGGATTCGTCGGTGCAGCGAGCGCGGGTCGACCTCGCGACACAGCAGATCGTCGAGCTGGATGAGATGCTGCCCAATAAGGCGGGGTTCATCCGCTTCTGCTCGGCGAACATGGTCGGCCCAGACCAGGGCTTCACCGATTACACCTTCCTGGTCAACGAGGAGTCGAACGACATCCTGCCCGCGAAGTCAAGGCACGTTTATGATGCGGATGCGGCCATCGCTCCCTACCGGCAGGCCGGCTACTCGGTGTGGCTGGACGCTGAGACGGGCCAGTACGCCACCATCGCAGGTGCGGGCCGCATGAACCATGAAAACACCCTGGTCGTGCCGGGCGGCTGGTCGGGCGTGGTGGCGCTGACAGGCGACGACACCTTCACCGCTCCGTCATCGCAGCTGTACCTGTACAGCGCGGCAAGTGAGAGCGCATTCAAGCAGGACCAGGGCTCGCTGTGGGCATTCCGCGTAACGTCAAAGAACACCATTGCGGTCGACCCCGCCCTCGCGACCAACCACGCAAACGACTATCTCGATATGACTCTCGGCGACACCTTGACCGGTGAGTTCATCGAGGTTCCGGCCGACGTCGCACGGGGCACACACGGCGGTCAACCGCAAGCCGATCTGGAGGCTTGGTCGAACGCGAACAATGTCTTCCAGTTCATCAGGGTCGAGGACATCGCCTATGACCCCGATTCCCCTCGCACGGTGTACTTCACCGATACCGGCTCAACGGTCCAGCCAGATCTAGCCAACGAGCGCATGAGGTCTGGCGGTACCGCACAGAACGGCCGAGTCTTCAAGATGGTGCTCAATCCGAGCAACCCGAAGGTCGTGGATTCATTCACCGTGCTGGCTGACGGGAACACGGCCGGATTCACGCGCCCCGACAACCTGGCGGTGGGTCACGACACGCTCATGATGCAGGAGGATGCCAGCAGCAACCCCACGAATAACGACATCTGGTCCTACGCCCTGACCGGGGCGGGGGGGCCTTGGACGCGAGTGGCAACCGTCACGCAGTCCACAGCCGAGACGAGCGGCATCGTGGACGCATCCGAGTGGCTGGGCGACGGCTGGTGGATCTTCGACGTCCAGTCGCACTCCACCCAGAAAGCCTTCGCGACCGACCTCTTCTACACGGTCCCAATCACTGGCGCAGTGATCGGCCCGTACACCTCCCGCCGGGAGTTGGGGCAGCTGCTGCTGCTCTACATCCCGGGGAGCTGAACCTCGCCGTCCAGTACAGTCGGTGGGCCGTCCCGGAAGGGGCGGCCCACTCGCGTCCCTGGGATGGCGTGAGGCGATCGGATCGAGGACACTGGCGGTCGACAACGAGGCCATCGGAGGAGCAAGGCGCGTGTTCAACATTGATGTGGCGCGGCTCATGCACCGCCACGGGGACGAGTGGGTCGAGATGAGCCCGGTGGCTGACCGCTCACCCGACTCGCGGGATCCGGAGCGGAAGCTCCTGGCGGGGCAGCGGGCCTATCGCTGCGACGCCTGCGACGAGGAGATCGCCATCAGGCTCCCCGACCCGGAGGACTGAGGGCCGTGTGGGGTTCGAACCCACGACACGAGGATTAAAAGTCCCCTGCTCTACCACTGAGCTAACGGCCCGCCGCTGAGGATAGCCCGCGGTTCGGGCGATCGCGTGCCATCATCGGGCCATGCGCCACGTGCTCCTGTGGATGGCCCGGAACCGCCTGTTGAAGCGGTGGCTGCCCCGCATCTGGTTCGTCCGACGCGCGGTGCGCCGGTTCATGCCGGGCGAGACCGTCGAGGAGGCGCTCGACGCGGCGGAGTTCTTCCGGCCCCTGGGCATCGGCATCCTGTTCACGCAGCTTGGCGAGAACCTGACCAAGCTGTCCGAAGCGCAGGCGGTCGCGGACCACTACCACGGCCTCCTGGACATGATCGCCGCGCGCGGCATGGACGCGGAGATCAGCGTCAAGCCGACCCAGCTGGGCCTGGATCTCGATCGCGATGCCGCGCTCCACCTGCTCTCCGCCCTGGCCGACCACGCCGGCCAGCGGGACGGGCTCCTGTGGCTCGACATGGAGGGGAGCGTCTACACCGACGCCACCCTCTGGCTGTATCGGGCGCTCAAGGAGACCCACACGAACATCGGCATCTGCCTGCAGGCCTATCTGCGTCGCACTCCGGCCGATATCAGCGACCTCCTGCCGCTGAAGCCGGCCATCCGCCTCGTCAAGGGGGCCTACGACGAGCATGAATTGCTCGCCTTCCGTCGCAAGGACGAGGTCGATGCGGCCTACCAGTCGCTCTGCGTGCTGATGCTGCCGCACGCCGCGAAGGGCGAGCTGCGGCTGGGGATGGGCACGCACGACACGAGGCTGATCGAGAGGATCGCCGCCCAGGCGGAGGCGATCGGGATCGGCAAGGACGCCTTCGAGGTGGAGATGCTGTACGGCATTCGTCAGGGCGAGCAGCTGCGACTCGCGAAGGAGGGATACCGGGTCCTGGCGCTGATCGCTTATGGCGAAGCCTGGTACGCGTGGTACATGCGGCGGCTTGCCGAGCGGCCGGCCAACGTCTTCTTCGCTCTGCGCCAGATGTTCGGTTGAGCGACGCCATGCGGGTCCTGCTGGTGGGCGTCGGCACGGTCGGGGAGGCGATCGCGCGAATGGGCGCGACGCGCGACTGGTGCGAGCTGATGGTCCTGGCCGATTACGACCTCAACCGCGCCTCGTCGCTGCAGGCCACGCTGGGCGACCCGGCTCGATTCCCGGTAGAGCGGATCGACGCCGGCGATGCGAACGCCGTCGCCGAGCTCGCGCGACGCCACGCTGCCGACCTGGTGATGAATGGGGTGGACCCACGCTTCGTGATGCCGATCTTCGACGGGGCGCTGGCCGCCGGGGCGAACTACATGGACATGGCGACCAGCCTGTCGCGTCCCCACCCCCAGGAGCCGTATCGCCTTCCCGGTGTGAAGCTCGGCGACGAGCAGTTCGCCCGCTCCGACGAGTGGGAGCGCGCCGGCCGTTTGGCACTCGTTGGCATGGGGATGGACCCCGGCCTGACCGACGTCTTTGCCGCCTACGCCGCGAAGCACCTCTTCGACGAGGTGGAGGAGGTCCATGTTCGGGACGGTGGCGACCTGCACATTCCGGGCTTCGCATTCGCCCCGGTCTTCAGCATCTGGACCACCATCGAGGAGTGCCTCAACCCGCCGGTCGAGTGGCACGGCGGTCGCGCCGAATGGATCACGACCGAGCCGTTCAGCGCGCCCGAGGCGTTCCCGTTCCCCGAGGGGATCGGCCCGGTCGAGTGCGTGAACGTCGAGCACGAGGAGGTCCTGTTGGTGCCCCGCTACCTCAAGGGCGTGCGCCGCGTCACCTTCAAATACGCGCTTGGGGCCGACTTCATCGCCAAGCTCCAGTTTCTCCACGACATCGGCCTGGATCGAACCGAGCCGGTCAAAGTGCGCGGCGTGGACGTCTCGCCGCGCGACGTCGTGGCAGCGCTCGTGCCGGACCCGATCACGCTCGGCGACAAGATGGTCGGCCGCGCCATGGTTGGCACCTGGGTGATCGGACGGCTGGATGGACGGCCGCGCGAGGTGTTCCTGTACCAGATGGCCGACGCGGAGGAGACGCTCCGCAAGACCGGATCGCAGGTGGTCGGCTGGCAGACCGGGTTCAACGCGGTCCTGGCCATGGAGCTGCTCGCGACCGGAGCCTGGACTGGGACCGGGGTCCACGCGCCGGAGGCGTTCGACCCGGACCCCTATCTCGCGCTGATGGACCACTACGGCATTCACCACGCGCAGGTCGAGATGAAGCCGGGAGCCCATCGGCCAACCTGAGCCGCCCGCCCTAGACTGGACCTCTCACCCATTCAGGAGACGACCGATGAACGTTGACGAGCTGCTGAGCGGTGCACGCGATGTGATGACGGTGAAGCGGGTCTACGGAGACCCGATCGAGCGGGACGGCATCCTGGTCATCCCCGCCGCAAATGTGGTCGGTGGCGGGGGTGGTGGCGGCGACAGCGAGAACAACGCCGGCGGCGGCTTTGGGGTGAGCACAACGCCAGCCGGCGCGTGGATCATCCGTGACGGCCAGGTCTCTTGGGAGCCGGCCGTCGACGCCACGCGCCTCGGGACCCTGGGAATGGTGGTCGCGATCGTTTTCCTGCTGACGATCCGCTCGATCGCCAAGGCGAACGCGAGGGCGCGCGAGAAGGCAGCCAAGCGCTGATGACGGAGCTGCTGGCGGGTCCTACGCGCGAACACGTCAAGAGCTTCCGCGAGACGTTCGGCGACGAGGTCATCACGCCGGGTGATGACGGCTACGACGACGCCCGTCGCGTCTGGAACGCGATCTTCGACCGCCGCCCTGCGCTCCTGGTCCGCCCCACCGGGCCTCAGGGCGTAGCCACAGCGATCCGGTTCGCGCGCGACCACGGGCTCGAGATCGCAGTTCGGGGCGGCGCCCATAGCGCAGCTGGGCACTCGACCTCCGAGGGTGGGCTGGTGATCGACCTCTCCCGGCTGCGTGGCGTGACTGTAGACCCGGAGCGACGCACGGCCCGGGCGAACGGCGGTGCGCTCCTGGGCGAGCTCGACCTGGCGGCGCAGGCGCACGGCCTCGTCTGCCCCGTCGGCGTGATCGGGCACACGGGGGTCGGCGGGCTGACGCTCGGGGGCGGGATGGGCCGGCTTCAGCGGCATTTCGGACTGACGATCGACAACCTGCGGGCGGTTGAGCTCGTGACGGCCGACGGGGGAACGACCCGGGCGAGCGGGTCGGAGGAGCCGGAACTGTTCTGGGGCATCCGCGGCGCCGGCGCGAACTTCGGGGTGGTGACTGCGTTCGAGTTCGACCTGCATCCGTTCGGACCGCTGCTGCACCGCGGGGTGCGGATCTTCCCGGCCTCGCATGTCCACGAAGTCTGGTCGCTCTTCCGCGACGTCGCGGCCGCGGCGCCCGACGAGCTGGCCCTGATCTTCTCGATCGGTCGGGGCGAGCCGGCGGCGGATTACCCCGCGGCGGTCGCGGGGCAGCCGATCGTGGTCGTCTCCTACAACCACAGTGGTGATGCGCGGAACGTCGAGCGGGACGTCGCCCCGCTTGCGGCGGGCCCGGCGCCGGTCTCGAGCACCGACGGCGGCTACCCGTATCTCGAAGTCCAGACCGCCAACGACTTGGCGATGGGATGGGGCCAGCGGTCGTACATCAAGGGTGGCTACGCCGACGACCTCCGGCCGGAGGCCCTGGATGCACTCGTCGAGCACGTCGCTGACGCGCCCGAGGGGAGCTCGTTCGCGATGACCGCGCAGGGCGGGGCGATGGGGCGCGTGGCGGACGACGCGATGGCGTTCACCGGGCGGGACGCCCGCTTCGAGATGAGCGCCGACGCGGATTGGGACGATCCCGCTTACGACGACGTCTGCCGCGACTGGGTCCGGCAGGCGCTGGCCATCGTGGAGCCGGACGCCGTGATGGGCCGCTACGTCAACGAGATTTCTGAGTCGGGGCCGGAGGAGAGCCTGGCCATCTATGGCGAGGCGAAGATCGCCCAGCTTATGGCGCTCAAGCGAGCCTGGGACCCGGAGAATGTCTTCCGCTTGAACCACAACATCGCGCCGTAAAAGGCGAACGCCGCCTGGCGGGAGGCGGCGTTCGTTTCTGGGGGTCTGTGGTTGCGGGGGACGGATTCGAACCGACGACCTTCGGGTTATGAGCCCGACGAGCTACCACTGCTCCACCCCGCGCGGCCATCCTACGCACCGCGTTACGATCGGTCAAACATTCACCGAGCAGGCCAGCTAATGACCGATGCCGCCTTCGGCCTCCACGAGATCGGGCAGATCAGGATCCAGGTCACGAACGCCGATCGGGCCGCCGCGTTCTACCGTGACACCCTCGGGATGTCGTTCCTGTACGCCTTCCCGGGCATGGCCTTCTTCGACGTCGACGGGGTGCGGCTGATGCTGGTGGAGCCCGAGGGGCGGGACTTTGGCGGCGTGTCGGCGATCTACTACCGCGTCGACGACATCGGCGAGGCGGTGAGGACGCTGGAGTCGCGCGGCGTGACCTTCGACGACCAGCCGCACGTCGTCCATCGGGACCCTGCCTACGACCTCTGGATGGCCTTCTTCCGCGATCCCGACGGCAACATCCTGGCGTTGATGAGCGAGGTGCCCAAGGGGTAGCGTCGGCTACAATGCCGCCGGGTTCGCCCCGTCGCGACCCCGTCCCGACCGATGCGAGGCTCCGCACGCCGATGGCCGTGAACCCGAAGAAGCT
>Ga0070698_100003053_pt1 | contig 18452 bp, 20 predicted proteins | sample KBSK1502metaG_FD_65477 | JGI IMG/M metagenome (GOLD analysis project Ga0070698, IMG submission 65477) | Corn, switchgrass and miscanthus rhizosphere microbial communities from Kellogg Biological Station, Michigan, USA - KBS K1-50-2 metaG | ecosystem: Host-associated > Plants > Roots >...
TCCTGATGCCTACAGCATTCACCGCAAAAGTGGACGCCATGCGACGGCACAGACGGCGTAGGAACCGTTGACTGCAAGCAAGCTCCCTTTGCCGAAATAGCCTTATAGATATCAAGCGGCGCCGCTGCGCGGCGCCGGGTCCGGCGCTCCCCGCGCCGGGCTCCAGCCTTGGGGAGGCCCGCCCGGCGCGCCCGCGCCGTCCCAGCCTGGCAGCGCCAGTGATCTAGTGGGCTCTTTCGGCTCGGGCGTCGCTACCACAGCAGCCGTCTTCCTCGGCCCACGATTATCCAGCTCTCGGCCGCCACGTCAATGCCGCCTGCGGCGTCGCTGACGCGATCGGCATTCGCCGAGCATTGACCTGACGGCCGCTCCCACGGATCTTGGCGCCTGCGAGAACGACGGACACGACCAGGACCGGGCGGCTGGCGAGGTGGTGGCGCTGCCGGATACGCGGAAGCATGGCTTGACCCCCGAGGCGCGTTCCGATGCCCGCGGTTCCCATCGGGGTAGGATCATTGGCAACGCGGTGGTGTGGCGCTGTGAGGAAGGCTGGCGTGTTCGAGGCTGCCGACATCCGGGAATGGCGCGGCCACAACGTGGTCGACCCCCAGGGTCACAAGATCGGCGAGCTGGAGGCGGTCTACGTCGACACCGGCACCGATCTGCCGTCGTTCGGCACGGTCAAGGTCGGCCTGCCGACCCGGCACCGGCTCGTGTTCGTGCCCCTTGACCAGGCGACGGTGGGTCCGGGATACCTCAAGGTCTGCTACGACAAGAAGCAAGTGAAGGATGCCCCGTCGATCGGCACCGACGGCGAGCTGCCCGCGGGCGACGAAGAGGCGATCTTCAAGCACTACGGCCTGGCCTACGAGCCAGGCGGCGGCGGTGAGCGGCGACTGGCCCGCCGCTGAGCCGCCCGACTGAGCGGAGGATCAGATGCTTGCCATCTTTCTGCTACTGGTGATCGTGGCGATCGTGCTGGGCATCGTGGGCGTGGTCGCCAAGGGCCTGTTGTACCTGCTGTTCATCGGCATCGTCGTGTTCCTCGGCGCCCTTCTGCTGGGCGCCCTGCGGATACGGCGGCGGCCCGGCAGGGGCCCGGCCAGGTAATTCCCTCGGGTCATCGTTGCGGCGAGCGCGCCCGGCCGAGCCGGTGGCTGTCATCTGCTCAGACCGGGACGGAACGGTTACAGGCTGGCGGATGGCAGGATGCGAAGGTCGTATCCCGCAGCCGCGAACACCGTAGGCGGGTCGTCTGCCCGGCGATCCGGCCGAGGTGCGGTGAGGTGGTTGGCGTGGCGGTCGCGGAACGTCTGGACGGGTTTCAGCGCAGGCACCGGTGGGCGGGATTCCCGCTGGCGGTGTTGTACAAGTACGTCGATGACTTCGGTGCCTATCTGGCGGCGTTGCTCACCTACTACGGGTTCGTGTCCTTGTTTCCGTTGTTGCTGCTCATCTCGACGGTGCTGAGCTTTGCCCTGTCGGGTGATGCCAGGCTGCAGCACCAGGTGCTCGGTTCGGCGCTGCATCAGTTCCCGGTGATCGGCGGGGATCTGGCGCAGCCGAAGCGCATCGGCGGCGGGTCTGTCGGGCTGGCCGTCGGGATCCTCGGGTCCCTATATGGCGGGCTGGGTGTGGCGCAGGCGTTCCAGTACGCGATGAACACGGCATGGGGCGTGCCCCGCAACACCCGGCCGAATCCCATGAAGGCCCGCGGCCGCAGCCTGCTGCTGCTGGCCAGCGCCGGACTGGCCGTCATGGGCACCACCGTGTTGTCCATAGTGGGCGGCGTCGGGGCCGGCTCGTTGGGGACGGCCCTCCGGCTTGCGGTCCTCGCGGCGTCCGTGGTGATCAACATTGCCGTGTTCGTCTTCGGGTTCCGTTTCGCGGCCGCCCGGCGCCTGTCCGTGCGCGACGTGGCGCCGGGCGCGATAGCCGCCGCGGTCATCTGGCAGCTTCTGCAATCCTTCGGGGTCATCTACGTCGGGCATGTGGTCAGGCACGCCAGCGACACAAACGCGGTTTTCGCCCTGGTCCTCGGCATGCTGGCGTTCCTCTACCTCAGCGCGACGGCGGTCCTGCTGTGCGCCGAGATCAACGTCGTGCGGGTCAGCCGCATGCATCCCAGGTCGCTGCTGACCCCGTTCACGGACAACGTCATGCTGACCACCGGGGACCGGCGCGCGTACTCTACACAGGCCAAGGCTCAGCGCAGCAAGGGCTTCGAGCACATCGACGTCAGCTTCGACCCGCCATCCCCTGAGCCGGAACAAAACGATCCCGACACGTGAGCAACGGCACCCGGCCATTGTCGCCGAGACGCGCACCTCCCAGATGTCCGATCTGGATGATCCGGAAGATACACGGAATGATCTTCCCTATAGTCGCTGACGGCGATCCGTCCGGCCCAGGTCAGTGGCACAGATTCGCTGGATCGCGTTGGCGGCCTCCGGAGCCGTGATCGTGCCCGTTGCGTGCCCGATCGGAGGGTCAGACACGGACACTCACGGTCACTCACGGGACCAGCACCACGACGATGACCTGGGTGAGTGCTGGTGGGGGAGGGCATAGTCTCAGCCTTCCAAGCTGGTCATGAGGGTTCGATTCCCTTCGCCCGCTCTCCTCTGAAACCCCAGCTCAGAGGAGCCCCCGCGATGCTCCCCCGAGGCCGGGCCGACGCACTGGGCGCCGTTCGTGCCACACGGCGGCCTGGCTCGGCTCACTCTGAGGCCTCGCTCGCCGCTAGCGCCCGGAGGCTTGCCTCCTCATATCGGCGGCGGCGGCGGCGGCTCAAGTGGGATCGGCGGCGGCTGCGGCTCCCCGAACGCTGCCTCGGCCGCTGACATGGCGCCGTAGTCGGTCGCAAGGTTGGCGTAGATCGAGTAGATCAGCGTGATGAAGATGCCGAGCTTTAGCCACAACGTGGGTGTGAAGAAGAACAAGCAGCAGATCAGCGGGAAGTTGATCAGCCAGTAGATCGCACCCCACATGTGGACCTTGTACTGGGTGTGCGGGTTGGTGGACAGGTCTTTGAAGAGCAGTTTCATCCAGCCGTGCCTGAGGTGCACCGGCGCGTGCGCGGCGTGCAGCCGGGCGACGTCGACGCGCAGTTGGCGGACCTCGGCGATCAGGGACTCGGTCTCAGTCATAGCGCCAGTATCAGCGCGGCACAGGACAATGCGAGGATAGGCGGGACTATAGATGGCAGTCACTGGGACCGTCTTACAGCCGAACCGCAGGTCAGAGGGCCAGAGCTACATCAGCGACCCCACCGATCCCGCTGGCCCAACTGGAAGCCACCGGACTCAGCCGGTCCGAAGCCATCCGACGCGCGATCCTCGACAGCGCCGCCCGGCTGCAGCGGCGGGCCGTGCTGGCCGCCGAAGCGGCCGCGCTCGAGGCGGACGACGACGACCGGCGCGAGATGCTCGAAGTCGCGGCCATCATGGAGATCATGCGTGCTGCGGGGTGACGTCCACGAGTTCCGCCTGCCGCGCGGGACCGGGCACGAGCAGCAGGGCAGGCGCTATGGCGTGATCGTCCAAACCAACGAGCTCCTGCCGCGCTCGGTGGTGCTGGTCGCGCCTACATCGCGCGGCGCGAGGCCGGCGTCGTTCCGCCCGGAGATCGAGCTGCTCGGACAGACCGATGATCACCTCGGACCACGGTCAGCCAGTGATCAAGAACACCGACCGCCGCTATCCACCTGCCATGTCTTGTCCGGGCCCCGAATCACGTGCACGGTAACGGAACCAGATTCGACAGTGGCCCCAGCGTCGCTTCGGCTGATCACCCGCCAGCCGTTATGGGGAATGGCTGGGACTCCCCCGTGCGCGGAGAACCAGATGGCGGCGGCCAGCGGCGTCCGCTGACCATGCCGGTTAGAAACCAGGGACAGCGCGAACCCGGTTCCCTGAGCGCAGTGTGGCGGCGTAGGCGCTCTTGACGCGGCGGCCATGACCGGAGAGTCTGCGTCCCGCGAATCGGCTGATCCGCAAGCCGATACGGCCAGTAGAGATACGAGCACACCCACGAGCGCGGCAGCAAGGAGGTTCACGACCCTATGACGCGTCCGCGACCCGCCCAGTTCCCCGGTCTCCGGATGTCCGGGCCAGCGCCGATGGGGTCCCGGCGTCGGCCGTGGTGAGTAGACCCGCGGGCGCAATACCGGCGTTGCCGCTGGCCCGTTTCCCGCAGGTCCCCTCCAGGTGCCCGCAGGTCGGCGCAGGCCGACGGCCGCAGGCGGTGATCACCTGCCGGCCGCCGGCCTGCGTGCCGTTAACGGCGGCCAGCGCCGGCCGCTACTGGCTTCCCGCGTCGCTGGCGAGACCAGCTTCCGGCGCGGCCAGTTGAGCTCAGGTGTGCGACTGGGTCCACATGGTCGCGTTCGCGCCCGCCACGACCGGAAGGTACTGGCCGATGCCCTGGTTGGACACGCGCAGGAACAGGCCGGTGTCGGTGTTCTTGAAGGTGTACGGGTTGGTGCCCGCCTGTACCCACCACATGCTGCCGTTCGGCCCCGTGGACGTGACCGGGTCGAGGTCTACCCTGCTGCCGTCACTGGGGTTGTTCGATAGCGCCAGGGTGAAACCCTGGGAAAAGTGCAGGAACGCGAACTGCCCGTTCGACTTGGTGCACCGGATGAACTGCGCCGTGCCGTTGGGGATGTTCCCGGCGAAAGACTTGAGCTCGGGCTGCGAGTGCGGCTGGGCGTTGTTTTTCGCCGCGACGAAGTACTTGACCGAGTTCAACGTGACGTATTCGTAGTAAACGCCGGGCGCCTCCGTGCAGCCGGTCACCGCGGCCGCGGGGCTGCCCACGGCCGCCAGGGACGGCCCTAGCGCTACCGCGGCAGCGGTGGCAGTCGTGAGTGTAAAAGCCTTCAACCGCATGGGAACACCCCTCTGTGTCGGAACATCTCACCGGTGTTAGGAGTATGACGCCCGAGTGGTTCCGCCGGGTTACAACTCGCCCATACGTCACGCCGAACGCGGCGCCTGGCATGATGAGTCACGATGAGTGAGCAGGAGGCCGACAGGCTGATCCCCGGCGGCGACCAGGTCGCGGTCGAGCTGACCCTGGCGGTTCAGGGCGGGGACGTCCAGGCGGTCCGGAGGCTGCTGCGGAACGATCCGCCGCTGGCGTCGGCCAGGATCGTCGGCCGGGGCGGCGGCACGGGGACGCCATTGCATCTGGCCACCGACTGGCCCGGCTACTTCCCCCACGGCCCGGAGGTCGTCCGGCTCCTGATCGAGGCTGGCGCCGATCCCAACGCCCGGACGACCGGCCCGGGTGCAGAGCCCGGACCGGGTGATGAGACGCCGTTGCACTACGCGGCCAGCAGCGACGACGTCGACGTGGCCGAGGCGCTGATCGACGGAGGAGCCGACATCGAGGCGCCCGACGGCTCGATCGGCACTCCGCTCGATAACGCCGTCGGCTACGGCTGCTGGCACGTCGCCCGCTTGCTGGTGGCGCGCGGAGCCAGAGTTGACAAGGCCTGGCACGCGGCCGCGCTGGGCATGCTCGCCCGCGTGGAAGGGATCCTCGGCAGCGAGCCGCCGGCGGAGGAGGTGTCGCAGGCGTTCTGGCATGCCTGCGCGGGCGGCCAGCGCCGCGCCGCGGAGTACCTGTTGTCGCGCGGCGCGGATCTCGGCTGGGAGCCGGACTACGCGCACGGCACACCGCTCGACGCCGCCAGCGGGCTTAGCACCAGGCAGGAGAACGTCATTTCCTGGCTGCGCGAGCTGGGGGCCCCTTCCGCCGACTCCGGTTGATTCGGCCAGGCCGGTCATCAGGGGCGCCACGGAATGAACGCACCGGCGGCGATGCGCGTCCGCGGCGCCACCCCGGACGACGCGGAACGGATCGCCGAGGTCCACGTGCGGTCCTGGCAGGCCGCCTACCGCGGCCTGCTGCCGCAGGACTATCTCGACCGGCTGGACCCCGCCGATCGCCTCCCGCGGTGGCGGGACACGCTGCGCGCGGCCGGCCGGGCCGGCGGCGAGCGGGTTCTGGTGGCGGTGGCGGGCGGCCAGGTGTGCGGCGCCGCGTGGTTCGGCCCGGCCCGCGACGCTGACTTGGATCCGGCGCGGGTCGGCGAGCTGATCGGCATCTACCTGCTGCCCGAGGCGTGGGGCAAGGGACTCGGGCGCGAGCTGATGGCCGCCGCGGTCGAGCACCTGACAGCCGCCGGGCACGCGGCCGCGACGCTGTGGGTGCTGGAGTCGAACGCGCGCGCCCGCCGCTTCTACGCCAGGGCCGGCTGGGCCGAAGACGGAGCCGTGCGGCGGAGCGACCGGCTGGGCTTCGCCATCACCGAGGTCCGCTACCGCAGGCCGCTGCCGTCGTGACGGGAGCCGCGGCGCGCAGCCAGCGCCGCTCGTCATCAAAGCGCAGAGCCCCTCGCGCTCAGTCGCCGGCGGGACCGCCGCGCCAGGAAGGCAGCGGCTCCTTGCCGACGGCGACGTCGAACGCGGCGTGCGCGAGCAGCCGGGTCGAGTCGAGCGTGGGCAGCGGCGAGTCGGCGGGCGCCACGAGGATCGGGATCTCCGTGCAGGCGAGCGCCACCGCGTCGCAGCCCCGGTCGGACATCTGGCCGATGACGCGCACGTAGTCCTGCCGGCTCTGCTCGGTGAACACCGCCTGCACCAGCTCGTCGAAGATGATCCGGTTGAGCAAGCGGCGGTCCTCCTCGCCTGGCACCTCGGCCGCTATCCCGCGCGCGCCGAGGGCACGCGCGTAGACCGGGCCGTCCATCGTGTAGCTGGTACCGAGCACGGCGACCCGGGCGCGGCCGTCGCGGAGGGCCTGGCCGGCGACCACCTCGGCGATGTGCAGGCCGGGCAGCGAGAGGTCCTCGCCGGGCTGCTCCAGCGCGATGTGCGCGGTGCTGTCCGGGCAGACGAAGAAGTCGGCGCCCGCGTCGGCCAGCCGCTGGACGCTCACCGCCAGCGTGTCCCGGATCGTCAGGTAGTTCCCCACGTCCCACGCGGGCATGCTGTGCGCCAGCGCGATGCAGTCGAGCGTCACGTCCGGGTGCTGGTAGGCACCCATCCGCTCCGAACCCTCCAGGCAGAAGCTGCGCAGGCACAGCGCGGCGCCCTCCATGCTGTGCGCCAGGATGCCAAGGTGCTTCATAACCGCATCATGGCAGCTTGCCGCCGCCCCGGGTAAAGGCGGCAATCGATATTCCGAACGGCCAAAGGCCGGGGCCGGTGCCGTCGCCCCGGACGCGCGGTCATGACCGGCTGCCCGCGCTGGGCAGCTCAGCGCCGCCCTGGCCGCACGGTTGCGGGAGCGCTGGCCCGCGCTGCGCCCGCTGCCCGTGTACACGACCCGGCCGTGAGAGCGGGTCACACGGCGTCGCGGAAGGCCGTGCCGGTGAGCAGCGGCACGGTCGTCTGCGAGTCGTGCTCGGCGGCGAGCATGATGTCGGCGGCGTAACCGGCCGCGACGAGTTCCCGGCCGGACTGGCAGTCGCGCAGGAACTCGCGGGCTTCGTGGCGGCAGGCGCGCCAGACCGCTTCGGCGGCGAGGGCCTCGGGTGACCGGTCGCGGTCCGGGGCCAGGGCCGCGATTATCGCTCCCGCGCCCAGCAGGTCTTCCAGCGCGGGCCGCAGGTCTCCCGAGGGCCAGCGCTCGCCCGCCGCGATGATCGCCACGGGGCGGTGCGGGGTGGCGTAGTCGTGCTGCTCGAGCCAGCGCGCGACGGCGCTCGCGTTGCGCAGCGACCCCGCGAGCACGCTGCCGCGCGCGGCCGCGGCGGCTATGGCGGAGCCGTTCGGGGAAGGCAAGACCAGCCGCCGCGGGATGGGCGCGCGCAGCAGGCTGGCGGGCGACAGGGACCAGGGGCGGCTGGGCTGGCCTGGTCGCGGGGCAGAGCCAGCGCCGCGCCGTTATACGGCGTGAGCTGAACCTCGGGTGTGCCAGCATGGGTGCCCGGGCTGCTGCGCTTGGGTCTTGCGGCAGGCTGAGCCCCGCGCGTACGGTCCGTTCTCATGAGCGGTCTGAGGCGCCGGGGCGCCGGATTGGCGTGCGGCCTGCTGGTGATGCTGAGTGTGCTGCGGCCCTCCTCTCCGTTGCCGGCGGAGGCTGCCACTGCCGCGGCGCTGTCGTGCTCCGCCACCGGTATCGTGCCAAGCCCTAGTCCTGGCAGCTTCGATGCCCTGAGCGGGGTCGCGGCGCCGGGCCCTGACGACGCGTGGGCCGTCGGCAACTACATCGACGCGGGCGGCTTCGGCCAGACGCTGATCGAGCACTGGGATGGCCGTAGCTGGCGGCAGGTCGCCAGCCGCAACCCGGCCGCGGACGACGCCCTCACCGCGGTCGCGGCGGTGTCTCCCGCCGATGTGTGGGCGGTCGGGTCGATGTCCAGCGGCGCGCCGTTCGGTGACCGGCCGCTGGCCGAGCACTGGAACGGCTCGGCGTGGACGGTCGTCCCGGTCCCGGGTGATGGCACCTTGACCGGGCTGGCCGCCGCCTCTGCTCACGATGTCTGGGCGGTGGGCAGCACGGTGAACGGCAACCAGCCGGTACAGACGCTTGTCGAGCACTGGGACGGCGCGAGCTGGCAGGTCGTGGGCTCCCGCAATCCCGGGCCCTACGGCAATCGCCTGGCGGCGGTGTCGGTAACCGGTCCCGACAGCGTGTGGGCGGTGGGCACCGCGGACACCTCTCAGTTCGGCACCGGGTCCTTGGTCGAACACTGGAACGGCATCGGCTGGTCGGCCGTGAGCGTCCCGAATGTCGGCCTCGACGATACCCTGCGCTCGGTCGCGTCGGCCGGCCCCGGGGGCGTGTGGGCCGTGGGTGCCTACGACCAGCAGACTCCGCAAGGCACCGCGACGTATGCCCTCATCCAGCACTGGAACGGGGCCCGCTGGTCGGTCGTCCCCAGCCCCGGCCCGACCGGCCTCGACATCTTGGAGGGCGTGGCCGCGGTCTCAGCCAGCGACATCTGGGCTGTCGGCACCACAGCCGGCCACCCCGCCCGGGTCGAGCGGTGGAACGGCCGCCAATGGATCTTGGAAAAGGCGCCCTACGTCCACGGCGCGCTCAACCTGGCCTCCGCCGTCTCAGCTTCCCCGGCGACCGGCGTATGGATCGCCGGCACCGACATCGCCCTGAACAACTTCAGCTACCACACCCTGACAGAGCACCTGTGCCCCACCGGCCCGAACTGACCACACCGTCCCGCGGCGCTCAGCCGGGGCCGCTGGCTTCCAGGAACCGCCGGGCGCGCAGCGCCATCTCCAGCTCGAACCGCCCGTCGGGGTCGCGAAGCTCGCCGCCGAACAGCTCGTCGATCTGCCGCAAGCGGTACCGGACCGTCTGCGGGTGGACGTGCAGCAGCGTGGCCACCTCGTTGGCGTTGCCGCCGTGCTGCAGCCAGCTGAGCAAGGTCTCGGCGAGGCGGTCGCGCACCGCCGGCTTGAGCCCGTCGAGCGGGCCGAGCCGCGCGGCGCGCAGCGCACGGGCCAGCTCCTCGTCGGAGAAGATCAGCAGCGTGGACATGTGCTCGTCGCACCGGATCGCGCCGCCGCGGAAGTCGATCGCGCCGCGCAGGCCGAGCGCCAGCGCCGCGCGCGCCCAGCGCAGCGAGGCGCTGGCCCGGTGCAGTGGGACCGCCGGTCCCAGCGCCGCCGGCCAGCCGCGCAGCGCGTGCTCGATCAGCGCGGCGCGGCCCGGCCCGTCGGGGTCGGGAATCAGCAGGCACGGCTCGCGGCGGCTCCAGTCGGTGAGCACGTCGGCGGGGACCGCGGGGCCGGCGGCGCCGCCCAGGCCGGGCTGCTCCTCGATCGCCGCCAGCGCCACCCGGCGCGGCAGCGGCCAGCTGGCGGACCTGGCCTGGTCGGCGATCGCCTCGGCGGAGGCCGGCGGGTCGGCCAGGATCAGGTCGAGCAGCCGCCTGCGCCGCCGCTCCTGCTCCCCCGCGACCTGGGCGCGAGCCTCCTGGTACCCGGCGGCGCACGCGCCCGCCAGGTCGTCGAGGTACACGAAGATGGCCTCGCCGATCCGGCCGAGCACCTGCATGTCCAGCCCCGGCGCGCCGGCCGCGGCGCACAGCCAGCGCCAGGCCACCCGGGCGCCGAGCCGCAGCGCGTTCTGCAACGGCTCCAGGCTGCGGCCCTCGCGCGCCTCGACCACGCCGATCGCGCGGAACTCGGCCACGATCGCGTCGAACGACGCCTCGGGGTTGGCGACCCGGTCGACGAACTGCTCGACGGAATGCCGCACGGCCCGGCTGACGGCTTCGGTGTAGGAGGCGTCCAGCGGGCGCGCGTACTCGGGGACGCCGACCTGGATCGCGTCGATCATCTCGGCGATCGCGTGGTCGAGCTGCGGGCGCAGCAGCGCGGCCACCTCGGCGGGCAGCGCATGCCACACATCGGGGGATTCAGTCAGCTTCCGCACTACGCTCACCCGTCCACGACGTTACCGCTTGGTAACCGCCTTGTCACGCGGGCCCGGCCCGGCCGACTATCACCATGTGATAAGTAACGACCGATGAGTCGTTGCCGTTACTCGTGGGAATCCACCCCGCCGGAGTGGTGTAATTCTGTCAGTTCGCGCGGAAGGAGCTGGTCGTGCTCCCACTCGCCCGCAGGTGCGCGGTCGGCCTGGCTGCGTACTCGGCCTGGCTGCGGGCGGGTGGGTGGGTGACCGCCAGTCCAGCGAGTGGCCGTTCGGTAAATCAAAATGACTACGGCGGGGCAGCGGCGCTTTTCCGGTCGGTTACGAACGGGCGCGGCCGGCTCACTCGCTGCCGTTCAGGTGCGCGGTGTCGTTGAATCCGCGGACGACCCACTCGCTGCCGCGGACGACCAGCTGCGAGATCGACCCGTTGTCCGCGCCGATGAAGGCGAACGGCCGCCCCCCGGTGGCCAGGGCCATGGCCTGGCCGATGACGCCGCCGTGCGTGACCACGGCCAGCCGCTGGTCGGGATGGGCCGCGGCCAGCCGCTCGATCGCGTTCTTGACGCGGGCGGCGAACTCGGCGGCCGGCTCGGCGCCAGGGATGACGTCCCAGCGCTCCTCTGCCATCATCCGCCGCACCAGCGGGCCGTTCTCCGCGATCCGCTTGCGGTACGTGCCGCCCTCCCACTCGCCGAGGCCGACCTCGCGCAGTTGCCGCTCGACGTTCGGGACGAGCCCGAGCCGGCGGGCGAGCGGCCCGGCTGTCTGCGCGGTCCGGCGCAGCGAGGTGACGTAGACCGCGTCGATGCGCTGGGACGCGAGCCGGTCGGCGATCCGGCGCGCCTGCTCGACGCCTTCGGGCGCCAGCGCCGGGTCCGAGCGGCCGTCGGTGATCGGGAACGGCTGGCCGGGGAACGCGGGCTGTGATTCGCCGTGCCTGATCAGCAGGAGCTCGCAGGAGCCCGGCGCGGGCGTGAAGCGGTGCTGCCGGTAGCCCGCGTCCTGGTTCGCGTGTGCGGTGGCGTCGGTGGTCGCGTGTGCGGTCGCGTCTGTGGTCGCGGGCGGGCGCTCGTCGTCGCGGGAGGTCACAGGAAACCAAGCGTAGCCGCCTGGGGCCAGGGGTCGCCGGGGTGCCCGTGCCCTGGGGACGAGTTCGGCGGCGGCCGGCGGTGGCCTAGCCTGGTCAGCGGCCGGGCGCGCGGCGATGGCGTTTCCGCGGAAACGCCATCGCGCGGTCGGGCCGGGGCGGAGGGAGCCTGGTGAAGATCGCGGGAATGGTCGTGTGGGTGCTCACCGCGGGCATCGGGATCTACCTGCTGGTGACAGGGATCGCCGCCCAGCGGACCGTCGCCGCCCAGCGGACCGTTGCCGCCCAGCGGGCCGGGGGCGGCACGGCGACCGCGCCCGCGGCCGAGGGGTCGCCGCTGCTCGAGTTCACGCATCCGATGCTGGCGCTGCTGGGGCTGACGTTCTGGATCTTCTTCGTGATGACGGGCGACCGGCTGTTCGCGTGGATAGCGTTCGGCGTGGTCGTCGCCACGGTGCTCGCCGGCCTCAGCTGGGTGATCATCGGCCGGCGCGCGGCGCGGCGGCGGGGCCGCGGCGCTGGTACCGGCGAGGCCGCGTTCCCGGCGCACCTGGTGGCGATCCACGGGCTGGCCGCGGCGTGCACGTTCGCGCTCGTCGTGATCGCGGCGGCCACCGCCGCGCACAGCTGAGGTAACAAAGCGCTTTGGTGTTCACCAGTGAACAGCAAACCGCTACGTTACCGTCGCGCGGCGGGGCTGCCGGGGCTGGCGCCGGGGCTGCGGGCGGCGCTAGGGCAGCTTCCAGTCGACCGGCAGGGCGCCCTGCTGCTCGAGCAGGGTGTTGGCCCGGCTGAACGGGCGGGAGCCGAAGAACCCGCGGTCCGCCGACATCGGGCTCGGGTGCGCCGACTCGATGCGCGGAACGCTGCCCAGGAGCGGCGCGAGGCTGCGCGCGTCGCGGCCCCACAAGATCGCGACGAGCGGCCGGCCGCGCGCGGCCAGCGCCCGGATGGCCTGGTCGGTGACCTCCTCCCAGCCCTTACCGCGGTGGGAGGCCGGCCTGCCCGGCTGCACGGTGAGCACCCTGTTCAGCAGCAGCACGCCGCGCTCGGACCACGGGGTCAGGTCGCCGGTGGCCGGCGTCGGGTAGCCGAGGTCCGTCGTGTACTCGTGGAAGATGTTGACCAGGCTGCCGGGCAGCGGCCGGACCTGCGGCGCCACGGAGAAGCTCAGCCCCACCGGGTGCCCGGGGGTGGGGTACGGGTCCTGGCCGACGATGAGCACGCGGACATCGCCGAACGGCTGCTGGAACGCCCGCAGGACGACGTCGCCGGCGGGCAGGTAGCCGCGGCCCGCCGCGTTCTCCGCGCGCAGGAAGTCTCCCATCGCGCTGATCCGCCCGGCCACGGGTTCCAGCGCGTCCGCCCAGCCCGGGTCGACGATCTCCCGCAACGGCCGCTGCGCCATCACCGGGCCCTTACAGCCAGCCGGTCCGGACGCTGGTCGCCGGCTGGTCCGGGGCGATGGCCAGCGCGCCGGCGTGCACCTGGCCGAGCAGCCGCCGCACGGCGTCGAGGATCTCGGGGACGCTGGCCTGGAGCGCCTCGGCGTCCGCGGCGTCGCTGTCGTGCTTGTCGGCGCCCGCGCGCTCGAGGATGGCGGGCAGGTCGGACAGCTGGTCGCCGAGCCAGGCGACGGGGTCGGCCGACAGCTCCTCGACGAACACCCGCCGGCCGGGCTCCCAGCCGCGGAACCGCGGGTGGTGGTGGGTCCGGTCGAAGCTGGCCGACGGGCCGGCCACCGACTCCAGCAGGTCGACCCGCCAGACCGGCTCGTCCACGATGATCGGCTGCGCCGAGTAGATGCTGCCGTTCAGCGGGCCGCGCTCGAGCACCCGCAGCTCGAGGCGGACGCCGCGCTCGGGACCCTCCTGCCCCTTCCCCGGATTCGGGTCGAGGTGGTAGAGGTCGCTGACCACCACGCCGTACCGCTCGAAGCCGAACGCGTAGAGCATCCCGGTGCCTTCCTCGGTGCTGCCGCGGAGCCGGTGCGGACCCCGCCTGGTCGACCCTAGTGGTCCGGCGGGTTCGCGGGCCCCTGCTGCTCGGCCAGGAAGCGCTCGAACTGCTCGCCCAGCTCTTCCGCGGTCGGCATGTTCTCCGGATCGACCATGAGGCCCGGCTGCGGGTCGGCCTCGGCCGCCGCGTCGTACTGCTGCTCCAGCGCGCGGACCACGTCGGTGACCTCGGGGGACGCCTCCACCTGCCGGTCGATCTCGGCGTCGGTGCGCCGCGCCGCCTCGCGCAGCTCGTCGTCGGGCACCGACAGCCCGGTCAGCCCGGTCAGCGACTCGAGCAACCGGACAGCCCCGGCGGGGTAGGCCGTCTGGGCGAGGTAGTGCGGGATGTGCACGGCGAACCCCGCCGCGTCCCGGCCCGCCTCGCCGAACCGCAGCTCCAGCAGCGCCATGATGCTGCCCGGCACCTGCAGCTGGCTGGGCAGCGGCGAGTTGCCGTCGACGAGCTCGCGACGGGTGGCGTGCGCGGTCACGCCGAGCGGCCGGGTGTGCGGGACGCCCAGCGGTATGCCGTGGAAGCCGACCGCCAGGCCGACGCCCAGCCGCTGCGACAGGTCGCCGACCGCGGCGGTGAAGCGGTCCCACTCGTGATCCGGTTCCGGCCCGGTGAGCAGCAGGAACGGGGCACCGTCCGCGTCGCTGAGCTGCTGAACGACCAGGTCCAGCGCGTCGTATTTTTCCCAGTGATCCCGGGCGAACGTCATGACCGGACGCCTGGACCGGTAGTCGATGAGCCGGTCCACGTCGAAGGTCGCGATGATCTTGTGATCAAGCTTGTCCAGCAGGTGCTCCGCGACCAGTCGTCCGGCCGCTCCGGCGTCGATGAACCCGTCGAAGTACCAGAGCAGGGGCACGCCGTCGAATCTCGGGGCGGCGGCGTCCACCTCGTAAAGCTCTCCCCGATCCGACACCACGAGAGTTGCCTCCTGCCCTGGGTTGCTGCCTCTATCTTCCCCCAACGCGCGAGTGACGGCGATCCATCCCAGGCCGGTGCCAGGCGGCGCGGCAGGCGGCACGGCCGGCCGCCAGGGTGGCCACGAAGTGGTGAACTGGCGGGATGACCGAACCGCTGATCTTCGCGCACGGCGCCGCCGCGACCGCGTTCGAGGCCGTGGCGCTGACCTGGTTCGCGTTCGAGGGCGTGATGAGCGTCCGGCAGCGGCTGCGGGCCGGCGGCGGGCTGATCCTGCGCGACCCGACCTCGCTGGTGCTCACCGGCTGCATCGGGGCGGCGGTCTTCGCGGCGCTGCGGCTCGGCCGCGACGGCGGCGTGCTGTGGCCCGGCGGGCGGCTGTGGCCGGTGATCGCCGGCATCGTGCTCATCGCGGCGGGTATCGGGCTGCGCGCCTGGTCCATCGCGACCCTCGGCCGGTTCTTCCAGTACCAGATCGAGATCCAGGCCGGCCACCAGGTGATCACCACCGGACCGTACCGGTACGTGCGGCACCCGTCGTACACCGGCATCGCGCTGGTCCTGATCGGCTTCGCGCTGGCCAGCGGGGACGTGCTCAGCCTCGCAGCGGTCGTCCCGCTGGGCGCTCTCGGGCTGGCGGTGCGGATCCGCGCCGAGGAGCGGCAGCTGCGGCACGCGCTCGGCGAGGAGTACGACCGCTTCGCCGCGCAGCGCAAGCGGCTGATCCCCGGCGTGTGGTGACCGCTCCCCTCGCGCCTGGCGCGTCGGCCGCTTCACCCTGCCGTAAGGACAGGTGCGTACGGTGGCCGGCGATGGACAGGATGCGCGCCAGGCGCCTGGGCAGCCACCGGGCCCGGCCCCCGTGCTCGACCCGGTGGAGTCGAACGCCCGCCTGACCAGTTCAGCACCGTCATGGCACACCTTGCCCATGGCGGCGCGTTCTGGGCTGTGAAAGGCCAGCCGGGCGTGCTCGATGACGTGTTCGTCACCGCCAGCCTGCACGACGAGCTGGTGTCGCACCATCGGTTCGGCGCCCCGGACCGGCGAAGCGCGTTCACCCCGGGCCGGGTCGCCATCGAGCATCGGCAGCGCATCACGATGACCCGGTTCGGGGATGGGTCCAGTCTGGAGTTCGACAGCGGGTTCGACCGGGTACGCGTTACCGGCCCTGGGGGCGATGTGTAATGACTCTTGACGAGGTGGTCCCGCATCCGCAGTATCGGATGACTCACTGCCGCACCGTCAGCGCCCCGCCTGCGGCCGTGTGGGATGAACTGTGCCGGGTTACCATGTCGGCTCTCCCCTTGGGGCATGCCCTCGAGGGCGCGCGGCTGCTGCCTGCCCGGCTGGCCGGCCGGAAGCACCGGCCCTTCGCCGACGCACCTTTCTTGACGTCGTGCCTATTCCGGTGCTGTTCTCGGAGCGGCCTCAGGTCGTGATCTCGGCAGGCCTCAGCCAGGCCTGGCGCCTGCTGGGCGGGCTAACGCCGCCCCGTCTGGACGCCGCGGCCCTGCGAGCCTGGTCGGACCCTCGCTGGATCAAGGTCGCGATGGAGTTCCGCCTCGAACCCACCCCGGCAGGCACCCTGTTGAGTACCGAGACTCGCATTCTTGCGACGGACCCAGGCACGGCGGTCCTTCGCGGCCTACTGGTTCCTCATCCGGCCCAGCAGCGCCGCGATTCGCCGCGAGGTATTGAGAGTCGTTGCGCGCCGCGCCGAGTCGCACGCACGCCAAGACGCACAACCCAGGCCAGAACCCGATGCGTACCGCCCCGCGTTAGTGCGTCGTCGAGCCCTTCGGAGAGCCGAAGAGCGAGCCCGGCGTTGACCAGCACGGTGCCGGTAACAATGAGCCCGTCAGCCGGGCCGCTGGCTGACCTCGCCGGGCCGCTCGGCCTGCCAGGCGTCCCAGGCCCGCTCCAGTTGCGGGGGCGAGGAGGCGGGCAGCCGCCGCCGGGTGCAGAAGGCCCGGAACTCCAGGTCCGGCTCGGCCACGCGCCGCCGGCGTTCGGCGCGCCGGCCAGGCAGCACCGCAGCGGCGGCGAGGTCGTCGACCCGCCGGCGCGGGCCAGCTCGTCGATGTCGGCGGCGATGCGGGCCTCGAGCAACAACGGAACGATCAATGGCGAGAGCGGGCTGAGGACCGCCGGGTAACGCGGCCGGGCTGTCGTGCGGGGGCGAAATGCGCAGTGGGCGTGAAGATCATGGGGAAGGGCTGGCAGAAGGACTGCCGGTAGTGTTCAGGGCCAAAACAACGATTAGCTGCCCGCGTGAGAGGACCTGGCCGGCCGGGATGAACGTCGGCGAAGGGCCGCTTGCGCACTCGTGCGGTCAGGCACAAACCCGCAGCCCACTCGTGCCGGCGATCTGAACCCGTTGGTAAGAAGCGTGCGCCGGGCAGCCAGATTGCTGATCTTGATTGCTCCCCGCCAGCTTTCACCGCGTGAGGCTGTCTTCTCTTGGGTAGGTGCCATAAGCCCGGCCTGGCGTGCCGCTGGCGGTGGGTTGCGGCGGCACCGTGGACTGGCCGGGTTGGTGTTGCGGCTGGCCGTGGCGGGGGTGTGACGGTGGCAGGGCAGGCCGCCACCAGGGGTGGTGGCGCAGGGTTGCCGGGTTGGTGGGCTCGGTCGGCTGCCCGGGCCGTGGGGTGGTGATCTGGGTGGCGGTGGCGCGGGCGGCTGCGATGAGGCGGTCGATGGGTTCGGCCCAGGGGTGGGGGGCGATGTTGAAGGTGGCCCAATGCATGGGCAGCATCACCTGGCCCTGGAGGTCGTGGTGGGCGGTGATCGCCTGCTCGGGGGTCATGTGGACGTCTGGCCACAGCTGGTGGTAGGCGCCGATGGGCATCATGGTGGCGGTGAACGGGCCGTAGCGGGTGCCGATGTCGGCCAGGCCGGGGAAGTACCCGCTGTCGCCGCAGTGGAAGATGCGGCGCTGGTTCCCGGTGACCACCCACGAGCACCACAGGGTGGTGCTGGCCTGGCGGAGGCCGCGGCCGCCGTAGTGCCTGGCCGGGGTGGCGGTGAAGGTCAGCCCGGCGATGCGGGCGGCCTGGTGCCAGTCCAGCTCGGTGATCCGCCGGGCCGGGATCTGCCAGTGCTCGAGGTGGGCGCCGACGCCCAGCGGGACGGCGAACACGGCGCCGGTGCGGCGGGCCAGGAACCGGACCGTGGCCGTGTCGAGGTGGTCGTAGTGGTCGTGGGAGATCACCACCACGTCCGGGGCGGGCAGGTCGCGCAGGCTGATCGGGGCGGGATGGTGGCGGCGCGGCCCAGCCCAGGTGACCGGGGAGCAGCGGGTGCTCCACACCGGGTCGAACAGCACCCGGGCACCGTCGAGGTCGGCGAGCACGGTGGAGTGGCCCAGCCAGGTCAGCCGCAGCCCGCTGGCCGGCCGGAGGTCGAGTTCGGCCGGGCTGAGGGGATAGGTGGGGACCGGCGCGGCGGGGCGGCGGTGCCGCCACCCGGTCAGCGACGCATACAAAGCCCGGGCGTCCGCACCGGGCTGCACCACCCGGGTCGGGACGCTGTTGCGCAGCGCACCGCCGGTGAACTGGGGTGAGGTTTCGACCCGGCGCAGCCGGGCACCGGCAGGCGCGGCACCGAACGCAACCGGCCGCCACGAGGCGGGCCAGCGGCCACGGATAGCAGACAAGGGAACACCTCGCAACGAGAGACTGGATCTAGCGAAATCACCAGAGAACTGGGGGTCCGGCCTGCGGCCGCAGCCGGGCCCGCCACGACCCGGTCGCCGGTCAGTGCCGGGTCGGTGCCGGGCTGCTGGCTGACCCCGGCCGCCGGGCCCGCGGAACCGGCGGGGCCGGTGCGCGGGCCGCCTGGCTGGGCGCCTGGCCGCGGTCCGGCCCGGTGGCGCCGGCCGGGGCAGCGGGGGTGGCCGGGTGCGGGGCCAGGGCATCCAGCGCGGCGGGGATGGCGGCGGCGAGCCGGGGCAGGCCGGGGATGGCGCCGCGGTTGGCGTGCAAGGTGAGGTAGACGGTGTCGCGGCAGGACAGCA
>Ga0070698_100003054_pt1 | contig 18451 bp, 12 predicted proteins | sample KBSK1502metaG_FD_65477 | JGI IMG/M metagenome (GOLD analysis project Ga0070698, IMG submission 65477) | Corn, switchgrass and miscanthus rhizosphere microbial communities from Kellogg Biological Station, Michigan, USA - KBS K1-50-2 metaG | ecosystem: Host-associated > Plants > Roots >...
CAACTCCCTGACCAGCGAAAGAGAACAAAGGTTTTAGTACATAATTTTCCAGATCAGCAGGAATTTGTTTCACTTCATTTAAAAAAAATGTTTTAGGAATATAAGGATGAAGGATCAACGGCAATGTGTATTTGCTGATGCGGTAAAACCAATTAGGATGCGGCACCCATTCAACATCGAGGTCTTCAAATAAAATATTGCCCTTTGCCTGCACTTCTGCTGTTTGCTGCTGAAGATCATCAAAGATCACCCGGTTATAAATTCTCTTTATTTCAGTCTTCCTGTCCTCATTCATGTAATACAATTTTCTTCCTTCATTAATCAATTCCGTAAGACAGACAGGTTTGATACCAAGATAATCCTGTGTGCAATAAAAATCAATTCTTGTTTTTTGCTGGTGGGGAAATACTTCAAGAAGGATCACATTCTCCGGCTTTTCATTTCCCACAATAATTTCTTTCAACAATTTCAGATACGACCCTTGTTCATACTGGTCAAGGTAAATACTGTAATTACCAGGCACAGGAAAATGTTTTCTGAAAACATCATCGAGTAAGACTTCATAAGCAAACAGGGTGGGGAAGCCCTGCATTTCTATCAGTTGGGGTTCATATTCGCCGGCTTCGTTTATACAAATGCCAAAATCAAAAGCTATAAAATGTGAATGATGATTTTCTCCCGGCACCTGCAAATGTTTTGGAATTGCATTCTTTGTTAGCTCTTTAAATTGCGGATCAACAATAATATCAACAATGCTTTCACAGGCGTCCAGCATTTTCTTTGTAAAATCTTTTGGAACAAATACCGGTGTTTCTGCTACACGGAATTCAATCGAGCCGGGATGAACACTGTTCAATTCATTTAAAAAAGTTTCATATTTTTCTTTGGTGAAATTTTGATTAAAATCTTTTCTTATAGATGGAACCATATTATAGATTGATGACGGAAGTTAAAGATAATATCGGAGAAAAATTTCACGCAAAGGCGCAAAGAAAGAATACAAAGACGCAGAGTCTCTTTGCGCCTTAACGAACTCTGCGTGTTGGCGTGAAATAAAAGCTGAATAGAATTGATGTTGCACAAGAGTGCGACGCAACAGGCGATGAACAGAATTACTTAAGCTGGCTACAAAAAATTAAACCAACTCAGGCACTAGTTGATCAATTGCAAGATTTAAAAAATTCGGAAGTACATGCGAGTAAGTCCACATGATCTTATCGGGGTCATTCAAATGTTTCAGCATGCTCTGCCATTTTTCCTCTCCATGCTCTTCGATCACCGCTTTTTTCTTCTCTTCGGTTTGCAGGTACATGCTCATCCCCACTGCGTCCGCTTCGGGGTGAAACTGCGTGCCGATCATGTATTCATTAAAACGAATTCCCATAATGGCACGTTCATAGGGTACATGCGGTCGATTCTTTTCTATGCAAAGAATTTTGGCGCCCATTTCTTCCAGCACATTATGATTTGGCTGAACGACCTGGTAATCGCGGCTGTCAACACTATAAAAAGGATCTTTCAATCCGGCAAATACCGGCTCATCTTTGCCATCTTCAAGCATGTGAACAGGAAAAACTCCAAATGCAGTGGAGCGACGTTTGCAAACAATACCGACATTATAATGACGACATGCTAATTGAAATGAATGGCAGATAAACAACACATACTTTTTTTGCTCAGTAGCGGGATTATTATTCCAACGCTCTACTTCATCAAGCCAGCGAAAATAATTTTCATCCCATTCGGTATACCGGCTTTCAAGTGGAGATCCCGGTCCGCCGCTTGAAATAAAAATATCATAACCCATGTCCGGCACTTCATTTTTTAGCCGCACATCAAACTCATCCCAAACCAATTCAAGATTATGAACTTCGCTGTAAGTATTCAGTATTTCACGGATACAACGCATACCCTGGTTGGCTTTGCCTTCATAAAGGTCGAGGATCGCTACTTTTATCTTCTTCGAATCATTAACCATGGGCACAAACATAATAAAAATTTAACGTTGACATCTGTCAGATGGATTACCTACTTACTAACAAATGTGGAAAGACAAACCCCCTGTCCCCCTAAAGGGGTGACTTAGATATGATGATGTTTTGTTTATCGAAGATTTACTAATTAGGAAATTTTTTTACAAAACCGGCAAATTGCTACTATAAGGCTTTTGTTGCAAGTTTATCCTGAGCTTGTCGAAGGACACTCTTGTGCTGAGTCAATTTTATTCTACCTCATCAACTTCAAATCTATATCCTGCATTAATCGAAAATTGATTACTTTTTATAAAAATTAAATAAGCGAGGGCTGTGTGCTGATGGCCTTCTCCTTCGGAGAAGGTCGGGATGAGGTCTTGACCAATTGGACTCACTCCTTAAATTTCTCCGGATGCTTCTTATTAAAATCCGTTTTATCCTGGAATGCTTTTGCTGCCGCAAGTATTGTTGCTTCATCATATAAATTACCGATAAGCGTTATGCTGAGCGGCGAACCATTTTGAGTAAAACCCATCGGCATTACCACAACAGGATTGCCCGTAAGATTGGTGATGGATAATTGTCGTCCCGCAAAACTGGGGACGATCACCACATCATAATCTTTCATAAAATCATTGACCGCTTTACAAAGGTTATAGCGATAGCGGTTTGCATTTATGTATTCAACAGCCGGGATCAATCTTGCGGCACGAAAACTATTTGGCCAGAAACCTTTATCCTGTCTTTCGATCAGGTCATCACGATTGGTTCTTGTCAGTTCATCAAAAGCCGCAGCGCTTTCTGCATTTAAAATAATGCTGATAAGATTTACAGGATAAACTGATGAATCAGGGAAATCAACTGCTTTAATATCGGCGCCTAAGGATTTGTAAACTTCCAATACTTTTCTTTCCGGTGCTTCGGCTGCTAATCTTTTAAAATAATTTTCTGCATAAGCAATTTTCAATTTTTTAAAATCGACCACGCCATCGTAGTTAAAGTTTTTATCAACAGAGCCATAATCTTTGCCATCCGTTCCGTGTATATAATTAAAAACAATGGCACAGTCTTCGGCGCTACGGCAAATGGGACCGGCTTTATCTAAACTCCAGCAAAGCACCATTGCACCTGAACGACTGATCGAACCAAATGTTGGTCGTAAACCTGTAGCGCCGCATCTTGTAGATGGGGAAACAATTGAACCAAGCGTTTCAGTTCCGATTGTAAATGGTAACAAGCCTGCAACAACCGATGCGGCAGATCCTGCCGATGAACCACTTGAACCTTGCTTCAGGTTCCAGGGATTTTTTGTTTCTCCGCCAAACCATTTGTTATTAAATGCAAGTGCACCGAGAGATAATTTTGCACAAAGCACGGCACCGGCAGCTCTTAATCTTTTATAGACATAAGCATCTTCATCAACGTATTGATCTTTATAGGGTGTGCTGCCCCAGGTTGTTTTATATCCTTTTACAGCAAACAGATCTTTTAATCCATAAGGAATGCCATGCAGCAAGCCACGGTATTTTCCGTTTTTAATTTCTTCATCGGCTCGTTTTGCCTGTGCCATTGCTGTGTCTTCGGTAAGTGAGATAACGCATTCCAGGGTATCGCCCCATTTTTTTAAACGATCAATAAAAAATTTAGTTAGCTCAACCGATGTTATTTGTTTTGATTTTATCAACCCCGCTAACTCAGGTATCGAATAAAAAGCCAGGTCATTTTTATTTTTTGGTAAACGGATACCTGCACGAATAGGAAGAGAAACCGTTTGATTCATTCGTTGTTTTACAACACCATAAGGAAGCGGGTTAAAAGCAAAAGGGTAAGGGATATCATTTGTCGGCAAGGTTTTGTGCATCCCTTTAATTATTTGCGTATAATTATTCAGGTTGTCAAGCAAAGAATCCGCTTCGGCATTGCTGAATTCAAGATCATAAAGTCTTGCCGTTTTTTGTATCAATGTAAGCGAATCGCTTTTAGTTTGGGCAATAGTTGCAAGAGGCAATAAAAAAAGGATTGATAAAAATCTCATAATAGTTAGTTTTCGTAAAGTAAATTACATAAATAAAATCATTACCTTTTCAATTCAAAAACTGACACATGAGAAAGTTTTTCATTTTTATTGCCCTGTCTGCTATTGTTTTTTCGTGCGATCAAAAAGCCAGCAATGAAAAAAGCACAGCCAGCCCCAGTGGCGCTGACATCCATTTATATGAATATTTCAATTATGGCGATACGGGAGTACAGATGGCTGGTATCAAAATGATCCCGGTAAAAACTTCTGCCGGAGAATTTAAAGTTTGGACAAAAAGGATTGGCAATAATCCCCGTATAAAAGTTTTATTACTCCATGGCGGTCCGGCTGCTACACATCAATACATGGAATGTTTTGAAAGTTTTTTCCCTAAAGAAGGGATTGAATTCTATGAATATGATCAGCTTGGTTGTGGCAATTCAGATAAACCAACGGATACAAGCTTGTGGGTGCTTGATCGTTATGTTGAAGAAGTAGAGCAGGTTCGCCGGGCAATCGGCGCCGACTCAACTAATTTTTATATTCTTGGCAATTCATGGGGTGGCATTCTTGGAATGCAATACGCTTTGAAGTATCAAAATAATATGAAAAGCCTTATCGTTGCGAATATGATGGCAAGTTGTCCCGAGTATGGAAAATATGCCGAAGAAGTTCTGGCAAAACAAATGGACCCGAAAGTATTGGCAGAAGTAAAAGCGATCGAGGCCAAAGGCGATTTTAATAACCCAAGATATATGGAACTATTGGGTCCTAATTTTTATAATCAACATCTGTGCAGGCTTAATCCATGGCCCGAGCCTGTAACCCGTTCTTTCAATAGCACCAATCAAACAATCTATGTTATGATGCAGGGGCCTTCTGAATTTGGGATCGGCGGCAATCTTGCAAACTGGGATATTAAAAACAGGTTGAAGGAAATAAAAATACCAACATTGATGATTGGTGCAAAACACGACACGATGGATCCAAAGGCAATGGAAGAGCAAAGTAAGCTGGTACAAAAGGGTCGCTACTTATTTTGTCCCAATGGCAGCCACCTTGCTATGTATGACGATCAACAGGTATTTATGAATGGTGTACTAAGTTTTATAAGAGATGTTGACAGCGGGAAATTCTAGCCGATGTTATTGTGAAATGCTTTTAACCTGCGTCGCACTATTTTTTCTTTGCATATTTTGAATAAACCACATGATGGTAAAGCTTGGTATAAAGTCAGTGCCGGGTAAAATTTCTTCTATAAAATTTCCAACGCCACCCAATGCTCCTTTCCATCCGCCAAAAGTTGCCATAAAGATTATGGCCGATATAGGCGCCCAAATAATATCAACGATTTCGCCTAATCCCGGGATTGCATAAGTAGCATAGCCAACCACATCCATCAGAACACAAAAAATAAGAGAAGGTTGTCTTTTCATTTTTTTTGTTTTACTTATCAAATTTATTGCCGGTTTTAAACCAGTGTGAAGTAGAAGAAAAAAATAACAGATTAGTTGCATTTGTCCTGGCGGGCCTGCTATAATTAATAAAATTTAAATTATAAGAAATAAAATGACGAGACATCCCGATGTGGATACAATAAATTAATTTTTCAACCTGATATATTCTTTAATTTGCCCAAAACTAATTGCTATGCTAAGAAGCTTACTTTTTATTTTCCTCATTATATCTCTTACCTGTTCTTCACAGGAAAATCATAGTCATGCGCTGGGGCGCAAGCTTCAGTTCCCGGATATTCCGGGATATAAAACATTAAAATGCGATTTTCATCAGCATACTGCTTTTTCTGATGGAAGTGTATGGCCCGACATACGGGTGATGGAAGCATTGATGGATGGGCTTGATGCTATTTCATTAACTGAACATCTCGAGTACCAGCCGCATAAAGATGATATTCCTCATCCTGACCGGAATCGTTCTTATGATATTGCAATAAAGGAAGCAGAAAATCATGACCTGATCATAGTGAAAGGTTCGGAAATAACAAGGAAGATGCCGCCAGGACATAACAATGCAATTTTTCTTTCTGATCCGAATAAATTATTAGTCGATGATTCGATTGCTGTTTTTCGTGAAGCAAAGAAGCAAGGAGCTTTTACTTTTTGGAACCATCCTAACTGGACCCCCCAACGTAAAGATGGAATGGCAACACTTACTGATGTGCATCGTCTCCTTATCCGTGAAAAATTATTGGATGGTATTGAAGTGGTCAATGACCAGACCTTCTCCGTGGAAGCATTACAAATTGCGCTGGATAATAACCTGACGATAATGGGCAACAGCGATATTCATAAATTGATCGATTGGGATTTTAAAGTTCCGGAGGGAGGCCATCGTCCGGTCACCTTGGTTTTTGCAAAAGAAAGAACAGCTGAAAGTATAAAAGAGGCGCTGATGAACAGGCGTACCGTCGCTGTTTATAAGAATTTGCTTATTGGTCGTGATGAATTCCTTGTGCCATTGATAGAAAGCTCACTGAAAATCACTTCCGCAAAGTATATTGGTAAGTACAATGTATTAGGAGTGGCGATCGAGAATTTATCAAGCACTGAAATTGTATTGCAAAACCAAACTGGTTTTACCTTCCACAACAACAATGATATGATCACACTCAACGCCGGCGAAAAGACAATTGTTGAAATAAAAACAATTGAAAGAAAGCCGCAGGTTTCATTAAAATTTCTTGTATTGAGTGCGGTAAATGCGCCTAACAAGCATCCCGTTATTACACTCAATGTAAAAGTGGAAGAAGTTAAGGAATAATTATTGCGGGAATATTCTTCTTTGGTGTATTTCTGTTTTTATTTCAGTGAACCCGGCTTTTTTATATGTCCCTAATGCATTTGGATGATCGAGTGTGCATGTGTTTAACTGTATCCATTCGGGTTTGTAACTCCATGCTTTTGCAATCACCCATTGTAAGAAATATTTCCCTAATCCTTTGCCGATAAATCCCGGCAGTAAGCCAAAATAAAGTATCTCTGCATATTTTTCTTCTTTTACAAACTCAATATACCCTGCTGCTTCATTATTTACTTTGAAAATAAATATGTCAACATTAACAGCATTTATTTTATCAAATAATTCTTCATCAGACATCACCATCCTGTCAAGCCAAAAATGTTTCTCACCAACTCCATAATAATACTTTCTGTATTCACCTGGTGAAATGGGTTTTGGTAACAGATCGAAATGAGTACCTGGCAAAGCAACAGGGAAATCTTTTGACTCATGCATTTCAAGAAAAGTGACTGTGACGGGCTGGAAAATGATCCTGGACTGGTCTATTGAAAACATCATACAGCAAAAATAAAGAGAGGCGTCGAAACTTATTCAGCGCCTCTCTTCATAGCCGGGATGAAAAGTTTTCGATGATCAACGGCGGATCCTTCTAAAGATATATACCGTTCCCGGCCCTATATTCATGTATAGTTTATCGTTCAAAATTTTATAGGTAACGCCGCTGTTAAATGCTTTCAAAAGCTTCTTTTCAAACCCTTTGTCCTTACATACCTCTTTTGAAACGACCAGGCTATCGAAAATTAATTTTTCATCCTTCACTTGTATTTTGCCATTTAAACCATTGCAGCCGGTGTGGCCGCTTACGGTTTTTTTCTCGAGATTAAGATCGAAAACGGGTGTGCCATGTGCAAAATAATTCGAATCAGGCGCTTTATTGTTTATGCTGTCCAGCACCCAAATGTCCTGGAGATTTGTAGAAGGAGCTGTATTGTTGTTTACCGGTAAGGCGTTTTGTGTTGTATTGGTACTCGTTGCAGTTTCTGTAGCTTGTTTGTCTTTATTCTCCGTTTGGTTGCAAGCGGCTGCACAAGTGCAAGCCAGCATGATTGATAAAAATCCTTTTATGGAAAACATATTTAATATTTAAGGTTAAAGAATTTATACACCAGCTAAAAATTGTTGCCTGATATAATCTACAACGCTTACAAGATTTTTTGTTTCTTCAAAAACCTTTAACTGCCTGTCGGCGCCGGTGCCATTTTCAAGGATCTTATGAATATAAGCCAGGCGATGCCGACTGCCAAGATGATCGACAACAGGGTCAATAAAATCAAGCAGCTCGTATAAAAGTGCACGGGTATTCACTTCTTCTTCTTTTCCAAAATCGATCATTCGGCCATCAATGCCATAACGGCTGGCTCTCCATTTGTTTTCATTTATCAATGCACGGGAGTATTGAATAAAGTTCAAATTTTTACTGCGCAGTAAATAAATTCTTGCACATACTGCCTGGAAAAGTGCAGCAATCGTAATTGTTTCATCTACCGTAAGCGGTATATCGCAAATGCGAAACTCAACCGTATTAAAAAATGGATGCACCCGCAGATCCCACCATATCTTTTTTGCATTATCAATACAGTTGGTTTTTACAAGAAGCTTCACATAGTTTTCATAGGCTTCAATGCTTTCAAAAGCCTCGGGAATCCCCGTACGGGGAAACTTATCAAACACTTTTGTGCGAAACGATTTATAACCGGTCAATCTCCCTTCCCAAAAAGGCGAGTTGGTACTTAAAGAATAAATATGCGGCAAAAAGTATCTGGTGCTGTTGGCAATATGATTTGCCATCTCACGGTTTTCCATCCCCACATGCACATGTAATCCAAATATTAAATTGCTACGGGCAGCTTCCTGCAATTCATTTACTAATTCATTATACCGTATATGATCGGTTATCAATTGACTTTCCCAATGACTGAATGGATGTGTGCCCGCTGCGCCCATTGCAAAGCCAAGACCGCCGGCAATCTGAGAAATTGTTGTTCTTAATGCCGCTACATCCTGCCATGCTTCGTCAGCATCAGCGCAAATATCTGTTCCTACTTCCACCACTGCCTGGTGCATTTCAGCTTTTACTTTATCCTTGATCACTTTCTGCCCTTCATGTACTATCTTCTGTTCATGACTTTTCAGTTCCCTTGTTTCCGGGTCAAGCACCATGTATTCTTCTTCTACGCCAAGTGTAAATGTTTTATAATTGAGTGTAGCCATAGTTTGAATAATTAATAATTATTAATTAATAATTATTAATTGGTTGAGAATTTTCAGATCAAAGAAATTTTGTTTGCTCCTCTCTTCACGTATTCACCCCATGTTAAATTATCCTGCCCGTCTTTATGTTCTATTGCCCGTTCTATTGCATAGTTGGCGGCTGTTTCTACAACCCATGCAAAATTTTCTTCACCCACACTGCTGCGTTCTGCATCGGGAGCAGGATTGCAAAAATCTATCGCATAAGGAACACCATCTTTTATTGCCAGCTCAACCGTATTAAAATCATAGCCAAGATAATTGCAAATGCGTAACACGATTTCTTCCATTTGTTTTAAACGCTCAGGTGATGGAGTAAAACTTGCCACATAACGAAGATGGTGAGGATTACGTGGTTCATAAGGCATGATACGAACATGTTTTCTGCCGATACAATAGCAGCGATAATATTCTGTAAAAACAATTTCTTCCTGTAACAACATTACTAATTGTCCGGTTTCGCCATGTTTCTCAAAAAACTCTTCTTTATTATTTAATTTATATACATGTTTCCAGCCGCCGCCCGCGAATGGTTTCATATAGGCAGGAAATCCTACATAGTTGAAAATAGTTTCCCAATCCATCGGATAGGCAAGATTACTGAATGACTCTTCCGTAGTGTCATCGGGATGATCTCTTGAAGGAATGATGGCCGTTTTAGGAATAGGCACACCCACTTTTGTCATCAGGCAGTTATTAAAGTATTTATCATCAGCGCTCCACCAAAATGGATTATTGATAACCGCAGTTCCTGTTAACGCCTCATTCTTCAGCCATGTGCGGTAAAAAGGAACATCTTGTGATATACGATCGATGATCACGGCATAGCCAGTTGGCTCGCCCTGCATGGCTTTATCTATATGTACAGGCTCAGCGGTAATACCCGAAATATTTTTACTGTTGATCCTTTCGACAAAAGCCATTGGGAAACTTCTTTCTTTTCCGTGTAACACGCCGATCTTCTTCATAAGAAAATTAATTTGGTTTGATAAATAATTTCGCTGGCCGGTAAGTAATCAAATGTATTTTTTAAAGAGAAGAAAAACAAAAAAGAAACAAGATTGTTTCAAAACAAAGCTTTATTCTCTTTAGTTTACATCCCTTAATTTTGCGCAAATGCAGCGTTTAAAGCAGGCTTCTGTTCCCGTACAAAATGTAATTCTTAATTCTGTCCATCTTAACAGGGATGTTATTGTAGATATTTATCTTCCTCCGGCAGGATCGGACGCCCGATCAGCAACCCTTCTGATAATTAATGACGGGCAGGATCTTCCAAAATTTCATTTTGATTTAATGCTGGCGGAACTCTATGAAAAAAAAGAAATAGAACCAATTTTTTGTGCTGGCATTCATTGCAGCGCCGATCGAAGAATGGAGTACGGTACGGCAAGCATGATCGAATATAAGGGGAGAGGAGCAAAAGCCGGGCTGCATCAAAAATTTGTTTTTAATGAATTGATGCCTTTTATAAATGAAAGTTGGGGTAATAATTTTAAAGAAAAAGCATACGCCGGTTTTTCTTTAGGCGGCCTTTCTGCTCTCGATACAGTTTGGCATCATCCTGAGGTATTCTCTAAAGCGGGAGTTTTCTCCGGCTCGTTATGGTGGAGATCAAAAGATCTGCATCAGGGTTATAAGGAGGAAACAGATCGGATCATGCACAAACTTGTGAGAGAAGAGAATTATAAACCGGGGCTAAAATTTTATTTTACCACCGGCTCACTTGATGAAAGGATGGACAGGAATAATAATGGTATCATCGATTCGATTGACGATACACTTGGATTAATTGAAGAATTAGAAAAAAAGGGATATAGAAATGAGGGAGACATTCATTATATAAATTATGAAGATGGAAAACATGATGTAAAAACATGGGGAAGAGCCATGCCTTCTTTTTTGAAATGGGGATGGGGAATTAATTCGGAGTGAGAGCTTCAGGATCACAACAATTAATTTAATAAGTAAATAATCCATAAAAAAATCCTCTCAATTAATGAGAGGATTTTTTTATAGAAAAGTATAATCTGTTACTGGTTGAAAATATATCTTATTCCCATTTGCATGTAATACGTAGAGAAAACGCTTACGTTATCCCTGAATGTATCAGTGACCGGGTTATTTCTGTCTGTAGCGAGACGGAATGTTGGTTTAACAGAACCGCCGGGTACAAGTGAATTTTGGTTGGTTGGTACCAGCACAGAGCTCGCATTGATACTTCTTAATTTACCCCAGTTTGGATTGATCATGTTACCAAAGTTGAAAATATCAAGCGTCAACTGGAGGGTATTTTTAGTTTTACCAACATTCATAAACAGGTCCTGCATGATTTTAACATCAACCTGGTTTCTCCATGGAGCTTGTGAGCCATTGCGTTCTGCATATTGTCCTTTATGAGCCCTGAGGTATTTATCCTGGTCAATATATTTAAAGAACAATGCACTTTGTTCTGCAGCGCTGTAATTAACTCCATTTGGATAGGTGAACGCAGAGAATGTAATTTCAGAAGGATCTTTTGGAATATAGATAAGGTCATTACCATTGAAACCATCACGGTTAAAGTCAGCTCCATAAACATAAGAAAATCTGTAATCGATCGAACCACTATATAACATTGAAATGGTAGTTGCAAAATGTTTAAAGTACTCTCTTCTCAACGTAAACGAAGCAACTAAACGATCAGGAACCGTATAGCCTGCATAGCTGAGAGTTGGCGTATTTGGTGTATTGTATGTTGCTGTGCCTTGCCATGCTGATAAAGGTTGGTCACCACCACCATCAAACAAATTATTTGCAAAAGTTTTGATATAACCCAATGAAGCCCCAAATCCATTTCTGAATTGTTTGTCAATTTTTGCTGTAAGTGAGGCGTATGTGCCACGTTTTGTATTCGTTACATATATAGCATTAAATGCAGACGTACCCGCTGAGCTGGGCAAGCCAGCATTGGTTAAAGGATTAATGAATTTTTGCTGATTATTTACCGGGTAAATCGGTCTGTTATCAGGATAACCTGCAACAAGCAATGGCTGAGGTGTTACAAGGTTGACATTTTGAAAATAAGTTGATTTTAAATCCTTATTCACAATACCTTCTAATGTAAAGATCATATTCCATGGAAGTTTTGTATCAATTGCAAGACTTGATTTCCATGTCCGCGGAAACTTAAACTCATTATCAAAGACAGAAATACCACTTGGCACAACAGACCCCGCTACCGGTACAGTAGACGGTCGGTAAGCTGCAGGATCAGGATTGAAAGCACCTGTAAAGGCATTAGGATTTGCCGTAGTATTATTCCAGCTTTGGGTAACTTGTAACATACCGGCATCACCAACCTGGCTAACTATCCAGACAAATGGAACTTTTCCGGTAAAGATGCCGGTACCACCACGAATCTGTAAAGAACGATTGCCGTATATATCATAATTGAACCCAGCTCTTGGAGAGAACATCAGACTTTTCTTAGGTAAATTTCCGGTGTTCAAATTTAACCCGTTTGCAAACGTCAAAGTCGCAACGATCGGATGGGTTTTTACTTCATCTATTTCAGGATAGGTAGGCTGGTCAAGTCTTAAACCAAGTGTAAGCTTGAATTTTTTATTGATCGCAATTTCATCCTGTCCATAAGCTGAGTATTGCATGAATCGGAAAGTAGGAAATGCCTGCGCAAAACCTTTTTCCAAAGAATAGGTAAGTGCATAGTCAGTTGGTCTTACCCCGTTCTTAAAATCATCCCATGAGTTGAAACGGAAATAACCTAAGCCAAAACGCTGGAACCCGTTGATCGTTTCACTCCAGTCAACCTGCGCACCTACTGTCCAGTTGTTTGCTCCGGATCTCCAGTTAAGATTATCAACAAAAGAATACATTTTTACTTTTCTTAAGTTACCGTAGCTGAACAATTCATAACCGAAAGATGTAAAGGGAGAACCGTCTTTTAAAATATCAACAAAAGGAAATTGCTGGCTTGGAGATTCACGTGAATCATTCTGATAAGTATAAGTGCCGCGAAGAGTATTTGAAAGTTTACCAAATTTTGAATTCAATTCAGCAGCAAAGGAATAAAAGTTTGCGCCTTGTAAATATTGTGAATTACTAAACCAAAGAGCATTGTCGTCTGTACGTCCTTTGCCTGCAGTAAATGAATTTCCGGTGCCTGATGTGGAAGTGCTTGGAGCAGTTGGCTCACTTCCTTCTACCTGGCTATACCGCATATTAAACTTATGCTTTGAATTAATATTCCAGTCGATGCGCGCAACAAATTTTTTCCTGATAATTTCTGTTGAATAATTGTCATACGGACCAGTATCATAATTATAATTTGTTTTCAGGAAGCTGCTGATATCTGCAAGTTCCGTTGCAGTTGGCCGGGCTACATTCGGATTTGCTGGCCCATAAGGTGCTGTTGAGGTAGCGGCAAACCTTGATTGAATTTGTTTTGGCTGGTTATCCGTTTCGTAGTTTACAAAAAAGAATAGTTTATTCTTGATAATAGGTCCGCCCAAACGACCACCGTATTGTTTAAATTCAAAAGCGGGCTTTACAAAAACGGTTTTATTAACCTGGTTTCCCTGTTGATTCTGGTCCCTGAAATAATGATAAAGGGAACCCTGGAATTGATTTGTGCCTGAACGTGTAACCGCATTGATTGCACTGCCGATGAAACCTGATTGTCGAACATCATACGGAGTTACATTCACAGAGATCTCATCTATGGCATCAATTGAGATCGGGGAACCATTGGCCGGAAGATTTTGACCAATACCAAAACTGTTATTAAAATCAGCACCATCAATTGTAAAGTTGTTTTGCCTGTAGTTACCGCCCCCGATCGAAGTACCATTTGCCTGGGGTGTAAGACGTGTAAAATCATTTACACTTCTGTTGATACTAGGCAAATTCTGAATATCCCTGACCCCGATATTAGTCATTGCTCCTGTTCTGCTTGAGTTGAGGATCGGGTTTCTTTTTGTAGTGCTGACTATAACATTTTCAAGAGTCCCGGCCTTTTTGTTTAATGTTACTTCTAACAAAAATGGTTCGGCAAGTTTCAATATTACATCGTCAAAAGTCACCGACTCAAAACCAACAAAGGAGACAACGACAACATAAGGGCCGCCTATCCTCATATCATGGATAGTGAATTCTCCACTTTTAGAGGAGAGTGCAGTATACTTTGTTCCTGAAGGAGTGTGGGTAGCAATGATACTGGCGCCTACAAGTGGTTCTTTTGTAGCAGCATCAATCACATTACCTGTAACGCTACTGGTGGTTATTTGTGCCTGTAAAAAAGTGGCTACAATAAATACCATTGCAAGTGAAAATAAAATTCTCTTAAGCATAAGTATTAGTTTATTGGTGCAAAGAAAGGGAATTCCTCCCGGTTAAATATACCCAAATATTAACAAATTATTGTTGGTATATAATCTTTTAAAGAATCGGGGTTGACCACTCAAACGCTGCTTTTTACATGAAAATATTTTCCACTTTCCTTGCACCGTTTTTGTGTGTAATTTTGTCGAAATTTAATAGAATATGTTAGATAGCATTGAAAGTGCCATCGGGGATATAAAAACGGGTAAAATCGTAATCGTTGTCGACGATGAAGATAGGGAAAACGAAGGTGATTTTATTATTGCTGCCCATCATGCCAGCCCGGAAGTAATAAATTTCATGAGCAAGCATGGCCGCGGTCTTATTTGTGCAGCATTGGTGGAGGATCGTTGTGATGAACTGGGGCTTGAATTAATGGTAAATAATAATACCGCACTTCATGAGACAGCCTTTACTGTTTCTGTCGATCTGTTGGGTAACGGATGTTCAACAGGGATCTCTGCCCAAGATCGTGCAAAAACAATTCATGCATTGATCGATCCAACTACAAAGCCATCAGATTTTGGAAAACCGGGACATATTTTTCCGTTGCGTGCAAAAAAAGGAGGTGTATTGAGAAGAGTTGGACATACAGAGGCCGCTATTGACCTTTCACGTCTTGCAGGTTTTGAACCGGCCGGTGTTTTAGTTGAAATAATGAATGATGATGGCACCATGGCCCGCCTGCCTCAATTGATGGAGGTAGCAAAAAAATTCGATTTCAAAATTATTTCCATAAAAGATCTTATTGAATTCCGGATAAAAAGAGATTCGTTAATAGAAGAAGTGGTGAGAGTAGAGATGCCTACAAAATATGGCGATTTTAAACTGGTTGCATTCAGAGAAAAATATAGCAGTAATGAACATCTTGCTTTGGTGAAAGGTGAATGGCAAAAAGATGAACCAGTAATGGTAAGGGTTCATTCATCATGTTTTACCGGTGATATTCTTGGATCGCTCCGTTGCGATTGTGGTGAACAACTGCATGCCGCAATGAAAATGGTGGAGAAAGAAGGCAAAGGCGCAATTCTGTATATGAACCAGGAGGGTCGCGGTATTGGTTTATTAAATAAATTAAAAGCATACCGGTTGCAGGAGGAAGGATTGGATACCGTGGAAGCAAATCTTCATCTCGGTTTTCAAATGGATCAAAGGGATTATGGGATCGGTGCACAAATATTGCGTCATCTCGGAATTTCTAAATTGAAACTGATAAGTAATAATCCTAAAAAAAGAGTAGGGCTTATGGGTTATGGACTTGAGATTGTTGAAAATATTCCCATTGAGATTTCATCCAACCCTCATAATGAAAAATATCTTTTGACAAAAAGAGATAAGCTGGGTCATGAGATAATGGATGATGATGATGACAAATAGAAATTCCAAATCACGGTCCCGATAGCTATCGGGGTTGCTTTTTGAGATTTATCAATTAGTTGCCTTGCTTTGTTGTAGTATCTGCCGGTTGGGTTTGAACCAATTTCTTTTTGCGCCTGAAAATATCTCCCAACCTGTTGAAGTCTTTTCGGAATGTCAGGCTCGTTCCATATTTCCGGGATTTGCCGGCGCTGGTAGCTGTTCCCGTAAGTAAGTCAACGTTTTCCTTATAAAAAATTGTGGCGCGGATCGAACCACTTTTATTTATAAGAAATTCAGTGGTGAAATTAGTAAGCAGATCGCTGCTTACTTGTGAAGTGGCTGATAGAAATGGCACATCATAATTACCTTCAAAAGTTAGCACCACCCGGTTGTTAAATAATGTTTTGCCAACAGAAAAATTTAAGTTTGTTCCGTAACTTAAAGCGTTTGCTTCTCCAATGGGATGTGCATCATAAAGGGAGCCCGAAAAGTTTATATACAACCCGGGTATTTTAAGTTTGTTTGATAAAATATTATTCAGTACGCCATTTATCTGGCCCGATAGAAAATCTGAAATACTATTTACAAAAATATCAACACCAGAAGTTAAGCTTAATGATGAGCCGACATTTGACGGGGCAAAACTGTTGAATACAACCAGGAATGCAACCTGCTTGTTCAATTCATTTTCATTTTTTAGAATTTCATCTATTACGAATGAAACAGTTGGATCGGTTTTAGGAAGACTTTCCGGCGGATAATCGAGTGCAAACGTGATATCCGGTTTGAAAAGATCACCTCTCATCTTTGCGACCACATATACAAAATCTCTAAAAGAAGAAATTTTCGTCCCGGGAACATTATTGGCGATCAAAGGAGTGAAGTCAACTTTCTTTTCAGTCTTATAAACTGCTTCAATATTTACGATCGGGTGAAAAGGATCGCCGATCCATTCAATATAATTATTCGCATTTCTATTTAGCTCAAAAGGTTTTTTAAAAAAAGATTGGAAGCTGAAATTATAAACTCCATCATTAATATCAAATCGTCCACGCATGGTCATTTTTTCAGATGTGCCTGAAATGATCCGTAGATTACCCTGGCCGCGACCACTAATTTCATCATTGGTTAATTCATCTATTACCACTCTTACATTCACTCTTGGATTACCCGTTATATCTACATCATAAGTAAGATTGGTCTCATTGTTTTTAATGGCAGAGTCCGTTAATTCTCTGCCATATTTTCTTTCAATAAGAAAATCAGCAATACCGCTTTCTTTTCCGGTTGTATTTGGTATTGTAATGAAAGAGCTGTCTTTTTCGGATGCCTTGCCAATGATCTTCATTCGCATATTTGACTGGGGTCCGGTTAATGAAAAGGAGCCCGTACCTAACGCATAACCATAAAAACCGCTGTTATCTTTTCGTGTTGTATTCAGTAAGAGCATTGGTTTATCATCAACTTTTGCCTTAATATTATATACCATATTTCGCCAGCCATTGTGTTTTAATACCCCATCGCTTAGTGTGGCGGTATTATGAGTTACCGTGTCGATCAGTGTAAGCCGGCCAAGATCAAGTTCGTCTTCTTTAAAAACAATTTCAGCATCACTTAATTTATAATAGCATTGGGTAAAAATTACTTTAAGCCCGGCGTCCTGGAGCTTCATTTTACCAATATACTTTGCATCCGGGCCAAGGCCAATGATCTTTAATGGACCTGTTGCATACCCATCAAGATTTGTAAAAAGATTGCCAATAAAACGTTCGACGATCTTCACAGGATATCTTTCAGGTTTTATGTCTATCACATCCTGGCCATTTGTAGCAAGATTTTTCAGGAAAAGATTAAGATCAAAATCAAGTTTTTGATCCGGGTTCACTGTTTTCCCGTTTGCTATAAGGTTACCGGTTTTATTATTATAAAACACATGAGCTTTTATTTGACCGATGCTGTCATTATCTATCCGCAACTGGTCGGTTTGAAGATCAGACGTCACATTAAAAATTTTAACAGGGTCTTCAATGGTAATGTCGCCGGAAGCGATACCGTCGATCTTGTTTGTTTTTACAAGAAAGCTCGTTACATCACCTATATTAAAGTTCTTCAAACCAATTTTAATATCATTCCAGTCACCGGTATCAGAAGGCTGTGTTTTTATCCTGATCTCCTGGTTGCTTTCTTTCAATACAATTTCGCCATGTGATACTTTGTTTGATCGCATTTCCAATTCCCCGTTTTCTTCTATCGACCATCGCTTGCCATTCAATACAAAATTTGATGTGTCAAATTTTATGGCGATTCCATCATCAAAAGTTCTTACCAATGCATTCATCGATCCCCCGGAAATATTTTTATTATCACTTTCGGTGATCAATTTCATATTGGTGGAATCATTTCTTGCTAAAAGATCAATTTGCGTAAACGGAAAACTAAGGCTATCACTCACTTTCAGATGATCGATTGTAGCAGTAAGTGCAAGATTTTGAAATGTCCCTTTGCCTTTGATATTTACATTCTGAAATTCATATTGCTTATAGGCAAAAGCGGGAACATAGGTATCTAATTCTAATTGATTTTGCCGGGTATTGAGCCGACCGCTCACTTCACTGTTATTAAATCCCTGGAAAGTTGTATCAAAAAGATTCAGCAG
>Ga0070698_100003055_pt1 | contig 18451 bp, 15 predicted proteins | sample KBSK1502metaG_FD_65477 | JGI IMG/M metagenome (GOLD analysis project Ga0070698, IMG submission 65477) | Corn, switchgrass and miscanthus rhizosphere microbial communities from Kellogg Biological Station, Michigan, USA - KBS K1-50-2 metaG | ecosystem: Host-associated > Plants > Roots >...
CCAGGGCGGCATCAACGGCCGCAAGATCCGCTTCATCTACGAGAACGACAGCTACCAGCCGGCCAAGACCGTGGCCGCGGTGAAGAAGCTCGTGGAAGAGGACAAGGTCTTCGCGCTCTGCGGCGGCCTTGGGACGCCCAACAACGCGGCGGTCATGGACTACCTCGTCCAGAACAATGTTCCCCACGTGTGGCCGGCGACCGGTACGACGATGCTCGCCGTGCCCCTCAAGAAGAACATCTACGCCGTCCAGCTCAACTACACCACGGAAGCGACGCTCGCGACGCAATACGCCCTCGATACGATGGGCACGAAGAAGATCGCGGTCTTCTACCAGAACGACGCGTTCGGCAAAGAGGGGCTCGACGCGGTCCAGGCGGAGCTGAAGAAGCGCGGGCTCCCGGCGGCGACCGGCGTGTCCTACGAGCTGACCGACACCAACTTCAGCGCGCAGGCGCTCAAGCTGCAGACGAGCGGCGCCGACACGGTGATCCTCTATGCCGTCCCGAAGCCCGGCGGGTCGGTCATCGCCGAGATGGGCAAGATCGGGTACGCGCCGAAATTGCTGTCATCCTCGGTCATCAACGATCCGTCGATCTTCCAGCTCGCCGGCACGGCGATCAACGGCATGTTGATCGAGGCATACCTCCCGGCGTTCGACGACACGAGCAACCCGAAGATCGTCGAGTACCAGGCGTTCATGGCCAAGTACGCGCCGAAGGAGCAGATCGGTGGGTTCACCGAGGCCGGGTACACGTACGGCCAGGTGTTCATCGAGGCCTTGAAGCGCGGGGGCAAGGACCTGACCCGCGAAGGCTTCATGGCCAACCTCGACAAGATGCAGAACTTCACGGGCTCGCTCGTGCCAAGCCTCAGTTACAGCCCCACGGATCACGCGGGGGTGAAGGCCGCCTATTTCCAGGCGGCGAAGGATGGCAAGTTCGTCACGATCACCGGCTACATCACGCTCAAGTAGCGACGGGCAGAACGCTGTGCGTGCGCTACCTCGTGGGCGGGCGGGGACACAAGACGTCGAGTTGACGTCGACCCCGCTCGCCCGGACGACACGGCGCCCGTCCCTCGTTCGAGGTCCGGGCTGATGCGCATCGGGCTCTTCGACGGGGGGCAACGCGACCGCCGACCCGCCACGCTCGACGAGCTGGTCGAGCGCGCCCGCCTCGCGGAGGACGTCGGGCTGGCCTCGGTGTGGTTCAACAACATCATCGGGCACGACGCGATGACCGCCGCCGCGCTCGCGGCTCGTGCCACGACCCGAGTCGAGCTGGGCACCGCGATCACGCCGACCTACCCACGCCACCCGTACGCGATGGCCCAGCAGGCGGCGTCGACCCAGGCCGCGGCGCGCGGTCGCTTCACGCTCGGCATCGGGCCGTCGCATCGCGTGGTCGTCGAAGGGGCCTGGGGTCTTTCGTATGACCAGGCCTACGCCCATACGCGCGAGTACCTCTCCGTGCTTGCCCCGCTCCTTGACGCCGGTGCGGTCGATCACGCCGGCACGCGGTTCACCGTCCGCGCTCGCATCACCTCGACCGATGGGCTGCCGGTGCCGGTGCTCCTGGCCGGTCTCGGTCCGAAGATGCTGGCCCTGGCCGGTTCCCAAGCGGCCGGGACGGTGACCTGGATGGTGGGGGCACGCACGCTGCGCGAGCACATCGTTCCCCGTATCCGCGAAGCGGCGCAGGCGGGCCGGCCCACCCCCAGGATCGTCGTGGCACTCCCGGTCGCGCTCACGAGCGACGCAGCCGCCGCGCGCGAATTGGCGGCCCGCGTGTTCAAGACCTACGGATCACTTCCGGCCTATCGCGCGATGCTCGACCGCGAGGGTGCCGTCGGCCCCGCGGACGTCGCCATCGTGGGGGATCACGACGCGATCGGCGAGCAGCTGCTGCGGCTCGCCGAGGCCGGCGCGACCGACTTCATTGCCTCGCTGTATGCCCTCGGCGATCACGACGCCGGACTCGACGCAAGCCTTCGTGCGCTGGCCGCGCTCGGTGCAACACTCTCGGCGCGGCTCGGAAGCCCCCAGCGGGGCGGCTCGGAGGTGTCGTGGCCAGGCTGATCGATCGCTTCAACGCGATGGTGCGTGGGGATGGCCCGGCCGCTCCGGTGGGCAGGCTCATCGGCTTCCGACCGACCACGATCGAACCGGGGATGGCGATCTTCGAGCTCGAGGCCGGCCCGCAGCACGCCAATCCCATGGGCACGCTTCATGGCGGGATCATCTGCGACGTCGCCGACGCCGCAATGGGGACGGCGTACGCCTCGACGCTCGCCGAGGGAGAGACCTTCACCACCCTCGAGCTGAAGATCAACTTCCTGCGGCCGTTCTGGAGCGGCCGCCTCGTCGCGACCGCGCGCACGGTGAAGACGGGGCGGACCATCGGTCTCGTCGAATGCGACGTGACCGACCCGGACGGCCGGCTCGTCGCGCGCGCGATGAGCACGTGCATGACCCTCCGCGGCGAGTCGAGCGAGGGCCGCTGATGGATCTCCGAGACGGACCGGAGGAGGCGGCGTTCCGCGCAACGCTGCGCACCTGGCTCGAGGCGAACGTGCCCTCGGGGTTGCGTGGCTTCCGTGGCTGGAGCGGCCCCGCCGCCGTCGCGCTCGGACGGGAGTGGAGCAAGCGCCTCGCCGAGGCCGGGTACGCCGGGCTCACCTGGCCGAAGGAATACGGCGGTGCGGGCCGGCCGTGGCGCTACCAGGCTGTCTACCTCGAGGAGCTCGCCAGGGCCGAAGCGCCGCAGCACCTCGGAGTGATCGGGCTCGGTATGGCCGGTCCGACGATCATCGCGCACGGCCGGCCGGATCAGAAGGCGCGCTATCTGGCGAAGATCCTGTCGGCCGAGGACATCTGGTGCCAGGGCTTCTCCGAGCCGGGATCGGGCTCCGACCTCGCGTCCGTGCGCACGCGCGTGGATCTGGTGGGCGATCACTTCGTGGTGAACGGCCAGAAGGTGTGGTCGTCGTACGCGCACATCGCCGATCGCTGCATCTTGCTCGGCCGAACCACCGCAGCGAGCGAGAAGCACGAGGGCCTCACGTATCTCATCGTCGACATGAAGAGCCCCGGCGTCGAGGTCAGGCCGCTGCGCCAGATCACCGGCGAGGCGGAGTTCAACGAGATCTTCTTCACGGACGTCGCGGTGCCGAAGGAGAACCTGCTCGGCGAGGTCGGTGGCGGCTGGCGCGTGGCGATGACGACCCTCTCGCACGAACGAGGCACCTTCGGCTTCGCCCTTCAAGGCGCCCTCGACGTCGCGGTCCGCAAGCTCGTAGCGCTGGCCCGCGAGCGAGCGGGGACCGACCCACTCGTGCGCGACCGCGTCGCACGCGAGTGGATCGATCTGCAGGCCCTCCGGTACACCAACTACCGTGCCCTGGCTCGCCTCGAGCGCACCGGCACACCCGGTCCCGAGGGCTCGGTCGCGAAGCTCCGCTGGTCCGAGGCGAACCAGCGCCTCACCAAGCTCGCGATCGAGATCATCGGGCAAGAGGCGCAGGTGGCCGAGGGCGACGGGGCGCCGGCGTACTGGCGCCATCAGCAGCTCCGCAGCCGCGGCAACACGATCGAGGCCGGGACCTCGGAGGTCCTCCGGAACATCATCGCCGAGCGCGTCCTCGGCCTGCCCCGGAGCCGCTGATGGACTTCAGCTTCTCGCCGGAGCAGGACCAGCTCCGCGCGCAGGCCCGCTCGTTCCTCGAGAAACGTTTCCCCGCCGCGCGCCTCGCGGAGATCGCGAAGTCCACAGATGGCTGGGACCGCGCGTCCTGGCCTGAGCTCGCCCGTCTCGGGTGGACCGGCGCGTCGATCGCTGAGGCGCAGGGTGGTGCCGGCCTGAGCTTCGTCGAAGAGGCGATCGTGTTCGAGGAGCTTGGCCGTGCGCTCTACGCGGGGCCGTACTTCTCGACCGTCGCGCTTGCGCTGCCCGCGCTCGCCTGCGCTCCCGATCTCTTGGCCCAGATCGCGTCCGGTGCGCTCACCGCGGCGCTCGCGGCGAACGGTTCTGTCGCGGCCCGTCGTTCCGGCGATCGCTGGCTCCTGCGCGGTGAGACGGATCTCGTTCCCGATGCCGGCTGGGTCGACGCGTTCGTGGTCCACGCGCGCGGGCCCGATGGCGTCGGGCTCTACCTCGCGGAGCGCCACGACGCCCGGCCGGCGATCCGCGTCCTCGACACGGTCGATGTGACGCGGCGGCTCGGCCGCGTCACGTTCGACGATGATCCCGCGCGGCTCCTCGCGGCTCCGCCCGCGGCGGCGAAGATCATCGCCGCCACTCGGCGACGTGCTCTGGCCGCGCTGGCCCTCGAGGCGGTCGGCGTCGCGAGCCACGCGCTGGCGCAGGGTGTCGAGCACGCGAAAAGCCGCGAGCAGTTCGGCCGGCCGATCGGAACCTACCAGGCGGTCTCGCACAAGCTCGCGGACACCTATGTGGAGACGGAGCTCGCGCGCTCGCTCGCGTACTGGGCGGCGTGGTGCATCGCCGAGGACGACGGGCAGGCCGAGCTCGCCGCGAGCGCGGCGAAGGCGTACGCCGCCGAGGCCGCGGTCGCCGCGTGCGAGCGCGTGATCCAGGTGCACGGCGGCATGGGCTTCACCTGGGACCATCCGCTCCATCGCTACTACAAGCGGGCGCTCTGGATCGAGTCCTTCGACCGCTCCGGGGCGGCCCACCGCGCGGACATCGCAGAGGTGCTTCTCGGTGGCTGATCACGAAAAAAGAGGGGTGGTATCGACATGGACGGACTGATGATGGAATTCCCGCTGACGCTGGAGTTCATGCTCCGGCGAGCCGAGACGCTCTTTGGGCACAAGGCGATCGTCACCCGCCGGCCGGACAAGACCATCCATCGATACACGTACGCGGACTTCGTTCCCCGCGCGAAGCAGCTCGCGGTCGCGCTCCGGCAGCTCGGCCTGCGGCGCGGTGACCGTGTCGCGACGCTCTGCTGGAACCAATACGAGCACCTCGAGGCGTACTTCGGGATCCCGCTCGCGGGCAACGTCCTGCACACCATCAACCCGCGCCTGCATCCGAGTGACCTCGCGTACATCGTGAACGACGCCGAGGACCGCGTGCTCATCATCGACGACACGCTGCTGCCACTGCTCGAGAAGTTCCGCGCCGACGTGCGGATCGAGCACATCGTCGTGATCGAGCACGGCAAGCCGGCGCCCGCGGGCACGATCGGCTACGAGGCGCTCCTCGCCGGTGCGGACGCCGCTGCGTTCGCGTATCCCGAGCTCGACGAGCGCGAGGCCGCCTCGATGTGCTACACGTCCGGGACGACCGGCCGGCCGAAGGGCGTCGTGTACTCGCACCGCGCGCTCGTGCTGCACAGTCTCGGACAGGCGTCCGGCGCGATCGGCGTCCTGGAGTCGGACGTCGTCCTGCCCGTCGTGCCCATGTTCCACGTGAACGCCTGGGGCCTGCCGTTCACCTGCACGATGATCGGCGCGACGCAGGTCCATCCCGGGCCGCACCTCGATGCCGAGAGCCTGTGCGAGCTGTTCACCCGGGAGCACGTCACGTACACCGCGGGCGTGCCGACGATCTGGCTCGGGCTCCTGCGCAGGCTCGACGAGCGGCCGAAGGAGTACGACCTGTCGCGCCTCCGCCTCCTCGTGGTCGGTGGCTCGGCCGCGCCGATATCGATGATCCGCGGCTTCGACGACCGGCACGGGCTTCGGGTCCTCCATGCCTGGGGGATGACCGAGACGACGCCGCTCGGCGTGGTGTCCAGCCTGATGAGCGATCTCGAGCAGGCCGACACCGAGACGCGCTTCGCGTACCGCGCGAAGCAGGGGTTCCCGGTGCCGCTCGTCGAGATCCGGGCCCGGGACGACGCGGGGCATGAGGTTCCCTGGGACGGCAAGGCGATGGGTGAGCTCGAGGTGCGCGGTCCCTGGGTCGCTCGGGCGTACTACCGGAGCCCGGAGTCGACGGATCGCTTCACGTCGGATGGGTGGTTCCGCACCGGCGACGTCGTCACCATCGACAGGCGCGGCTACGTCGAGATCCAGGACCGATCCAAGGACCTCATCAAGTCCGGGGGCGAGTGGATCAGCTCGGTCGCGCTCGAGAACGCGCTCATGGGTCACCCTGCGGTCGCCGAGGCGGCGGTCATCGCGGTACCGGATCCGCGCTGGCAGGAGCGTCCCCTCGCGGTCGTCCTGTTCAAGCCCGGGCTGGCTGCGACGGCGGACGAGCTCCGTGCGTACCTCGCACCCAGCTTCGCGAAGTGGTGGCTGCCTGATGCGTTCGAGTTCGTGACCGAGATCCCAAAGAGCGCGGCCGGCAAGTTCCGCAAGACGGCGCTCCGCGAACGGTTCGCGACGGCAGGTGAGGTGACCCCTGCCTCCTGAGCACGTTCACCTCGAGCGGTCGGGTGGAGTGACGACGATCACGATCGATCGCCCACCGGTGAACGCCATGAGCCGCGCGGTCGTCGCCGCGCTCGAAGCGGCCCTGGACGCACTTGCCTCCGACCCGACGACGCACGTCGCGCTCCTGCGCGGCGCGGGGCCGCGCGGCTTCAGCGCCGGGGCCGACATCTCGGAGTTCCCGGCGCTGCTCGAGCCGAACGCCGACACGCGGGGGGAGGGTATCCAGCGCCTCGCCGAGCGGGTCGAAGCCTTCCCGAAGCCGCTCATCGTCGCGATCCACGGCTTCTGCATGGGCGGCGGCCTGGAGATCGCCCTGGCCTGCGACATCAGGATCGCGGCCGCGGACGCCAAGATCGGCCTGCCCGAAGTGCGGATCGGCATCCTGCCTGGCGGCGGCGGCACGCAGCGACTGCCACGTGCCGTTGGAAGCGGTCGCGCGCGGCTCATGATCCTGAGCGGGGAGCCCATCTCCGGACGCCAGGCCGCGGAGTGGGGTCTGGTCGAGGAGGCGGTCGGGCCCGCCGAGGTCTTCGACCGGGCCGCAACGGTCGCGCGCACGCTCGCCGCTCAATCGCCGCACGTCCAGGCGGTCATCAAGAGGCTCCTCCGTGACACGGCGGACGCGGAGATCCGCGACGGGCTCCGGGCGGAGACCGCCGCGTTCGCGCGCGTCCTCGCGCACCCCGACGCGCGCGAGGGCATCGCCGCGTTCCTCGAGAAACGCCAGGCGCGCTGGGCGCCGCCGGAGGCAGGACCCGCCGATGCGTGAGGCGGTGATCGTCGCGAGCGTGCGGAGCGGCCTCGCCAAGTCGTTCCGCGGCTCGTTCAACCTCGCCCGGCCCGATGACATCGCGGTGCAGTGCGTGCGGGAGCTGTTGCGTCGGGTCCCCGAGGTCGACCCGGCGCAGGTCGATGACGTCATCCTCGGCGCGGGCTTCCCGGAAGGGCCGCAGGGCCAAAACGTCGGGCGGACGGTCGCGATCATGTCCGGCCTCCCGGCGTCGGTGCCGGGATCGACCGTCAGCCGGTTCTGCGCGTCGGGGCTCAACGCGATCGCGATCGCCGCGCGGATGATCGAGGGCGGCAGCTACGAGATCGCGATCGCCGGCGGGCTCGAGTCGATCACCATGCTCCAGAACGATCACAACCGGAAGAATCTCCAGAACCCGTGGCTCCTCGACCATAAGAAGGACATCTACATGCCGATGGGGCAGACCGCGGAAGTCGTCGCGGAGCGCTACGGCGTCACGCGCGATCGCCAGGACGCGTTCGCGCTCCTCTCGCAGCAGCGGACCGCCGCGGGCCAGCGTGAAGGGAAGTTCGCCGACGAGATCGTCCCCATCACCGTGACGATGCAGACCACGGACAAGGTCACGGGTGCGACGTCGACGAAGGAGGTCACCGTCGATCGCGACGAGTGCAATCGCCCCGACACCACGCTCGACGGCCTCGCGAAGCTCCCCCCGGCCTTCAAGGAGGGCGGCACGGTGACGGCCGGCAACGCAAGCCAGCTCTCGGACGGCGCGTCGGTGGCGCTCCTCATGTCGGCCGAGCGCGCGAACGCGCTCGGCGTGCGCCCGCTCGGCGTCTTCCGCGGCTTCACCGTCGCGGGGTGCGAGCCCGACGAGATGGGGATCGGGCCGGTGTTCGCGGTGCCGAAGCTCCTCCGCCAGGTCGGGGTCGGGCTGAAGGACGTCGACCTGGTGGAGCTGAACGAAGCGTTCGCCTCCCAGGCGGTGTACTGCCGCGACCGCCTCGGGATCGATCCCGACCGGCTCAATCCCAATGGCGGCGCGATCTCGATCGGTCACCCCTACGGCATGAGCGGGGCGCGCCTGGTCGGGACCGTGCTCTACGAGCTCCGTCGCCGGAAGGCGCGGTACGGGCTGGTCACGATGTGCGTGGGCGGCGGGATGGGCGCGGCCGGGCTCGTCGAGGCCCTGAACTAGCTCCGATGCCGTCCGCTCCGCCGCGCTCCCAGCTACATGAAATCCCAGCGCCGGCCGGCGCGATACTCCTTCAGGACCTCGCGGCTCGTGACCATCCGATGGACCTCGTCCGGTCCGTCGACCAGGCGCATCGTGCGAGCGACGAGATACATCGCACCGAGCGGCGTGAGGTCGGTGAGCCCGAGCGCGCCGTGGACCTGGATGGCGCGGTCGATCACGTCGTGCAGCACGCGCGCGGCATAGAACTTCACGAGCGAGATCTCGACCCGCGCCTCGTCTCCCGCGTCGAGGCGGTGCGCGGCTTGGAGCGTCAAGAGTCGGCAGGCCTGGATCTCGGCGGCGGAGTCCGCGATCCAGTTCTGGATCGTCTGCTTCTCGGCGAGCACGCTGCCAAAGACCTCACGGGCGAGCGCGCGGTCGCACATGAGGTCGAACGCCCGCTGCATCTGCCCGAGCCAGCGCATCACGTGATGGATGCGGCCGGGTCCAAGTCGCTTCTGGGCGATGCGGAAGCCGTCACCGGGTCGACCGAGCGTGTTCGCGATCGGCACGCGGACGTCCGTGAACCGGACCTCGCAGTGGGTGTTGTAGCCGCGGCCGCGGTGACCGAGGGTCGGGATCGCTCGTACGATCTCGACGCCCGGCGTGTCCGCGGGGACGATGATCTGGCTGAGGCGCTCGTGCGGCGGCGCGTCGGGATCCGTGACCGCCATCACGATCGCGAACGCCGCACCCTCGGCGCCCGAGCTGAACCACTTGTGCGCGTCGATCACCCACGCATCGCCCGTGCGCTCCGCTCGCGCGCGCAGGCCGCGCGGATCGGAGCCGGAGACCTCGGGCTCGGTCATCGCGAAGAACGAGCGGATCTCGCCCGCCACGAGCGGACGCAGCCAGCGCGCCTTCTGCTCTGGCGTCCCGAACTCGTGGAGGATCTCGGCGTTGCCGGTGTCCGGCGCCTGGCAGCCGAAGACGCGGGGCGCGACGAGGCTGCGCCCGATGACCTCGTTGAGGTACACGTACGGAAGGAATCCCGTACCCGTCCCGCCCGCGTCGGGACCGATGAACATCGCCCAGAGACCGGCGGCCTTCGCCTTGCCCTGGAGCTCGCGCATAAGTGCTTCGGCCGCGTCGTCCTCCGCCGCGAGGGCGTGCTCATTGGGGTACACGTGCGCGTCCATGAAGGCCGCGAGGTCGTCGCGGCGCCGCTGCACGTCGGGGGACGGCGCGAAGGCCGGCACCGGCGGACTGTACAACCGGCGTGATCGCCGTAAGGAACGAGGGGGAGCCGATGCACGCCAAAGAGCTGTTCGACCTCAGCGGGAAGGTTGCCATCGTCACCGGCGGAGGCAGCGGGTTGGGACGGCAGATGGCACAGGCCCTCGCAGAGATGGGTGCGGACGTGGTGCTGTGTGCGCGCAACGCCGAACGCTGCGCCCAGACGGCCGCGGAGCTTTCGGCCCTCGGGGTCCGCGCGCTCGGCCTCCGCTGCGATGTCACCAACGCTGACGACGTGCGCGCGATGGTCGAGCGCGCGAAGTCCGAGCTCGGCCGCATCGACATCCTCGTGAACAACGCCGGTCGCGCCTGGGGCGCGCCCGCGGCGACCATGCCGGTGGTGGAGTGGCGGCGGGTGCTCGACGTCAACCTCACCGGCGCGTTCCTGTGCGCGCAGGCGGCGGGCAACGTCATGATCGCGCAGGGTGGCGGCAAGATCATCAACATCGCCTCCGTCGCGGGCCTCCGCGGCGCGATGCCGGAGGTGCTCGACTCGATCGCGTACAACGCGAGCAAGGGCGGACTCATCAACTTCACCCGCGACCTCGCGGTCAAATGGGGCCGGCACAAGATCAACGTGAACGCGATCGCGCCGGGATGGTTCCCGAGCAAGATGTCGAGCGCGATCGTCGAGCGCTGGGGCGACCGGCTCGCGCGAACGATCCCGCTCGGCCGCATCGGCGGCGACGAGGACCTCAAGGGGACGGTCGTCTACCTCGCGTCGCGTGCCTCCGACTACATCACCGGGCAGGTGCTCGCCGTGGACGGCGGGCACACGGCCGCGTGAGCGTCGCGGGGCCGCCGCTGAGGGTCGAGGTCGAGGCGCGAGCGGCGGGGTTCGACGAAGCGCGGCTTGAGCGGATCGATCGTCACTTCGGCCGCTACGTCGAGGACGGCCGCTTGCCGGGGTGGCTGCTGCTCATCAGTCGGGGCGGCAAGGTGGTGCATCTCTCGACGCGTGGTCACCGCGACGTCGAGGCGGGACTGGCGGTGGAGCCCGACACGCTCTTCCGCATCTACTCGATGACCAAGCCGATCACCGCGGTCGCCGCGATGATGCTGTACGAGGAAGGCGCGTTCGACCTGCGCGATCCGGTCAGCCGGTTCATCCCGGCATTCGACGGCGTGCGGGTCTTCAAGCAGGGCACGGCGCTGCGGGCGGTGACCGTCCCGGCCACCGAGCCGATCCGGATCTGGCATCTGCTCACGCACACCGCCGGCCTCACCTACGGATTCCTCCACCGCCACGTGGTCGACGAGATGTACCGCGCCGCGGGGTTCGAGTGGGGATTCCCGCAGGGTCTTGACCTCGCGGCGTGTTGCGAGCGCTGGGCGTCGCTGCCGCTCCTCTTCGAACCGGGCACCGAATGGAATTACTCCGTGGCGAGCGACGTCCTGGGTCGCGTCGTCGAGATTGCCTCAGGACGGTCGCTGGATGCGTTCTTCGCCGAGCGCATCCTCGGGCCGCTCGGGATGACGGACACGAGCTTCTTCGTCGCGCCCGCCGACGCCGCGCGATTGGCGGCGCTCTATCTTCCGGACCCGACCGGCCGCGCCATACGGAACGATGCCTTCGGCGCGGCCGCGAGCCGTCCGCCGCTCGTTCACTCCGGCGGCGGCGGGCTCGTTTCGTCCGTCGGCGACTACCACCGATTCGCCAGAATGATCTTGGGCGGTGGCCAGCTCGATGGTCTGCGCCTCCTGAGTGGACGCACCGTGCGGTACATGTCACAGAACCACCTGCCCGGAGGGGCCGATCTCGGGACCTTCGGTCGACCCTTCGGCGAGGCCCCGTTCGCCGGTGTCGGCTTCGGCCTCGGTTTCGCCGTGCTTGAGGACCCCGTTCGCAACAAGGTCATGTCGTCGGTCGGCGAGCTCTCCTGGGGCGGCGCGGCGAGTACCGCGTTCTTCATCGACCCGGCCGAAGAGCTCATCGTGGTGTTCCTCACTCAGCTGCTCCCGTCGACGACGCATCCGTTCCTCCGGTCGCAGCTCCGCCAGCTCGTGTATCAGGCGCTCGTCGAGTGACGACGGACGCCGAACCCGCCCTTACGGTCGAGCTGCGCGAGCGCCTTGTCCCGATCTTCGGCGCGGACATCGCGATCGAGCACCTTGCCCTCCTCGCGGGCGGAGCGTCGAAGGAGGCCTGGGCCCTCGACCTCCGCACGCCGCAGGGGACGCGCCAGCTCCTGGTGCGGCGCGCGGGCGGAGGCGTCATCCATCAGGAGACGCTGACGCTGGAGGACGAGCACCGACTGCTCGAGGTCGCGTTCGCGGCCGGCGTGCGTGTCCCCAAGCCGCATGCCTATCTCGGAGCGATCGCGGGCCGGACCGCGTTCGTCAGCGAGCGCGTGCCGGGCGAGACGATCGGGCGGCGGATCGTTCAGCGGCCGGAGCTGGCCGGCGCGCGTGCCGTGCTGCCGGCGCAGATGGCCGAGGAGCTTGCGAAGATCCACGCGATCCCGGCCGAGCGCGTGCCCTTCCTGGGCGGCGTCGGAGCACGCGATGTTCTCGATCGGCTGACGAAAGAGGTCGACCGCCTCGAGGACCCGCACCCGGCGATCGAGCTCGGGCTCGCCTGGGCGCGACGACGGGCGCCGGAGCGGAGCGAGACGGTCGTCCTCCATGGTGATCTGAGGGTCGGCAACCTCGCCGTCACAGCGACGGGCCTCGGTCATGTGCTCGATTGGGAGTTCGGGCACCGCGGCGACCCGGCCGAAGATGTCGCCTGGCCGCTGGTGCGGGCGTGGCGCTTCGGCGTCGATCGTCTGCGCCTTGGCGGCATCGGCGATGTCGAGCCGTATCTCGGGCGCTACAACGCGCTCACCGGGCGGCGCATCACGCTCGCGTCGCTCGACTACTGGGAGATCGTGGGCAATCTGAAGTGGGCCATCGGCGCCCTCACCCAGTCGCGCCGTCATCTGTCGGGGCAGCAGCGGAGCGTCGAGCTCGCCGTGCTCGGGCGGCTCGCCGCTGAGATGGAGTTCGAGCTCCTCCATCTCCTCGAACGGGCGGGGTGATGCAGGATCGCCCGAGCGCCGCGGAGCTCGCCCAGGCCGTGCGCGAGTTCATCGAGACCGAAGTGCTCCCGGGGATCGACGATCCGCGGCTGCGGTTCCGCACGCTCGTCGCTGCGAACGGGTTGAGCATCCTGGAGCGCGAGATCGCGCTCGGAGCGCCGCTGGTGGAGCGCGAGGTCGGTTCGCTCGCGCGGCTGCTCGGCCACGCCGGTCCGCTGCCGGACGATCTCGAGGAGCTACGGCGACGGGCCGGCGACCTCAACCGCGAGCTCGCGCGGCGCATCCGCGCGGGCGACGCTCCCGAGGGCACGCTCGCGCATCTCGTGGCGACGGTGGCGGACAAGCTGCGGGTCGCGAGCCCGCGCTATCTCGAGCGCTTCCGCTGAGGCTCGCTCAGTCGTACCGGTAGAAGCCGCGCCCGGTCTTGCGGCCGTAGTGGCCCGCGCGGTAACGCTCCTCGATGCAGCGCGGCGGCCGGTCCTCCTCGCGACCTGACTTCGCGTACTTCGCCGACCGGATCATGAACGCGAGGTCGATGCCGGTGAGATCCATGAGCCGGAACGGTCCGAGCGGATGGCCGAGCGCCTTCTCCGCGGCGAGGTCGACCTCCTCGAACGTGGCGTAGCCCTGATCGACCAGAGACGTCGCCTCGCGGGCGAGCGCATGGAGCAGCCGATTGGCGATGAAGCCCTCGATCTCCTTCTTCATCAGGATCGGCCGCTTGCCGACGCGCTTCACGAACTCGACCAGGGTCGCGGCCGTCTCGGCGGAGGTGTGCGGTCCCTGCACGACCTCGACCACCTCCATGACCATCGCCGGGTTGAAGTAGTGGAGGTTCGCGACCTGCGCCGGCCGCTTGGTGGCGTCTGCCACCAGGCTCGACACGAACGTGGAGGAGTTGGTCGCGAGGATCGCCCGCGCCGGGCACAGTCGATCGAGCTCGGCGAACACCTTGTGTTTCACCGCGAGGTCCTCGACGACCGCCTCGATGGCCAGGTCCGCTTCCGCCGCGGCCTCCGGGAGGCTCGCCGCGAAGCCCAGGTGCGCGCGGGCCGTGGCCGCTTCATCCCTTGTCCAGCGGCCCTTCTCGATGCGCCCGACGATGTACTCGTCGGTCCAGCGCTCCGCCCCTCGCACCTGTTCCGCGCTCGCGTCCCAGAGCCGCACGGTGAAGGCGTGGTGCGCCGCGTTGAGCGCGATCTGGCGACCCATGAGGCCCGCCCCGACCACGCAGACCCGTCGCAGGTCATCGATCTTCACGCTGGCCTCCCGTGACGTCTCTCTTGCGACGCGTGACGCTCCTCATCGGCGAGCGCGCGCCGCAACACCTTTCCGACGGCGCTCTTGGGCAGGGTGGCGCGGAACTCGATCTCGGCCGGGATCTTGAACCGTGCGAGCGACGCCCCGCAATGCGTCCGCAGCTCGTCGGCGGTCGCGGACACGCCGGGGCGCAGTACGACGAACGCCTTGACGACTTCGCCGCGCTCGGCATCCGGGATGCCGATGGCCGCGGCTTCGAGCACGGCCGGGTGCGCGTAGAGGACCTCCTCGACATCGCGCGGATAGACGTTGTAGCCCGACACGATGATCAGCTCCTTCTTGCGGTCGACGATGTAGAAGTAGCCGTCTTCGTCCATCCGGGCGACGTCTCCGGTGAAGAGCCAGCCGTCGCGGAGCGCGAGCTTGGTCTCGTCGGCCCGCTCGTAGTAGCCGTCCATGAGGTTCGGGCCGCGCACGACGAGCTCGCCGGTCTCGCCGACCGGTAGATCGCGCGTCCCGGTCTCGAGGTCCACGATCTTGGCGTCGACGTCGGGGATGGGTACGCCGATGGAGCCGAGCTTGCGCTGCCCCCGCCGCGGGGTCGTGTGGGTGACCGGCGCCGCTTCGGTGAGCCCGTAGCCTTCGAGCACCCGACCGCCGCCGGCCTGCTGCTCGAATTGCGTCTGGACCTCTATCGGAAGCGGGGCCGATCCCGACTGGAACACCTCGACCGAGCGGAGGTCGTAGCGCGCGAGATCGGGAGCGCTCGCGGCGGCGACGTAGATGCGCGGCGCGCCGGCGAACGAGCGCGGTCGGTGCTTGTGGATCGCGCGCAAAACGTGCTCGAGCTCGAATCGCGGGATGAGCACCATCGCGCTGCCGGTGGCGACCGAGACCCCCATGATCACGGTGAGGCCGTACACATGGAAGAGCGGCATCACGGTGACGCCGCGCTCGCGCCCCTCGACGAGCTGCGGGTTCCACGAGCGCGACTGCATCACGTTCGCGACGAGTGCGCGATGTGAGAGCACGGCGCCCTTCGGCACGCCGGTCGTGCCGCCGGTGTATTGGAGGACCGCGGTGTCATCGGGCCGAACGTCGACAGGGCGGACCGCACCGCCGGCACGCAGGACATCCTGGAAGGATCGCTCGCCCGCCGCGAGGTCGATGGTCGCGCGGTGCCCCTCCCGTTTCTCGCGCGCGAGCGTGAACAGGAGCCGCAGCGGCGGCGGGAAATACTCCTTGATGTTCGTGAGGATCACGTTCCGTACCGGCGTCCCGTCACGCGCCGCGCGCGCGACAGGGTGGAGCCGCGAGAGCGCGACGAGCGTTCCGGTCCCGGAGTCGGCGAGCTGTTGGCGCAGCTCGCGCGGCGTATAGAGGGGATTGCAGGGCACGACGACCGCGCCGGCGCGCAGGGCGCCGTAGAAGGCGATGACGAATTGCGGGCAGTTCGGCAGGAGCAGAGCGACGCGATCGCCCTTGCGGACCCCGAGCGACTGGAGGCCGGCCGCGAAGTGGTCAACCAGCCGGTCGAGCTCCGCGTACGTGAGCGACGCTTCGACGAGCCGGCCGCCGACGACGGCGCCGAAGATGGTCGCGATCGACGTTGGATGACGCACGGCGGTGTCGGCGAGGAACCAGTGGAGCGGGACCGCCGGGTAGTCGAGCGTGTGGGGCACGCCGGGGTCGTAGTGCGCGAGCCACGGGCGATCGGTCGCGATGCCGATGCTCATCTTCGTGTGTGCCCCCTGCTACCGTCAGCGGCATGCGTCGGGTCGTGATCGTCGGCGGTACCCGCACTCCATTCGTGAGGGCGGGGACACTGTACGCCGAGCTCGACGTGCTCGACCTCGCGAAAGCAGCCACGATGGAAGCGCTCGCGCGCTCCGAGGTCGCGCCGGATGACGTCGACGAGGTCATCTACGGGAACGTCTCGCGGCCCGTCGCCTACCACAACCTCGCTCGCGAGATCGTGCTCGCGCTCGCGATGCCGCCGCGGATCCCGGCCTTCACCGTCGGCATGGCCTGCGCGTCGGCGTGCGTCGCGATCACGAACGCCGCGGACCACATCGCCGCCGGCGGCGCCGACGTCATCGTCGCCGGCGGCGCCGAGAGCCTCTCCAACGTGCCGCTCACGCTCCAGCCGAAGCTCGCCCGGGCCCTGGTCGGCGCGTCTCAGGCGAAGAGCACCGGCGACAAGCTCCGGAGCCTCGCCGACGTGCGGATCGCCGATATCGCGCCGGTCGCTCCAGGCATCCGCGAGACGTCGACCGGACTCACGATGGGTGAGTCAGCGGAGCGGATGGCGGCGATCAACGGCATCGAGCGCGAGGAGCAGGATCGCTGGGCCCTGCGCAGCCACGAGCTCGCGGCCGCCGCGTGGGACGATGGGCGGCTCGCGCAGGAGGTCGGCCCGGTGTACCTCGATGACGCGGTGGCCACGACCGACGGTCACATCCGCCGCGACACCACCATCGAACAGCTGGCGCGGCTTCGTCCGGTGTTCGATCGCGCGCACGGGACGATCACCGCGGGCAACGCGAGCCCGCTCACCGACGGCGCCGCGAGCGTGGTCCTGATGTCGGAGGAACGCGCGAGTGCCCTGGGCTTGCGCCCGCTCGCGGCCATCCGCTCCTACGCGTACGCGGCGGTCGATCCGGCCGATCAGCTGCTGCTCGCACCCGCGTACGCCGTCCCGGTCGCGCTGCGTCGTGCCGGGATCGGCCTCGCCGACATCGGGCTCGTCGAGATGCACGAGGCGTTCGCCGCGCAGGTGCTCTCGACGCTGAAGGTGCTCGACGCCACCGGCGTCGGCACGATCAGCGAGGACCGGCTGAACGTCGCGGGCGGCTCGATCGCCCTCGGCCATCCGTTCGGAGCGACCGGCGCGCGGATCGTCACGACGCTGGCGAACGAAATGTCCCGCCGGGGTGTGCGCTACGGGCTGGCCACGGCGTGCGCCGCCGGCGGCAACGGCTGCGCCATCGTGCTGGAGGCGGTCGCGTGACGAGCGTCACCTTCGTGCCGCCGGACCAGCACGGCGTCGCCCGCATCGTCTTTGATCGTCTCGACGACCGGGTGAACGCGATCGACGCGTCCATGATCCAAGGCCTGATCGCCGCGGTCGCCGCCGCGCGGACCGCGGCCCCGCGCGGGCTCGTCCTGACGAGCGGGAAGCCCGGCCAGTTCGTGGCCGGCGCCGATCTGACCGCGCTGCGCGCCAGCTCGGCGGAGGACGTCGCACTCGCGAGCCGGGCGTTGCAGGAGGCCCTCGACGGCCTCGCGGCGCTTCCGTGCACGACGGTCGCGGCGATCAACGCGAGCGCGTTCGGCGGCGGGTATGAGCTGGCGCTCGCCTGCGATCGGCGTGTTGCGGCCGATGTCCCGGACATCCGCATCGGATTCCCGGAGGTCTCCCTCGGGCTGCTCCCGGCCGCCGGTGGCACCCAGCGGCTGCCGCGCCTCGTCGGCCTGCCCCGCGCCCTCGACCTCATCCTGACCTCGCGCGGCCTGTCCCCTCGCGCCGCGCTGCGGGCCGGACTCGTGGACGAGGTCGTGCACCCGGCCGCACTGGAGCGCGCCGCGGTGGACTCCGCGCTCCGTGCCGGCAAGCGCCGCGCGGTCTCTCTGCCGCTGTCTGAACGTGCAGTCACCTGGGTGCCGCCGCTCCGAGCCCTCGTCCTCATGCAGGCGCGACGCCGGGTGCTCGCCCGGACGAACGGCCATTACCCCGCGCCGCTCCGGGCCATCGTCGCGATCGGCCAGGGGCTGGCGGTGGGTGTCGCCTCGGGCCAAGCGCACGAGGCCGGCGCATTCGGCGAGCTCGCGTCGAGCGCGACCGCACGCAATCTGGTCGCGCTGCTCATCCTCGGTCTTCGGCAGCGGCACGCCGCGCTCGCCGGCCTCCCGTCGCCACGCGTCGTGCGGCAGCTCGCGGTCGTGGGTGCCGGGTTCATGGGCGCCGGCATCGCGCAGGCCGCGGCGGTCGCGGGGATGCACGTCCGCGTTCGCGACCTGGACACGACGGCCGCCGCGCGCGGTCTCGCGGCGGTCCGCCGGCTCACCGAGGACGCGTCGCGCAAGCGGGCGATCGAGCGCCGCGAGGCGCCGCGCGTCGTCGCGCGCGTCTCGGGCACGACGGACTGGTCCGGGTTCCGGTCCGCCGATCTCGTGATCGAGGCGGTGTTCGAGGATCTCGAGACGAAGCGCCGCACCGTAGCGGAGGTCGAAGCGGCCGTCCGCGACGACACGGTCATCGCATCGAACACATCGGCACTCCCGATCGCCGAGATCGCCGCGGGAGCCCGCCACCCCGAGCGGATCGTCGGCATGCACTTCTTCTCGCCCGTGCACCGCATGCGGCTCGTCGAGGTCGTGCGGCCCGCGGCCGCGACGGACGCCGCGGTCGCGACCGCCGTCGGTGCCGCGGTGGCGCTCGGGAAGGCGCCGATCGTCGTCCGCGACGGTCCCGGCTTCTACACGACGCGCGTCATCAGCGCGATGAGCGGTGAGGCGCTGGCGATGCTCGCGGAGGG
>Ga0070698_100003056_pt1 | contig 18446 bp, 23 predicted proteins | sample KBSK1502metaG_FD_65477 | JGI IMG/M metagenome (GOLD analysis project Ga0070698, IMG submission 65477) | Corn, switchgrass and miscanthus rhizosphere microbial communities from Kellogg Biological Station, Michigan, USA - KBS K1-50-2 metaG | ecosystem: Host-associated > Plants > Roots >...
AGGGTGGCGATCGCCTTGGCCAGCGTGATCGGGTCCGACTCGACCGGAAGGGCAACCGCGGTCGACAACCGGATCCGCGAGGTCACCGCCGCAGCGGTCGCCAGCGACACCCACGGGTCGAGGGTGCGCAGATAGCGGTCGTCGGGCAGCGTGGAGTCGCCGGTCCCCGGGTGGGCGGCCTCACGCCGTACGGGGATGTGGGTGTGCTCGGGCACGTAGAGAGTCGAGAAGCCACGCTCCTCGGCGGCCACCGCCAGCGCGGCAGGGGTGATTCCGCGGTCACTGGTGAAGAGCACGATTCCATGGCGCATGCGCCGAATCTAGAACACGTTCCAGTTTTGCGGAAGGGCTGGGCGACCCCCTGGGGCGGACTGGTTGGATGGGCCGCATGAGTCTCGACCTGACCGCAGACGCGGTCGCCCTGACCGAAGCCCTGGTGAACATCGAGTCGGTGAGCCAGAACGAGCGGGCCATCGCCGACGCGATCGAGGGCGCGCTGGCCGGCCTCGGCCATCTCGAGCTGACCCGCCGGGGCAACACCCTGGTCGCGCGCACCGAGCTTGGCCACGGCGAACGAGTGGTCATCGCGGGCCACATCGACACGGTGCCGCTCAACGACAACCTGCCCGCACGCAACGACGGCACCCACCTTCACGGCCTCGGCACCTGCGACATGAAGGGCGGAGTCGCCGTCGCGCTCAGGCTGGCAGCCACGATCACCGAGCCCAACCGCGACCTCACCTTCCTGTTCTACGAGTGCGAGGAGATCGACTCGGAGTTCAACGGCCTGGCCACGCTGGTCGAGACCGACCCCGACCTGATGGCCGCCGACTTCGCCATCCTGATGGAGCCCTCCGACGCGGTCGTCGAGGCCGGCTGCCAGGGCACGCTGCGTGCCGAGATCCGCACCACCGGCGAACGCTCCCACAGCGCCCGCAGCTGGAAGGGCGTCAACGCCATCCACCTGGCCGCGCCGATCCTGGCCCGCCTCAACGACTACGTCGCCCGCCAGCCCGTGATCGACGGGCTGGCCTACCACGAGGGCCTCAACGCGGTCTTCATCTCCGGTGGCGTCGCCGGCAACGTGCTGCCCGACGAGTGCGTGGTCACGGTCAACCACCGGTTCGCCCCCGACCGGTCCGAGGCCGAGGCGGCCGACTTCGTGCGCAGCTTCTTCGACGGGTACGACGTGACTGTCACCGACTCCGCGCCCGGCGCCCTGCCCGGACTCGACCGGCCGGCCGCGAAGGCGTTCCTGGAGGCCGTCGGCGGAGTGGCCAACCCCAAGTTCGGGTGGACCGACGTGGCCCGCTTCACCGGCCTCGGCATCCCTGCCGTCAATTTCGGGCCCGGCGATCCGATGCTCGCCCACAAGCAGGAGGAATTCGTGCCGATCGAGCACCTGCACCGGTGTGAGCAGCAGCTGCGCGACTGGCTGACCGCATGAGCGTCCAGAAGTTCAAGGGCCCGGTGATCATGCGCCGGGGCCAGATCGACGAGGGCACCACCGACCAGCGGTTGCTCGACTCCCGGGGCGAGACCGACTGGGTGCACACCGATCCGTGGCGGGTGCTGCGCATCCAGGCCGAGTTCGTCGAGGGCTTCGGAGCCCTGGCCGAGCTGGGCCCGGCCATCGGCGTCTTCGGCTCGGCGCGCACCAGGCCCGAGGATCCCTTCTACGCCAAGGCCGAGGACCTCGGGCGCAAGCTGGCCGACGCCGGCTTCGCGGTCATCACCGGAGGCGGGCCCGGGGCGATGGAGGCGGCCAACAAGGGCGCCAGCCAGGCCCAGGGGGTCAGCGTCGGTCTCGGCATCGAGCTCCCCTTCGAGACCGGCCTGAACCAGTGGGTCGACATCGGCATCAACTTCCGTTACTTCTTCGCCCGCAAGACGATGTTCGTCAAGTACGCCCAGGGCTTCGCCGTGCTCCCCGGTGGCATCGGCACCTTCGACGAGCTGTTCGAGGCGCTGACCCTGGTGCAGACCCAGAAGGTCACCAGCTTCCCGGTGGCGCTGATCGGCGTCGACTACTGGACCGGACTGCTCGACTGGCTGCGCGACACCGTGCTCGCCGACGGCAAGATCAGCAGCCACGACCTCGACCTGCTGACCCTGACCGACGACGTCGACGAGGTCGTCGAGCTGATGGTCGAGGCCCGGCAGGGTCACTCGCCGACGGTCCATCCCCGACAGCCGGAGTAGTCCGATGATGTGGTTCTTCGCGGTGCTGATCGTGCTGGCCATGGGAGGCGTGGCCGCGGTCGCCGCCGGCTACGGCACCCCCCTCGCCGAGGAGTACGACGACCGTCCCGACGCCACCGTCCAGGCGGACGGACCGGTCACGTCGGGCGACCTCCGGCGGGTGCGGTTCACCACCGCCTGGTTCGGCTATCGCAAGAGCGAGGTCGACACGTTGCTGCGCCGCCTCGCCAGCGAAGCCGAGGACAGGGAGGCACAGACGCCTGTCGAACGCGACACACCCGAGGCGACTTCAGACGGAACAGCGAGAAATCACGAGGTTAAGTAGGGCACAGTGTGACGCGTGTCGACTGCCCTGATCGTCTATGTGCTCACCGCCCTCGCGGCGCTGGTGATCGTGCTGACGCGCGTCCGGCTCGGCGGCACCGAGGAGGGTGCCGGTCAGTTCAGCATCTCCCGCGGCGTGATCCTGGTGCACTTCTTCGCCGGACTCATCGCCGAGGCGATCTGGGTGACCTTCCTGATCGCCCCCGAGGACTCCACCGCCGGAGGCTCGCTGGTCGGCATCATCGCGCTGGCTTTCTGGTGGATCGTGTCGCTCTGCGGGCTGCTCATCCTGACCCGCTGGCTGCCCAGCCACGGCCGGCACGCCGGCGAGAAGGTCGCCGACAGCTGGAGCGAGGGCCCCGGGCTCTCCGTGCTGGCTCACGGCGGGATGTCGGTGGCCGTCGTCCTGTTCACGATGGCCTACCTCACCAAGCACGTCTGAGGCGTCACCGCCCTTCGAACGTCGCCTTCTCCTTGGCCACGAACGCCGCCACCGCGGCCCGGTGGTCGCGGGTCGCGCCGGTCAGGCCCATCTTGGCGCTCTCGAACGCCAGCGAGTCCTCGAGGGAGTGCCCGGCCGAGTAGGCCACGGACTGCCGGATCGAGCCGTACGACACGGTCGGGCCGGACGCCAGGCGACCGGCCAGCTCGCCGACCGTCTCGGCCAGGTCGTCCGCGGGGACGACCCGGGTCGCCAGCCCGAGCTCGAGCGCCTGGTCGGCCTTGATGGTGCTCGGGAAGTAGAGAAGCTCGATGGCCTTCGCCTGGCCCACGAGGCGCGGGAGGGTCCAGGAGCAGCCGGTGTCGCAGGACAGGGCGACGCCCGGGAAGGCCAGGTTGAAGCCGGCGCCGTCGGCCAGGATCCGGAAGTCGCAGGCGAAGGCGAGCGAGGCACCGGCCCCGGCGGCGATGCCGTTGAGCGCAGCGATCACCGGCTTGGCCATCGTGGCCAGCGCGGTCACGGTCGGGTTGTAGTGCTCGTCGACCGTGCTCGAGAGCGAGGAGTCGGGGTCGTTCTCGAGCAGCTGGATGTGCTCCTTGAGATCCTGGCCGACGCAGAAGGCGCGACCGGTGCCGGTGAGCACGACGCAGCGCACGGTGTCGTCGTCGGCCGCGCGCTGAACCGCCGCGAGCAGTGCCTCCTTGGTGGCGATGTTGAGGCTGTTCATCGCCTCGGCGCGGTTCAGGGTGATCGTCGCGATGCCGTCGGCCACGTCGTACAGCACGGGCAGGTCGGTCATGGGAGTCCTTTCGGTCGGGGATGCAGTCACGGACGGGGGACCAGACAGCGCGCCACGAAGCGGTCGGCTGCGGGATAGAGCTGGGTGGCCTGCTCGCTGAACCACCGGTGGGCCACCCGGCCCGGCCAGCGCTCCGGCAGGAGTACGTCGGGCAGTCCGGGGTCGCGGAACAGGAACTTGCGGTACTCGTGCACCATCACGAACCGGGCCGCGAACGCCGCTGCGTCGGCGTCCTCGTGCAGTTCGTGGGCCTGCTCGAGCAGCTGGCGGGTCTCGGCCAGCCAGACGTCGTACTCGTTGCCCAGCTCGTCAAGATCCCAGGCGGTGATCGGTTCACCGGGCTGGAAGTCGGCGGCCACGGCGGTGGTCGCCTCGACTCCCTCGGCGCGCAGCAGCGCGGCCAGCTCGGCGCGCGGATACGGGCTGACCCAGACCCGGTCGGCGTACTCGCCGTAGCCGGCCCAGGCCAGGCCCAGGCGCAGCCGGCTGCGGCGCGAGCGTGACTCCAGGTGGGGGAGCAGGACCAAGTGCCAGGAGCCGTTCCAGGGCGGCGGTCCGTTGCGGTACACGCGGGAGTAGGCGTCATCGAGACGGGAGGCGGTGGCCGCAGTCAGCCGGTAGCCGCGGCCGGCAGACAGCTCGACCGGGGACAGCCACCCCTGCACGGTCATCCGCGAGACCGCCGTACGGACGGCCGGCCCGGCGATCCCGACGGCCGCCAGGACCCGCACCAGCGCCGCCACCGGGGCCTCGTCGCCACGGGCCCGCAGGTGGTCGCCGTAGAGGTCGAAGAGGGCCGAGCGGGCGTGCATGGCTGGAGTGTCGCACGGCGGGCGGCGGGGGAGTGGCAAGGGTCACCAAGCGATAGGGGATAATGGTGGACGCGTACGGCGCCCAACGGCTCATGGGGGGTGCTCGATCGAACGCAGTTCACAGGAAGTAGGTGCGCGCATGGCGGCGATGAAGCCGCGGACGGGCGACGGTCCGCTGGAAGTCACCAAGGAAGGGCGCGGCATCGTCATGCGCGTCCCGCTCGAGGGCGGTGGCCGTCTGGTTGTCGAGTTGAACGCCGAAGAAGCAGGCGCACTCGGAAACGCCCTCAAGGACGTCGTCGGCTGACGCCGTGACGGTCCCGCGAACGCACCATCACACCATCTCCCGGGAGCTCCCTCCCCAGGTTTCGCCACCAGATTTCGCTGTGAGTCCGCTGTCGCCTCTCGCTCTCACGGGCGTGGAGGTGCTGGCGCTCCCGGTGCTTCCGGCCGGGAGCGACGACGATTCGGTGACCCTCGGACCGGGTGCGGCTGAGGTCCTCGAGGCCCTCGCTCTCGACGCGTTCGCCGTCCTGGAGGTCCTCGGGGCCACCGGCAAGGCCGGCGAGGTCCACACCCACGTGGTCACCGACCGGTCCCGGGTCGACAACGACGACCTGCGCCTGCTGGCGTTCGTCGGCGTCGGCGACGCCGGCCGCGACGACCTGCGTCGGGCCGGGGCGGGTCTGGCGCGCGCAGTGGCCGGTCGTCAGAGCGTGGTGACCACCGTGCCAGCCGTGGGTGGGCCAGAGCTGCTCGAGGCGTTCGTGGTCGGCGCGATGCTCGGCTCGTTCGGTTTCCACTGGAAGTCCGAGATGCCCGAGCAGGGGCCGGTGGCCAGGATCGTGCTGGCCGAGACCCCTGGCGACCAGCAGGCCGTCCTGGAACGTGCGGTGGCGATCGGGGGCGCCAGTTGGCGCGCGCGAGTCCTCGCGACCGTTCCGGCGAACCTGAAGAACCCCGAGTGGCTGGCTGACCAGGCCCGCGCGGTCGCCGCCGAGTCCGGTCTGACCTGCACGGTGCTGGACGAGCACGAGCTCGCGAAGCAGGGCTTCGGCGGGCTGGTGGCGGTCGGCCGGGCCTCGGCGAGTCCGCCCCGACTGATCCGGCTCGACTACGCGCCCCCGGGCACGGGCAAGGTTCCGCACCTGGTGCTGGTGGGCAAGGGCATCACCTTCGACTCCGGTGGTCTCTCGATCAAGCCGGGAGAGTCGATGGTCACCATGAAGCGCGACATGACCGGCGGTGGCGTCGTCATCTCGGTGCTGGCCGCGCTGGCCGCGGTCGGTTGCCCGATCCGGGTCACCGGGCTGGTGGCCGCCGCCGAGAACGCCGTCGGCGGTGCGTCGTTCCGCCCCGGCGACGTGATCCACCACTACGGCGGACGCACCACCGAGGTGACCAACACCGACGCCGAGGGCCGACTGGTCCTCGCCGACGCCCTCGCCTATGCCGTGGCCGAGCTCTCTCCCGACGTCGTCGTCGACATCGCGACCCTGACCGGCGCCATGAAGGTCGCGATGGGCCAGCGCACCGGCGGCTACTTCGCCAACGACGACGCGCTGGCCATGGCCATCGGTGCCTCCGGGGCTGCCTCGGGCGAGCCGCTGTGGCGGTTCCCTCTCGCCGACGACTATGAAGACAAGCTGGTCAGCAAGGTCGCCGACGCCGACAACGGAGCAGGCAACCCGGGCGCGATCACCGCCGCGCTCTTCCTCCAGCACTTCACCGGCTCGGTGCCGTGGGCTCATCTCGACATCGCGTCCGTCGGCGACTCGCCGACCGACACGTTCGAGTGGTCCAAGGGTCCGACCGGCTTCGGCGCACGGTTGCTGCTGCACTGGCTCGGCGGAGCCGCCCCCCTGGAAGGAATCGCCTAGACATGCTGGGTCTCACAGTCCGCTGGTCACTCGTCGACTCGCCCGAGGGCGTCGAGGCCGAGCTGGCGTCCTACGTCGCCGACACCTCGCACGCGCGCTTCACCGGGATGGCCGGGCTCCGGTTCAAGACCTGGCGGATGCGCGCCGGCGAGTGGTTCGAGGGGTGCTACGTGTTCGCGACCCCGGAGGCGCGTGCGGAGTTCGAGGCTGCGTTCACAGCCGGCGCCGCCGATGCTCCGGGCTCCAAGCTCATCGGCTCCGCGCCGATCCTGATCGAGCCCTGCGACATCGTGGCCGTGGCCGAAGGCTGGGAAGGCTTCGCGGCCGCGCCCCGTTACTGAGTCCGACTCAGTCGGCCTCGGGGGTCCATTCCTTCTTGGCGGCCAGCAGTCCGTCGCCGACGGGCAGCAGCACCGGCACCAGGCCGTCGGCCTCGGCGATCTCGCGGCCCAGGGAGCGGATCGCGACGGTCTCCTCGTCACGCTGGGCGGGGTCGGCCACCCGGTCGTGCCACAGGGCGTTGTCGAAGCAGACCACGCCACCGGGGCGCAGCAGACGCAGCGCCTCCTTGAGGTAGGCGGAGTACTCGCGCTTGTCGCCGTCGCAGAAGACCAGGTCGTAATGGCCGTCGGTCAGCCGCGGCAGCACCTCGAGGGCGGACCCGGGGATGGTGCGAGCGCGCTGGGTGGGGACGCCGCCCTCGTTGAAGGTCTGGCGGGCCAGGCGCTGGTGCTCGGCCTCGACGTCGACCGTGGTCAGCACGCCGTCGGAGCGCATGCCCCGCAGCAGCCACATGCCCGACACTCCGGTGCCGGTGCCGATCTCCACGACCGCCCGCGCATCCAGCACCGAGGCCAGGAAGCGGAGCGCGGCGCCGACGCCGGACCCGATCGGGACCACGCCGACCTCCTCGGCCCGGGCGCGTGCAGCAATGAGTACGTCGTCCTCGGCCACGAACTCCTCGGCGTACGTCCAGCTCGTGGGCTTGATGGGCGTGGTGATGACGGCCTCCTGGGTAGCGGTTCGTGGCGACCATACCGCGGGAACGCCGGTCGTCCACGAGGGAACACCGGCCACCCGGGGTTCGTTCTTCCCAGCAAGGAACTGACGTTCTCACAGGGTCCTCTCAGACCAGATGCCTAGCGTGAAAGAGGTCAGCCGCTGTTCGGTCATCAAGTGCAGGAGACTTCCATGACGAGTGTCAATCCCGGGACGGATCAGGTTCCGACCTGGGACGAGATCGTCGAATTGCACTCCGACCGGGTCTTCCGGCTCGCCTACCGGCTGACCGGCGACCGCCACGACGCCGAGGACCTCACCCAGGAGGTGTTCGTGCGGGTGTTCCGGTCGCTGTCGACGTACACCCCCGGCACCTTCGAGGGCTGGCTGCACCGGATCACCACCAACCTCTTCCTCGACCAGGCCCGGCGCAAGCAGCGCATCCGCTTCGACGCGCTGTCCGAGGAGCGTGAGGCCGGCCTGCGCAGCGCCGAGAAGACGCCGGCGGAGTCGTACGCCGATCGCCTGTTCGACGACGACATCGAGCGCGCGCTGGCGCAGCTGCCGCCCGACTTCCGTGCGGCCGTGGTCCTCTGCGACGTCGAGGGCCTGAGCTATGAGGAGATCGCCGAGATCATGGATGCCAAGCTCGGCACCGTGCGCTCGCGGATCCACCGCGGCCGGGCCATGCTCCGCGACGCCCTCGCCCACCGGGCGCCGGCGCCCGGGCGGAGCCGCTACTCGGGGCCGCTGCCCCGCCCGCGTCTGACCCGCTCCGGAGCGAGGGCATGATCTTCCACCTCGGTTCCCGGGTCGGCGCCCTCGTCGACGGCCAGCTGCCGCCCGCCCAGGCAGAGCGGGCCTGGGCGCACGTGCACTCGTGCTCGACCTGTCGCGACGCGGTCGAGCGCGAGGGCTGGATCAAGCGCGAGCTGGCCAGCCTGAGCTTCGCCAGCACAGCGTCGCCGCGCGTGGCCCAGCCAGCCAGCCTGGCCGCGCCCGTCGACGTGGACTGGCCGCCCCTGGTCGGCGAGCAACGCCCGCGCAAGTACGCCGGGCTGGCCGCGCTCGGTGCCGGCTCGCTGGGCGCCGCGATGTTCGGAGTGCTCGTGCTCGGTGCGGTGCCCGGAGAGTCCCCGTCCCAGGATCGCCGCCTGCCCGTGACCAACATCGACCAGCCGGTGTCACCGTCGACGCCGGCCCGGTCCAGGACCAACGACCAACAAGACGCAGTCGCGACCCTCGGGGCCGCGTGGGTGAGGATGACATTGTGAGCGACCAGGACAGCGATCAGGACAGCGGAGCCCCGCAGCCGAACGGCGCGTGGGACCAGCCGCCCGCCGGCATCGACGAGACCCGTCCGATCGGGGGACAGCCCTTCGACTCGGCCCCCGAGCCGCCGATGACCCCGATGGCGCCGCCCTATGCCGGCCCGTCGTACCCCTCGGCGCCGCAGGCAACGCAGCCGGCGCAGCAGCCGACAGCGCACCCGGCGCCCTACTCCGGGACCTACGGCACCCACCCTGAGCGGGACACCCTGGTGCAGCAGATGGCTCCCGACCGGACCGCCAAGGCGCGCGTGAGTGGCTGGCTCTGGCCGGCCGTGGCGAGCCTGGCGCTCGTGCTCGGCCTCGTCGGCGGTGCGATCGGCGGGGTCGCGGTCCAGTCCTGGCGCGACAACAACGACAACGGCACCACACCCGGCGGCCTCGGCGACGTCGACACGGTCTCGCAGGCTCCGCTCGCGCCCGCGAACGGTTCGGTGGCCGCGGTGGCCAAGCAGCTGCTGCCGAGCACGGTCCAGATCATGGCCGACTACAACGGTCAGCACCTCGGTGCCACGGGGTCGGGCTTCGTGCTCGACCGCCAGGGCCACATCGTGACCAACAACCACGTGGTCGCGGGTGCGGCCGATGGCGGCGACATCGTGGTGATCGACCACAACGGCAACCGCTCCAAGGCGACGCTGGTCGGCCGCAGCCCGGTCTACGACCTGGCGGTCCTCTACGTTCCCGAGGCGAAGAACCTCACGCCGGCCTCGCTGGGCTCTTCGACCGCCCTGAACGTGGGCGACCCCGTGGTCGCGATCGGCTCGCCCCTGGGTCTGTCCGAGACCGTCACCGCCGGCATCGTGAGCGCCAAGAACCGACCGGTCACCACGGGTGACAGTGCCGACGACACGTCCTACATCAACGCCGTGCAGACCGATGCCGCCATCAACCCGGGCAACTCGGGCGGACCTCTCGTCAACATGCGCGGCCAGGTCGTGGGCATCAACTCCGCGATCGCGACCACGGGCGGGAGCAGCATCGGAGGAGGCGAGTCCGGCAACATCGGCGTGGGCTTCGCGATCCCGATCGAGCAGGTGCTCGTCACCGCCGACCAGATCCTCAGGGACGGCCACGCCGAGTACCCCCTGATCGGCGCCAAGGTGAAGACCGGTGACGACGCCGGCGAGGGCGCGATCATCGACTCGGTCCAGGCCGACACTCCCGCCGACAAGGCCGGCCTCGAGGCAGGCGACGTGGTCACCTCGCTCGACGGTGTCACCATCACCAACGGGGTCTCGCTGATCGTGGCGATCCGCACCCACCAGCCCGGCGACACCGTCGAGATGGTGATCGAGCGCGACGGCAACGAGAAGACGCTGCAGGTCACCCTGTCGGGCCAGGAGGGCTGACCCCAGCCGCCTACTGCAGGTCGCCGGCCTCGGTCTCGGCGAAGGGATGGTCGGCGACGAACGCCTTCGTCTCGACATAGAGGCCGGCGATGTAGTCCTCGAGACGGTCGGCCTCGACCCGCCACTGCCCGCGACCACCCAGCTTGATCGCCGGCAGCTCGCCGCGGCGCACCAGCGCATAGACCTGGGCGATGGAGGTGTTGAGCACCTCGGCGACGTCGGCCAGGGTCAGGAAGCGGGGCGTACCGGACATGGTCCAACTCTGCCATGTCACCCCGACCGCCCGCGGCCGGGCGTGACGGGCTGTGGACGAGGTTCGTGACGTACGCCGGTCCAGCGTCCATGATGTGCCGGTGAGCAGACTTCTCGGGAGCTCTCCCACACTGTCGACCCCTGCCGTGGCCGTGCCGCGGGCTGTCCGTGCCACGTCGCCCGGCTGGCGCGACCCCCGATTGTGGATCGGGGTCGCGATCGTTGCGGCCTCGGTGCTGATCGGCGCTCGCCTGCTCGGCTCGGCCGACCAGACGGTCGCGGTGTGGGCGGTCGCCGCAGACTCCGCGGCCGGCACCGAGCTCGATGCCGACGACCTGACGGTGGCCCGGATCCGGTTCGAGAGCTCGGAGGAGGCTGCGCTGTACCTCCCCGCCGAGCAGTCGCCGCCGGAGGGCGCGCGGCTCGCTCGTGACGTCTCCCGCGGGGAGCTGCTGCCCCGGTCGGCCCTCGACACTGCCTCGTCTGCCCATCTCGCGGAGCTGCCGCTGGACTTCGCCGACTCGGGGGTGGCGGCCACTCTGCACCGTGGCGACCGGGTGGACGCCTTCGTCACCTCACCGGCCTCCGATGCCGAGACAGCCGACCTGGTGCTCCAGGATGTCGTGGTGCTCGACGTGATCCGCGGCTCCTCCGGCCTGGGCAGTGCCGGCGGGGTGCAGGTCATCCTCGGCGTGGCCGACGCCCAGCGGGCGGACCTGCCCCGGGTGGTGCAGGCCGCGGGGTCGGGTCGGGTCTACCTCGTCACCCGGGGCTGACCGATGGTCTGCGTCCTGATGGTCGCCTCCGGCGCCGCGTGGGAGTCCACCGCACTCGGGCTGCTCACCGGCACCCGCGGGGTCGTGGTGCTCAAGCGGTGCGTCGACGTCAACGACCTGCTGGCCACCGCCGCCCTGGGCCAGGCCGACGTGGCCGTGCTGGCACTCGAGTCGCACGGGTTCGACGCCGCGGCCGTCGAGCACCTGCGCCGGCATGGAGTGCGTCCGGTGGCCGTCACCCCGGAGCCGGAGGCGGAGCAGGCCCGCGCCCGCGCGGCACGGATCGGCGTACCAGCCCTGGTCGCCGAGACGGCGATCGACCACCTGCGGGACGTCGTCCTCGACCAGGCGGACCTCCCTGCCCTGCCCGAAGCCGACGACCCCGATCCGCCGGTGGCCGCCGAGGGCGGGCGGGTGATCGCTGTCTGGGGGCCCGCTGGCGCGCCGGGCCGTACGACGGTGGCGCTCGGCCTGGCCGCCGAGCTGGCCGCCAGGGGGGCGCCGACGCTGGTGGTCGACGCCGACCCGCACGCTCCCTCGGTCGCCCAGCATCTGGGCGTGCTGGACGAGGTGTCGGGGCTGCTGGCCGCTGCCCGGCTGTCGGCCTCCGGTGAGCTGGACGGCCGGTTCGCGAGCGTGCAGCGTGCGGTCGGCGACCACCTGACGATCGTCACGGGGCTGCCACGACCCGACCGCTGGGTCGAGGTCCGCTCCGGCACCATCGAGCACCTGCTCGAGGTCGGGCGGGCCGCGGGCAACGTGGTCGTCGACACCGGGTTCTCGCTGGAGCTGGAGCGCGTGGAGCTCGGCTCGCTGCCCGGCCGCAACTCCATGACCCTGGCGGCCCTGGACGTGGCCGACGAGGTCGTGGTCGTGGGCAGCGCCGACCCGGTCGGGCTGTCACGCCTGGCCCGGGGGCTGCTCGAGCTCCGCGACGTGATCGGGGCCGCTCCCGTGCGGGTCGTCGTCAACCGGATGCGGCCTTCACTGGGCTGGAGCGAGCGCGACGTCGCTGGCATGGTCGACGGGTTCACCCAACTGAGGGGACTGCACTTCGTGCCCGAGGACCGACTCGCCGCCGACCGGGCGCTGATGGCCGGTCGCTCGCTGACCGAGGGCGCCGAATCGGGGCTGCGGAGAGCGTTGGCCGAGCTTGCCGACCAGGTGCTGCCCGGACTGGCGTTGACCTCTGGGCCGGGCGTCAGGCGGCGAAGAGCAGGTAGAGCCCGCTGATCGTGAAGCCCACCATCACGAACAGCAGGGGCAGTTGTCCGGTGAGCTGATGCCGCTTCGGCAGCAGGGCGACGGCGCGGTCATGGGCGGCCACGACCCCGAGCACGTGGCCGATCACCACGCCGGCGACCTTGATGGTGGCCACCAGGGTGCCGTGATAGCTGAGCCAGTAGTTGACCTTGAGGTCCGCCGTGCCGAACCAGTCGGCCCCCGTCGAGAACGGGTCGCTGGCCTGCTGCAGGGTCTGCTGCCCCTCGAAGACCAGGTAGGTCAGGTAGTGGGCGGTGATGTAGCCGACGATGATCGGGACCATCGAGTGCGCGTACTGCGAAGGCAGCAGCCACCGCGGCTGTCCGTCGTGGATGCCGGTCGCCGCCGTGGCCAGGCCGAAGAGCAGGCCGACGGTCGCGCAGAAAACCAGCAGGGCGATGTTGTTGAGCAGCAGTGGCGAGATGTCCCACGACTGGGTGTGGGTGAGCCAGACGTTCGAGTCCTTGAACGAGTCGAACGCCGTACTGCCGAAGAGCACCCCGACCACGGCGACCAGCCCGGGCGTGGGCCGCACGCCGGCCAGGTTGGCCATGGGGGAGATCAGCACCAGCCGGCCGTCGCGCCGGGCGAAGAAGGACAGGTGCCCGGCCAGCGTGGAGTAGACCTCGAACGGGTCGGCGTTGGCATAGAAGCGGTTGCCGAACAGGGCGCCGCCGACGAGCATCACGGCGACGTACGTCGCGAACCACAGGCGCACGGGGCCGAGCTGGTTGCTGAACGGATAGACCAGCTCCATCCAGACGAAGGCGTAGAGGCCCAGGGCTGCCGGCCAGCGGCCGAGCCAGTCCGGATAGTCGAAGATGCCTTCCACGGGATCGCTCCCCGAGATCTTCGCGAACAGCTTGTTGATCGTGCGCACGGGGCTGATCGCCCGGTAGAACGGGCCGAAGAGCACCGACAGCGGCACCAGGCCGACCCACAGCACGACGTAGAACATCCCGAAGAACGGATTGATCAGGGAGTCTTCGCCGAAGATCGCGGCGGCCATCGAGAAGGTGAAGACCGCGAAGCCCAGCACCCGCAGCCCGACCAGGAAGCCCGGCGCCTCGACCAGGCGGCTCAGCCAGGCCGGAGCGGGACGACCGGACGCCGTGTCGAACCGCGGCTGACGCCAGGCCAGGGCGAGGACGGTGAAGCTGATCGTGAGCGCAGCGACCGCACCGGCGATCGCCAGCTCGGGCGGGATCGGAAGATCCTTGGCCCCACCGATCCCGTGCGCGACGACGTCGTAGTCGGACCCCATCGCGAGCGTCAGCGGACTTCGAGCTGGACGATGGTCTTCTCGAGGGTGTGCGACTCGATGTCCACGATGCCGGGGCGGTCGATCGGCGTCAGGTCGAACTTCTGGTCATTGCCCGCGACGTACTCGAACTCCTGCTCGGGGGTGGAGTGCACGTGGATCTCTCCCGGCGCGTCGGCGGTGACCACGAGCTCGATCGGCTGCCCTGCGGCGACCTCGATGCGGTCGCCGTTGGGGGTGATGGTGTCGCCGCTGACGGTGATCACGATGGTCTTGGTCTCGGTCGTCGCGCCACCGGTGTCGTCGCTGCCGCAGCCGCTCAACGCGAGCCCCAGGACCACCGCGATTCCAGTTGCCGCCAGCTTGCCGACACGTGTCACTGCCCACACTCCATCGTCCGAGACCGGGGTTACTCCCCAGTCAACCTCTGACAGAATCTCAGACAGCACAAACGGAAGCGGAGGGCGTGCCGACATGCAGGAGCGGTTGCGGACGCGAGACCTGGCCTTCCTGGCCACCGAGTCTGCGTCGACCCCGATGCACAACGCGACGCTCGAGATCTTCGAGCCGGGCGACTCCGGGTTCGACTACGACGCGCTGGTCACGCTGATCGGCGACCGGATCGCGTTCGTGCCGCGCTATCGACAGCTGGTGCAGCAGGTCCCGGGACGGCTGGCCAACCCGCTGTGGATCGACGATCCGTCCTTCGAACTGGAGTTCCACGTACGACGGTCCGCGCTGCCGCAGCCGGGCGACGACAGCGAGCTGCGCGACCTGGTGGCCCGGATCGTGGCCCGCCCGCTCGACCGGCACCGGCCGCTGTGGGAGGTCTACTTCATCGAGGGCCTCGCCGACGGCCGGGTCGCGGTGTTGTCGAAGTCGCACCAGATCCTGGTGGACGGTGTCGAGACCGTCGATCTGGGCCAGGTGCTGCTGGACATCAGCCCCGAGCCCAAGCTGACGTTCTGCGACGACTGGAAGCCCACCGCGCGTCCGACCGGCCCTGGCCTGGTCGCGGGCGCGCTGGCCGAGTCGGTGCTGCACCCGGGCGTCGCGCTCGCGACTGCCCGGAGCACCACCGCGACCGCGCGCCGTGCCGCTCGCACCTACCGCACTGCCGTGCTCGAGATGGCCGGAGCGGTCGCAGGCCGGCGTCCCACCCCGGACTCGCCCCTGAACGCATGCCTGTCCGAGCAGCGGCGATTTGTCACGGTTCGTACGTGTCTCGACGACTATCGCAAGGTGCGTCGGTCCCACGGCGGGAGCGTCAACGACGTCATCCTGGCCACCGTCACGGGGGGCCTGCGCGACTGGCTGATGACTCGCTCCGAAGGGCTGGGCGTCCGCCGGTCGCTGCGGGCCATGGTTCCGATGTCGGTGATCGACGACGAGCTCGAGGCGACGTCGCTCGGCACCCAGATCGCCGGCCACCTGGTCGACCTGCCCATCGGCGAGCAGAGCCCGGTGATTCGCCTGCACCAGGTCTCCTACGCCTTCAAGGCGCACCGCGAGACCGGCCGTGCGGTCGCGGCCAACCGGCTGGCCGGGATTGCCGGCTTCGCCCCCACGACCTTCCACGCCCTGGGCTCGCGAGTGTCGGCCGAGCAGGCCCGCAAGGGCTTCCACCTCAGCGTGACCAACGTGCCGGGTCCGCAGTTCCCGCTGTACGCCGCCGGGGCGATCATGAAGGCCACCTATCCAGTGCACCCGTTGCTGCCGGGGCAGGCGCTGGCCATCGGCGTCACGTCGTACAACGGCGGAGTGCACTACGGCATCACTGCCGACCGCGACGCCCTGCCCGACATCGAGGTCTTCGGCCAATGCCTGGTCCAGGCGCTCGACGAGCTGGTCGAGCACTCCAGCAACAGCCGGCAACGGGTTCCGCGCGGCAGGAAGAAGTCGGCGCCGTCGCCTCGTAACCTCGGGTTGTGAGCATCCGCGTCTACCTTCCGCTGACGTTGTCGAGCCTGGCCGACGCCCACGGCAGCGGGATCGTGCCCACGGGTGCCGAGAGGTTCGTCGCGGCCGACGATGACGAGCAGTCCGAGTACGACGCCCTGATGGCGGCCGCCGACGCGTCGGCCGCTTTGCTCGAGGGGTCCGGTCGACGAGTCGTGCTCGTCGCCGAGGTGGCCGACCCCGACGGGGCGATCCGGATGGACGACGTGGTTGCGTGCCATGTCGATCTCGAGGACGACGCGGACCCTGACGACGACCTCGGCTGGTTCGCGACGCAGGAAATTCCTGACTTGCTGTAAGAGGTGGCACGATCACGGTCATGGATGCGATCACCACCCCTCCGGCTCCCATCAACGAGCCGAACCTGACCTACGCGCCCGGCAGCCCCGAACGGGCCAGCCTGATCGCGGAGATCGACACGCTCGAGCAGAAGCAGCACGACCTGCGCGCCCACATCGGCGGGAAGCGCAAGGCCGGCGGCGGTCCCGAGATCAAGGTCGTGCAGCCGCACGACCACCAGCACGTGCTGGGCGTGGTCAAGGCCGCGACCCAGGCTGACACCAAGGCGGCGATCAAGGCCGCCGGTGACGCCGCTGTCGACTGGCGCAACCTGCCCTTCGACGAGCGCGCCGCGGTCATCCTCAAGGCCGCCGACCTGCTGGCCGGCCCGTGGCGCCAGCGGATCAACGCCGCCACCATGCTCGGTCAGAGCAAGACCGCGTTCCAGGCCGAGATCGACAGCGCGTGCGAGCTCATCGACTTCTGGCGCTTCAACGTCCACTTCGCCCGGCAGATCCTCGAGGACCAGCCGATCGCGAACAGCCCCGGCCTGTGGAACCGCACCGACCACCGCCCGCTCGAGGGCTTCGTCTATGCGATCACCCCGTTCAACTTCACCGCGATCGCGGGCAACCTGCCGACCGCGCCGGCCCTGATGGGCAACACGGTGATCTGGAAGCCGTCGCCCACCCAGCAGCTGGCTGCCTCGCTGACCATGGAGCTGCTCGAGGAGGCCGGGATGCCGCCCGGCGTCATCAACATGCTCCCCGGCCACGGCGCCGAGGTCTCCGAGGTCGCGCTGGCGCACCCCGACCTGGCCGGCATCCACTTCACCGGCTCGACCCCGACCTTCCACAAGCTGTGGCGCCAGGTCGGCGACAACATCGACCGCTACCGGTCCTACCCGCGCGTGGTCGGCGAGACCGGCGGCAAGGACTTCATCGTCGCGCACCCGTCGGCCGACCCCGACGTCGTACGCGTCGCGATGATCCGCGGTGCCTTCGAGTTCCAGGGCCAGAAGTGCTCGGCCGCCTCCCGCGCGTATGTCGCCCGCTCGGTGTGGAAGAAGCTCAAGGACCAGTTCCTGGCCGAGGTCGAAGGTCTGACCATGGGTGACGTCACCGACCTGTCCAACTTCATGGGTGCGGTCATCGACGACCGGGCCTTCGCCAAGCACAAGGCCGCGATCGCTCGCGCCAAGCGCAGCAAGAACCTCACGGTGCTCGCCGGCGGTCAGGTCGACGACTCGGTCGGCTACTTCGTGCGGCCCACGGTCATCGAGTCCAGTGACCCGACCGACCAGATCTTCTCGACCGAGTACTTCGGTCCGATCCTGGCCGTGCACGTCTACGACGACGCCGACTACGAGAAGGTCGTCGCACAGATGGAGAGCTTCGCTCCTTACGCCCTGACCGGCGCGATCATCGCCCAGGACCGGGCTGCGATCGCCTGGGCCCGGCAGGCGCTGCGCTTCGCGGCCGGCAACTTCTACATCAACGACAAGCCCACCGGCGCCGTCGTCGGGCAGCAGCCGTTCGGCGGCGGTCGCGCCTCCGGGACCAACGACAAGGCCGGCGCCGCGGTCAACCTGCTGCGCTGGACCTCGCCGCGGTCCATCAAGGAGAACTTCGTCCCGCCGAAGGACTTCCGCTATCCGCACATGGAGGCTGAGTGACCCCGCTCCACCTCGGTGGCCTGCACCCGTTCGAACAGGTGCTGGTCTACGCGCTCGCGTTCGGGCCGTTCGCGGTGCTGGCCGTGGTGGTTTACGTCGTCCGCAAGCGCGACCTCGCCGACGAGGAGCACCCCGCTAGCGAGTGAGCCAGTCGGCGCCGACGCGGGCCTGGACCTTGAGCACGTGGCCCAGGCCCGAGCCGATCAGGGCCTCGATCTTGCCGCCGACGAGGGGGACGCCGACCCTGATGTCGGCCTCGACGGTCTGGATCGCCCCCGAGTCCGACGGCAACAGCGTGATCGTGCCTTCGAAGGCGCCGGGAGTGCCGGGGACGCTGACCTGCATCGTGCCCGCGGAGGTCGAGACCCAGCGCTCGACCTGGTGCAGGGTCATCGTCGAGCCGAGGAATTTCTTGACCAGGGTGGGCAGCCCGTCGACGGGTGAGGTGGTCTCGACGACGGACTCGATCCCGGTGTCGGTCGGTGTCACCGTCACGTCGTACGACGAAGCCCCCGAGGCCCGGCAGACCTCCTCCCGGAAGGCGGGGTCGCAGAGCATCGCGTAGACGGCGTCGATGCTGGCGTCGAAGCCGATCGACTTGCGGAACTTCATCGCGCGAGCCACTGCCGTCCGACCTGGTTCTCCTTCTTCAGGGCCTTGCCGATCAGGTTCTCCAGGACCCCGGCGATCTTGTTGCCGATCAGCGGGATGTTCACGGTGATCTCGAGGTCGATGTGCTCGACCACGTCGTCGCCCTGCTGGGAGAGCGAGATCGGTCCCCGCAGGTGCCCGGGCTTGCCGGGGATGGTGATCTCGAGCATCGCCTCGGTGGGGGTCGACCAC
>Ga0070698_100003057_pt1 | contig 18445 bp, 10 predicted proteins | sample KBSK1502metaG_FD_65477 | JGI IMG/M metagenome (GOLD analysis project Ga0070698, IMG submission 65477) | Corn, switchgrass and miscanthus rhizosphere microbial communities from Kellogg Biological Station, Michigan, USA - KBS K1-50-2 metaG | ecosystem: Host-associated > Plants > Roots >...
AGGTCGCTGAACTGGTCAGATCCTGGGTGCCGCCATCCGAATACGTGCCGGTGGCGGTGAACTGTTGCGTGCTGCCCTTGCTGATCGACGGATTCGCGGGAGTGATCGCGATCGACACCAGGATCACTGTGATTTGAACCTGCTGGGACTTGACCGACTCGAGATTGCCGGCCTTGTCAACAGAGAAGAACTGGACCGAGCTGGTGCTCGACACCCTGAAGGCTCCGGTGTACAGCGTGCTCGAGGTAGTCGGCGCGCTGCCGTCCGTCGTGTAGTAGGTGGCCGTGATCCCCGAGCCGCCGGTATTATCGGTGGCCGACAGCGTCACGCTGACGGGCGCGCCGTACGAGCTCGAGCAGGGGGCCCCGTTGCACGCGACCGTGGTTGTGGGAGCGACCGTGTCGATCTGGACCTGCTGGGCATTGACCGACTCGAGATTGCCAGCCATGTCCGCGGAGAAGAACTGGACTGGGCTGGTCGTCGACGCGGTGAAGGCTCCGGTGTAGAGCGTGCTCGAGGTCGTCGGCGTGCTGCCATCCGTCGTGTAGTAGGTGGCGCTGACGCCAGGGCCGCCGGCATCCGTGGCCGACAACGTCACGGTGACGGGCGCGTTGTACCAGCCGCTCGAACATGCGACCCCATTGCAGGCAATCGTGGTGCTGGGCGGGCTGGTGGTGTAGCTAAACCCGACCGAGCTGTTGGTGCCGACGTTGCCGAGCGCATCGGTGGCCTGGGCAGTGACGCCGTAGCTGTGGCCCGAAGTGAGGTTGGCGGCCGGGAAGCTCAACGACCAGTTGCTCGTCCCCGAGGTGACCGGCACGAAGGTCTGACTGGCCTGATTGAAGCCTGATCCGCCCCACCACTGGCCGGTCGTGGTGTCCTGCAGCGCCATCGACACGGCGGCCAGCGAGGAGCCGGAATTGGACAACGCCGCGCCGTTGATCGATCCCGCCCAATTGGTGCCGTAGGTGCTCGCGTTCGCCGGGTAACTGACAGAGACGCTCGGCGGAGTACTGACGTAGGTGAACCCAACGGCGGCGCTCGTGCCGACGTTGCCCACGTAGTCGGTGGCCTGGGCGGTCGCGCTGTAGCTGTGCCCCGAGGTCAGGTTGCTGGCCGGGAAACCCAGCGACCAGTTGGTGGTGCCCGAGGTGACCGGGAAGAAGGTCTGGTTGGACTGGTTGAAGCCCGACCCGCCCCACCACTGGCCGGTCGTCGTATCACGCACCGCCACCGACACCGCCGTCAGCGAAAAGCCGGAAGTCGATGACGCCGTGCCGGTGATCGATCCCAGCCAGTTGGCCCCATAGGTGCTGGCCGCCGTCGGCGAGCTCACCGAGGCGCTGGGTGGAGCGGTGGGAGCCGGCGCTGGACCGGATTGGGCTGCTTGGTAATGGCTCGTGATGTCCTGGGCTGTGAGCGCGCTGTTGTAGACAGCGACCTCATCAATGCCGCCGGTCAGGTAATAGTTCCCGCCGATCTGGTCGCCGATGTAGCCGCTGATGTTTGCGCCGGCGGACGCCGGAAGATCGGTACGCTGCCCGATCTGGACGGCGTTGCGGTACAAGGTCAGGGTGCCACCCTGGCGGGTGACCACCCAGTAGACCCAGGTGTTGATGTTGGACGCCGGACTGTTGGGCTGCAGGACATAGGCGGTGCCATTCAGCGTGACGCCGGCATAAGCCGCGGTCGGGAAGCTGCCCGTGCCCGGCCGGGCGAGCAACTGCGTGGCGCTGTTGCCGAACATCGTGTTGTTGTTCACTGAGGCGTTGGTCAAATTCGTCCAGCCCTCGATTGAGAAGTCACCGACCGTCGGCAGCGACGGCAGGGTGACCCGCCCACTCGTGCCGTTGAAGGTCGCCGATTTGTCGGAATCATTCACGATCACGCCCGACGATCCGAGCGTCACGCCGCTGGCGTACATGCCGCTGTATTTGCCCATGACGTCGTTTGCCGCGGTGCCCGAGGATTCGCCGAGGCGCCAGTACGCCAGCAGGGCGGGCTCTGAGCGAACCGCGTTGTAATAAGGCGTGGTCGAGGCGGGCGACGTCGATGGTGGCGCTCCGTTCAAGCCGGCGAGATATCCGTTGGTCGCCTCGAGACTGGACAGCGCGCGGCTGTAGAGGCTCACGTCCTGCAGCCGGCCGGTCAGGTAGTACGACCCATTGCTCTCATCGGCGAGGTAACCGCTGAGGCTGATGGTGGCCGTGGCGGGCAGGTCGGTTCGCTGCGAGATCTGCACCCCGTTCCGATAGAGCGTGAGCGTGCCGCCCTGGCGGGTCACCACCCAGTCGACCCAGGTGTTGATATTCGAGGCGGGACTGTTGGGCTGCAGGACGTAGGCCGTCCCATTGAGGGTCACCGATGCATACGCGGCGGTGGGGAAGCTCCCGGTGCCAGGTCGGGCGAGAAACTGCAGCGTGTTGCTGCCGTAGACGGTGTTGTTGTTCACTGAGGCGTTGGTGAGATAGGTCCAGCCTTCGATCGAGAAGTCGACTGACGAGGGCAACGCTGGCACGGTGACGCGCTGATTGCTCCCGTTGAAGGTGACCGACGTGCCGGGGTCGTTGGCGATGGCACCGGGCGACCCCAGCGTCGGGCCGTTCACGTACGCGCCGTTGTACGTGCCCCCGGTGTCCCAGGCGGTGGTGCCGGAGGGTTCGCCGAGACGCCAGTGGGCGAGCAGACCGGACCGCCCGTTCACCATCGCGGTGTAGGAGATGGTGGCCGCATTGGTCGACACGTACGGCGATTGCCCGCCGGCGTTCACGGCCACAAGCCGGTAGTAGACAATCCCCTGGCCGAGGCCGCTGTCGATATATCCGGTCGTACCGGCCGGGAGCGTGATCGTGGCGAAGCTCCCGAAGCTCGGATCGGTGCTCCGGTACACCAGGTAGGTTGAGGTGGCATCGCTATCCGTCCACGTCAGGCTCACTGCCGACGTCGACGGAGCCGCCCTGAAGTTCGTCGGGGCCGCCGGCGGCAGCACCGGGGGAGTCGGGGCGATCCCGTTGAGGCCGGCCAGGTAGCCGTTGCGCACGTCGTCGCTGGAAAGTGCTCGCGTGTAGAGCGCGACATCCTGCAGCCTTCCTGTGAGGTAGTAGGCGCCGCTGTTCTGAGCCGCGATGTAGCCGTTGATACTGGCCGTGGCGGTGGCAGGCAGGTCGCTTCGTTGCCCGATCTGCACGCCGTTGCGGTACAGCGTGAGCTGGCTGCCCTGTCGAGTGAGCACCCAGTACACCCAGGTGTTCATGTTCGAAGCCGGACTGTTCGGTTGCAGGGCATACTCGGTCCCGTTCAGCGTCACGGCGGCGTAGGCGGCGGATATGAAGCTTCCGGTCCCCGGCCTTGGCATCAATCGCGCCGTGCCGTTGCCCCCGTACAGCGTGTTGTTGTTCACCGACGCGTTGGTCAGGAACGACCAGCCTTCGATCGAGAAGTCACCTGCCGACGGAACCGTGGGCACGGTGACCCGCTGGTTTGTTCCGTTGAAGGTCACGGAGCTGTTAGGGTCGTTGGTGATTGCTCCGGGTGACCCCAGTGTCGGGGAGTTGACATAGGTGCCGGCATAGGTGCCGGTCGTGTCGCTCGCCGTTGTTCCGGAACTCTCACCCAGCCGCCAGTGAGCCAGCAGCCCCGTCCGTCCCGCGACCAGCGCGGCATAGGAGATGGTGGCGGCGCTGGTCGATACGTATGGCGATTTGCCGTTCGCGCCCACCGCCACCAGCCGGTAGTAGTACACCCCCGCAGCCAACCCGTTATCGCTGTAGCTGGTCGCGCCGGCGGGCAAGCTGACCGAGGTGAAGGAGTTGAAGGCTTGATCAGTGCTCCGATCCAGTACATAGGTCGCGGTTGCGTCGTTGTCGGTCCACGACAGATTGACGGCGGATGCGGATGGGACCGCCATCAGGTTCGTCGGTGCAGCCGGAAGGGGTAAGGTCCCGGCCGAGAACTTGTTGAGGATGTTGGCGGTCATCGTCTGGACGAATGGCGTGGCGTAGTCCGCGTGGCTCTGTCCGCCTAAGGAGAAGCCAAAATCGAACAGCGCCCAGCCCCACTCGATCGACCCCCCGGAGAAGACCCAGGCACCACTGGCTGCCTGGTAGATGGTCGAGTTCTGGTTGATGGTCGCGTTGTTGGTGTTGACGATCGGCGAGCTGGATAAAAGTTGGTACGTCCCGGGCGCCGACGTCGGCGAGGGGAAGGCGGAATTGTAGGCCTGGATCTCGTAGCCGACCACATTGGGGATACTCTCCCCGTTGAAGGCACTGGTGTTGGCGTAGACCCAGCTGGATGCGTTCTGGACGATGTAGGGGGCCGGCAGGGCGCTGCTCGTCCCTTGTTGCACACCGGCCGAGTTTCCGCCGACCAGGAGCTGCTCCGGCACATTGACCTGCGGGTCGTGGAAATGGACGGTGACGGTATTGTTTTGCACCGGGTCCAACGTGGCGCTCTTGTAACAGATGATCTCCCGGTCCGGCACCCCGGAAGCGGATGCGGCGAAGCGCACCTGCCAGGAGACGGCGTCCGCGCCCAGGAAGGCGAGATTGACTCGGTTGTCCCGGGCTTGAGCGACGTTGTTGTACATGCTCATTGACCAGTACTCGTCGTGCGCGCCTGAGATGAAGCCGTTGTGATTGATCAGGCTGCCTGGCGACAGGTCCATGTCGGTCGAGGTCGTGTAGGCGACGTCGTAGCCCTGTTGCTCGAGCCAGCCAATGTCATTGGCGTCATAGTCGAGGAACGGTGCGCCCGAGCCGGCATTCCCCGCGAACGGCCGATCGTAGGAAACCTCGACCGCCCGCTGGGTGCCGAGCGAGGTCAGCGTGGCCGAGCTGCTGGTGTCATAAAGGGACTTACCGGTGACCGGGAGCCCGGTGGGGGAGTTGGGCGGAATGTCGTCGGGCCAGTTGTTGTACGCCTGATAGGTGTTGAAGGGCAGCTGGTACAGGAGTGAAGAATTCCGGGAGTCGTCACGCACCACGAACGTGATGTAGCTCTGCCAACCGGCCGCGTTCGTCAGCCTGGCCAGATAGACGCCGCTCACCCAGGTGGTCGGGATGGTGAGCTGGTAACTCGGGGACCAGTTGCAGGCGATCATCCCGGTACTGCTGTCCATCGGACAACCTGGCTGCGTCACGCCGGCCAGGTTTGGCACGTCGAGCATGAACCGGCCACCGAGCCCCTGGTAGTAGCCGAACCGATAGAAATCCATCGTGAACCGCTGGCCGGGATTGACACTCACGTAGAAGGTGATCTGCTGGCCGAGATTCACGCTGGTCGCGGAGGCGTAGCCGTCGATCTGCTGGTTGTAGCCATCCGCCTGCTGGGCTAGCTTCCAGCCGATCGTGCCTGGCTTCGAATTCTCCCGCGTGACGGCGTTCGAGGCGCCGGGATACAGGGGCGCGGGCGAGGCCGGAATCGGCAATGGAACAGCGGAGGCTCCGTTGTTCGGTGCCGTTCCGAGGCCGAAATAGCGGTACAGGCCGGCCTCGAGGCCGTAGTGGTTGTACGCGTTGGCGTCGAATCCGCCAGCCGTGACGCCGGCCCCGACCTCCAGCGTGACGATGTGTTGCGGGTTCGCACTGCTCTCGTCCCAGGTGATCAGGACGGTCACGTTCGGTTGGGCCAGGAGCGATGGGACAACCGCGGACAGCCAGTTGTCTCCCATGTTGATCGGGCTGGTGCCGGAGTTCGGTCCGAAATAGGCGGGACAGGACTGACCGGAAGCCACCGGTGTGTGCATGTCATTGCACTGGTTGGGGACGACATAGCTCAAGCTGGGAAGATTCGAGGGACTGAAGGTGCTGTTGGTCAGCGGCACGTCATTCGCCGTACAGGTCGTGTTGCCCTGGTAGGCATAGGCGGGATCGTGCTCCGTGGTGTACAGCGGATCCGGGCTCCCCGGCACGATGCCGGTGGTGCCCGCGCCACACGTCCCCGTCATCGATTCCATGAATTCCTTCCAGCTCGTGACGCCTGAGGCGTCGATCGCCTGAAAGATGTTCGGCGAGGGAGGCGTAAGCGCGGAGGTCAGGCCGCTGGTCATACCCAGGTAATTCGGAAAGCTGCTCGACGCGAGCGCCGTGTAGTTGTTGAACAGCGTTCCCTGCGAAATGAGCTGGTTCAGGTAGGGCGCCTGGCCGCTCCCAATGATGTTGTCGTAAGACTCGTTCTCGAACGGGATCACGACCAGCCTGGTGCTCTGGGCACCGGCGGAGATTGGCGGTGGGATCATCGCCAGGCTCGTGGCCAAGACAAGACTGCTCCCGATCAGGGCTATCAGCTTCGGGAAGCGCGGACGGTACCGATGACTCAACTCGTGCTCCCCTGCAGGGTGGTCAAGTTATAGAAACGTCGTTGCATCGTTCACCCCTTGGGTCGATCAACGAACGGCCGAACGAAAATTGCATGGTTGGCGGCTGCCTTGCATTACAGCGTCCGGGCACCGTGCGGTCTATGGGCAAGAATGACCATCTCTGACGCTCAAGTCCCAGGCCGAACTGGTCGGAACCATGTACACTCGGCCGGACGTGAACCGGCCGAACACCAGGCTTTTGGCGGGGGCCGCGATCGCGCTCCTGCAGGGCGTCGTGTCCTCGGGTTGCGGACCAGCGCCAACGACGGGCCTAACCGGCATTCACAAGGTCCGCCACGTGGTCGTCATCCTGCAGGAGAATCGCTCGTTCGACTCGTATTTCGGTACCTACCCCGGTGCCGATGGCCTTCCCATGATCGACGGGCAGCCAACGGTCTGCATCCCTGATCCTGCGACCAAGGGTTGTGTCAAGCCCTACGCCGACCATTCGGATGTCAATCGAGGGGGGCCGCACGATCTGAAAAACGCGCGCGCTGACATCGATGGCGGCAAGATGGACGGCTTCGAAGGGCAGGCCGAGAACGCAAATCCAGCCTGCATTCCTCCAGTCCCTTCCTGCGCCAGGCCCCATGCGCCCGACGTCCTCGGCTATCACACCGCGAGTGACATCCCAAACTACTGGACCTATGCGAGCGACTTCGTGCTGCAGGACCACATGTTTGAGCCCAATGCCTCATGGACTCTTCCCGCTCACCTTTACGAGGTCAGCCAGTGGTCTGCGCGGTGCGCTGAGCACAACAACCCGTCGAGTTGTACGAACGCCCCCGAGAGCCCAGGCCTACCCCCCGATCAGGCGGGGTCGTCCGGCACCGCACCGATCTATGCCTGGACAGACATCACGTATTTGCTTCACAAGCATGGCGTCAGCTGGGGCTACTACGTGGTCGAGGGTGGTGAGCCGGACTGCGAGAATGACTCAGCCATGACCTGCGCTCCCGTCCGTCAGAACTCGACAACGCCCGGAATCTTCAACCCGCTGCCGTACTTTGATACGGTCAAAAATGATGCCCAGGTCGGGAATGTTCAGTCGGTTGATCGTTTCTACCTGGCCGCCAAGGCTGGGCTCCTGCCGGCGGTGTCCTGGGTGGCGCCGTCCGTCGAGGTCAGCGAACACCCGCCGTCCCCGGTCAGCTATGGACAGAGTTACGTCACCAGCCTCATCAATGCCGTGATGAGGAGCCCAGACTGGTCATCCACAGCGCTCTTCCTTGCCTGGGACGACTGGGGTGGGTTCTATGACCATGTCTTGCCACCCAGCGTCGACGCCAACGGGTACGGCCTCCGCGTTCCTGGGATGGTCATCAGCCCCTATGCCCGACCGGGGTTTATCGACCATCAGACCCTGTCCTTCGACGCATATGACAAATTCATCGAGGACGATTTTCTCAATGGTCAGCGGCTCGATCCAGGCACTGACGGACGCCCTGACCCGCGATTGGACGTTCGTGAGAACCAGAGCACCCTCGGCAACCTGGTGCGCGACTTCAACTTCAACCAGCCACCGCTTCATCCGGTCGTCCTCCCGGTGCACCCAACCACTACGCTGATCGGTACTCCTGATCCCCCCACCAGTCTCGACCCGGCGGTCGCGGCAGCCGAGGGTTAGTCGTGGGCGTGCCTTGACCGACGGGAGGAAGCGATGATCGGCGGAGGGAATAAGCGTCTGCGCCGGCGTTTGACTGCAGCCCTTGTGGTCGGTGGTCTGCTGGTGATCGCCTCTGCGGCCATCCTCGTGAATCCGTCCGCGACCAAGGGGACGACGGCAGAAAACACCCTCTCCTACCGGACTTGCCTTCGGGCCGGTGAATGTAACACCCTGACCGGCTCGAGTCCCACCCTGAATGCCACCCGCAGCGGAGCGCCGACGCGAAGCCACAGCCGCACGACGACCCCGACGCCAGACGCCAGCCCAACGCCGGTTCCCACGCCGGTTCCCACGAGCCCGCCAACCGCAACGTCCCCACCGCCGGCATCGGGGTATTTCGGCCTCCGGCCTGTCGGCAACTGGTCGTCGCTTCCCTCGGACGCCCAGTGCGCCGCCCAGGTCCACTACTCGACCTGGGAGCCGCGTCCGGAGAATTCCCAACAGAACAACACCAAGCCGGCTCCCGGCGCGATGGCCGCCTCATTTGCGTCGCGCCCGCGAGCTGTGGGCGGGTCCTACAACTCGCTCTGGGACAGCTGGCTCTTGCCCCGCGTGGACGGGCAGTTCACCGGCACGACCGACGAGATTTTCCAGTGGGCGGCGTGCAAGTGGGGTCTGCCCGATAACCTGATTCGCGCTGACGCCGTCGAAGAATCCACCTGGTTCCAGTACCTGCATTACCCGACTGACGCGTCGTACGGCGGCGGTGGCGGTGGCAGCTGCTACTGGAACTACGGCTGCGGTGATGCCTTCTCCTCAGCGACCGCGGCCTCGACCGTCTACTGCAACGGCGCCGCGACGGAAGGGGTGCTCTCGTCCGAGATCCACGACTATCAAAAGGATCCGGTGACCGCTACGGGAGGATACCCCTATACACCGACCACTGGGCTGTGTCCCAAAACTTTCTCGATCCTGGGGGTCATGAGCTGGGACGACCCGGCATGGCAAGCCCCCTATCCCGCCTACCCCGGCAACCAGAACGGTACCTTCCCCTTCACCCGCGACTCGACAGCCGCGGCCGCCGACTACTTCGGCGCCTCCATCCGCGGCTGCTACGAGGGCTGGGAGTCCTGGCTCACGCCCACCGCGGGCGACCTGTGGGGATGCGTTGGATCGTGGTTCTCGGGTGATTGGCACTCCGGCGCGGCCAACACCTATATCGCAAACGTGCAGACCACCGAGAACGGCACCATCTGGCTCACCGCGTCATTTGACGACTCGAGGCAGCAGTATCAGTGCGATTCCAAGTACGGGTGCCCTGGCTGAGCGGGGGGCCTCTTTAAATAGCAAATCGAGGGACCGCTCAGTTGGCAGCCAGGTCGTTCGACACCGCTGTGCCCGTCGTCGTGCTGTGTCCTGGCTTTCATGGCCATGCCATTGCCCGAAGCCTCGGGAGGCTCGGCGTGGCCGTATACGGGGTTCATTCGGAAACGCGCTCCCCTGCCGCGCGGTCGCGGTACTGGCGACAGAACTTCTTCTGGGATATTCGAAGCTCCCCGCCCGCCGAGTCCCTCGACCGGCTCGTGGGGGTGGCCCGCAGCATCGGCTCGCGCCCGATCCTGATACCGACCGACGATGAAAGCTGCATGCTGGTGGCCGACCTTGCCGCCCCCCTGAGCAAGGCATTTCGTCTGCCCGAGCAGCCCGCCGGCCTGGCGCGCGCACTGTCCAACAAGCAGACCCTGTATGCCCTCTGCCAGCAGTACTCGGTGCCAACACCAAAGACCCTGTTTCCCCAGTCCCGTGAGGACGTGGAGCGGCTGATGGAGGAGCTGAGCTTCCCGGTGATGCTGAAGGGAATCGACACGAAGGCATTACGGCGTAGGACCGGAGTGAGCATGGTCGTTATGAGGGACAAGGGGACACTGCTGAGCCAGTACGACAAGCTGGAAACACCGGGCTCTCCCTGCTTGATGCTCCAGGAATACATCCCGGGGGGCTCAGACATGGTGTGGATGTTCAACGGATACTTCGATCGAGATTCGCGATGCTTGTTTGGCCTCACCGGGAAGAAGATCCGTCAATATCCTCCTCACACCGGCGTCACGAGCCTCGGAATATGTCTCGGGAATGCTCAGCTGGCCCAACTCACCAGCGACTTCATGAGGGCCATTGGATATCGCGGTATCCTGGACATCGGTTACAAATACGACGTTCGCACGAAGCAGTATCAGCTACTGGACGTAAACCCGCGAATCGGTACGACGTTCAGGCTGTTCGTCGACTCAGGCGGCATGGAGGTGGCGCGCGCCCTGTACCTTGACCTCACCGGCCAGCCGGTTACGCCGGGACACTTGCTTGAGGGTCGCAAGTGGGTGGTCGAGAACTTCGACCTGATTTGCTCCCCCACGTATCTCCGCGATGGAAGCTTCACGCCGGCAAGCTGGCTCCGATCCTATCGCGGCGTACAGGAGGCGGCCTGGTTCGCGACCGACGACTTACGCCCCTTTTTTTCCATGTGGTGGCGATCCTTGCAACGGGGAATGGGCGCTTGACGTCAGGCTCGGCACTCACGCTGCGGACTGCCGCCTGGTACGGTGACCGCCTGGTGACCGTCGCGGTCCCGGCTTCGTGGCAGGTGACCACGCTTGCGCCACCCTCCGCCTCCGCCCTGACCGATGCCCAGATCAGCGAGCGTTGTGAGTCACCAGCCGGCCAACCCCCCATTCGCGAGCTCGCCCGCGGCAGGGCTCGACCGCTGATCATCGTCGATGATCTGAACCGTCCCACTCCCGCCGCTCGGGTGTTACCGATAATTCTGAAACACCTCGACGACGCCGGCATCCCCGCCCGCGACGTCAGCATCGTGATGGCTCCTGGGACGCACGGGGCGCCGCGGCCGGACGCCCTTCTCAAAAAGGTCGGGGCCCAGGCAGCGTCCTCCTGCCAGCTGTTCGTGCACGATTGCGACCGAGACCTCGTGCGTCTCGGCCGAACCTCGTTCGGTACACCGGTCCTGGTCAACAAGCATGTTGCCGAGAGCGACTTCGTGATTGGGGTTGGTGGGCTGTACCCCAATTGGACCGCTGGCTTCGGCGGAGGCTCCAAGCTAGCGCTTGGCATTCTCGGATTCGAGTCCATCGCGTGGCTACACTTCGGCCACCGGAGCATGGGCTGGGGAACGCCGAATGACCAAAGCAATTTTCGCCATGATCTTGACGAGATTGCCCGACGAATCGGTCTTCAGACCACCGTTTCCCTTCTCCTCAATGGCGATCGGGAGGTGGTGGACGTCGTCTCTGGTGATCCGTGGACCGCCTACTCCCCGGCTCTCGAGCTGGTCCGAGCGACGTACCAAGCACCGGTCCCAACCGACGGCGTGGACGTGGTGATCTCCAATGCCTACCCTAACGACCTGTCGGTCACCTTCGTCCGAATGAAGGGGATGCGGCCGATCACCGCCGCGCTGGCCCGCACGTCGAAAGTCGTCGTCGCCGCCTGCAGTGAGGGGGTCGGATTCCACGGCCTGTTTCCGATGAGCGCCTCAACCGCGCACCGTCGGCGCCTGACCGCTCTCAAAGCCCGAATACTGCTGCGAAAGCCGCACCAGCTGCTCCCAAAGGTTCTCCGACGGGTCGGGCGACAGCTCAGACGACCGGCGCCGGTTGAGGGCAAGCCAATATGGCTGTTCCGGCCGGAACCTGCGGGCGCTGTGGCTCTCCCGAGCCAGATCGGTGGGATCAACGTGACCTCGTCCTGGGAACAGGTCGTGGCTGCCGTCAGCCGCGAGCAGGGGAACCGCAATCCGCTGCAGGTCGCGGTGTATCCGTGTGCCGCGCTGCAATGGCTTAGCTGAACGGACGCTAAGCCGGCAAATGGGCGCTGGGGTCCGCAAGTCGCTCGATCGAGCGCCGGAGCGACGGCTTCAGTTGGAGGGCCGCGTTCATGCGCCCGGATCGCAAGCCCTCCCGGTCGAGCGCGACCTGGCGCCAGCCTAGCCGTCTCAGGTCGGCCAGGAGTCTGGGAAGCTGCGGGTCCGCCGCCAGCCTCTGCAGGTCTTCGCGAGGGACCTCAATCGTAGCCAGGTTTCCAAAATGACGAACGCGAACCGACTGAAAACCGCGAGCTTTCACCAACTGCTCCGCCTGGTCGATGCGGACGAGAAGCTCAGCGGTAATCCGGATCCCATAGTCAACCCGCGAGGAGAGGCAGGCAAGCGCCGGTTTTTCGGGTGCCGGCAGCTGGAGGTATCGAGCCAGAGCACGTACGCCGGCCTTCCCGACACCTTCCTCGAGCAGCGGATTGCGCACTCCGTATCGCCGTCCGGCCAGCAAGCCAGGCCTGAAGTCACCGGTATCGTCAAGGTTGGCTCCCGCAAGCACGACCCTGGCAGCTCGGGCAAAGTGCCTCGCCAGGGAATGGAGCGACGCATAGAGCTCGGCCTTGCAGAAGAAGCAGCGCAGCGGACCATTTTGGGCATAGCGCTCCATCTCAACCTCGTGCGTGATAACGGTTTCATGGGCGACCCCGAGGTAGCGGGCGCATGACCGCGCGTCGTCTAATTCGCCGGCCGGATAGCTGGGTGACAGGGCGGTGACTGCCGTGACGGCCGCCGTTCCGAGGGCACGTGCCGCGAGTGCCAGCACCACACTGGAGTCAACTCCTCCGGAAACGGCAACGACGGCGTGGGGCGCGCCATATGATCGAATGCGCCGCTCCAATCGATTCGCAGTCGCCTGCGGCGACCCATGGGCGAACGCTAATGCGTTCATCCGTCCTCGGTACGGGTAGTGTCTGGCTGGACTCCTTGCCCCAAAAGGCCATGAGCCGCGGCGACGGCCTCGTCGTACAGCATGCGCACGGGTTGACGGGTCCGGCGGGCCAGCTCGGCAACGTCGTCATGCTCCGGCGTGGCGCTCATGACGCGATCGTGTAGCGTTCCAACCTTTACCCGGACGCTCCCGTTGGTCAGCGTCACCGTCCTGACTGAGCGATCGAGTTCAATCCGGCGGATCGCCTGGACGCGCACGCCAAAAGTCGGCGTTGTTTCGAAGAACACCCTTTCGATGACTGCTTCAGCTTGTGGCTCGCACAGAGCCGCCAGCACGATCCCAGGCCGGTCTTTTTTCATCTGCGCTGGGACCGTCCACGCGTCGAGGGCTCCGGCGGCTCGCAACGCCGCGACCGCATCGGCGACCAGCTGCGGGGACAAATCGTCAAGATTTGTTTCAAGGAGACTGAGGGTCCGCTCCCCAGGCGTTTCCGCCGCCGATCCCACGAGAACCCGCACGACATTGGGACGGCGCTTCCAATCCCGCGTCCCGGCGCCATATCCGATCGCTTCGACCGTCATTGCCGGCGGCTCCGTCGCGCCACGCCCCAGGGTTGAGAATACGGCGGCAGCCGTCGGTGTAACGAGCTCCCCGTTCTTCACGCCGCGGATTGCGAAGCCACGCAGGAGGTCCAGGGTCGCCGGCGCTGGGACCGGCCACCCCGCATGGGTTCCAGCAAGCTCCCCTCCAAACGCCATTGGCACCGACGAGACGAACAGCTGGTCGACCTCGAGGTCGTGAAGGGCCGCGGCCACGCCGACGATGTCGAGCAGAGTGTCATCGGATCCTAGCTCGTCCAGGACCAGGTCCTCGACGTCGAGTCCGTGCACACGTGCCTCTGCTTCCGACAATTTTGTCAGCACGTCCCTCGCGACGCGCCCGATGCCCTTTGGCAAGCTCGATGACTGGATGACATTGTGGAGCTCGCGCACGGTACGGTGTGCGTCCGTTCTCGATCCTCCGGACGGCGTTGCGCGGAGAAGGCTGGCACGCAGACCGGCGCGCTTCACCGAATCAAGGGATAACGTGAAACATCCAGGCAGAACCGCTTCAACCGCATCGACGACACCGCGCAGCGGTGCGCCAGCATCGAGCAGCGCGGCCAGGAGCATATCGCCTGCCGCACCGCCAACCACATCGACGTAGCCAGTTCGGCTCACGTGCTGCTGCGGCGCGCGATCAATCCGGCCGCATATCCGGCGCCCACACCATCGTCGATGTTGACGCAGACAACCCCTGGAGCACACGAGCTCAGCATCGAGAGGAGCGCGGCCAAGCCCCCAAATGTCGCGCCATAGCCAACGCTCGTCGGGCAAGCAATGACCGGACAGGCGACGAGGCCACCGACAACGCTCGCCAGGGCTCCCTCCATACCCGCCGCAACGACCACCACGTCCGCTTTGTTCAGGTCTTGCTGGATGGCGCCCAGTCGATGCAGGCCGGCTACGCCGACATCAGCTTCGAGCTGGACGTCAGCTCCGACGACCGCGGCGGCGAGGGCCGCCTCCTCTGCCACAGGGAGATCGGCGGTGCCACCGGTCACGATCAGCACGCGTCCATGGGGCTTCGACAGCTGACGCATGATGGCAAATGCACCCGATCGTGTCTCGCGCCGCGGCAGATCCATGCCGGCCGAGACTCGCCGGAGCCCTGCCAGCTGGTCACTCGAAGCCCGCGTGACGAGAACCGAACCGCGGTTTCGTCGAAGGAGACGCTTCACAATCTCGACCAGCTGGGTGGTCGTCTTCCCATCTGCGTAGACGAACTCGCAGACGCCCTGCCGCAGCTCACGATGGTGGTCAACCTTGGCGAAGCCGATGTCCGAAAAGCTGAGGTCGCGCAGGCTCTCGGCGGCTTCTTCGACACTTACCCGCCGGTTGGCAACGCCTGTGAGAACTGAATGAAGCCAGCCCCTAAATCCGTCGGCTCGCTCGAGAGTAGCGCCTGGCGACTGGAGATCTTTCGCTGCCAACTTGGTGACCTCGCGCGGAGCGTACTTCACAGGCGTTTCGAGTATAGGCATCGGAAGGAACCCGGGTAGCGAATCGACCTTCTCGGCGGTATCCTGACAGCGTGCCTGAGGAAATGCAAACGCAACGCGATTGGGCGCATGCGCATCAGGAACGGATCGACGCCCACTTCGACGCGAAGTCCCGCTACTGGAAGGACCTCTACGATGAAAAGACTCTCTACGGCGTCATCCATCAGCAACGCCGCGAGCTGGCGCTGCGGTGGCTCGACGAATGCAGTCTGCCAAGTGGATCGCGGGTCATCGATGTCGGCTGTGGGGCGGGGGTCCTGGCGGTTGATCTGGCAGCGCGCGGCTACCTCGTCGATGGCATCGACGCCAGCCAGGCGATGATCGAACTCGCAAGTCAGGTCGTGGCGGACGCTGGGGTCGCCGACGCCGTACAGGTCCGCGTTGGCGATGCACACCACCTGCCGTTTCCGAACTCCAGGTACGACTTCGTGATTAGCCTGGGAGTGCTACCGTTCGTGCACACACCCGCTCTCGCGCTGTCCGAGATGGAGCGGGTCGTGAAACCGACTGGATATGTTCTCCTGAGCTCCGACAACCTTCTACGCCTCAACCATCTTCTTGACCCGCGACATACGCCGGTGTTCGCGCCACTAAGGCAGATCGTCAAGCCTGCTCTCATCCGCCTCGGCTTCCGGCCGGGTTTACCGGGCTGGCGGTCGACTTCCCGGACGCTGCAGCGCCTTATGGCGGATGCCGGCTTGAGCGTGGTGAAGATGCAAACCCTGGGCTTTGGGCCGTTCTCGTTATTCGGCTGGCAGCCGCTGCCAGAAAGCACCAGCCTCCGCCTGCACCAGAGACTGCAGAGGCTCGCGTTCAGCCAGGTGCCGATCCTACGGGCAACCGGGGCGCAGCATATCGTCCTGGCGCGGCGAGCCTCCACGGCGACGAGCACTCCCTAAAGTCATCGGCTCTCAACGCTGACGGTTAGCGGCGTTCACGCCAGCGGGACAGATGCCCAGTCGCGCCTTGACAGTCCTAATACGGCGACCCGATCGGCTATGGACGGCGTGGCCATCGGGGCGTGAGCATGGTCACACGACGAGCGCGTGAGGCGCGCGAAGAGGAGGAGGCCGAATTTCCACGAGCACGGATACCGGTCAACGGCTGACCACCAGCGAATACCTGCGGCTCATCGGTGTGCGCGAGCTGCCCCCGCTCACCTGTCCGTTTGACCCAGGTTATGACCTTGCGACGTTGGAGAGCCATCTGGACCAGAGTGCCCACCTGATGGCGTCTTTGAAGATCTCCATGGCTTGTTGGCTCATTGCCGACGAGAGCGTGACCAGGCGCAAAATCGCTGCCGCGCAGGCTCATCGGGTCGCAGCAGTAACCGGCGGAGGGCCATTCGAGATTGCGCTCGCGCAGGGCCGCCTGGCCGAGTATCTCGACCTGTGCGCCGATGTGGGCGTGACGAGGATCGAGTGTGGCGAAGGCTTCACAACCCTCGACCTGCCGCCACACGAGATCGTCCAGATGGCACGAGAACGCGGGCTTGACGTCCAGTACGAGATGGGGAAGAAGCACGAAGGCGCGTTTACCGAGGATTCCCTCGATGCGGGGATGGCCCGAGCCCGCACCTGGCTTGATGCCGGCGCCCAGGAGATCGTGGTCGAGGCGCGTGAAAGTGCCCGCGGGGTGGGAATGTTCGATAGCGACGGGCAATTGAACCAGAAATTCGCTGATCGAATCGCGGAAGAATTCGGACTCGAGATTCTCACCTTCGAAGCGCCGAACAAACCCAGCCAGTTCGCGCTTCTCGACCATTTCGGGCCCAAGGTCCGGCTGTCGAACGTCCGACTTGAGGAGTTGCTGCGGGTTGAAATCTACCGACGCGGCCTGCATTCTGATGCGTTTGGCAAGGCAAATTTGCGCCCCCTGCCACCTCGGGAATCTGGGCGATGACGACCAATGGGCGGCGCCGGCGAGTCGTCATTGACTGCTTTCCGGAAAGCCTAACGGCCTATTCGAATGACTACGCGATCGTGGCAGTGGATGTTATCCGCGCAACAACCACGGCGGTGACCGGGGTCGCCCTTGGGCGGCGCTGCTTTCCGGTGGAATCTATTGAGCAAGCTGTCGCCCTGGCCAAGCGATTGCGCAACCCCTTGCTGGTGGGTGAGCTTGGCGGATCGATGCCGTTTGGGTTCGATCTGCAAAACAGCCCCGCTGTTCTGGCAGCGCGATCGGACACCGCTCGGCCGATGATTCTCCTTTCCACCTCCGGAACTCGCCTCATGTCCGGGGCGAGGGACTCACAAACGGTCTACGTGGCGTGCCTTCGGAACTATCGGGCCACCGCCGCTCAGCTTGCCCTCGAGCATCCAGCCGTGGCGATCATTGGGGCTGGAGCTCGCGGCGAGTTCCGTGACGAGGATCAGCTTTGTTGCGCATGGATCGCTCAGCGGCTGTTTGAGGCCGGGTATGCCGCGGAAAACGAACTAACGAGGGCAATCGTCAGTCGGTGGGATGGTATGCCAGTCGAGAGCATCAGCGCCGGGGCGAGCGCCGATTATCTTCGGCGGACCGGCCAGTTAAGGGATCTCGATTTCATCCTGGGCCACGTTGACGATCTCGACGACGCCATGGTTATGGAGCGAAATCAGGTCGTCAAGCGCACGCTAAGAGGTGCTCGAGCCTTATTGCCGGCTGGCTGAACCCCCTCGTCTGGACGTCTCGCTGAATCGATTGGCGTTCGAGACCCACTCGATTAGCGCCAACCCCGAAGGCGCTGGCAGCTCGTTGAGCTAAAGGCGAGTCCCCCAACCAGCACGCTGATCGGCCCGTCGTGGGGTGCCTTGAACAGTGTCACCCCAGCGCCATGCTCCCGTGGCGGCAGTGGGTAGATCCGTCACAGACAACCGGGTAATACTCGAGTCCAGAGTGCGGTAAGAAGCGGAGCCGCTTCTTGAGATACCGCGCATGGGAGGATAAATGAACGGGGGGCCGCATTACCGTTTGCGCCGGCGTTTGACCGCTGCCGTTGTGTTGCTAGCGGGAGGGCTGCTCGCGTCTTTTACCCTGCTGTTGAATCCCTCTGGGACAAACAGGACGACAGCACAAAACACCCTCTCCAACCAGAGTTGCCAGCCGGCGAGTTCGTGTTCCACGGCGATTGCCTCGGCGAACACCGCTGGTAAGCACATCGGCAAAGGCAACGCGGCTCATTCGCCAACCCCAAGCCCGACGCCAACCGCCAGCAACACCCCTGCCCCGACGGCGACGCCGGTTCCCACCCTTGCCCCGACGGCAACGCCGGCGCCCACCCCGAGCCCGACGGCAACCCCGGCGCCCACTCCTACCCCGACGGCAACGCCGGTGCCCACCCCTAGCCCGACACCAACCCCGGCGCCCACCCCTGCCCCAACGCCGACGCCAATCTCGAGTTCCGCGCCGCCCCCAGCAGGATATTTCGGGCTCAAGCCGGTTGGCAGCTGGTCGTCGCTTCCCTCAGACGCCCAGTGCGCCGCCCAGGTCCGCTACTCGACCTGGGAGCCGCGTCCGGAGAATTCCCAACAGAACAGCACCAAGCCGGCTCCCGGCGCCATGGCCGCCTCATTTGCATCGCGCCCGCGAGCCGTGGGCGGGTCCTACAACTCGCTCTGGGACAG
>Ga0070698_100003058_pt1 | contig 18441 bp, 13 predicted proteins | sample KBSK1502metaG_FD_65477 | JGI IMG/M metagenome (GOLD analysis project Ga0070698, IMG submission 65477) | Corn, switchgrass and miscanthus rhizosphere microbial communities from Kellogg Biological Station, Michigan, USA - KBS K1-50-2 metaG | ecosystem: Host-associated > Plants > Roots >...
CGGACGCGATCTTCCCCTACTCGATCGCCGACTACGTCGCCCAGGTCTTCCACTCCGCGGCCTGCACCAACGGCAGCACCTGCGGCTACCCCGCCGCGCCCGCCTGCGCCCCGGGCGCCGGGCAGAACCTGTTCGGCTGCAACGTGTCCGGCGTGGAGCAGATCAACCAGATCGCCGGCAAGGCGCCGACCGTCATCAAGAACGGCAAGACGGTCATCAACGGCAAGTTCCCCACCGCGTTCCAGCGCACCGTCTACGATGTGGTCCGCTTCGACGGCACGACCGCGGACCACATCCCGGCCTACCTGGAGAAGTTCTTCGCCTCCTCCACTGCGGCCACCAAGGGCTGGGCGTGCTCCAACTCGACGGCCAGGACCGACATAGGCAACTACGGCTTCCTGTTCCCGCCGAAGACCACCATCAACGGTCCCTGCGGGCACGTGTCCTAAGCCCTTCGGCGTGACCGGATAGCAATCCGGAACTCCAGCACGGTGCCGGGCGGCGATCCACCGCCCGGCACCGTCGTTTCCGCGCGCGTTCCGCTCGGCCGCGGCGGCCACCACGAATGGCGGCCATTTGGTTACGGGGCGGTACCGCGTAATACCACGCCCGGGAAACTGCCGTTGCCCCATTGCCGGGAGTCGTTTATTGACCACCCATATGCGCTTGCGATTGCTCACCAACAGTGATCAAAGAGCACAATCATCCAATTTCTTTCCCTGTGGTTCACTTCCCGGTAAACTTCAGGCAACTTCCGTCAAACACGATCGGCATGGGAGGATCCGGGCGGCGCGCCGATTCAGGGGAGAGGGAAGCCAGAGGTCATGACAGCCGGCCTGATGTCTGCGCACGCCCCGGCATCGGACGACCAGCCCCGGCGCATCGTCGTCCGCCGCTCGGCCGGTGACCGGGTGTTTCGCGGCGTCATGCGCGCTGCCGGGATCGCGGTCCTGACCGTTACCGCGATGATCCTCACCTTCCTGCTGGCCCGCGGGGTCAGCGCGTTCCGGAGGGCGGGCTTCTCGTTCTTCACCACGCAGTCCTTCAGCGTCGGCGCACCCAAGTTCGGCATCGCCTCGCTGCTGACCAACGGCGTGATCATCGCGGCGATCGCGCTGGTCATCGCCATCCCGGTCGCGGTGGCCACGGCCCTGTACATCTCCGAGTACGCGCCGCGGGCGCTGCGCCGCCCGCTCATCGCGATGATCGACCTCATGGCGGCCATCCCCAGCATCGTGTACGCGATGTGGGGGCTCTACTTCGTGATGGGCCGGTGGGTCGGGGTGGACACCTGGCTGTCGCGGCACCTGAGCTTCATCCCGATCTTCAGGGTCACCGGCTCGCAGACGCTCCAGTCCACGTTCGTGGACGCGCCCTTCATCGTCGGCCTCGTGGTGGCCTGCCTGGTGATCCCCATCATCACGTCGCTCTGCCGGGAGATCTTCTCGCAGGCACCGGTGGCCGAGCGCGAAGCCGCCTACGCGCTGGGAGCGACGCGCTGGGGGATGGTCCGCACGGTCGTGCTGCCGTTCGGCCGGGCCGGCATCATCGGGTCGAGCATGCTGGGCATGGGCCGTGCCCTCGGCGACGCGATCGTGATCTCCTTCCTCATCACCCCCGTCTACTACATCAACACCCATGTCCTGCAGAGCGGCGGTCAGTCGATCCCGTACGCCATCCTGCTGTTCAAGGACAGCGGGCCGCAGTGGGTGGCGGCGCTCATGGCCGCCGGCGTGGTGCTGTTCGCCATGACGCTCGCCATCAACGTCCTTGGCGCGGTCGTGACCGGCAGGTCACGGTCCGGCCTGGTCACGGTCTGATGGCGCTCACCGAGAAGGGCCCGCCGGGCCCGGCCGCGCAGGCGCAGGAGGCACCCGCGCCCGCAGCGCCCAGGCAGCGGCGGGTGCGGATCCGGCGCTTCAGCACGGAAGGGGCGCTCAGCGTCGTCGGGGCCGCGGCCGGCTCGCTGGCGCTGACCTGGGTGCTGTACGAGCGGGCCCTGCCGTTCAACGGCGCGCTCGGGTTCTGGGTGAGCTGGTACGTGATCTTCCTTCTCATGTACACGGCCGTGGCCGCGCTGCAGTGGGACGGGCGGGTGGTGCGAGACCGGCTGGCGTCGCTCGCGCTGGGCACCGGCGGGCTGCTCGCCTGCGCCGTCGTCCTGATCGTGATCGTCTACATAGGGATCCGCGGGCTGCGCGCCTTCCTCAACGCCGGCTTCTTCACCCACACGATGGCCAACGCCGGGCCGCTGAGCCCGCTCGGCGCGGGCGGCGTGCTACACGGCATCGTGGGCACGCTCGAACAGCTCGGCCTGGCCACGGTGTTCGCGGTGCCGCTCGGCATCGCCTCCGCCGTGTTCCTGTCTGAGGTGGGCGGCGTCGGGTCGCGCGCGGTGCGCACCCTCGTCGAGGCGATGACGTCACTGCCCGACATCATCGCTGGCCTGTTCATCTACGCGTTCGCGATCCTCACCCTCGGGCTGCAAGACAGCGGGATCGCCGCTGCGCTGGCCCTGGCGGTGACGATGATGCCCATCGTCGCCCGCGGGTCCGAGGCGGTGATCAGGATCGTCCCGCAGATGCTGCGCGAGGCGTCCTACGCGCTGGGCGGCAGCCAGTGGCGTACGGTCTGGAACGTCATCCTCCCCACGGCCAGGTCGGGCCTGGCCACGGTCGTCGTGCTCGGCATGGCCCGCGGCATCGGGGAAACCGCGCCGGTGCTGCTGACCGCCGGCTACTCCAAGGCGATGAACGCCAACCCGTTGCACGGATGGCAGACCAGCCTGGTGACTTACATCTTCAACGAGCACGCCCAGCCCGGAGCCAACGACCAGGCACGGGCCTTCGGCGCGGCGCTCACGCTCGTCGTGCTCGTGCTGATCCTCTTCTCGGTCGCGCGCTGGCTCGGCGGCGGCCAGCCCGGCGAGCTGAGCCGCCGGGACCGCCGCCGCATCGCCCGGGAGGGGGCGCGCCGATGACGATCTACCCCCGCCGGCTCGGACGGCGAGCTGCGCTGCTCGCGTGCGCCGCCGGCCTGGTCGTCATGCAGTCGCTGGCGCCGGCCACGGCGCTCATCCGGCCGGCCACCACTGGCTCGGCCGGTACCGGCTCGGCCACCGCCGCGGCCGCGACCACCACCCCTTGCAGCGGGAACTCGTCGGTGACGGTCACCGGGCCGCACATGTACGACCCGCAGACGCAGGGGCCGTACCCGAATGCCAGCACGGTCACGGTGAGCCAGGCCACGAACCTGGTCAACCAGACGCTGAGCGTGTGCTGGACGAACTTCACCCCGAGCGTCCACGTCCCGTACAGCAACTTCCTGACCCAGTACCCGGTGATGGTGGCGGTGTGCCCCGGCGCCTCCCCGGGCACCTCGCCCGCCAACCTGACCCTGTGCTACGTGGGCCAGAGCGGGCTGTCCAACAGCAACGGCAAGTACGGCCCCACCACGGAGGCCTACGGTGTCACCACGGCGAACGGCACCGGGAGCGTGACCGTCCAGGTTCAGACCGCCGTCCAGAACCAGCAGCTCGGCTGCGACGTGAACCACGTCTGCTCGCTGCTCATCCTGCCGGCCGACGGAGGCTACCCGGGCGAGCCGGGCGTGCCGCAGCACCCCGCCAACTGCGCCGATCACAAGCAGGACAGGACCTGGGCGACGGGAAACCTCACGTTCAACCCGCCGGCCGCCCCGGGACAGGGCACGGGCGAAGACACCTGCGCGTGGCTGGACGGCATCGTGGTCCCGCTGCACTTCGCGACGAGCCCGGCCAACTGCGGCTTCACCCAGGCCGACTTCTCGGTCGTGGGCTCCCCGTTCATGGAACGGGCGATGACCTCGTGGGCGTCGTCGCTGTGCCATGGGTCCTCGCCGCTGCACGTGTCCTACGACGGGCTGCTGAGCGAGCCCCAGGCGCGCACGCTGTTCGCGCAGGGCGCGACCGACGTCGCGCTCACCACGCAGCCGGCCAGCGGCCCGACCGCGCATCCGTACACCTACGCGCCGGTGGGCATCTCGGCCGCCGCGTTCGCCTACTGGCTGGACAGCACGAAGATCGGCCAGTCCTACCCGTCCGGCGTGCAGATGAACCCGAGGCTGATGGCCAAGGAGCTGACCCAGTCCTACACCTACGGCTTCGCGTGCGTGCCGCCCAAAAAGCCCCCGCCGATCATCCCCAGCGGCTGCGACCCCAACGTCATGGGCGACAAGGCGAGCCTGCTCGTTGACCCGGAGTTCAAGGCGCTCAACCCGGCCGTGAAAAACCTCTACTCGGGCGGGCCGCCCGCGATGGTGCCCACCGTGGAAGGCGACGCCAGCGACTTGACCTGGGAGCTGACCCGCTGGATCGGCGCCGACACGGCGGCCACGCAGTTCCTGGCCGGCCACTTCGACCCGTACGGACAGCACGTCAACACCACCTACCTCGGCACGACCTACCCCACCAATACGATCCAGGCGGCCGACCCCACCGGGGTCCAGTTTTTCTCGTTCCTCCCGACACCGACGCCGGACAAGGCGTCCTTCTACGAGTCGCTCAACTGGTGGCCCGGCCTCGACTGGAACAACCCGCAACCCAACCCGTGTGGCAAACCTGGGTTTCCTGCCTGCTCATACGGTGCACAACCCGCGGAGACTCCCGGGAGGCGCGAGCTGGCCGCCATCACCAACAACGCGGACGCGACCGCGTTCCTGATGCCGGTGGCGGCGCTGGAGAACCACGCGGGCAAGTACGTGCTGCCGACCCAGGCGTCGATGGCCGCCGCGGTCAGCGCCATGACCACCGCCTCCAACGGCATCACCAAGGATGACAACACGACGACCACCAACCCCGCCGTCTACCCGCTCACCCTGGTGTCGTACGCCATGGTGCCCACCGGCGGCATCTCCCACCAGATGGCCGTCAAGATTGCTCAGTGGCTCACCTTCGTGGCCAACGCCGGCCAGGTGCAGGGCTCGGTTCCCGGCCAGCTCCCCCTCGGTTACCTGCCGCTGCCCACCAGCATGCGCCAGCAGACGCTGAAGGCCGCCTACGCGGTGCTGCATCAGACCGGCAACCACGGCAGCCACGGCAGTCCCGGCGGCGGCTCCGGGAGCGGATCCGGCTCCGGGTCCGGGAACGGCTCGTCAGGATCCGGCACGCACGGGACGGGCACGGGCAAGACCCCGTCGTCCGGCTCGGTCCCGCGCAGCAAGGCCAACGCCGCCTACAGCAGCCCGGACTCGAACGCGGCGGCCCGGCTCGTGCTGCCCATCCTGCTCGCGCTCGGCGCGCTGCTCGCGCTGGCCGGGCCGGGCGCCCTCGTGCTGAGCCGCCCGGGTGCGCGAACCCGCGTCATCTCGGCCTGGCACCGGGTGCAGGCACTGGGCCGGGGAGCGAGACCATGATGAGGCGGGCGGAGCCGCTGAGAAGGAAGGGAACCCCAGTGAGCACCGGTTCACGACTGATGCGCCTGCGCCGCGGCAGTCGACCCGGCTCGCCCCGGGCCGGCTTGCTCTGGCGGCGGCCGGCCAGGGTGGCCTTCGTCGCGGTCGTCGCCGCGCTCGCGCTGCTGCCGCGCGTGCAGGCCGACGCCGGCAGTTACACGACGATCGACGGCGCGGGCTCGTCCTGGGCCTCGGTCGCCCTCTTCCAGTGGGCCAAGGACGTGCAGCCCCAGGGCCTGACCGTCAACTACAACCCGAACGGGTCCGCGCTGGGCAGGCAGTACTACATGCAGGGCGCCCAGGTGGACTTCGCCGGGTCGGACCCGCCGTTCCGCAACGGGCAGGACAAGCTCGGGAATACCGGCGTGGAGAATCCCCAGTGGGGCTACTCCTATGTCCCCGACACGGCCGGCGGGACCGCGTTCATGTACCACATCACCGTGGCCGGCCACCTGGTCACCAACCTGCGGCTGACTCCCCTGGTCCTGATGGAGATCTTCACCGGGGCGATCAAGAACTGGTCGGATTCCCGGATCACCAAGGTCTACGGCGCGCAGCTGCCGAACGAGCCCATCGTGCCGGTGCTGCGCGCGGACGGCTCGGGCGCCACGTTCTTCTTCACCCGGTGGATGGCGACGATGTTCCCCTCACAGTGGAACTCCTTCTGCCAGAAGGTTCACCCGGGCATCACCCTGCCCTGCGGTCAGACCGAGTTCTACCCGAGCTTCCCCGGCTCCAAGTCGGAGAACGGATCGATCGCCGTCTCGGACTACATCACCGCCAGCTACGGCGAGGGCGCCATCGGCTACGACGAGTACGCGTACGCGCGGGCGGTGAACTACCCGGTGGTCCAGCTGCTGAACCCGGCCGGCTACTTCGTCGGGCCGACCGCGTCGAACGTCGCGGTGGCGCTGACCAAGGCGCAGATCGACTTCAACAAGAACGACCCGAACTTCCTGCAGCAGAACCTCAACAGCGTCTACGCGTTCAAGGACCCGCGAAACTACCCGTTGTCCAGCTACAGCTACCTGATCGTGCCCAGGCTGGGAAAACCGATCCCGTCGTTCTTCAACAACGGCGCGGGCGCGTCGCTGAGCACGTTCATCAACTACTTCTTGTGCGCAGGGCAGAAAGAGATGCCCAACCTGGGCTACTCCCCGCTGCCGTACAACCTCGTGGCGGGCGCGTTGCTGCAGGAGGCCCAGATCCCGGGTCACGTGCCGCCGGTCAACATCGCTCACTACGCGTCCTGCGGCAACCCGACGTTCCAGAACGGCAAGAACGTCTTGCTCTCCACAGCGCCCTACCCGAACGCGTGCCAGAAGCTCGGCGCCCCGCTCAACTGCGTGCTGAAGAACGGCCACGCGGTCGCCGCGGGGTCGTCGGGCTCGTCGGGCGGGAGCTCGGCTGGCCCAAGCAGCTCGGCCAGCTCGGGAGCCAACCCGGCGGCCGGCACGTCGGGGACCACGGGGCCTACCGCGGGCGCGGCGAACGTGACCGGCACGGTGGTCAACCTGCCCGCCAACGGCACCGACCGGGCCCTGCTGGCCGTGCTCACCGCGCTCGCCGTGGTCCTAGCGGTCGCGACGCCGCCTGCGGTAGGGGCCTGGCTGCGCCGCCGCAAGCGGCAGCCGGGAACCTAAGGCCGCCGTGAACCATGGGCCTGATCAGCCGTCTATGACCACGGTCGAAGGCGCGCAGCAGCCGGGGGACGCGGGGTCGGCGCCAACAGGCGGCGGGCCCCCGCCGGGCGCGCCCGCTCCGGGCCAGCGGCCGCCGGAGGACCAGCGGCCGGTGGAGGACCAGCGGCCGGCGGCCGAACCGGCCACCCGCGACCTGTCGGACGCGATCACGCAGGGGCTCGGGATCGCGGTGACCCTGCTCGCCCTGCTCCTGCTCGGCTTCGCCGCGTACCTCTACTTCCTGTCCGGGATCCAGGAGGCGCGGGCGCAGACCGGCCTGTACGCGACGCTGTCGCAGGAGCTGAGCAAGGCCATCGCCCCGCTCGGCTCGCCCGCGCCGGGCACGCCGGTGGCCGTGCTCAACATCCCGGCGATCGGCCTGCGCGACGAGGTCGTGGTCGAGGGGACCAGCCCGGAAAACCTGACCCTGGGACCTGGTCACCTGCGGGACACCCCGCTGCCCGGCCAGGCCGGGATCTCGGTGCTCTACGGGCGCCGGGCCACGTTCGGCGCGCCGTTCGCCCGCGTGCCCCAGCTGCGTCCCGGCGACGCGATCAAGGTCACCACCGGCCAGGGCACGGCGACGTACGTGGTCAAGGTGGTCGGCGACAGCCGGGGCCGGATCCTGATCGACCCGGCCCCCAGCCAGCTCGCGCTGCTCACTGCGGACTCCACCGTCATGCCCAGCCACTACATCGAGGTCGAGGCCACCCTCACCTCGACCGCCCAGCAGAATCCCGGCGGCAGGCCCGCGGTGAGCTCGGCGGAACTCGCCCTCGGCAACGACCCGACCGCGCTGATCCTGTGCCTGGCGTGGGGCATGGCGCTGGTGCTCGTCGCGGTCGGCGGGACATTCGCGGTCGTCCGCTGGGCGAAGTGGCCCGCATACATTGTCAGCGTTCCCATCGCGCTGGCCGTGGTGTGGAACCTGTACCAGAACATCGCAGCCCTCCTGCCCAACCTGTACTGACAGCGAGCGGAGCAAGACCCTTGAGCGAGCCCACCCAGCACGACGGTCAGCAGCCGTGGCCGGCACAGCCTGGCCCCGGGCAGCCATGGCCCGCACAGCCCGGGCCCGCACAGCCCGGGCCCGGGCAGCCGCCGGGTTTCCCGCCGCTCCCCGACGTCCGGGCACCGTACCCGCCGGCCGGCGCGCCTGCCACGGCCGGGACCCCGCTGGCCGCTCCGGCGGGCCCGCAGACGTCGCTGATCGACTACGTCAGCCCGTCCGCCCCGCACCTCGGAACCGGCCCGCTGGTGGGCCTCGAGGCGCGCAGCGTGTCCGCCTGGTTCAGCAAGCACAAGGTGCTCGACCAAGTGTCGCTGAGCATGCAGCCGGGCCGGGTGACGGCTCTGATCGGGCCGTCCGGCTGCGGCAAGTCCACGTTCCTGCGGATCCTCAACCGGATGCACGAGATGGTGCCGGGCGCCGCGCTGGCCGGCGAGGTGCTGCTGGCCGGCCAGGACATCTACGACGGGCGCAAGCGGCCCGCCGAGGTCCGGCGCCGGATCGGCATGGTGTTCCAGAAGCCCAACCCGTTCCCGGCCATGTCGATCTACGACAACGTGGCCAGCGGGCTGAAGCTGGCCGGGATCAAGGTCACCCACAAGGACCACATCGTGGAGACAAGCCTGCGCCGGGCCGGGCTGTGGGGCGAGGTGCAGCGCAGGCTCCGGACCCCGGGCGGCGCGCTGTCCGGCGGCCAGCAGCAGCGGCTGTGCATCGCTCGCGCGCTGGCCGTCTCGCCGGACGTGCTGCTGATGGACGAGCCGTGCTCGGCCCTGGATCCGACGTCCACCCGGCGCATTGAGGACACCATCGCGGAGCTGGAGAACCAGGTGACGATCGTCATCGTCACGCACAACATGCAGCAGGCCCAGCGGGTCTCCAGCGAGTGCGCGTTCTTCCTCGCCTCCGAGAACACTCCCGGCCACATAGTGGAATCGGGCTCGACCGAGCAGATGTTCGAGAGCCCGGTCGACCCGCGGACCGCGGACTACGTGCACGGCCGGTTCGGCTGATCCGGCGGCACCCGGGGAATGCGCGGCGCCCGGAGAGCGATACACAGCTTGTGCTGGATGACTCTGAGATCAGGCGAATCCTGGTAATCAACGCCCACCCCGACGACGTGGACTTCTCCGCCGCGGGCACCGTCGCGCTGTGGACCGACGCCGGGATCGACGTGACCTACTGCGTGGTGACCGACGGCGACGCCGGCGGGTTCGACGAGTCGGTGCCGCGGGACGAGATATCCCCGATGCGCCGCGCCGAGCAGACCGCGGCCGCCAAGTGCGTGGGAGTCTCGGACCTGCGCTTCCTCGGCTACCCCGACGGCCAGGTGGAGGCCACGCTGGAGCTGCGCCGGGATCTGGCCCGGGTGATCAGGCAGGTCCGCCCCGACCGGCTGCTCTGCCCGAGCCCGGAGCGGAACTACCTGCGGGTCCCGGCCAGCCACCCGGACCACCGCGCGGTCGGGTCGGCGGCGCTCGACGCGGTCTACCCGGACGCGCGCAACCCGTTCGCGTTCCCCGAGTTGCTCGCCGGCGGGGGGCTCGCGCCCTGGACGGTCCGCGAGGTCTGGATGGGCGGCGCCACGCCCAACCACTACGTGGACGTCACGGGCACGTTCGGCCGCAAGGTCGCGGCGCTGCGGGCGCACGAGAGCCAGACCGGGCACATGGAGGGGCTGGAGGATTTTCTCCGCGGCTGGCTGGCGCGCAACGCCGAGCAGGCGGGCTGGCCAGAGGGCCGGCTGGCCGAGGCGTTTCAGGTAGTGGAAACCGGCTGATCCGGTAATGCACGCCGGCTGATCGTCGAGTAGTCACATTGAAACGACTCGAATTGACATCCAGAAATCCCTCCCCAGGCGGCCCATAAGGCTGGTGCGGACCCGCCGGCCGTCCTAGGTTTGCCTCAGGCGCAACAGCCGTCTGGCGAGGAGGCCGTGCATGTCCCGCATAACCGTCAAGGTGGACGGCGTCAGCTATACCGATGACGTCGAGCCACGCCTGCTGCTCGTCCACTACCTGCGCGATGTCGTGGGGAAGACCGGCACCCCGATTGGCTGCGACACCACCAACTGCGGTGCGTGCACGGTGCACCTGGACGGGATGTCGGTGAAAAGCTGCTCCGTGCTGGCGGTCCAGGCCGACGGATCATCGGTCACGACGATCGAGGGCATCGGGAATGGCGAATGGCACCCGCTGCAGAGCGCATTCCATGAGGAGCACGCGCTGCAGTGCGGATACTGCACACCCGGGATGATCATGGCCGCGGCTGACCTGCTCCGGGAGAACCCGGACCCGGACGAGCAGGAGATCCGCGAGGGGCTCGAGGGCAACCTGTGCCGGTGTACCGGCTACCAGAACATCGTCCGCGCGGTGCAGCGCGCCGCCCAGAGCCAGGCGGGAGCCAGCTCATGAGCACCGACACCGAAGCCGTCCAGGCCCGGGCCGAGATGGGCAAGGCGCGCACCCGCAAGGAGGACGCCCACCTGGTCACCGGCCAGACGAGCTGGACTGACAACATGGTGCTGCCCGGCATGCTGCACATGGCGTTCGCCCGCAGCCCGCACGCGCACGCGCGGATCACGAGGGTGGACCTGTCCGCCGCCCGCTCCATGCCGGGCGTCGTGGCCGCGTTCTTCGGAGCGGACTTCGCCGGCGAGCAGGGCAGCCTGCCCTGCGCCTGGCCGGTCACCCCGGACATCGTGATGCCCGAGCACCCGCCGATGGCGACCGAGGAGGTCCGCTACGTTGGCGAGGCGGTGGCCTGCGTGGTCGCCAGGACCAGGTACCAGGCCGCGGACGCGGCGGCCGCCATCGACGTGGACTACGACCCGCTGCCGGCCGTGCTCGACATGCCGGCCGCGCTGGCCGACGACTCGCCCAAGGTGCACGCGGCGGGGAACAAGAGCTACGAGTGGCCGCTGGCGGTGGGCGACCTGGACGCTGCGTTCCGCGACGCCGACGTGGTGATCGAGCGCAACTACCGGCAGCAGCGGCTGATCCCGAGCGCGATGGAGCCCCGTGCGGTGCTCTGCACGCCGTCCGGCGACGAGTTCACGGTCTATTCCGCCACCCAGATCCCGCACGTGCTGCGCACGATGCTCGCCCTGGTCACCGGCGTTCCCGAGCACAAGCTGCGGGTCGTCGCGCCCGACGTCGGCGGCGGCTTCGGCTCTAAGCTGCAGGTCACCGCGGAAGAGGTGCTCACCCTGCTGGCCGCGCGCAGGCTCGGCAAGCCGGTCAAGTGGACCGAGAGCCGCAGCGAGGGCAACCTGACCGTGCACCACGGCCGCGACCAGCTGCAGCGGATCAGGATCGCGGCCGACCGGGACGGCAGGCTGCGCGGGCTCTCGGTGGACCTGCTCGCCGACATGGGCGCGTACCTGATGCTGGTCACGCCCGGCGTGCCGCTGCTCGGCGCGTTCATGTTCCCTGCCATCTACAAGATGGACGCCTACTCGTTCCGCTGCATCGGCGTGTTCACCACGAAGATGCCGACCGACGCCTATCGCGGCGCGGGCCGCCCGGAGGCAACGTTCGGAATAGAAAGGATCATGGACGAGCTCGCGGCCGAGCTCGGCATGGACCCGCTCGAGCTGCGGAAGCGCAACTGGATCACGCACGAGGAGTTCCCCTACGACACCATCGCCGGGCTGACCTACGACTCGGGCAACTACGAGGCTGCGACCGCGCGGGCCGTTGAGATGTTCGGCTACGACGAGCTGCGCAAGGAGCAGGAGCGGCGGCGGGCGAGCGGCGACCCGGTCCAGCTCGGCATCGGCATCTCGACGTACACCGAGGCGTGCGGGCTGGCGCCGTCACGGCTGCTGGGCCAGCTCAACTACGCCGCGGGCGGGTGGGAGCACGCGAGCGTGCGGATGCTGGCCACCGGCAAGGTCGAGGTGGTCACCGGCTCGAGCGCGCACGGCCAGGGTCACGAGACCGCGTGGAGCCAGATCGTGGCCGACCGGCTCGGCGTGCCGTTCGAGGACGTGCGGGTACTGCACGGCGACACGCTGGTCTCGCCCAAGGGCATGGACACCTACGGCTCGCGGTCGCTGGCGGTGGGCGGCATCGCGGTCGTCGGCGCCTGCGACAAGGTGATCGAGAAGGCGAAGGTCATCGCGTCCGCGCCGCTCGAGGCGCCGCCCGAGGAGGTCGAATTCTCCGGCGGCGCCTTCCAGGCCCGCGGCGGCACCGGCCCGGTCAAGACCATCCAGGAGATCGCGTTCGAGGCCTTCTCCGCGCACAACCTGCCGGACGGTGTCGAGCCGTCGCTGGACGCCGAGGACACGTTCGACCCGTCGAACTTCTCGTTCCCGCACGGCACGCACCTGTGCGCGACCGAGGTGGACACCGATACCGGTCAGGTCACCATCCGCTCCTATGTCGCGGTGGATGACTGCGGCGTGCTGGTGAACCCGATGATCGCGGAAGGCCAGGTGCAAGGCGGCATCGCCCAGGGCATCGGGCAGGCGCTGTTCGAGGAGGCGGTCTACGACGACGACGGCCAGCTGCTGACCACGACCATGGCCGACTACCTGCTGCCGTCGTCGGCCGATCTGCCGTCCTTCCAGACCGACTTCAACCAGACGCCGTCCACCACCAACCCGCTGGGCGTCAAGGGCATCGGCGAGGCCGGCACGATCGCTTCCACCCCCGCCGTGGTCAATGCGATCATCGACGCGCTGCGCCCGCTCGGCGTGCGCGACGTGACGATGCCCTGCACGCCGCAACGGGTCTGGCGGGCCATCCAGGCCGCGCGTGGCTCTATGGCGAACGACGGGGGGGAGGCACGATGATCCCGGCGCAGTTCGAGTATGTCAGGCCGGAGTCGCTGAACGACGCGGTCCGGGCGCTCGCCGACGGCGGCGACGACGCCAAGGTGATCGCGGGCGGGCAGAGCCTGATGCCGCTGCTGCGGCTCCGCCTCGCCTACCCGGACCTGCTGGTCGACGTCGGCAAGCTGGACGAGCTGCGTGGCGTGCGTGACGAGGGCGACGCGCTCTGGGTCGGCGCGCTCACCACCCATTACCAGGTGCTCGGCGATGATCTTATCCGCGGCCACGCCGGGCTGCTGGCCGAGGCCACGGGGACCGTCGCTGACCCGGCGGTCCGGCACCGCGGCACGATCGGCGGCTCGCTCTCGCATGCCGACCCGGCGGGTGACCTGCCGGCCGTTATGGTGGCGCTCGACGCGACGATGACGGTGCGCGGCGCGGGCGGCGACCGGGAGATCGCGGCCGCCGACTTCTTCGTCGACTACCTGACCCCGGCGCTGGACTCCGGCGAGATCCTGACCGGCATCAGGATCCCCAAGCGGGACTCCGGCTGGGGCCACCGGTACGAGAAGTTCCAGGCGACCGCGCAGTCGTGGGCGATCGTCGGGGTGGCGGCGCTGGTCCGCCGGTCGAACGGGCAGGTGGCCGAAGCCCGGATCGGGCTAACCAACATGGGGTCGGTCCCGTTGCGGGCCACGGCGGCCGAGGAGGCCGCGACCGGCGCGGCCGCCGACCGGGAGGCGCTGCGGCAGGCTGCCGGGTACGCCGCGGACGGCACCAGCCCGCCGTCGGACCTGAACGCGAGGCCGGACTACCGGCAGCACCTGGCCAGGGTGCTGACCGGCCGCGCGCTGGCGCACGCCGCAGGAGTGTGAGCCCGCCGCGCGTCCGGTCCGTAACAGGCGGATAATCTGCGGAAGGGAACGTCCGCCCCGGACGGGCTCATGCATCATGCACCCGGAAAGAATACGAAGTCATGGCCATTGAGCTCGATAACTCATTCGCCGTTCCCGTTCCGCCCGACCAGGCCTGGGACGTGCTGCTGGATGTGCAGCGGGTGGCGCCCTGCATGCCGGGCGCCACGGTCGACTCGGTAGACGGCGACGAGGTGACCGGCAAGATAAAGGTCAAGGTCGGGCCCATCGCGCTGACCTATTCAGGGAAGGCCACGTTCACCGACAAGGATCCGGTGGCCCACTCGCTGAAGATGGAGGCGGCCGGCAAGGAGACCAAAGGGGCCGGCACGGCCACGGCGACCGTGCTGGCCCGGCTGGACGAGGAGAACGGCCAGACCCGGGTCAACGTGCATACCTCGCTGAACGTGACCGGGCGCCCAGCGCAGTTCGGCCGCGGCGTGATGGCCGAGGTCAGCGGCAGGATCATCGAGAAGTTCTCGGCCAACCTCGCCGCGCTGCTGGCGTCCGGTGACGGGTCGGCCGGGGCTGAGTCAGAATCTGTCCTCCCGAACGTGCAGGTGCCGGACACGCGCATGGCCATCCCCATTCAGGAGCTGAACCTCCCGGCCCGCACGTACAACAGCCTCAAGAGCGAGGGGATCGACACCGTGGGCGAACTCGTCGCGCGGACCGAGGGCGACCTGCTGTCGATCAAGAACCTCGGCGAGAAGTCGGTCGGCGAGATCGAGCAGCGGCTCGGCGATCTCGGCCTCGCGCTGGCCGGGCCCGGGGGCGGCGCCGGGGGTTCCGGCTCCGCGGAGCCCGGCGCCGCCGCGTCGAACGGCAGCGCGGCGGCGGCCGCCGCCGCGGACGCGGGATGGGCCGCCGCGAGCGGCGCCGCGGGCGCTGGCGCGGCGTGGGACGGGCAGCCGTCCGCGTGGCGGGGCGACCAGGACGCCGCCGCGCGCGACGAGGACGACGACGCGCTCAACCTGCTCGACGTGGCGGCGGGCCCGATCCTCAAGCGGGCGCTGCCCGCCGTGATCGTCCTCAGCGCGCTGATCTGGGTGGGCCTCCGGCTGCGCGGCCGCGGCCGCCGGGCATCAGCCGGCTGAGACCGCGGCCGGCGCGGGGGGTCAGGCGGACGCCGGCCCGGCGGTGACGTCGGCCAGCGGGGCGTACAGCACGGCGGGCTCGCTCTTTCCCTTGAGCGATCTTCGCCGCCGCCGGCCAGGTACACGGCGGGCTGTGGCTAGGCTCGACGCCGTGACAGACCACCGCACCGATCGGGCGCGAGCCGCGGAGCTGGACGCAGTGGATCCGCTCGCCGGGTTCCGGGACCGGTTCGCCCCCGCCGAGCGCGACGGGCGCGAGCTGATCTACCTCGACGGCAACTCCCTCGGCCGGCTCCCGCTGGCCACGGCTGACGCCGTCGCCCGCGTCGTCCGGGACGAGTGGGGCACCGGGCTGATCGGCTCCTGGGAGCACTGGATCGGGCTGCCGGCGCAGGTGGGCGACCTGCTCGGCGAGCACCTGCTCGGCGCCGCGACCGGCCAGGTCGCGGTCTGCGACTCGACCACGGTCAACCTGTACAAGCTGGCCTGCGCGGCGCTGGACGCGCGGCCGGGCCGACGGGTCATCGTTACCGACGACGACAACTTCCCCACCGACCGGTACGTCTTCCAGGGCATCGCCGCGCAGCGCGGCTATGAGCTGCGGATGATCCACACCGACATCGACGCCGGGCTGGACGAGGCGGCCCTGCGCGCCGCGGTCGACACCGACACGGCGCTGGTCAGCCTGTCGCACGTCGCCTACCGCAGCGCGGCGCTCGCGGACATGGCGGCGATCACCGAGCTGGTGCACGCGCCGGGCGCGGTTATGCTCTGGGACCTGTGCCACTCGGCCGGCGCGGTGCCGGTGCGGCTCGACGCGTGCGGCGCCGACCTGGCCGTCGGGTGCACCTACAAGTACCTCAACGCGGGCCCCGGCGCGCCCGCGTTCCTGTACGTCCGGCGGGACCTGCAGGACCGGCTGCGCCAGCCAGTCTGGGGCTGGTTCGGCCAGCGGAACCAGTTCGAGATGGGTCCCGACTACGACCCGGTGCCGGGCATCGAGCGGTTCACCACCGGCACCGCGCCGATCGTCGGCGTCGTCGCGGTGCGGGAGGGTGCCCGGCTGCTGGCCGAGGCCGGGATCGGCCGGCTGCGGGACAAGGGTGTCCGGCTCACCGAGTACCTGATCACGCTGGCCGACGCGTGGCTCCTGCCGCTCGGCTGCTCGCTCGCCTCGCCCCGGGATCCGGCGCGGCGCGGCTCGCACGTGACCCTGCACCACCCGCAGGCGCGGCAGCTCTACCAGGCGCTGGCCGCGCGCGGGGTGATCACCGACTACCGGTCGCCGGACCGGGTGCGGTACGGGCTCGCCCCGCTCACCACCCGGTTCGCCGACGTCTGGGACGCCGCCGACCAGACCCGCCAGATCCTCGAGACCGACGCCTACCGGGACCCCCCCGCCCAGCCTCCCTGGCCAGCCGGCTGAGCAAGCCTGGCCACTTTCCATACAGAACGTCGACGAAACCAGGACAAAACACCCCGAAAAATGACGTACCGCATGATATGTCGTCAGCTGGCGCGCCGAAATGGGGTGGTTGGGGAAGGGGCGATGCGATGGATGGGTTTGGCCGCAACGGGTAGGGTCGGATGGCTATGTCGGATTCCCGCACCGCGGTCGTGCTCGCGGGCCGCTACCGGCTCGAGGACTGGATCGCCTCCGGTGGCATGGGCGAGGTGTGGCGTGCCTCGGATCTGGTGCTGCACCGCTCGGTGGCGGTCAAGCTGCTGCGCCCGGAGTACGCCGGGCACCCGGAGATCGTGGCCCGGTTCCGGGCCGAGGCCAGGCACGCCGGCTCGCTCTCGCATCCGGGCATCGCGCAGATCTACGACTACGGAGAGGCCGGGCCGGCGAACCCGCCCTTCCTGGTGATGGAGCTCGTGGACGGGCCGCCGCTGGCCCGGCTGCTGACCGCCGGGCCGCTTGATCCGGCCCGTGTCATGGACATCGTCGCCCAGGCGGCGCTGGGCCTGGACGCGGCGCACGCCGCCGGTCTCGTGCACCGAGACGTCAAGCCGAGCAACCTGCTGCTGGCGCCCGGTGACCGGGTGAAGATCACCGACTTCGGGATCGCGCACGCGGCCGGGTCGGCGCCGGTGACCATGACTGGGATGGTGGTCGGCACGCCGGCGTACCTCGCGCCGGAGCGGGTCGCGGGCGCGGCGGCGGCGCCGGCCAGCGACCTGTACTCGCTGGGCGTCGTCGCGCACGAGTGCCTGGCGGGCGCGCCGCCGTTCGCCGGGACCGCAATGGAGGTCGCGCTCGCGCACCGGATGCGCCCGCTGCCGCCGCTGCCGTCCGCGGTACCCGCCGAGGCGGCCGCGCTGGTCGCCAGGCTGACCGAGAAGGATCCCGCGGCGCGGCCGGGCACCGCCCGCGAGGTGGCCGACTTGGCGCGGTACGTTCGCGACGCCTTGGCCGCCCGGGCCGCCGGGCCGGGCGAGGCCCCGCACACCGCCCTGCCGCACGCCGCTGTCCCAGGCGCACCTGCCGACGCGCCAGCCTCGTGGGACGCCGCGCCCGGCACGCCGGCCGGCGCGTCATGGCCCGCGCCTGCCTCCTGGGACGCCACGCACGGCACAGGTGCTGACGCCTCACGGCCCGCGCCAGCCTCGCGGGATGCCACGCGCGGCACAGGTGCTGACGCCCCACGACCCGCCCCTGCCTCCTGGGACGCCGCGCACGGCACAAGTGCTGACGCCTCACGGCCCGCGCCTGCCTCCTGGGACGCCGCGCGCGGCACAGGTGCTGACGCCTCAAGGCCCGCGCCTGCCTCCTGGGACGCCGCGTGGGGTGCGGGGGCGGCTGACCACTCCCCGACGCTGGCTGACGTGCAGGCCCCGACGCTGGCCGGGCTGCCGGTGCTGCCGGACCATCCCCGCCCGACGGGACGCGGGCGCGGGCCGTGGCACTGGTCGCGGCGCGGGCGGGCGGTCGCCCTGGCCGCGGCCGCTGTCGTGATCGCGGTCCTGGCCGGCTGGGCGCTGGCCGGCCCGGCCACCGGGCCGCGCCCGGGCGGCTCGTCCCACGGCTCGGCCGTTTCCCGGCATTCCCCCGCCGCGCGGATGGTGACCGTGAACGGGCAGGCGCTGGCCGGGCAGCCGGTGAGATCGGTGGCCGAACGGCTGCGCCAGCTCGGCCTGCGCGTCGACGTACAGCACGTGCGGACCGGCCAGCAAGACCCCGGCACGGTGATCTCCGTGCAGCCGGCCGGCCAGGTGCCCGCCGGAAGCGTCGTGACGCTGACGGCCGCACTGCCGCCGCCGGGCCAGGGCGACGGCCACGGCCAGGGCGGCGACGGTCACCACCACGGGGGCGACGGCGGCAACGGCCAGAGCGGCAACTGACCCATGCCGGCCGGAGTGGTGGCACGCGATCGAGCTGCGCGGCACCGCGGAACGGTCGAGCAGCCGCTCTAGTAGTACTTTGTTAGGTTGGAGTGAGGGCCGCGGCGAGCCGTCCAAGGGTGACGGGCTGGCAGCACAGGGGGCAGGCGCCGAGGATGACGGCGAGCACGATCTGCAGTTCGCG
>Ga0070698_100003059_pt1 | contig 18441 bp, 14 predicted proteins | sample KBSK1502metaG_FD_65477 | JGI IMG/M metagenome (GOLD analysis project Ga0070698, IMG submission 65477) | Corn, switchgrass and miscanthus rhizosphere microbial communities from Kellogg Biological Station, Michigan, USA - KBS K1-50-2 metaG | ecosystem: Host-associated > Plants > Roots >...
GTAGATGAAATCAGGGCCGATCGGAAACCAGGTCATAGCTCCGCCTCCATTGCAAGAACCAGGTCACGAACTCGGGCTGGAGCTTCCCCAGACTGCTACGCAGTACCAGCGAGCGCAATTTTCTGGCTGTCAGTCACTAGGTGTCAAGGGCGCGATATCAGAGCAATCGTCAGGACCGTCGATGGGATCGGGTGGAACACGAGAGTTTCCACGAATTACAGGGGTTGCAGGCTGCGGTCCAGCTCTGGTACTCGCGCGCCGGCACGTCCTTAGATAAGCCTCAGGCTTGGGTTATCTAGGGGTCACCAGAAAGAAAGTGGTCAAGCTCTATCAGTCCATTCGATCACCGCCTCGAAGCGGCCCAGCCTCGACTGGAGGTGGGGGCCCGGATGCGCCTTGTTGACACATCTCGCCCGAGCCGAACAACCCGTTCAGCAATTCCAATGTCGGCGACATGGCTTGGAACCTCATCGATGACGGCCACTTTCCCGAGCCGGATGATGACGACGGGCGAACCTCGTACCTGATCGAGCCACCAAAGCGTCTCGTTTACCTGAGCTCTGGGATGCACCTGGGCGGGGATCCGGATTTCCCCGATCTGCAGCGGAGGCGCAGGCGCTGGAACGGTTCCCAGGCCTACTCCGACTCCAAGTTGTTCGACACGATGCTCGCCTTCGCCGTCGCCCGCACACGGCATTCGGCGCGTTCGAACGCCGTCGATCCAGGCTGGGTGCCGACCAGGATGGGATGGCCGAGGCGCTCCCGATGATCTGGAGCTGGGCGCAGAGACACAGGTCTGGCTGGCGGCGAGCCGGGACGCTGCGGCGATGGTGACGGGCGCTTACGTCCATCACAAGCGGCAGCGCAGAGCGCGTCCCGCCGCCCACGATATCGCCGCGCAGGAGCGGCTTCTGGCCGCGTGTGAGGTGATCACCGGCACCCGGCTAAACGGGTGCGCCTAGAGGCTGGGAATGCTCAAGAGCAACCTGCTCTCAATGGCGAATAGCGCGCGGCTCCCCTGGTCGAGACGTCAGTCGGTTCGCTATTGTGCGGTCGCAGCGGGCTCCTTCTGATGCGTTGAGCACGCATGAGCACTTGTCCGAGCGAAGGACCTAATCGACCTCGATCGCATCGGGTCTCGAAGAGCACCAAGGGTGCCTCTGCGGGAAGGCTCGAGTGTGCCGGCAGCCTTCGCGTCGGGCCGGCGAGGGGATGACCGGCGATCTCATGGTGACGTGGCGCAGCTCTGGTTCTCGTCGCCGTCCTCGGCTGGTTCTTTTTTGGCCCGATAAAGGCGCGTTCGTCGGCGATGGGCGGTCGTCGGCGACACCATCAACCCAACCAGGGTCGGTCGCGCCACCATGCTGAAGCCGGTGACGACGATCACGTTGTCCCGCCGCCGTCCGCCTCGGCCCGTCGGTAAGTCGACCCGCGGGATCCCCGGCGCATGCGTACGAGCTCGGTGATGGCGACGAGCAAGGCCGGGGAGCGCAGGCTCCCCGGCCGTACACCGATCGGTCGAAGACTACGGAAGCGGGATGAGCGCGACGATCTGCTGCTGGCGGAAGCTTGGGTTGGTGCCGTCGTTATACGTGCTGACCGAGGTCGTGACCTCGACTCCGAGGCCGTCGTCGCTGACGTTGCCGAAGTAGTCGCCGATGAACGTTCGGTCGGCGCTCGCCCTCGAGTAGTGGGCGGCGTTGAGCTGTGGGTCCCACGTGTGGGCGCTGATGCGGATGTTGTGACCGAGCGGCGCCAAGCTCGGGCTGTAGAACTGGATGCTCGAGTTGACGCAGTAGTTGCTCGCGCCGTACGGCGGCAGGGAGCCTGAGTAGTTGGCGTTGACCGTGTCAAGCGCGAGACCGGCATTCGCCGCCTCTCTCGTGCCGGCGGCCGGGCAGGCGAGGCGCCGGTCGTAGAAGGCGACGCTGACCGTTCCGTTCGCCGTGGTGGCCAGGTTGGGCTGGAATTCGTCGACGTTGGAACTGGTGTTGTCGTTGACCTGGATCGGCGCGCTCCAGGTGAAGCCGCCGTCATAGGACGCGGTCAGGATGACGTTGGTGTGGCCGGTGCTGAAGTCCTCCCACGAGACATAGAGCGGATAGTTGCTGCCGACCTTGACAGGGCTTGTCGTGAACGTGTTGAAGATGCCGTCGCGGAACGTCGTGTTGTTGTTGCAGCAGAAGCTGGGGCCGGTGACGTTCGCGATCACGGTGGACAGCGTTGACCAGGTGTTGCCGCCGTCTGTTGAACGGTCGAGGACGACGGCATTGGACAGGAAGCTGCTCTGGACGGTCTCGTTGGTGAGCGTCGTGTAGACGTTGCCGTCCGGCGTCACGTGCGGAAGCAGATAGGTGTCCCCGTTCGGGTGGTGCGGTCCCATGGGCAGCGGGATCGGCTTCGACCAGTTGGTGTGCGACCCGTCAGGGTTGGCGTCCGCGAAGGACACGAAGGGCGCCGGCGGGATGAAGTGGAAGTCGACCCACATGACGTAGATGCGGTTGTAGTGCGGGCTCTCGGGATTGGTGTCGATCGTGATCCACTGCTTGTCCGGCTCGTTGCCGATGCTGTCGTAGGTGGCCACGAAATCAAGACCGCCGTTGTGCGTCGTGATCCAGTCGGTCGCTTTGGTCGAACCGTGCGGATGCACGGCAACCGACACGACCTCCGCAGGCTCGCCCGGGTTAGGCTCCTGCGGCGTCCCGATGTTGAAGTTGTGGCTGCCGTCCGAGTTGTAGAAGAACTGGTAGTTCAGCAAGAACTCGTAGTAGTTCCCGAAGCCATCGAAGGCGCCAACAGGGTCGGTGTTGTCCGTCCAGCCTTCGTAACCGGGGATGTGGCCCTGGACCGACCACGTGCTGCCGCCGTCGAATGACTCGTAGAACCCGAGCTCGTGGTTGTAACCCTCCGGGCTGACGAACCACTTGCTCGAACCGATCAGGTGCATCGGGTTCGTCGGGTCGACGCGGATGTCCGACTCTGAGTGGTCTTTGACGAGCATGGGAGTCTTCGCCGGGAACCCGGGATTGCTCGTCGACTGGGTCGGATAAGGACCGAGGTCCTCGCCGGTGTTCGACGCACCGCTGCACGCCGACTCGCCGCTGTACCCCTCGGCCGGGCCGAGGTTGGTGGAGTAGGGCACCTCGGGCGTGAAGCAGCTCGTCTTCTGCGTTGTCGCGTCGACGTTCTTCACGGCGTTGCCGTTGAAGCTGTTCGCGTATGCGTTGTCGGTCTGCGTGCCCTGCGGCACGTTGCCCACGCCGGGACCCGCGCCGGCCGCCACGGGCGAGGTCGCGAACGCGCCGATCAGCGCGACAGCAAACACAAGACCGGAAAGTCGAAATCCCCTCACAGCCACCTCCCCAAGTTCAAGGCCGGCCGACTTCATCCCCACACCCGCAAGGCCGGCACTCCTCCTCTGCGGTCTCGATGAAAATAGCTCGTCTTGCTTCAGAAGGCAAATCGCCGCGCGCTTAAGAAGTGAGCATCAGCCCTTGAACTTCACCTTCTTGACGTTGCGCGTCGATCGCCATGTTCGCTAAGGGATCCGCACCGCGGTCTCACCGCGTTGCAGGTGCCTGATCTCCTTAGGCCGGAAACTCGCCCAGCAGCTGCCTGACCTCGGCGTGCAGCCTCTAGAGCTTCGGCTCCCTGATCCTGTACGCGGAGTCTGGCCGCCTACCGACAGCCGCGAGCAAACGGTCCGCGAAACCGGAGTGACTGCCGACCACCATAACTTCGGTAATTCGCCGAAAGGTTTTGTCGAACGCGATGCCTCACGGTCCTGGCCCGTGCGCGATCAGCGGTTGAGCTGTCTTTCAGCTGACCTTAAGGACCGCGCCCCTTGGGAGCTCGGCCCGACGTCCTTCCGACAGATCTACCCCATACCTGCTGCCATCTGGTTGAACGACTTGGATTACAGACGCCGCGCGTTTCCACAGGGCTGTTGAAAAAGCCTGACCGCCAGCCGATCAGGCCGACGACCAGATGGGGCTCCGGCGTGGCGGGCACAAGCGCTACCCTCTGCCACAGCGGAGCTACCCGCGCGCTCCGACCCTTGCAAGCGTCGATTCCCCGCCGACAGGATAGGCGCCAATGGCGAGCCTGTCTGGCAAATTTCCTACACGATGACGGACGAACTGGCGGCGCAAGACTCCCTAACCACGTTGTTGGTGTAGTTGCTCTCCAGGACGGAGCCGTCGGCGTTGACGATGACCTCGTAAGCGAAGTCGCCTTCGATCGGAGGTGCCTGGAGAAAGAACTCGACAACGACCGTTCGGCCGGTAGCGATGCGTGGGGTTTTTTCCACCGCCGAGCCCTTCCCGACGATGGTGAGTGGGGTGAGAGATCCAACCGCCCAAGCGGCACCCTGATTCTTGACCGGAATCAGGAAAACGGTACCCCTCCGCTTGCTGTCCCATTCACGTTGTGGGCAACCCTGTCCGCCATAGACCAAATCTGCAAAGGGCTCTGTCCTTTCCAAGTACTGGGAGGCCCGATTGCCGCGCCGCCGCACAGTCCTCTATCCCTGCTCCTGCGACATTGTCACCATGCCATTGAGCGTGGCACCGTCCTCAACGTTCAGCCGGCCAGCTTTGACATCACCGTTTAAGCGGCCTTTTCCGCTGAGTGTTAGGCGGCGGCCGGCTATGACGCTACCGGTTACCTCGCCTCGCACGCTCACGTTCGACCCCTCCATCGAGGCCTGAACGTGAGCGGTGGAGTCGATCGTGATGTTGCCGCTCGCCCTGAGCTCGCCCTCGACCTTGCCGGCGACCTTAAGGTCGCCCTGGATCTCGAGGCGCCCCTGCAGAACATCATCGGCACCAAGATTGACAACGTTGATACCTGGCTGGACCTCGGGCTTTTCTGTCGGGGGCATGTGTGACTGCCTCCTGCTCAGAAATTAGTCAGAACAAGCGCGACGATGCCGGAAATGGCGCCAGTCAGACCGAGCACTGCGAGGAGGGCGATCTCGCACGTCTGTGACGTCGTCAACTTTCTCAGGCATACGGATTTTCCTTGTTCTCCAGGAGACCGGCCGACACATTCTGAAGGATTTCATCACTTCGGCAAATGACCGGGGGGACCGCATTTCGCGGTCTCCCCTGCAGCGCATCCGGAGGGGTAGCTCAGTACCGGACGGCATCTACTTACAACGATCCGGGCGGCGGGTCATTGCCCGCGAATTTTCTTGGTGTAGTCGGGTGATCTCGAACGTCGGTGGTCCCCGTCGCTTGCAGGAGCTGCGGCCGGACGCCATGGTCGGGCAGGTTGTCGGCTCCGGCCACTACCTGATGCTGTCGATCCCAGCTCAGGTCAACGCCATGCTCGACCGCTTCCTAGAAGTGGTGGAGGCCGGCCCCCGGCCAACGTGAGAACTTGGCAGCCTGGCCAACGTTGAGATCAAGCGGCGGCTCGACGGCCCAGTTGGCCGGTTCACATAAGTCCAGGTTTGGTCGGGGGCCCGGGATTTGAATCCCGGCCTCATGTCCCGAACCGAGGTATTGCCGAGTCCTTCCGTATCCCTCCGGCTCCTCCAGTGTCCTCCTGTACTTGTCTCGCAGCTGCGTCGTGTCCTCGCGTGTCCTCTCTTATCCTCCGGGTTCCGCGAGGCTACGACACGGCTGTGACACCGGCAGGATCCGGCTGTGATCCGTAGACGATTGAGATCAGGACCTGGCTTGCGAGCCTCTCCGTTGTCTCGGCGGACGAGTGACTGCCTCCAGATAGCTTCCCTCATAGCGATGACCGAGCTTCGCCACCAGCTCGGCGAGCAGCGACTTCAACTCCTTCATCTTTGCCGGGCCCAAGAGATGCGTCCACTCCTCCTGAAGCTTGGCCACCTCCTCCGCTGCGGCCTGGTTGTACGTCCAGCCCTTCTTGGTTCGGCGAATGATGACAGCCCGAGCGTCCCTCGGATCGGCCACCCGTTCGACGTACCTGGCAGCCTCCAGCTGCTCGACCAGGTAGCCCATCGACTGCTTGGTCATGCCTGCTTTCCTTGCCAGCTCGGTGATGCGATCGCCTTCCGGACCAAGCAGCTTCATGACCGTCGAGTTGGAGTCGGTGACCTCTCTGAAGCCGCGCAAATGGAGCCGTTGATGGACGCGAGCGCTTAGGTCGAAGCTGGGGATGGACAACAAGGCGCCGATCATGAACTCGGGGTTCCCGTTCAAAGCTCTTGACAGTATAGACAGACGCTCTTACTATTCGGACAGACAGTCTTACTAAATTGGAGGTTGGCCATGATTGCACGGTTCGGTTACTTCGAGGGATTGACGGAGGCGCAGAAGAGGATTCAGGAAGACAACGCCGGCCGGCGATTCAAGGCGGCCCTCATCAGCCAGCCCGGCATCCTGGCCGTCTATTACATGGAATCCCCCAACGGCGATCGCGCGACCATCTCCATCTGGGAAAACAAGCAAGCCATGGAGCAAGGGGGCATAAAGGCCAACGCAACTCCCCTGCTGCCAGGCCAGCGAGGAGAAGACATCCCGAGTCCCAGCCGGGTCGAGATTTGGGAGGTCCTCGATCAGTTCGTCGCCCCGGCGGCGGTACGAGCCTAGCGTTCGACGAGCTCACACGCCGATCGGGGCCAGTAGCTTCTCCTCGGGCGGCGGGACGTCAATGATTCGGCTGAGCTGGATGAAACTTTTTAGAGGACTGCCGATCGACAGGGGACGGGTCGCGGGCAGGCCATTCTGGCTTAGCGCGACGTCATCAGCTGGGCAACCAAAATCCGCATGACTCGGTTTGTGCTGGACATATGATTTCGAAACCGGCGTGCCTTACGGTCCCGGCCCTTGCGTCATCAGCGCGAACGCCGTTCGCAGGCGTCCACAGGCAGAATGATGTCGCCACCCAGATCGCGGGCGATGCGCTGACAGTCCGGACGATCAGTGATCATTTCTGCGCGCGCTGGTAACGGTAGCCACGATCATCCGCTGAGCCCCCGAGCCGACCCACACGTCTTGCTGGCTTCCAAAGTAGGTGCGGATAGCATCCTCGGGACCGAAGTGCAAGATGTCTCCGAACCTGCATCGCCGCACAAGCGCCTCGGCTTCAGCCGGTTCGAACAGGCTGATGAACGGTTCGCCCATATCAGCGGCCACGTCGCGGATTGCGTTGGTCAGGGCCAAGCCACGCGTGTCCAGACTGGAACGAGGAAGGTCGTACGTGAGGGCGATCTTGCTGCCGACGGCACAACCCCGAACCGTACTCAGCGTCGCCTCGATTGCCGGGAGTGTGAGATACATGGTCACGCCAATCCAAGTAAAGACGGCCGGCGCCCCAAAGGAAAACCCAGCCGACTCTAGGCCCTCGCGCAACGTCTCAACTTCAAAGTCGACCGGCGCGAAAAACAGGTTCTCGGGCTGTCTTATGCCCACGGATCCAAGGCGTTCTCCCTTCCACGCCTGGCTCGAAGGATGGTCCCTGGCCGCTTTCGCCGTCCTCCAGATCGCGGTGCCGCTGTGGGTTCGCCCTAACCTGTTCCCGCCTGAGCACACGATCAACATGTTCAGCTCCTTCGCCTCTCTCGACGTCCCGATTGACAATGGCACCTTCACGGTCATCCCCGACGGCTGGGAGCAGACCGAAGCCTGGGTCCTTTCCGCCAGAGCCGTCGACGCGGCCGGGCAGTCGGTTAGCGCCGTCCCGGCGGACTGTCTACAGGCCATGCAGGACGCCAGCGGGAAAGCCGGCCATCCCGCCCTACTGAACTGCCTGGCCAGCCACGGCGTCCGGGTCGCCGTCACCTACCAGCCGGCCAGCCGCTACTGGGCCTTCCAGTGGGCCGAGACGGCAATCTACGTCGCCTTAGCGGTGGCTCTTGCCGGGTACTCCTTCTGGAGGATCCGCCGCCTATCGTGAACAGGCACGCAGCGATCACCGATCAGAGAACCCAGACCACGGCCAAGCCAATCCGGGTGCGCCCGATCTGGCCTGTGCGTCGGCTATTTCGAGTCGAGCTCCGCATTCGGATAGGTAGATTCGCGTAGCACGACATGCCAGCCCAGGCGTACGATCGCGCCGGAAAGGTCACCGGGCGAGCTTGATCAGCGGCGTGCACCGCAGCTCAGGGGTAGGGGAGTGCCGCCCGCCACAGACCAATCCCCAGCAACTCTGGCCGTCGACTCTAAAACAGGGTCGGCGGTCAGTGTCTTAAGTCAAATCGGATGACTGGCGCGATTCGCGGGCAAGATGCCGCTCAGCAGATTGAGCGCTACGGATTGTGGCCTCCCGGTCCTGGGCCGTGCGTCCATTGATATATCGGCCGCCTGATGACAATGCCCGAGTTCAGAAGCGGGCCAGGACAACCTCAAACGGGCTGCTGGCGCCGTGCTCTCGGAGGAATTTGTGATCTCCCGGTGACCTCCCGGGGACCTCCGGGCGCTCGCCGTATAGCGTAACTTGACGTTTCTGAATTCAGAATCTGGTCGGGGGCCCTGGGATTTGAAACCCCGGGGCCTCACGGTCCCGAACCACACGGGAACCCGTTCAGCAAACGCCTCATTAAGCATCGTCACTTCGAAATTTCACGGCTTGGCCGGGCAGTCATCCAGATTTAAGCCATTCTTCGGACGGATTACTGCAGAAACTACTACAGGAACCGCTGCTTACCAGCGCATATCGAGCTCGGAATCATCTGCTCGCCCGGGGAAACCCCCCAAAGATGCTTTTGGGGAACTCGCGTGGCAGTGACCGGCGGCCGCGCTCAGCAAGGCACCTGAAATCAGGTACTGATGCCAGGCTTCTTCAGGTATTTCTCACCTTTTGAGCCAGGCTCCCGATTTCTAGTCTGATCCCCGAGCTTGAGCACCCAGCGAACCGGACAGGAGGACGGAAATTGCAGACGGCGATCTACGTACGTGGTCTCGTGACTAATGGCAGCCAAATCTGATGCATAGGCTGGGATCTGTTCTCGCGGTACCAGTTCCGATCACAACCGGACCAGGGTCGCTCACCCCACCCAGTGGTATGAATCGATGGGACCACAGCTTCGCCATCGATCCGCTGGCGCTATTCGTGATGCTCCACTTCGACGGCTCCCACATCGGCCCGGCCGACCAGGTCGTCGTGGATCTCGGATACGACACCGACGTTTACACGGCCGCTTGGGGACCTGACTTCTGGAGCCGCCCGATCCGTGGCGACACGGCTGTCGCGTGGCACTACCTTGCAGCGCCGGGATCTACCGGACGGGTCACGCTAGACAAGTACGGCAGAGGCGAAGCGGCGCGAGGAGACGCCACCGACGCAGCTGGCTACCGGAACACGAATGCCGATTTGTTCCTGATCAATTCGCCGTATGTCGAACCTCCTTACTTCCCCGTGTATTCGGTCACGTCGGGCCACACCAACCCCAGCTGGGTGATGGCCGACTGCGTCGCCGATGCTGTTGTGCGACAGACCGCCCGCAGCGTGGGTATGTACGTGCACATCGACAACGTGATGCCCCCCGAGATCGCGTGGCCCGAAGACGGCACACCCCCGGTGAGGCTTTCCAGCTGCGTAGCAACCTTGATCGCGCCCGACCTCGTCATCACGGCCGGTCATTGCATCCACACAGACGACGACGTGAGGACCGGTTCGATCACCTTCGATTGGGAGACCATGTGCGGTGGCGCACGCCCTGCTGGCTACAACCCGCAGTTCTACAAGATGAAGCGGCTGGTCCGCACTGGCTACGCTCGCCTGCCGGGCGATTTGAGGCCCGTGGTGGACTACTCGATCCTCCAGATCGAGACGCCGGTGGGCGGTCTTGGCCGAGCACCCATAGTGAGTCGTCCGTCGTCGGCCCCTCTGGTCATCGACGAGCCACTGTTCATCGTCCATCACCGGCGGGGGACACCCAAGAAGGTCTCTCGTTTCCCTATCGACGCTACATGCGAAGTCCTGAGCGATTCGCCGACCTCAGTGGGATTCAGCTGCAGCGTCGACTTCGGTTCGTCAGGGTCGTCAGTCTTCGACGCGTCAGGTCGGATAGTCGCCAACCTGAGCTCATTTGATGGTGGTCAAAGCATCACGTCGATATGGAATGACTTCACGACGGAGCCTCCCCCCGTTCGGGACATCGATGTGGTGCTCGTGTTCGACCGCTCCGGGAGCATGAGCCTACCGGGCTTCGGCGGTGGCGCCACAAAAATCGACGAAGCCCGCCGCGCCGCCGCTCTTTTTGTCAGTCTGTTGCGGACCGACCACACACACCGCGTTGGATTGGTGTCGTTCAGCACCACACCAAGCAACGACTACGCGCTGGCAGGAGTTGGGCTTGGGACCTCGACCAAGATGGACCTGATCGGGCCAGTCCCTCCGGCGACCGCCGGCCTGGTTGGGGGGATCACACCAGGAGGCTCGACCACGATCGGCAGTGGCCTGCGCACCGCTCTGGGCCAGTTTCCAATGCCGTCTCCCACGACAAACACGCGAGCGATCCTGCTGATGACAGACGGCCTCGAGAACACCCCAGAGTGGATCATCAACGTCGAGCCAGCCCTCCAGAGCGCCGACCCCAACGGTCTGACCCGGTTGAGTATTGTCGGTTTCGGGACTGACGCCAGCGTAGACGGCCCCCGGCTGACCACGCTGGCCCGGAATCACGGTGGCATCTACACACGTGCCGACGAGGGCCTGGCCCTGAAGAAGTTCTTCGCCCTGTCATTCGGACGCATCTTCGACCTGGGCACTTCCCTCGACCCCGAGTATGTATTCCCAGCGGGTGCATATGCGGCTGCCCCGGTCGAGGTTCATGTGTGCGGAGAGACGATGCTCACCGTCGTGCTCGGTTGGGTGAGTCCGAACTCCATTTTGTTCATACGCGTCCTCGGGCCCGGCGGCATCACGATCGACATGACGACGCCGGGGATCACGACGGAGGGGGGTGACACATGGTCACACCTACGCGTTCCGCTTCCCTTCGCCGGCGAGCAGGATGGCACCTGGAAGGTAGTCGTCTTCCGTCCAAGGGGAGGTGGTGAGTTCCCCAGCCCGGCGCCCCAGGAGCGCTATTTCCTGACGGCGCTGGTCGACGGCGGCCCGGCTCTAAGCCCGATCCTCCAGCCGCTCGTCTACACCGGGGACGTCATCAACCCCAAAGTGTTCTTCCGCAATCCCGACGGGGGACGTGTCGGCGGCACGATCACCGTGGACATCTCGGCCCCGACGAACGGAACCGGCAACATCCTGATGGGGAATCCGCTCGTCGCCCCCGCAAGCCCTGGTGGCGATACGCTCGACCAGCGGACCAGCACACTCGTCGCGCTCGAGCAGGCCCACGGAAGCGCCCTAGTCCCTGTCGCACCCAGCACCGTCACTCTGTTTGACGACGGCGTACATGACGATGGCGGCATCGAGCCGGACGGTATCTACGGGCTGCCGATTGCGGATCTTGCCCGCCACGAAGGCAACTACACCTTCCACGCGCACGCGACGTACGGCACTGCATGTGTCGGCAACCGAGAGACAACCTGGTCGACCTACGTCGCCATCGGGGTGGATCCGTCGACGACATCTGTATCGACGAGCGATGTGGGTGGATTGCCTGGTGGGCGGCGGCGGGTCGGGGTCACGATCACCCCGCGCGACAAGTATGGAAACTACCTCGGCCCCGGACGGGGCGGCAGCCTCGAGACAGGCGGCGCCTCCGGGAGCAAGATCGACGGCGGGCTGACCGACAACGGCGACGGTTCATACACCCAGGTTGTCGTTTGGAAGCCAGGCAAGGACAGGCCCTCGCTGACCATTCGTCAACCCGACCGGCCTCCGGTCGTGATCGTCGGGCCCAAGCCGTCCGAAGGCGGTCGCGGGAAACCTCGGCCACCAGATCGGGACGACGACGATGACAAGCGGCGGCGACGCGATGACGCTGACAAGGATCGAGACACCAAAGCCAAACGCGATGACGACCGGAAAGGTCCGAGAACACGCACGAAGACTGCCAAGAAGCGCAAGGCCCGGGATACCGAAGACCCGTAGACCCGTATGAACGACAGGAGGTTGGAAGGTGCCAACTCGACGTGACATCTACCCTGCGGATCGAACCGATTCTCGCGTACAGCCCGGTCAATCCAGACGATGACGAGCGCAATCCCTACCGGCGCGACTGCCTCAGGAACATGGACCACGAAGACGGCACCATCCCGGACCCCGAGGTCATCGCGCGAACACTGGACGCGTTGGTGTACCGAGAGTACGTCGACGGGACTTACACGACACCTGACATTCGCCGCTGGTGGCCGCGGACATCAATGAGCCCAGACCCGACAGGCGCGTGCCCTCGGCACTCATCTATACGAAGCCAGGCGAACGCCTCTACATCCACGTCCTGAACTCGGACGACCAACCACACAGCTTCCACGTGCACGGGCCGACCGTCGTTGGCGTACGCCGTACCGTTGCGGTTCGTCACGAGATTCGTGTCTTAAAGACACCATCGCGGCTGGAACGATCGAATGGCTGAAAGCGACATCGATGACGGAGCTGGCGGTGCCGTCGGATTCTTCCGCGACGATGATCGCCCCCACGCACAAGACGGGCTTGGCCTGTGAGGTGAGCGACGAGCACATCTTCGTGGGCGAAGGCGTGATGGTCGAGACCGGCAAGCCAAAAAACGTGCTTGCCAGTCAGCGACACGAGAGGACCAGGCTCTTCCTATCAAAGGTGCCGTAAGCGGCGGAGCCGGGTCGATCGCGGCCCCGCCGCCTGATTGATTTACGGAGATGACCGGTTAGATGCCCGCGTTGGCTCGGCTGATCGTCCCCAGGACCTGCTGCTGGTAGTAGAGCGTCGAGCCGTCGTTCGCCTTGACGTTGGAGGGGTAGTGCGTGGAGACGGACAGCGTGTAGATGTTTCCGTCCGAGATCGCAAGGCCGAAGTAATCGCCGATGAAGGACAGGGTGCACGGATCGTTGTGCGAGGCACAGGCCATCTGTCCGAGCCCGCCAAGCGTCTGCAGGTCGGTCGTGCTGCCGTCAGCGTTGACCAGCAGGCCCGGCTGCTGTGGATCCCACGTGTATTTGGAGGCGCGGATGTTCGCGCCCACCGCGACGGCTCCTCCGGTCGAGCCGTCATCCTTGTACGGCTGCACCGATACGTCGATGCAGAAGTTTTTCCTGTTGATGTCCTGCGTGATGATGCTCGCGTCGCTCGGACAGACCGCGCGCCGGTCGTAAAAGGCGACCGCGACCACGCCTCCGTTGCCGGCTGCAACCGCGGGCTGGAAGTGGTCAACCGCCCAGCCTTGGTTCCGGTCGTCGTTCACCTTGGATGCGCCGCTCCAGGTCATGCCGCCGTCCGTCGACTGTGTGAAGTAGACGTCGTACTGCATCCCGTTGGCGGCCGGGTGGAAGTTGCTGTAAGCGACGTAGACGTGACCCGGAAGGTCCGGCGACACTGCGAACGCGTAGTTGATGCCGTCGCGGAACGTAGTGTTTGGATCGCGGATGCTGCCCACCCCGATCGTGTTGTCGGAGGCGACCATGACGGGGGTACTGAAGGTATTGCCGTCGTCCGTTGACTTCATGACGAATATGTCCGACGCCGTACTCTTGTTGGCGAAGTTCGCGAACGAGACGTACACGGTGCCGTCGGGGCCGATTCCGATCTGGCTGAACTGGTTCCGCATCTGGTCCACCGAGGCCGACGCGATCGTCTGCGCGGGAGAGAACGTCTGGCCGCGGTCGCGCGAGACCGCCATCCGGAGCTTCACCGTGGTGCCATTGATGACGTCCCATGTCGAGTACACGTGGTCCTGGAACCTGTTGCCCTTTATGTGGTTGACGGCAATCCACTGCTTGTCCTCGACGAAGCCGAACTGGAACGAGCTCGCGTTCGGGCTCTGCTCGAGAGGGTTGCCGCCATTCCCCATCAGCCAGTGCGCGCCGAGGTCGTCGCTGAACGACAGCGTGATCTCGCCGTCGGGGTGGAGATTCGTCCAGAAAGCGTTGAAGGGCAGCATCGTCTGGTAGACGCGTCCCTGTGAGTCGAACGCCACGTTTGGGTCGGTCGTGTTGGTCCAGCTTGGCGGCATGCTCTCGGTGAAGCCGGTCGGAATGGTCGAACAGTCGTAGCCCTGGATGATGTTGTTGCTGTGTTGCGAGCCGAGGATGTTGTAGCTGCCGAGGTAGAAGTTGTAGCCCGTCGAGAACTTATCGAAGAAGAACTTGGACGAGCCCACGATCTGTTCACTTTGCGGCATCACGGCAAGCTCTGACTCCGAGTGGTTGGCGTTGAAGTTAGTGACACCCAGAGTCGGAGCGACGCATTCACCCGCGACGGGCGGGTTCTCGGGGTAGCCGCCTCCGCTCGTCGGCGAGCTGACCACCATGTTGTCGACCGGCACCGAGGACATCCACAAGGAGCCGGATCCCGAACCGCTCGCGATCGTCGACGGCGCCAGCGCGACGAGACCGGCGACGATTCCGCCTCCGAGTCGCAGCACGACGCCATGCAACGGCCTGATCCACCCCATCCACAAGCCTCCTTTGGTTCAGCGGACCAAATTCGCTGAAGGCAGCCAAGCCTCCAGCGCACCAGCCAGCCGAACATAACCCACGGAATTCCAGACCGCAAGTTGCGCTCGTCGAAGCCGCACCGCGCAATGGCATCACGAGCGGCGTAATGCTGTGCATCCTTCACAGCGGACGTAGGTGGAGAGAGGCCGATGGTCACATCGGACGAGCTGCCGCCGCGCGGTGGGCCCGAGAACTCAGAGCGGGATCGCTTAGGCTGCGAGCTTAGCGAGCAGCCACAGATGGCGGCTGCAAACATAAAGAGGACGCGCACGCGAGGTTGCGGAGTTGGCCGGCTTGAAAAACGCCATTTGCACCTCGGTGCTGCCAACTAACTTCAAGTAGCCGCGCCTACGCCTAGAGGTGGCTTTGGCTGGCGTTGGCTGTCATTCGCCCGCGCGGTGGACGCCAGCGGACGACGGCGAACTCAGACGAACCACCATGCATTGATCGTGCTGGTCCCTTCTTCGTATGGGTCGAGAACGCATGATCGAAATTGTGCGAGGGGCGAGCCGACCACCGCGTTGACTCGTGGGCCCGACTTAGCGCTGTTTCGTGGACGGATGGCGTTAGCGGCCCGAGTTCACATCTGCCCAAAAAACTCTCCTTCTTGAGACCCGCGGAGGCGAGGCTCCCAAGAATCTGTGACACGGCTATGACCTCCAGCCGCATGCCGTAGAGCCCCACGCGGCGCTATGAGTTCAAAAATTGGTCGGGGGCCCGGGATTTGAACCCGGGCCCTCACGGTCCCGAACCGGCATGATGTCGTGTCATTCCGTATCCTCGTGGGTCCTTCAGTGTCCCCTGTACTCAATCTGGCAGTCCTTCGTGTCCCCTGGTGTCCTTCTGTGTCCCGCTGGTTCCGGGCACAGAACGGGAATGTGTCACGGTCGAGAGTCGTGCATGAGAGGCCCTGACTCCTACGCTGGCCGCATCCCAGGTCCGGGCATCGCGACGAAGCTGGAGCGAGCGCTGGGACGGCGCCGCGGGATTTGTGATCCCGCGGTTACGCCATCCTGGTATCTGATTAGTTGCGGGAACTACCTGTGTCACGAGTGGGGGAGATGATCGATTGAGTGATCGTTCCTGTGGCCGTGGTCAGGATCGCGGACTTAACGACCGCGCTACCGGGCCACCAGGCAAGGAATAGACCATTGCCTGTCGTGGCGACGACCTTCGAGCCGTCGGTCAACGTCAGCGTCGCCGCCGTCACGCCCGAACCGACCGACCCTTCAGCGATCGTGTAGGGGTGACCGTCGTCGGCGGTTTCGCCTTGGAGTCGGTCCAGGGTGATCTGGCCTGCCCCTGGCGCCGGCGGGCTGCCGTTTGACTGGCTCATGTGAGAGTTTGGATGCGCGCTCGGATTGATGGACGGGCCGCTGACGCACATAAGCACGCCTTGCGTCGGAGTGTTGGCCCCGAACAGCACTAGCGTGAAAGGTCCGCGAGTGTCGACGAGCGACACCTGGGTCGTGGCAGTGACCCCGCGTGACAGAGCGCCCGGTGGGGGTTGCACGGCACCCTTCTCGCAGACCGCCTCGGCGCTCGACACCTGACCGGGTGCGGGCGTAGTCGGGGCTGGCGTCCAAGCCGCAAACGCGTTGGCGCTGCCGGGGCCGGCGAGCACGAGCGCGACGGTCGCAGCCACCGCGACGAAGGCACTACTGCCCACGGTCAGACCGCCTCTGCGCCAGTCTCGATGATGCACCGTGATTTCTCGAACGAGATGTGCTTGCCGAGTGGACAGGCGGAGGTCGCTGAGGTTGGGAACGGGTGGGGCTTCGAGGTCGTTCATCGTGTTTCCTCTATTAATGGGGTGGTCGTTGTCTTCGTGACAGGAGTCGAGCCGTTGAACTTGGCGCGCGCGCTGGCCAGGCGAGAGCGGACGGTGCCGATCGGGATGCCGAGCGCCGTTGCTGCGTCGGCGTAGGTGAGGTCGCTCCACAAGACGAGGAGGACGACGTCCTGCTCTGCTTGGGTGAGCGTCGATATCGCTTCAAGTGCGCGGCCCAGCGCCTCCTGTGCCCGGAAGCGCTCGATCGCGTCTGCTTCGGAGCTCGACTCGTTCGCGGGCGCCGGGATGCGCTCGAGCGCCGATCTGTACCGTCGGGCCGAACGGGCCGCGTTTCGGACGACGTTGTTGGCTACCCCGAGCAGCCACGGCAGTGCGCTGGCGTTGGAGAGTTTTACCTTGCGACGACGACGGAACGCTTCCAGGAAAACAACGCTGGTCAGGTCCTCAGCCAGATCGAGGTTCCCCGTCCGCCGGGCGCAGTAGGCATAGACAGATCGCGAATGTCGCTTGAAGAGTTCCCCGAACGCGTCGGGCTGAGCTCCCGCCATGGTCAGAAGCTCTGGATCGGCGGCTTCGGAGAAGGAAGTCATACCTAATAGTGTCCGCAGGGCTTCGGAAAGTTCGATGAACTATGGAAGGCCCTTGAACCTTGATGTCAGGAATCTGTGATCGACGCGTCTGAGCGACCCTGAAATCTGCGATTCCGTCCGAAACCGGTCGGGACAACTGTCGACCATGTAAAGATGCCAGCCATCCGGAATGCCCTTGAGCGCGTGTACGCCGAGATTGGTGAATACGATCCCCGATCCCGCCACGAGATCCTTAACGGTGCTCGAGAGGCGTACCTGCCCAGCAGTTGCCGACGCCGCGGTGCGGGCGGCGCCCGCCCTGGTTGGGCGTCACATCGACGTGTCCCGCGCTATGGCACGCAAGTCGATCTCCAGCCGTCCGAAGTCGACTGGTGGTCGGGAGAAGTACCAGCGCAAGCCGGGGCGCACCAGTTCGGCAAATCGGTACAGGTTGTCATCGATGAAGACTTCGTGATCGGCGCGCGTGCCGTAGAACTGGGTCTCACCGACGTCGGCCCACCCGACTCCGAGCGCGTCCATTCGCTCCTCCAACGTCTGGATTATGGTCGCCCAGAAGCCGGGCACCTTGTCCCTGGTCCCCATCCCGGAGATTACGAATGTGGGGCGCCCTTGGCCTTCGATGGTGTGGCAGAACGCATGGAGGCAGGGGCCTGACGGCGGTTCCATTTCCGGCGCCACGTTGGTCCGCGCCGCCGGAATCTGCTCGTTGACGCGCAGGCCCCATTTCTCGAGCTGTTCGACGTAGCCGCTGTTGAATTGGTCGAAACCGTCGCGCGTAAGCGGTTTGGGGATGCGCAGCTCGATCGCGCAGAGCGCGTTCAGGGGACGCCCGGCGGCGGCCAGCGCCTCCTCGACCATGTGAAAGCCCTCCTCGAGGGGCGTGTAGCGCGGTGGGTGGACTCGCACAATCTGGTATCCGGGCTCGGCGGCAACGCCCGCCGAGAACGGCCCATCGGTGGGTAGGAATCGGAAGCCGCCCGGGGACGTCATCACCTGCATCGCATCACCGTAGCCTGGGTCAGCGTTACTGATCGCGGTGGGCGATTTCCCCTTAATCCGCGTAAGTGCGACTTGCGCGTCCTTACATCGATCACTGTCGCAACATAGAGTGCGCCGCGCACCGGACGAGATCGAGAAGCATCTTCGGCGCCGCGTCGGCGGCGATGCCGTGGTCTCGAAGCGATTGCCAGACGCCGAAGTCGGTGACCGCGAGCAAGACTTGAACCCGGTCCTCGCCGGCCCCTTCGAGCGTCAACGCCTCGCGGGCCAGCGCCTCCAGGCCGGCCTCGATCCGGCGCATGTCCTCATCCAGCTCAGGAACCCGACTGCGTTCTCGGCGTGCACTCTGCAGCGGCAGCCAGGCACGCCCGTAAAAAGCTGAGACCTCCTTGACAAACTTGTCCAAGCGCTCGCTAGTCGTGCCAAGGCCCGCGAAAAGCCGCTCCGCATCCTCGGGCCGCGGTGGGCTTACAGCCATCCAGATCTGGCTGCCGCAGGCGCGAACCAGTGAACCGAGCGTTGGGAAGTGCCGATAGACGGTCGC
>Ga0070698_100003060_pt1 | contig 18440 bp, 19 predicted proteins | sample KBSK1502metaG_FD_65477 | JGI IMG/M metagenome (GOLD analysis project Ga0070698, IMG submission 65477) | Corn, switchgrass and miscanthus rhizosphere microbial communities from Kellogg Biological Station, Michigan, USA - KBS K1-50-2 metaG | ecosystem: Host-associated > Plants > Roots >...
CATGCACGAGCAGTGGACGCTCTGCGGAGAAGCCTGCCGCGCGCAGCTCGACAGCTGCGCTTTGGACATCTCGATGACTCGTGAACAACACGAAGATCCCACCATCTGAAGCATCGGTGAATTCCCTGATCATTTGAATCACACGACGGAAATGGCCCGCGGGATCCACGTTTGGTGCAGGTGTATCGGTCGGGACTGCGAGGAGAGCCTGCCGCTTGAAATCGAACGGCGACGGATACGATTCCATCACCGGTGGAATGTCGAGCTGATCGACCCCCAGCCGCCGGCTTACGAACTCGAATCGCGAATCAGTCGTCAGAGTCGCGCTCGTCACGATTGTCGTTTTCGCGCGAGAGAAAAGATCGTCTCGAAGAATCGGTGCGAGATCGAGTGGGACCCACGTCACGCCAACGTTCCCTTCGCGTCCACGCGATTCGATCCAGCGAATCCGTTTATGCGCATCTGGTCCGGGGTCGAGCGCTCCCTGTACGGCACTCCCCACCGCTTCGATTCTTCTTCCCGCCGCGCGGAGCTCATTCACGAGTACAACCGTTGCTTCATCCGGATTCTGCTCGTTCTCGAGTCGCCCGCGGATCATGTCGATGCTGTCCGTCAATGCCGCTGATTCACTGACGAAATCCGAGAGCGCAGCGGCGAGGCCTGCGCGCCACACTGGGTGCGTTGCAAACTCATCGGTGAGTCGGAGAGTCTGCTGCGCCTGCTCCTTGAGAACGCTCTCGATGAGATCGAAAACCATCATCCCCTTGATGCGTGTAGCGTCGGCCGCGGGAAGTACCCTGTCACGCATCAGGTCGAGGCTCGCCGAGCTGAACATTTCGCCCTGACGCTTGCGCAGACTCGCCTCGAGTGCTGTGAGCAATCCGCCGGTGCTTCGCCTTGAAGTAGCAGTGCGAACGAGGCGCGACATCAGACGCTGCAGTCCTCGTCGCGTCGCGGTTGCACCGAGGTGCGCGGCCGCCGCATCCTCGAGATGATGTCCTTCATCGATGACGAGGCGATTCCACGACGGAATTACGGCAGCATCTTCCCAGTTTCCCGCAGCCCGTCGAACCGCGATGTCCGACATGAGCAGATGATGATTGACCACAACGACATGTGCCGATGCAGCAGCGCGTCGTGCGCGGAAGAGAAAGCATTTGTCGAAATGCGGGCATTTGTTGCGCGTACAGAGGTCGGGCTCCGCTGAAACTTCGTCCCACACTTCGGCGCTCGGTGAAAAGGGGAGATCGCTCAGTGACCCGTCTTCAGTCGTTACCGCCCATTCAGCGATTCTTTCAATGCCCGAGCTGGAATCATCGAACAGCGTTGAGCCGATGAGCTTCGCCTGCTCGAGACGAAGGAGGCAGAGGTAATTGCGCCACCCTTTGAGGAGCGCGAATCGAACCGGCTGCAAGCCAGCGAGTGCGTCTTCCAGAAATGGAAGATCCTTTCGGACCAGCTGCTCCTGAAGATTGATCGTGTTGGTCGAGACAACAGTCCGCTCATTTTGCAGGACTGCCCATCGCAATGCGGGAAGCAGATACCCGAGCGATTTTCCGACTCCCGTTCCTGCCTCGATGAGACCGACGCCTGTATCGTTGTAGAGTGCGGCGATTGTGCGCGCCATATCCCGCTGCGCGGGGCGGTCTTCGTACTGATCCATCGCGGCCGCAATCGGACCGTCCGGCCCGAGCTCGCCTGCGATTTCGTCCGGATCCAGTAGTGCGGGCTCAGCCGTGACGCCCGGAAACGAGATCACTCCTCGTGCGCCAGTCTATACGCGAGATTTCGCGAAGCGCCGTGCTCAGTGACGAGGCGGTCCTGAATATCGCGGGACGATGAGCCCGCAGACTGAAGATCACGCGCTATCTCACGAAGCGCCTCTTCGTCGAGATGTTTTTCTTCTCCGCCGCCAATGAGGATCACCATTTCGCCGCGCGCGGGCCCATCAGCAAAACGCGCCGCGAGCTCGGCGACTGTTCCACGCGCGAACTCCTCGAATTTTTTCGTGAGCTCCCGCGCGACTACTGCGGGACGACTGCCCGCGCCCGACGAAGCCAGCTCGTCCAATGTCGCACCCACTCGAAGCGGAGACTCGTAAATGACCGCGGTGTGTTTCAGCCGCATGATCTCCGTGAGAACGCGCAGTCGATCCTTGCCTTTGCGCGGGAGAAATCCAAAGAAGGTGAACTGGTCTCCTGCCATTCCGGATGCGACGAGCGCAGCGAGAAGCGCAGATGCTCCCGGCACGGGAACTACATCGATTCCCGCGTCGATAGCTGCGGCAACGAGTCGCGCGCCCGGATCCGACAGGAGGGGAGTGCCGGCATCGGTGATGAGTGCAATCGACTCACCTTCCTGCAGCTTCTTGACGAGGCGGGGTGCCTCCCTCGCTTCGTTGTGCTCGTGGTAGGGGGCGCAGCGCGTTTCTATCTCGTAGTGATCGAGCAGGCGCCGCGAGTGCCGCGTGTCTTCCGCAACGACAAGCGCGGCCGAGGAAAGGACCTCGACCGCGCGATACGACATGTCTCCCATGTTGCCGATAGGAGTGCTGACGATATACAGAAATCCGGGCATCACGCCCGGCCGTCAGGCAGCGTGCTGCTTGAACTTCCCCTCGAGATGCGCCTTGGGTACGGCGCCAATCACCTGGTCCACCAGCTTTCCGTCCTTGAAGAACAGAATCGCGGGGATCGATCGGACCTGGAAACGCGCCGGAGTACGGATGTTGGTGTCAACATCGAGCTTCGCGACTTTCGCCTTTCCGGCATATTCGATGGAAAGCTGGTCGAGAACAGGCGCAATCATGCGGCACGGGCCGCACCATGTGGCCCAGAAGTCCACGACGGCAAGTCCCTCGTGCTTCTCGATCTCGGCCTCGAAATCGTTGTCCGTCACTTCGAAAGCATTCGACATTTAACACCTCTTCGGCCAGGCACTCGCCCGGCTTTTCGCTGAATTAGTTTTGAGCTTCACAGGAATTGAAATCTAATGCAAGAATCAACCCCCCATGGCGTCCGCATTTCTCACGTCGGAATCGCGCTCGAGGCACTTGACTCTGCGCTTCCTTTTTTTCGCGACATACTAGGCTTGAAAGCCGTGGAAGTCAGCGATTCGGATGGCGCGAGGATCGAGGCGTTCCAGGCGGGGGAATCACTCGTCGAGCTGCTCGAGCCCGAAGCGGCGGATACGCCGATCGGGAAATTCATCTCCCGGCGAGGACCCGGGATTCATCACATCTGCTTCGCGGTGGACGATCTCGACGCGGTGCTCGAGCGGTGCCGCTCAGCAGGGATCAGGCTTATCGATCAGGAGCCACGAATTGGAGCCGAGGGGAAGCGAATTGCGTTCCTTCATCCGTCTTCTACAGCAGGGATTCTGATCGAGCTCAGCGAGTGATTTCAGCTCACTTCCGACAGAAATCCCGAACGGCGGCGATCTCCATATTGTCGATGTACCAACGATTCTCGGGTCCCGGCACGGCGTAGAAAGCCGGAGTGCGAATGTTGCCCTGCCTCGTCAGCTCCACTTCGAGAACGCGATGCCCACCTTCTCCCGGCGATTCGCCGAGGATGCGAAATTTGTCGTGATTGAAGTAGCACTGAAGAACCACGAGACGCTTCTCCAGCTCCTCGCGATTCATGTTGTCGCGCGATGGGCCGTTCTTCGTTCCAAAAATGACGGACATCGCCTGAAGGTCCTGAGCGCGAACTGCATTCAGGAATTGCTCGACAGCGGATCTCGGCGTCGCTCCGCCGGTGAGATTCGATGCAGGCGCTGGCACCGGAACCGGGGCCGTCGTAGAACCGACAGGCGCGGTTGTTGTGGTAGTAGATACTTTCGGCCCACAGGCCGCGAGCACGAACAGCAGTACGAGACTTTTCTTCACACTGTACTCCACAATTGTTGGTGCGAACCTAACCGGCGATACGAATGCCAGCAAGAAATCTACGCCTCTACGTGAACATCGATCATGTCGCGACGCTGAGACAGGCGCGCCGCGGCATCGAACCGTCTCCAATCGAGGCCGCCGCGATGTGCGAGCTTGCAGGAGCAGACGGAATCACTGCACACCTGCGCGAAGATCGCCGGCACATTCAGGACTCCGATGTCGAAGCACTCGCAACCTCCGTCACAACCTACTTCAATCTCGAGGCAGCATGCGCCGAGTCGATGATTGCGACCGCGCTGCGTATTCGGCCACAGCAGGTAACGCTCGTTCCGGAGAAGCGAGAGGAGATTACTACCGAAGGCGGGCTCGATCTGTTCCGTAAGAGTGCGCGGGTCGAATATGCGATATCGGCTCTCAAAGGCGGCGGAATCCGCACGAGCCTTTTTATCGATCCGTCCCCCCAGGCGGTCGAACGGTCGGCAAAGCTGGGCGCGGACGCCGTCGAGCTTCACACCGGAGAGTACGCCAATAACACTGACAATCCGTGGACCCTCAAGGCGTTGCGCGTGGCAGCGCGCGATGGAGCTGGCGCAGGACTCGCGGTTCACGCCGGGCACGGACTTACCGTCGGGAACGTGGGACCAGTTGCCGCGATTCCGGAAATCGAAGAGCTCAACATCGGCCATTCGATCGTGAGCAGGGCTGTATTTGTCGGATTGGTCGAAGCCGTGCGAGAAGTGCGGCGAGCAATGGACGCAGCTAGAATGAAGGCCGAGATTTGATGCAATGACCGATGACCTCGTACCCATCTCCAGCTTTTTCTTTGACGGGCCCGGCCCGCACGTAGTTCGCGCCGGATTTCCATCGTCGAAGAAAACTGAGGCCAAATACACTCCGGCTCGCGGCCAGGAGCTTCGCGAGCTTCTCAACACGAGCATCGTGCAGCTCGGCGCCGTATCGGGCGAGGTGCGGAGAAAGACGCCAGTGCGTCCGGTTCCCGCGGTGACAATCGAGTCGCTTTTGTATCGGGGACGTGCTGCACTCGAAAGAGCTCTCGAGGTGCGCGAGGATATCGTTGCATCCGGCCCCGGTACCTCTGGCGAAAGAATCAAGGAGCTGCTCGATCTCGTCGCGCTCGCTGCAACCGATTAGCAATTGAAGCCCAGCTGGCGAAGCGCCATCGGCATCGCGCTGAGCGCGGTGTTTCTATGGTGGACACTGCGCGACGTGTCGCTCGCGCGCGTCTGGCACGAGCTGTCGCAGGCAAGCATTCCGCTTTTCCTTGCCTCTGCTGCCTGCGCCACTCTGATCTTTCCCCTCAGAGCGATACGCTGGCGAACGATTCTTCAGCCGGTTGCTCCCAATCAGCCGCTCGGTGCGCTCTGGCGCTCGACCGCGATCGGGATGATGGCGAACAACATTTTTCCCGCGCGCGCCGGCGAGATCGTCCGCGCGTACGCGCTCACGCGACAGACTGAAGTTCCATTTGCAACGTCGATCGCATCGCTTGCGGTTGATCGACTCTTCGACATGCTCGTGCTCCTGCTGCTCGGTGTCGCGGCGTTCATCGATCCGGCTTTCCCCCGCGAGGCTCATGTCGCGGGACAGTCACTCGGCGACATCGCTCGGGGCTCCGTCGTGTTGATCGCTCTGATGTTCGTAGCGCTTTATGCGCTCGTTTTTTTTCCGAAGCAGCTGGTCAGAGCGTTCGAGCTATTTGCACGCCGGATCTCGCCCGCTCTCGAGGAGCGCGGAAAACTCGTGTTGATCAAGTTCAGCGAAGGACTCAGCGTTCTCCGCAGTCCCGGCCGGTTCGCGTCAGTGCTCGCATGGACTCTCGCTCACTGGCTGCTCAACGCGGTCGGATTCTGGCTCGGCTTCAAGGCAGTTGGCCTGACCTTGCCGTTCTCCGCGGCGTTGTTCCTTCAGACGCTGATCGCGCTTGGTGTCGCGCTGCCTTCAGCGCCGGGATTCTTTGGAGTGTTCGAGAAATTTGCGACGGTGGGGCTGGCGATTTATGGAGTCGGAGCAACTCAGGCCACGAGCTGGGCAATCGGATTCCATATCCTGAGCTTCATTCCCATCACCATCATCGGGTTGTGGTATTTCATCAGGCTCGGCCTTCACCTGAGTGATATCAACACCGCACGCGAGACCGCAACGTGAGCGGACCGCAAGTTCGCATTGCCGCGCAGGCGAAGCTGAACCTCCATCTGCGCGTGCTCGCTCGCGAGGAATCGGGGTATCACTCCATCGAGACGATTTTTCATCGCATCGACTTGAGTGACGACATACTCATCGAGGTCACTGCGCGGGAACGAACGCTCGACGCAGAAGGACATGACGCCGGACCTGTCGAGACCAATCTCGCGTGGCGTGCCGCGACGGCGTACGCGGAACACACGGGATGGCCCAATGGATTCAGGATTCAGCTGACGAAGCGGATCCCAGTCGGTGCTGGACTTGGAGGAGGCAGCGCCGATGCGGCGGCGGTCCTCCGGGCTCTGAATTCAATCTCGCCGAATCCAATGCGCGCCCACGGTATGCTGCATCTCGCAGCGAAGCTCGGATCGGACGTTCCGTTCCTCGCTGGCGATGCGGTGATGGCATTGGGGTGGGGACGAGGTGAACGACTCCTCTCGCTGCCGGCACTTCCGCGATACGATCTTCTCCTCATGACGCCCGAGTTCAGCGTCTCTACAAGGGATGCGTACCGGTGGCTGGATGAGGATCGCGCTGAGAGAAAGGCGGCGCGAGCCATGATGGAGGAGGACGAGGAGCTTTACGATTCGTTCCTGATCGATGAAGTGGACCTCACGACGTGGGGTTCGATTGCGCGGTTCGCGCGCAATGATTTCGAGGCGCCAGTCAAGGCACGTCATCCCAGGCTTGGAGAGTATCTCGATCGCCTCAGAAATTCGCGTTCGATCTTCTCTCAGATGACTGGCTCAGGGTCGACGATCTTCGGCGTGCTCGATTCCCCGCCCAATTATTCGAAGGTTCCCGAGGAGCATCGGGAGCGGGTGACGACGACGAAGACGTCGATCGACGTTGTTCAGCCAGTAAGGGTCGGCTAGCTTTGATCCTCAAGTCTGCCCCCTCGTCCAATGGCAGGACATCGGTCTTTGGATCCGAGAATGGTGGTTCGAATCCACCGGGGGCAATTGAACTAACCTCGTTCTCCACTTAACTTTAAAGGCTATTGCGGCATGGACGGACTATCCGTACCGAGTCACGGCTTGAAGCTTCTCGTTGGATCGGGCAACCCCGCTCTTTCGGAGGAGATAGCAAAGGCCCTCGGGGTGGAGCCGGCCAAATCGACGATCAACCGGTTTCAGGACGGCGAGATCTTCGTCCGCATAGACGAGAACGTCCGCGGCAACGACGTTTTCATTCTGCAGCCGACAAATCCGCCAGCTGAAAACATCATGGAGCTTCTGCTCCTGATCGATGCGGCAAAACGGGCGTCGGCTGCGCGCATTACCTGTGTGATGCCGTACTACGGCTACTCGAGGCAGGACCGCAAGGACCAGCCGCGAGTTGCCATCGGCGCGAAGCTCGTGGCGAACATGATCGTCACGGCCGGAGCGAACCGCGTGGTGGGACTCGATTTCCACCAGCATCAGCTCCAGGGATTTTTCGACATTCCTGTCGATCATCTCTACGCTGCGCCGGTGTTTGTGTCGCACTATCGAAAGAAGAATCTGCACGACGTCGTCGTAGTCGCACCCGATGTGGGATCGGCGAAAATGGCGCGGGGGTTTGCGAAGCGATTGAATGGCTCACTCGCCATCATCGACAAGCGGCGCCCCCGACCGAATCAAAGTGAAGTTGTGAACGTGGTCGGTGAAGTTGAAGGAAGAGATTGCATCCTCACCGATGACATGATCGATACAGCGGGGACAGTCGCAGAAGCCTCGCGCGCGCTGAAGGAACTTGGCGCGAAGGACATTTATGTCTGCGCGACGCATGCGCTGCTTTCGGGCCCCGCAGTCGAAAGACTGAGCACTGCGCCGATCAAGGAAGTCACAGTGACCGATACTGTGAGGATTTCAGAGGAGAAGCGGTTTCCGCAGCTCCTTGTGTTGTCAGTCGGTGATTTGTTGGCGAAGGCAATCAGGTACATACACAGCGAGCAATCAGTCAGCTCGCTATTCGAGGGATAGAGGGAACAAGAAATGGCGTCAGCACAACTCTCCGCGACGACGCGGGACAACGGCGGCAAGGGTGTCGCGCGCAAGCTGCGTATCGCAGGCCGCGTCCCCGCGATCGTATACGGACACGGCCGGGAGCCGCAGGCGCTCTCCATCGACACCCGCGAGCTCGAGCGACTGCTCGATCGCATCTCGGCGGAAAGCACAGTCATCGATCTCGACATCGGCGGCAAGCCAGCGCGCACGCTCATTCGTGAGATCCAGCGTCATCCATTCAAGCGCCAGATTCTCCACGTCGATTTCCAGGAGCTGGTCGCAGGCGAGAAGATCAGCGTCAGCATTCCTATCGTCCTCATCGGAGTTCCTGACGGGGTGCGCATGGACGGCGGCATTCTCGACCAGACGATGCGCGAGCTCGAAATCGAAGTCGATCCGTCGAACATTCCGAACCACGTCGAAGTCGACGTGACGAAGCTGACGATCGGATCTTCGGTGCACGTCCGCGACATGACTCTGCCCGAGGGCGTCGAAGTGCTCGACGACGAGGACGCATCGGTGTGCGTGGTCTCCGCTCCGCGCGCTGTCATCGAGGAGACTCCTGTCGCAGAAGGCGAGGCCGAGGCAGTGGCCGAGCCCGAGGTCATTCGCGCGAAGAAGCCGGACGAGGAAGAGAGCTCCGAGAAGTAATCCGGGGATAACCGTTGAAGGTTATTCTCGGCCTCGGCAATCCCGGGCGTCAGTACGAAGCAACACGTCACAACGTCGGCTGGTGGGTTCTGGACCACCTGGCCGACGTTTGGCATTTCGATGGATGGAAGCGTGACGGCGATGCGATGGTCTCAAACGCAACTGTCGCCGGCGCGCGTGTGAGGCTGATCAAGCCCCATACTTACATGAATCTCAGTGGCAACGTGTTGAAGAACTATGTGCGGCGTCCGTTCTGGGCGCCGTCGAAGGACCTGCTCGTGGTGGTGGATGACGTTGCACTTCCAGTAGGACGATTTCGCATTCGCGCGCGCGGAAGTGCGGGCGGACACAACGGACTCCGGAGCATCGAGACTGCGCTCGGAAACCAGGAATACGCGCGACTTCGAATCGGGGTCGGTCCAACTGAAGAGCGAAAGAACATATATCACGATCTTGCCGACTTCGTGCTCGCACCGTTCGCGCGCGACGAGCGCGATGAGATTCTCGAGCTCATCCCGAAAATCGGATCGTCGATCGAAACCTGGCTGCGCGAAGGAACAGAGCGCGCAATGAACACACACAATCGCACCGGCGACGGCGCAACCGATCAATAAAGAATGCTGAAGCTAGGAATCGTCGGACTTCCAAATGTCGGGAAGTCCACGCTGTTCAATGCGCTCACTGCCGCAAAGGCAGAAGCGGCGAATTATCCGTTCTGCACTGTCGAGCCGAATGTCGGCATGGTCGAAGTACCGGATGATCGATTGTCAAAGCTCGCTGACATAGTTCAGCCAAAGCGCGTCGTTCCCGCTGTGGTTCAATTCGTCGACATCGCCGGTCTCGTAAAGGGTGCCGCTGAAGGCGAAGGACTCGGCAACAAATTTCTCGCCAACATCCGAGAGACTGACGCGATCGTGCACGTGGTCCGCTGCTTCGAGGATGAAGACGTGACTCACGTGATGGGCGCAGTCGATCCTGTGCGTGACCGCGAGGTGATCGAGTTCGAGCTTGCTATTGCTGATCTTGCGACACTCGAGAAGAGGCTCGACAAGACTCGGCGAACCGCGCGCACAGGGGACAAGGAAGCTTCGGCCGAACTTCCAGTTCTCGAGAAAGCTTACGAATTCCTCAAGGAAGGACGCGGGTTGTGGGAGGCAAAGCTTTCGGCGGATGAAAGTGCGGTGCTCGCGCCATTGTCGCTTCTCACGGCGAAGCCGGTATTGTACGCCGCGAACGTTACGGATACAGAGCTCCACGGCGACGAAGGTCCGCACCTTCGCGCTCTTCGAGAGGCGGTTAAAGCAAGCGGCGAGCACGCGGAAGTTGTTCCCTTCTCCGCCAAAATCGAAGCTGAGCTCGCGGAGCTTCCGCCCGAGGACCGCAAGGAATTCCTGTCGTCACTGGGACTCGAGTCGGCGGGACTCGATCGACTGATTCATGCTGGGTATCATCTGCTTGGACTGCAGACGTATTTCACTGCCGGCGAGCAGGAAGTTCGCGCGTGGACAATTCATCAGGGTGATACCGCGCCAAAGGCAGCTGCGGTCATTCACACTGATTTCGAGCGCGGATTCATTCGCGCGGAGACTGTTGCCTACGACGATTTCGTGGCGAGCGACGGATGGAAAGGCGCTCGAGAAAAAGGCTCCGTCAGATCTGAAGGAAAAGAGTACGTCGTTGCAGATGGAGACGTGCTGCTGTTCCGCTTCAACGTCTAGCTAGCGGTTCACTTCGAATGTGAGGGTGGCCCACTTTGACTGGTAGTCGATTTTTTCGGCGCCGGCAAATGGGACCATGTTGATGAACTTCACATACCACTGTCCCTTGCTGGGAAGCTGAATCCTCGCAATTCCCGCAGCGTTGGTGCGAACGCGCTGCTCGCGCAAACGCGCTCCCGACGGGCTTCTGCCGCCCGCGACTACCATTTGATTCGCAACCGTCTTGCCATCCACCAGAGCACGGACTCTCAGAGTCGATCCACGACGCAGTGAATATGGGTTGTCCAGTGGAATGAGCTCGGCAGGATAATCAAGGACTGCGCTGAAGTCGCCGGTGCGTGTCGTCCCCGCCTGCACGAGCGCCTTGATGTGCTTGGAGTATCGCTCCGTCGCATCCTTCGTCAGCTCGTTCTTTTTCTTTCTCGAGGCGAGCACATCCGGAATGCCGTCGTCTGCAAGGTATGCATTGAATTCCGCGGCTTTCAGGGTGATCTCGCGCGGATGGAGTGACGCTCCAACAACGTATGTGCCCGCTCGACCAACCCGCACCGACAGCACACTCGTGTCTCCGGTTGCCGACCATTGCATTGTATCGGGATGCGAACGACCTGCAGCGGAAACGACACTGAGATCGCGAAGCCGGTCGCGACTGACTGAATTCTCGCTCTGACTGAAAGTGCCGCTCAGGGCGCGAAGTCTGACGATCGAGTTTGGTGCGACTACAAAACTGTCTGCGCGAAAAAAGAGATCGTGTGCCAGGGCTGCACCGGCACTGATGCCGATCGCACAGATCGCCGTAGCGATGGCCTTCCCCTTCGTCAGTGACTTCATTCGGATCTCCAGCATACTGTGAGTCGATGACTGCAAAGCTATTCGGCCTGCGCCGTTTACACCAAAGGCCTGGCCGGGTATCTTTCGAGACTCACAAAACGGCCGATTGCATGGCCTTCACACCTTCCTCCCGCTCCGGCAACCAGCGGGGGGCGGAAACAGGACCACAAGGAGGATTGCCTACCGATGTCTCGGAATTACGAGGCGGTGTACATCTTCGATTCAACTCTCGAAGACTCCGCCATCAACGACAAACTCTCACGCTTTCACGGCCTGCTCGGTGGTGCTGAGCAGCCCGAAGTCAGTCATTGGGGACGGCGCCAGCTGGCCTACTCGATTGGCTCCAAGGAAAACGGCTACTACGTAGTCTCGCGCTTCGCGGCTGAGCCCACCGTTCTCCCCGAATACGAGCGTGCGATCAAGCTCGACGAGGGCGTCATTCGCTATCTCATCACGCTGCACGAGCACGAAGTCGGCGCTCCCGCGATGAGTGAAGAAGAGCTCGCGATGCAGGCTGCGCGACGTGGCGACGATGACGACGACGACGAGGACTAATTGAAAATGCGAAGACCACAGAAAAGCTGCCCGTTCTGCGAAGGACGTGTGCGATGGATCGACTACAAGGATGACCGCACTCTCGGACGCTTCATCACCGACCAGGGAAAGATTCTTCCGAGCCGGTTGAGCGGAACGTGCGCGCGTCACCAGCGCCAGCTTTCAACCGCAATCAAGCGTGCCCGATATCTCGCGATCATTCCTTATCTCAAGGGACACACCGCGTAGCATGACAGAACCCGCCGCACCGGCTCCGGTACGGGGATCGTGGCGGCGGCTCGCGATCGGCCTCGGCGCGTTTCTATGCGCGCCGCTTGTGCCGGCGTTGCGAGCAGCGATGCCGATCGAGCAGACACCCATGCTGCTGGTAGTCATGGTTGCTGTCTGTTCGGTTGTGGCGTGGCGAAACGGCGGGCGATTTTTTCTCGCCTTCCTGTGGGTCGGGATCGCGGCGTTCGTGCTGATCTCGCCAGCGGGACCACCTGACAGCGCGTACAACTGGCTCGCTCGCGGCTGGACGCTGCTGCTTGGTGCGAGCTTCGGCATCGTGAGCATAGTTGCGGCAACGGAGCATTTCTTTCCGCGCGCATTGTCCGCACTTGCGGTTGCAATCGCTCTGGCGTTCGCGCTCGTGCTCGTTTCACCGGGCGGACCTACACGCATTTCGAACGCGATGGTGAGTGAGTTCAATCGCAGAAATGATCAGTCGATTGCTTCACTTCGCGAGGTGAGCGGACAGGCAGGATGGAAAGAGCTGGTCAATGGATCACCGACGCTGCAACGGCTCACCGAGGAAAGCGAAGCTCAGCTCGCTTCGATCCCGAAGTGGTCGTCGGTTCTGGTACCGGCGCTGCTCGCGCTGGAGTCTCTCGCGGCGATGAGCCTGGGATGGGCATTGTTTCACCGCATGAGCAACGTTGCAATCGGACCGCCGCTCGGAAAGCTCAGGGATTTCAGGTTCAACGACCAGCTCGTGTGGGGAGTCGCGGTTGGCGCGTCGATTTTTCTTCTTCCTGCATTCGAGGAAGGAAGAAATGCGGGACTGAACCTGCTGCTTTTTTTCGGAGTGCTGTACACGCTTCGCGGAATGGGAATACTCGCCTGGATGTCTCGCACGCGAGTGCTGACGTTCATGCTGTTCGCATTGGCTCTCGTCGCGTGGCCACTCGTTGCGGCGCTCGCGTTCGGACTCGGGCTTGGAGATACATGGCTCGATCTGAGAACTCGGGCGCAGGCAAAATCGCGTTAATTCACCTTTCAACTGGAACAAGCATCAATGGAAGTCATTCTTCGACAGGCTGTGGAGAAGCTGGGCCACCCCGGTGACATCGTGAAGGTGTCGCCCGGCTACGCGCGCAACTTTCTCCTTCCGCGCGGCTATGCCTACGAGGCAACGCCGGGCAACAAGAAGCGCATCGAGCAGGAGCGACAACGTCTCGAGGCAGCAGAGGAGGCACGCCGTGGATCGGCGCAGGAATACGCCGCCAGGCTCGAGCAGGTGTCGCTCACCTTCTCAGCCCGCGTCGGCGAGGAAGGAAAGCTGTTCGGCTCAGTCACGTCCGGCGATATCGCGCAGCAGCTCGCCGAACAGGGCTACACAGTCGAGAAGCGGCAGATCGATCTGAAGGAGCCTATCAAAGCATTGGGAGTCTACCGGGTTCCCATTCGCTTACACGCCGATGTTCATCCTGAGATAAAGGTCTGGGTCATCAAGCAGTAGGAAAGTCAACTGAACTCGCCAGTGTTTTAGCCACAGAGGCCACCGTGACCACAGAGCAAACGGCGTAGGTCTATGCCTACGCCGTTTGCTCTGTGGTCACGGTGGCCTCTGTGGCTAAAACACTGGCGAGTTCAGTTGACTTGTTGATTATTGGCGCACGAAATGCAAATGTTGCCAGTAACGGAACCTTTCTCGCGCCGCTATGATATTGTAGTGGCGTCTCAAGGGCGCCCAGCGTAAACAAATAAACGGAGCCGAATGGCCACCTCGTTATCCCCTGCAACACCCGCCCGCGAGCCCGCCTCCCAAGCAATGCGCGCCGCCAGCCTGTGCCTCGACATGAAAGCCAACGACGTCGTGCTGCTGAATCTGACCGGTGTCACCGACATGACCGACTACTTCGTGATTGCCAGCGGCACCTCCGACACCCATGTCAGATCGATAGGCGAACACCTCATCACCGAGCTCAAAAAAGAGGGTGTAAGGGTACACCATGTCGAAGGTGTTCAGCAGGGTAGATGGGTGCTGCTCGACTTCGTCGATTTTGTAGTGCACATCTTTCATCCGACGCTGCGCTCGTTTTATCAGATCGAGCGCCTGTGGAGCGATGCTGAAGTAGTGCCAATCGTCTAACGATCAGGAGCGGGAAAATGAAAGCGGTGCGTTTGCTGGCTCTCAGCGTATTGCTTCTCGGTGCGTCGCGGCTCGAAGCACAACAGTACTTCGGGCAGAACCAGGTCCAGTACAAGAATTTCAAATGGAGAGTGCTCGAGACGGAGCACTTCCTGGTTCACTACTATCCTGAAGAGAAACCGGCCGTCACCGCAGCGGCACGAATGGCCGAGCGATCATACGCCCGCCTCTCCAAGGTTCTCGGCCATCAGTTCCGCGAAAAAAAACCGATCATCCTCTTCTCATCGAGAGCTGACTTCGGGCAGAACAACGTCACCGGAGATCTTGGCGAGGGCACAGGCGGTGTGACCGAAGCTGGACGTCACCGGCTGATTCTTCCTTTCACGGGCGATCTTGGAAGCTTCGAGCACGTTCTCGCGCACGAAATGGTGCACGAATTTCAGTATGACGTATTCGCGCGCGGAAAAGCCGGCGCCGGGCAGCAGACACTCGAGCGCGTCAACCCTCCACTGTGGTTCATGGAAGGAATGGCAGAGTACCTGTCGATCGGGCCGAGTCATCCGCTCACGGCGGGATGGCTGAGAGACGCCGCTGTAGCCGGAAACATTCCGACGATCAGGCAGATGACCGATCGCCCGGACAAATACTTCCCGTATCGCTTCGGAGAATCCTTCTGGCAGTACGTCGGCGAGCGATGGGGCGATGCGGCGATCGGCGAGATTCTTCGGAATACTCCCGCCGTCGGCGTCGAGCGAGCATTCCTGCGTGAGCTTGGACTCCCTCTGACTGACGTCGGCGCTGCGTGGCGTGAAGCCGTACAGTCGCAGTACCTGCCGGCTGCATCGCAGTACCAGCGGCCACAGACTTTCGCGCAGCCTCTTCTTACACGCAAGAAATCCGGCGGCGAAATCTTCCTCGCACCTGTTCTCTCGAATGACGGCAAGTATGTCGCATTCCTTTCGAATGGAAACCAGAAGCGCGGCGAGCTGTTCATTGACCTGTGGCTCGGCGATGCTCGCACTGGCGAGCGAATCAAGCGTCTGATCAAGAGCACGCTCAATCCCGATTTTGAGGAGCTTCGTCTTCTCTACTCACAGAGTGCATTCTCGAACGATGGAAAGACGCTTGCGTTCACCGCGCAGCGGCAGGGCAAGGATGTTCTGTACCTGCTCGACATTCCGTCGAAGAGCGTGAGAAAGCGTCTCGATCTTCCGCTCGACGCGGTGATGGGTCCGTCGTATTCCCCTGACGACAAGCGCATCGTATTCAGTGGAACGCAGGGCGGAGTGACCGACCTCTACATCGTCGACTCCGACGGAAAGAATCTTCGCAGACTCACCAACGATCTCTATGGTGACCTGCAGCCTTCATGGTCTCCCGATGGAAAACGCATTGCTTTCGCGACCGATCGTGCGCCGCCCACTGATATCACTCGTCTGCGATTCGCAAAGTGGCAGATTGCACTGCTCGACCCGGAGACGGGATCGATAGAGATCGTTCCCAATCAAGCCGGGCACAATCTGAATCCGATCTGGTCCCCGGACGGGCAGTCTCTCGCGTACATCTCGGACAGAACCGGCGTTCAGAACGTGTTCCTGTACGACATGAGCGACAAGCTGCAGTACCAGCTCACCAACGTGCTCGGCGGAATAACGGCAATCACCGAGTATAGCCCCGCGCTCACGTGGTCACGCGGCACTGACAGGATGGCGTTCACCTACTATGAGAACGGCGACTACACTGTCTGGGCGGCGGATAACCCGCGTTCGCTCAAGCGGACCGCATTCACGGGCCAGGGTGCAACGTCCACTGCACTCGTAATGAATGTCCCTGCCCTCAATCTTCCGACGGCTGTAGCAGTGACGCCCGAGGACTCGATCAAGCGGATGGCAGAGTCCGTCAATCAGTCATCGACTTATCGCGCTCCTAGTGGTCCACGTCCGTCCGCGGCTCTGTCGAAAGGCGAGGCGCAGGCAAGCCAGTACGAAGTGACGACCGTTGCTGCTCTCAACGCGAATCCTGACTTCGCACTTCCAGACACGGCTCGGTTCCGCGACTACAAATACGGCGTCGCATTCAAGCCTGACTACATCGCACAACCGGAAGTCGGTTATGGAACCGGTAATCAGTATGGACTGAGCGGCTTCTCAGGCGGAACGACTATCGTGCTCAGCGATCTCTTGAGCAATCACCAGATCGCTCTCTCCGCATCTGTGTATGGTCAGCTTCGTGATGCAAGTGTCTTCGCGGCATACGCGAACCTGAGTCATCGGTGGCAGTACACAACGGGCGCGTATCAGCAGCCGATATTCCTGCCGCAGAGCGGAACGCCGCCAACACAGAATCAGGACGGAAGCGTTCATTACAGCGTGTACTACACGCGATATGTTCTCCGTAACTCGTTCTTCACAGCGCAGTATCCGCTCAACAGGTTCACGCGATTCGAAGCGGGCGCCCAGTTCAACAGCATCGGACGTTCGATCATCGCCCTGAGCCAGGACTGCTACATCAACGGCTGCACCGCTCCCGAGATCCACGATGTAGCCAACGCTCCGGCGTACAATTTCTTCTCCCCGTCGGCAGCATTTGTGTCCGACAACACGTTGTTTGGTTACACGGCCCCGGTGATTGGCCGCCGATATCGGTTCCAGGTTTCTCCGTCGGTCGGAAATCTGCGCTGGGTCGAGTATCTCGCTGATTATCGCCGATATGATCCGATAATCTTCAACACCATCACGATCGCAACGCGATTCCTTGGAAGCGCTTCGATTGGCAGAAACGAGGACGCGTTCCCGAAATACATAGGGCGCCCGGAATACGTGCGCGGCTATGACAAGGCGAACTTCTACGGCTACGAGTGCACCGGTTACATCGGCGGCGGATCCAACTGTGCAACCGAGCAGCTGGTTGGCAGCCGCGTGATGGTTGCAAACGCGGAAATCCGGTTCCCGATTGTCAGGAGATTCGACCTCGGATCGCTTCCGGTCGGGCTGCCGCCAATCGAGGGTCTGGTGTTCTACGATATGGGACTTGCCTGGAGTAAGGGCCAGACGGTTTCGCTCGCGAAGCCGGACAATTATGATTTCAACCTCCAGCGCTACCCACTTCGCAGTTATGGTGCGGGTATCCGCGTGAATCTTTTCAACCTCGCGATCCTCAAATGGGATTACGCGATACCGCTCGATAAACCTGGACGCAAGCCGAACTGGACTTTCTCGCTGGGCCCGAGTTTCTAGAGTTTCGCGCCGGCTCTTAGCGCTGACGCTTGTCGTCGCCTGCAAAGGCGAGCGACAAGCGTCTCCGGGTCGCCAGACTGCAACCGCGCCGAGTGGCCCTGATCAGATAGTCCTCCGAATTCCTCGCGCGGGAGGGTCAGCCCGCGCGTACATCTATCCGCGGCTCGACTCCGCTGTCGCCACGGTCGAAGGCACTCCACCTGCTGAACGCGTTCTGGGGTTTGACCCTGATTACGGAGTCCTCGTCTTCATCGACGACAAGGGGCAGCCTCGACGCCTCGATCTCCGCGCGGGTGAGGTCAGAACTGCATCGAAGGAAAAGCTTGCGTCGCTCACGACTGCGAACGGGTCCGACATTTACGGAATTACAACCAAAGGCGCTCTCGCGAGAATCACTCCTGCAGGTGACTGGAGCTTCGACCCTCCGTCACCGGCGTCCGCCGTGTTTCCGCAGGCGAACGGCTCGGTTGTGATAGCGGGAACCGAACACGGAAAGACAAGTCTCTGGCTCATACAGCCAACGGACGATGAAGTCATCGAAATTGCGTCACTGCCGCTGGTTTCCCGCATACACGCCCAGGTTGGAGACCGGCTTTATTTCGCGGTCGATTCAGGTCTCATCGGCGTTCGAACCCGCGATCTTAAGCCGGTAAAGAGCGTTCGTCTCAAGAACCCGGTGCGCACAATCGTGGCTACCCCGAGCGGCGACCGTCTCTACGTCGCGCTCGAGAAAAGCAACGTGTTGTCGGTCATCGATCGCTACTCCGAGACTGTATCGGAGACTGTAGATCTTCCCGGTCCGGTTACTGAGATGCGAATGGATCCGCTCGGGCAATACATACTTGCACGGCCCGACGCGAACCCCGATTCCGCCTGGGTGATTGGAATCGGAAGCGACCGCGTGAATGGCTCGATTGCCACGGACTGGAGGCCTGACCTTCCCGGATTTGCTCCGGGCGGTTCGATAGCGGTGGCGCGGGGGAACGATGTGGTATTTGTGGATGCATCCACGCT
>Ga0070698_100003061_pt1 | contig 18438 bp, 17 predicted proteins | sample KBSK1502metaG_FD_65477 | JGI IMG/M metagenome (GOLD analysis project Ga0070698, IMG submission 65477) | Corn, switchgrass and miscanthus rhizosphere microbial communities from Kellogg Biological Station, Michigan, USA - KBS K1-50-2 metaG | ecosystem: Host-associated > Plants > Roots >...
AACGTATCGAGAATCGATTCCAGTCGTGGCGTCCTCAGATCCGGCGATAGCGGAAAGGGTGGGACCAATGGCCAAGACGCTCGCGGTCCTCATCGCGGTCCTCGCGATCCTGGCGACCGCGTGCGGCGGCACCGCCGGCGCGCCGGCTCCGGCCGAGACGTCGGCCGCCGCGGCGGCGACGAAGACCGCGCGGCCGTGCTGCACGAAGGTCGTCGCCGCGTACAGCAACATCAGCGCGGACGACTGGTTCGCGTGGTACGCGTTCGAGAAGGGCATCTTCAAGGACGCAGGTCTCGACGTGGATCTCCAGTCGATCAACGGCGGCGCGCAGACGAGCGCGGCGCTCCTCGCGGGCCAGATCCAGATCGGGCAGTTCGGCGGCGCCGAAGCGCTGAGTGCGAACGCCGGGGGCGCCGACCTCGTGCTCGTCGCGAACCTCGCTCCGGTGTACCCATACAAGCTCTACGGGGCGAAGGGCATCACCACGGTCACCGGCCTGAAGGGCAAGAAGGTCGGCGTCTCGAACGTCGGCGGATCGAGTGACATCGCGACCCGCGCGGCCCTGAAGGCCGCTGGCCTCGACCCGGACAAGGACGTCAACATCGTCGCGGTCGGCTCGCACGCGAACCGTACCGCCGCGCTGCTCGCGGGCTCCATCGACGCCGGTGTGGACGACCCGCCGGAGGACCTCGAGCTCGTGAAGGCGGGTCTGAACGTCCTCATCGACCTCGCCGGCCAGAAGCTGCCGGCGGCGAACACGGGCGTGATCATGGATCGGAAGTTCCTCAACGCGAACAAGGACACCGTGCAGGCGTACGTCGACTCCCTGACGATCGCGCGGTTCAAGATGAAGAGCGACAAGGCCGGCGCGACGGCCGTCCTCGGCAAGTACTTCAAGCTCACCGATCAGACCGCCCTCGACGGTGCATACGACTTCTTCATGAACGAGGTCACGACCGCGTACCTCTACCCGGAGGTCATCCAGTTCAAGGACGCCATCGCGATCCTGGGCGCGGGCAACCCGAACATCGCGAAGGTCGACATCTCGAAGATGATCGACCGCACGTTCATGCAGAGCGCGCAGGACCGGAAGCTCGGCGGCTAGCCGGCAGCACAAGGAGGCGGGCCAGTGGCGCAGTTCACCGATCGCATCGAACCGAAGGATTTCGGCAAGATGCCCGACGAGTACCGCGAGCTACTGACCCGCCTCCTGACGATCCAAGCCGACTGCGAGATCGGCGGCCCGCACATCTACGTCGACCACTGGACCCTGCGCGCGCCGACGGTCGACGACCAGTGGCGTGTGGCGCGCATCGCGTCAGAGGAGATCGACCACTGTCGCAAGTTCCTCCGGATGCTCGGGATGGTCGGCCTCGACCGCTCCGACATCCTCTTCCGGCCGCGCTCGAGGCGGGAGGTCGACGCGTTCAAGGTCGACATGCCCGAGTGGGGCGACTTCGCCGCGTTCGGCTTCCTCATCGACAAGGTCGGCGAATACCAGCTCGACGAGATGGTCGGCTCGTCGTTCATCCCGACGGACGACGTGCTTCCGACGATCCTCCGTGAGGAGAAGGGCCACGTCGCGTACGGCGAGCAGCAGCTCCAGAAGATGATGGAGACGGAAGAGGGGCGGATCGCCGCTCAGCGCTCGATCGACAAGTGGTACGTCGTGGGGCTCGACATGTTCGGGCGGTCGGAATCGGCCCGTGACGAGCGCTACATCGAGTGGGGCCTCAAGAAGCGCACGAACGGGAAGATGCGCGAGGACTACATCGCGGAGATGGATCCGAAGATCACGGCGCTCGGCCTCCGCGTTCCCGACAAGCTCGCGGGCCGCAAATACCTCTAGCGACCTTCAACCTCGCGAGCGCGCTGGCCGACGCGCGCTGCGCGGCCGGGCGCGCGGACGCACCGGCGCTCCGGTACGGCGGCGCGACGTTCACGTATGCCGAGGTCGCGGCGATGCAGGACGGCGCGGCGGGCGCGCTACGCGATCGCGGGCTTCAACGCGGCGACCGGGTCGCGATCGTGCTCCGCGATTCCCCGGAGTTCATCGCCGCGTTCCTCGGCGCGGTCAAGATCGGCGCGATCGCCGTGCCGCTCTCGACGTTCGCGCGACCTGAGGAGCTCGCCGCCCTGCAGAAGGACTGCGGCGCGCGCTTCGCGATCACGGAGGCCGATTCCGATCTGCTCGTGGCGGGGATGAGCGAGGCCGACCCGGCCCCGACGCGACCCGACGACATGTGCTTCTGGCAGTACTCGAGCGGTACCACCGGCACGCCGAAGGCGGTCACGCACGTGCACGCCCGGGCGTTGTTCCCGACGCAGGGACACGGCTGGCACATCGCGCGGGTCACCGCTTCGGATCGCGTGTACAGCACGGCGAAGCTCTTCTTCTCGTACGGCCTCGGCAACGGCTTGATCGTCCCGCTCCACGCGGGCGCCTCCGTCATCCTGGACCCGGAGCGGTTCGCCGCCGATCGGGCGTGGGGGATCATCGGGGCCGAGCGGCCGACGCTCCTGTACTCGGTGCCGACCGCGTACGCCGCGCTCCTGGCCGCCGCCGAAGATGGAACGCCCGCGGACCCCTCGTCGCTCCGCCTCTGCATCTCCGCGGGCGAGGCGCTCCCGGCACCGCTGCTGGAGCGCTGGCGGAAACGCTTCGGCGTCCCGATCCTCGACGGGATCGGCTCGACCGAGATCGGCAACATCGCGATCTCGAATCGCGTCGACGATATCGTGCCCGGCTCGTCGGGCCGCGTGATCCCGGGCTACGAAGCCCGGGTCGTCGATGCCGACGGGGCAGATGCGAGCGAAGGCACGCTCTGGGTCCGCGGCGGATCGACCGCGATCGGCTACCACGACCGACCCGAGGCCACCGCGCGGGTCTTCCACGGTGGCTGGGTCGTCACCGGCGATCGCTACCGGGTCGCCGACGGCCACTACTACCACCTCGGCCGCGATGACGACATGCTCCGCATCGGCGCGCAGTGGGTGTCGCCGCGCGACGTCGAGGCGGTGCTGCTCGGACATCCGGATGTGACCGAGTGCGCGGTCGTGGGACATCCGGACGCGGATGGACTCATCCGGACGTGCGCCTACGTCGTCGCCCGTGGCGCTGCGCCGTCGCTTGCGGCCGACCTGGGTGCGTTGTGCGCAGAGCGGCTCCCGAGCCACATGCGGCCACGCTGGATCGAGATCGTGGGCGAGCTTCCGAAGACGGCCACCGGGAAGATCCAGCGCTTCAAGCTCCGCGCCCGCGTGCCGTCGTGAGCGAGCACCGCGTCCGCTTCACCCTGAACGGCGCAGCGATCGACGTCACGGTCGGGGCGGAGCGGCTGCTCGTGGACCTGCTCCGCGACGACCTCGGCAAGACCGGCACGAAGGACGGGTGCTCGGTCGGCGTCTGCGGCCTCTGCACCGTCCAAGTGGACGGCGCGCCCATGTCGGCGTGCCTGCTGCTCGCGACGCAGATCGATGGCACCGCCGTCCGCACGGTCGAGGGCTTGGCCTCGCCGCTCCAGGAAGCGTTCATCACCGAGGGCGGATTCCAGTGCGGCATCTGCACCTCGGGCCAGCTGATGACCGCGGACGCGCTGCTGCGAGCGCGACCCGGTCCCACCGAGGCGGAGGTGAACGACTACATGCTCGGGAATCTCTGCCGCTGCACCGGCTACTACGGGATCAGCCGCGCGATCGCGAAGGCGGCCGAGGCGCGATGAGACCATTCGACTACGTCGAGCCGGAAACGCTCGACGAGGCGCTCGCGCTCGTGGCCGAGGATCCCGAGGACTCGCTCGTGATGGCCGGCGGGACGTCACTCGTCATCCTCATGAAGCAGGACCTCATCCGTCCGGCCCGGGTCATCGGCCTGCGCAAGCTCTCGCAGCTCCGCGCGATCGACGCCGCCGACGGACTGCGGCTCGGCGCGCTCGCGACGCACGGCGCCCTCGCGCGGTCCGCCGCGGTGCGTGCCCACGCGGCCGCGCTCGCTCGGACGTTCGCGGCGGTCGCGACGGTGCGCATCCGCGAGCAGGCGACGCTCGGCGGCAACCTCGCGCACGCCGACCCCGCGCAGGATCCGCCGGTCACGCTCTTGGCAATGGACGCGACCGCGGTCGCGATGTCGAAGGCTCGCGCGCGGCGCATCCCGCTCGAGGCACTCTTCGTCGACGTCTTCGAGACGTCACTCGAGCCGGACGAGCTTCTGCTCCGGGTCGAGGTGCCGCCGTTGCCCGCGGGCGCGCGGGGCACATTCCACAAGTTCCTGCCGACGACGCGCGACGACTACGCGACGGTCGCGGTGGCCGCGGTCGTCGCGGCGGACGCGAATGGGTTGTGCACGCACGCCCGCATCGCACTCGGTGGCGCCGGCCCGGTGCCGCTCCGCGCGCGCGAGGCGGAACGATCCCTCCTCGGGCGACGGCTCGACGACGGCGCGATCCGCGAGGCCAGCGCCCTCGCGGCCGCCGCGACCGATCCCATCGCCGACCTCCGCGGGAGCGTCGCGTACAAGCGGGCGATGGCCGGCGTGTGGACGGCGCGGGCGTTGCGTGAGGTCGCGTGAAGCTCGACCACCGCATCACCGTCGATGCCCCTCGCACGGAGGTGTGGGCTGTCCTGATGGACCTCCCGCGCGCGGCGCGCTGCGTCCCGGGGACGCGCGACCTCGCCCCCGAGGGCGACGGCATCCGCGGCACGCTCGACGTGCGGATCGGTCCGGTGAAGCTCGCGCTTTCGGGGACGGTCCGAGCCGAATCGCGCGACGAGGAAGCGGGGACCGCGCGTCTTCGCGCGGACGCGTCGGATCAACGGGTCGGCGGCGCGGTCCGCGCGCTCGTCGACCTCTCGGTGACCGGTGACGGGCCGACCGAGCTGCGGGTCCAGAGCGACGTCGCGATCCTCGGGCGGATCGGCGAGCTTGGGCAGCCGCTCATCGCCCGGCAGGCCGAGAAGGTCATCGCCGCGTTCGCCGAGTGCTTGCGCGCGACGGTGGCTGCCCGATGACGGCGCTCGCTCAACCGGGGCTGCTCGACCGGCCGGAGCGGCGGATCGACGGCGACGCGAAGGTGAGCGGCGGCGCCACATACACGGCCGACCTCCGGATCCCCGGCGCGCTCGACGCCGCGTTCGTGCGCAGCCCGTACCCGCACGCCCGCATCGTGTCCGTCGACACGACGCGCGCCCGGGCGCTCGCCGGCGTGCGCGCGGTCGTGACAGGCGCGGACGTGAAGGGCCAGCGGCTCGGCCGCCGGCTCCAGGACTGGCCGGTCCTCTGCTGGGACCGCGTGCTCTTCGTCGGCGATCGCGTCGCCGCGGTCGCGGCCGATACGCGCGAGATCGCGGAAGAGGCGGTGCGCCTCATCGCCGTCGACTACGAGGAGCTTCCGGCGCTTCTCGACATGGACGCGGCGCTCGCGCACAGCGCGCCGGTCCTCCATCCCGACGCCGCGACGTACCGGTTCCTCGAGGGCCGCGGGCCCCGGCCGGCGACGCCGCATCCGAACCATCAGGGCTTCGTCGTGGAGTCGCATGGCGACGTCGCTGCCGCGTTCGCGCACGCGGCCCGCGTGTTCGAGCACGACTTCGTCACGCCGCGGATCCATCAGGCCGCGCTCGAGCCGCACGCCGCGGTCGTCTGGATCGAGGGAGACCGCGTGCGCGTCATCTCGACGAACAAGGCGCCGTTCAACCTCCGCACGCAGATGGCCGCGACCCTCGGCCTCGAGGAAGATCGCATCGTCGTCAACAACGGCACGATCGGCGGCGACTTCGGCGGCAAGGGTCTCTCGACCGACGAGTTCGTCCTCTATCACCTCGCGAAGGCCACCGGCCGGCCGGTGCGCGCGATCGCTCGCTACGCCGACGAGCTCACCACGCTCAACCCGCGGCACTCGTCGCGGATCCGCCTGCGCACGGGTGTCGATGGCGACGGTCGGATCGTCGCGCACGAGTCATGGGCTCTGTTCGACGGCGGCGCGTACGCCGCGGGCAAGCCGACGGTCCGGCTGCTCGTCGAAGGTGGCGTCTCGACGCTCGAGGGGTACCGCGTGCCGGCGGCGCGCCACGAGGCCGCGACCGTCTACACGAACCAGGTGCCGGGCGGCCACATGCGCGCGCCTGGCCAGCCGCAGAACGCCTTCGCGTCCGAGTCGCATCTCGACCTCATCGCGCGCGAGCTCGGCATCGCGCCGCTCGAGCTCCGTCGCCGGAACGTCGCGCGTGCCGGGGACCCGACGACGGCGGGCGAGCCGTGGCACGGCCCCGACCTCCGCGCGCTCCTCGATCGCGCGGCGGCCGAGATCGGCGCCGATCTGCCGCGCCCGGCGGGGCAGGGGATCGGCTTCGCGCTCGGAGTCCGGCACGTCGGCCGCGGTCGAACGACGATCTCGCTCCGCCTGGAGGCCGACGGGAGGATCGAGGCCCGCACCGGCGTGGGCGATCAGGGCGGCGGGCAGCACACCCTCATCCAGCGGATCGTCGCCGCCGCGCTCGCGGTCGATCCGGCGACGGTGCGGGTCACGCGCCTCTCGACCGACGGGCCGCAGGACCCAGGCATCGGTGGCAGTCGCGTGACGCCGGTGCATGGGGGCGCGGCCCTGGCCGCGGCGAACGCGCTCGCGGCGAAGCTTGCCGGCCGATCGATCGCCGACGCCGCGCGCGCGCTCAAGGACGGCGAGGCGATCGAGGCGAGCGCGACGTTCGACGCGACCCTGTCCGATCACGGCGCGGTCGCGCACGCCATCGAGGCCGCCGTCGACGCCGAGACCGGTGCCGTGCGGATCCTCCAGGCGGTCCTCGCGGTGGACATCGGACAGGTCATCAACCCCATCGGCCTCCGCGGCCAGCTCGAAGGTGGATTCGTCTATGGCCTTGGGATGGCCCTGACCGAGGACCTCGCCCTGGAGGACGGCCGGGTGCGCGCCGCGAACCTCGGCGACTACAAGCTCCCGACCATCGCCGACGTGCCACCGCTCAAGATCGTCCATCTCTCCGACGAGCACGGCGTCGGCCCATACGGCGCGCGATCGGCAGGAGAGCTCGTGAACCCGGGTGTGCCCGCGGCGGTGGCGAACGCGGTCCAGGCGGCGAGTGGTGCGCGGGTCCGGACGCTCCCGATCACCGCCGAGCGCGTGTGGCGGGAGCTTCGAGGGACCTGACCGCCTTCGCGATCCGCTCGAACGTCGGCCAGCCGCGCGTCGTGGCCTGTGTGCCGAAGAGCTTCTCGACAGCGCTCATGTCGAGGCCCGGTCGAGCGTCGACCCGCCGCAGCCAGAGCACGAACGGGCCGCGGCGTTCGACGATGCGATACGTCCACGCTCGTTCCGGGACGTCGTGCGGGAGCCGCGGCTCGAGCTTCGGCTTGGCGACCAGCACGCTGACGTAGACCTGCGCGCCGGCGTCCTTCGGTGGGCCCGCGTCGACCAGCCGCAGGACTTCGCCGGCAGGCCGTATGACCACGTCGAGCGGGAACGGGATCGCACGCTTGATGTCCGCGACGGAGACGCGACCGCGGGCGACGAACGTCCCGGCCGCGCCGATGTTCACGAGGTCCAGCTTCTTGGCCAACGCGGCGGTCGAGAAGGCTCCCGAGCCGCCGACGTTGGCCGCACGGATAAAGACGACGCTAGCCGCCGCCCACCTTCCGATCCTTCGCGTTCTGCACGAACGAGTTGTCGATGACCTTCGTCAGGTCCAGGCCCTTCACCGCGGGGTTCGTCTTCGCGAGGTCATCCCGGCTGTAGGTCCAGACGTCCAGGGTGAGCTCCGGGTAGACCGGGAAGATCGCCGTGACGTAGTAGTCGTACGTCTGCGAGAGGGCGTCCTGGTCCGTGACGTTGAGGAGCTTCTGCATGACCGGCAGGGTGCCGGCCTTGTCCTTCTTCATGGCGACGATCGCCTGCACGAGCGAGTCGACGTACTTCTGCAGCACGTCCTTGTTCGCCGCCGCGAACTTCTTGGTGACGATGGTGCAGTTCTCCACCGCGGGCACCTTCTGCGAGGCGAGATCCATGATCACCTTGTAGCCGGCCTTGACGAGCGCGGCGGTGTCCGGCGGATGCCCGGGGCCCGCGTACACCTGACCCGCGAGCATCGCCGCCGTGAGGTTCGCGACCGAGCCGGTCGAGAGGATCGAGACGTCGGTGAGCTTCAGACCGAGCTTCTCGATCGCCTGGTTGGCGGCGACCTCGGACGAGCCGCCCTTGGACGCGACGCCGACGACCTTGCCCTTGAGGTCGTTCGGTCCGGTGTAGCTCGCGGGCGCCATGAGCACCCACGGTGACACCGGGACGAACAGGGTCACGGCTTCCACTTCGCCGCCGCCGGCTATCGCGCTCATCGTCTCGGTACCGCCGAGCTGCGCGATGTCGACCGAGCTACCGAGGAGGGCGGCCATCGCCTTGCCGCCGCCGTCGATGAGGCTGAGGTCCACGTCGAGGCCGTTCTGCAGGAAGATGCCTTTTTCCTTCGCGTAGAACGGCGCGAGGTTCGCGGGCGTCACGTTCCCGTACGCGGCCCGGACCTTGATCGGTGCCGGGGTCGGCGTAGCGGTCTTCGCCGCCGCGCTCGGGCTCGCGGCCGATGTGCCGGCGCCGCCTCCACATCCGATGACGATGACGGTGCTGATCGCGATGGCGAGGATCCGAACTCCCTGACCCCTGCGCATGTCCCACCTCCGTCGCGCGAACGCGCGAATTATCAGACCATTCGACCATTCCTGCTAGCCTCGCCGCGTGCCCGAAAACACTGGCGATCGGTACGGGCTCGCCCGCACGGTGCTCTCGCGGATCCCGCACGGCGTCGCGATCATCGGGGCGGCGGACGGTGCCGAACGCTCGTGCGCGACCGGGACGGCGATGTATGTCTCGTTCGACCCACCGATGCTCGCGATCGCGGAACACCCCGGCAGCCGCACCTGCAAGCTCATCCAGCGGACCGGCGCGTTCAGCGTCTCCTTCCTCCACAGCTCGCAGCAGGACATCGCCGAGCGCGCGGGGCGCTCGGCGGAGGGCCCCGACAAGTTCGCGTCGCTGAAGATCAAGCCGCTCGATGCGCCGGACAGGGCAGGTGGCGCGCCGGGTGTCGCGGGCAGCATCGCGGTCATGTGGTGCAAGGTGCGGGATGTGAGCGAGACCGGCGACCACCTCCTCTTCACCGGTGAGGTGGTCGCGCACCACATCGACGAGGCGAAGATCGACGCGCTGCTCCGGTACCGCCGCCGCTACGCGCACATCGGGCACGAGACGAGCGTCGAGGCGCCCGAGGGCTATCCCACATGACCCTTCCCCATGAGGCGGAGAATCGAAAGCTCGTCGCGCTCGCGTGCCGGGTCATGGCCGTCGCCGGCCTCTTCGACATGCACGGCCACATCAGCCTGCGCGACGGCGACGTCGCGTACATCAACGGCCGTCGCACCTCGCGGGTCGCGGTCACGCCGGCCGAGGTCGCGATCGTGAAGGTCGCCGACGGATCCGTCGTCTCGGGGGAACCCCCCGCGGAGACGCCGCTGCACCTCGGGTGTTACCGCGCGCGGCCGGAGATCGGGAGCGCGTCGCATTTCCACCCGCTCGCCGCCACCGCGTTCGCGACCGTGGGCAGGCCGCTCCTCACCGCCTTCAACGCCGGCGCGCCGTTCGGCAAGGCCGTGCCGGTGTACGACGACCCCGATCTCGTGCGGAACGACCAGCAGGGGACCGCGATGGCAAAGGATCTCGGCGCGCACCGGGCGGTGCTGCTGCGTGGTCACGGGGTCGCGGTCGTCGCGGACGACGTGCCGAGCTGCGTCACGCTGTCGCTCTACCTCGAGGAGAACGCGAAGCGGCTCGCGTTCGCGCTGACGATCGGCGAGCCGAAGCCGTTCAGCGACGACGAGATCAGGCGGGTGGCCGCGAGCCTGTGGCAGCCATTCGTGGTCGAGAAGACCTGGATCGACGCGCAGGAGCGCGCGCGCCGCGCCGGCGCGCTGGACGACCTCCGGTAGCAGCCGCGGTCCGTAGAATCGCGGTCATGCTGCGTCGGCTGGCGATCGCGATCGCGGTCGCGACCACGCTGTCCGGATGCGTAACGGCACCCCCGATCGCGGAGGCTGATCCCAACGGCGAGCTCGTCATGCTCGGAAGCGAACCGACGCCTCAACATCTCGATCCGCAGCAGGCCGCGTTCGTCAGCGAGGTCAACGAGGTCGCGCTGCTCTTCGATACCCTCCTCACGTACGACCGGACCGGTACGCGCCTCGTGCCGTCGCTCGCGTCCGGGCTACCGCGGCGCTCGAGCGACGGCCTGACCTACACGGTCGGGCTTCGGGACGGTCTCCAGTATTCCGACGGGCGCGCACTGACGGCGGCTGACTTCGTCTTCGCGTTCAGGCATCTCTGCGACCCGACGACGCGAAGTCAGTTCGCCGGATCGGCATTCGCCGTCGCCGGCTGCGAGAAGTACCACGCTGACGACCCAGCCAAGGTCACGCAGGCCGAGCTCGCCGCCGATCGGGCCGCGATCGGTGTCACCGCGACCGACGATCGGACGCTCGCGTTCACGCTCGTCGCGCCGGCCGCCTACTTCCCGTTCATCCTCGCTTCGTGGTTCACGGCGCCGACGCGGGAAGACGCGGTCGCGAAGGGCGACCGCTGGACCGAGCCGGCGACGTTCGTCGGGAACGGTCTCTTCCGCATGGTGAGCTGGTCGCACAGGGTGCAGATGGTCCTCGAGCGCAACGACCATCACCAGCCGATCGCGAAGCTCAAGCGCATCGTCCTTCAGCTCGCGTTCCAATCGACCGCGGCGCTCGCCGCGTATCGCGAGGGGGCCCTCGACGAACTCGGCGTCGGGATCGATCAGAAGGCGGCGGTCGAGGCTGACCCGACGCTTGCCGGCCAGCTCCGAACGGCAGCGAGCGCCTGCACGGGCTATTTCAGCCTCAACGTTCTCCGACCCCCGTTCGACGACCCGCGAGTGCGCCTCGCGTTCGCGAAGTCGTTCGACCGGGCAGGCTACGTCGACCTGCTCAATGGACTCGCGAAGCCGCTCGCCACCTTCGTTCCGCCCGGGCTGCCCGGATACGACCCCGATGACACGACGCAGGCGTTCGATCCGGCTGCGGCACGCGCCCTTCTCGCCGGATCGCGGTACGCCGGGGCGGTCCCGGCGGTCCGGCTCACGTATTCCCCGAGCGCGCTCGGCACGAAGATCCTTCAGGCGGTCGTCGACAGTTGGCGGCGGAACCTGGGAGTGCCCATTCAGCTCGATCCCGTGGATGGGAGTACCGCGCTCGAGCTGCAGCGGAGGCCGGAGACCGTGCCGCAGCTCGCCGGCGCCGCCTGGTGCGCCGACTATCCGGATCCGCAGAACTTCCTGGCGACGGTGTTCACGTCCAAGACCACGACCGGCCGGACGAACTACAGCAGCCCGGCCTTCGACGACCTCGTGCGCCGTGCCGAGGCCGAGGCCGACCCGGCGACTCGGATCGATCTGTACCAACAGGCGCAACGGGTGCTCACGGCCGATGCGCCTGCGGTCTTCACGTCGACGACGACCGCACTCTTCCTGATCGCACCCAGGGTGCACGGCGCGCACTTCACCCCGCTCGATCACACCTTCAGCCAGTTCACGCTGAGCGAGGTCTACGTGGAGCGCCGGCCCGGGACGAAGTGAGTCGCGGCCTACCGCGCGAACGGATCGACCGTGCGGTCAGTCGGCGAAGGTCGCGATCGGCTCGCGCCCGCTCTCGTGCCCGCGCAACGGGACGTTCTCCATGAACAGCGACGCGACGAAGGCGATGACGATGAACGCGGTCGCGATGAGGAAGACCTCGTGGAGGGCCGCCGCGACGCCGTCGCGGGCGGCCAACGAGGCGCCCCCGACGCCGATCCCGCTGTCGTTCCCGAGGCCCGCGCTCAGCAGGTGCTGGCCAAGGATGCTGCCGAGCAGCGCGATGCTCGCCGTCGCGCCGAGCTGCCGCCAGAACTGCAGCTGGCTCGAGGCGACGCCGACGATCGACATCGGGACCGCGCTCATCAAGGCGTTCTGGTAGAGCGGCATCGCGAATCCGGTGCCCGCGCCGACGAGGACGATGTCGCGCACGACGTCCGTTTCGGGCGTGGTCGGCACGACCTGCGCCAGGAGCAGCATCCCGATCGCTTGCAGCGCGACCCCTGCCGTGCCGATGAGCCGGTACCGCTCGATCCGGCTGATGAGCTGACCGGTCGAGACGCTGCCCACGAGCATGCCGAGCATCATCGGCGTGACGAGCTTGCCCGAGGCCGAGGCCGAGAGACCCAGCTCGCCCTGATACACGAGCGGTACGAAGAGCGAGACGCCGAACATGCCGACTGCGCTGAAGACGCCGACGGCGATCGCCGTGGTGAACGCCTGAACGCGGAAGAGCGAGAACGGGATGATCGGATGGCGCTGCCGACGTTCGATCCCGATGAAGCACGCGAGCGCGACGACCGTGACGGCCAGCAGCCCGAGCACGAGCGGAGAGCTCCAGTCGTGGTCTCTCGTCAGGGAGAGCGCCGTGAGGAGCGGGATCACCGTTGCGGCGAGCGTGATCGCGCCGAGCACATCGATGTCGCTGCGTGACGCGCGGGTCCGCACGGCCGGCATCCCGCGAACGATGACCACGAGCGCGGCGATGCCAAGCGGGAGGTTGATGTAGAAGACCCACCGCCAGCCGAGGGTGTCGGTCAAGACGCCGCCGAGCGTCGGCCCGATCACCGCGGCGAGCGCGAAGGTGCCGGTGAAGATGCCCTGCATCCGGGCGCGGACCTTCGGCGGGTAGAGGTCGGCGACGACGGCGAACACGGAGGACATCAGGATCCCGCCGAACAGGCCCTGGATGCCGCGGAACAAGACCAGCTCGAGCATCGACTGGCTCAGGCCGCAGAGGGCGGAGGCGACGAGGAAGCCGGCCATGCCGACGATGACGAAGAGCTTCCGTCCGAAGAGATCCCCGAGCCGGCCCGAGATGGGCACCATCGTGGCCGAGGCCACGAGGTACGCCGTGCCGACCCACGCGTAGGCCGCAAGCCCGTTGAGCTCCGCGACGATGCGCGGCAGGGCGGTCCCGACGATCGTCTGGTCGAGGCTGGCGAGCAGCATTCCCATGAGGACGCCGATGGTCACGACGACGCGTTGGGTCCCGGTGAGCTCGAGGGTCATCTCTCTCGTCGATGGTAGTGAGATACGCGGACGGCTACTGGTCGAGTGGGTTGACGATCCGTCCGTTGAGCTTCGCTTCCCAGTGCACGTGCGGCCCGGTCGTGAGGCCCGTCATCCCGACGAGCGCGACCGGTTGACCGCGTGTGACGTGATCGCCGATCGCCACCAATGGCAGCGAGGTGTGGTAGTCGCAGCTCTCGAGACCGCCGGCGTGCATGACGCACACCCGATAGCCGCCGACCGGTACCCAGCCGGTGGCATCCACGACGCCGTCGTCGGAGGCGACGAGGATCGATCCGACCGGCGCCGCGACGTCGATGCCGGTGTGGCTGCCTTGGAGGAACTGGGTGAACGCGCCGGCCACCGGACGCACGAAGCGGTTGCCCTCGCTCGCGATCTTCTGCGCGCGGGACCGTGACACGGGATCGGAGCGCAGGTCGATGCCGGCCACGTTCGCGACGCCGCAGCGATAGAGCTCGAGCTGCGTCGTGTAGAGACCCGTGCGGCTCACACCCTCGAACCAGTGGCCGTCAGGGCTGAACGCGCGCGTGCCGAGGAGATTCGGGATCGTGGCGATCGAATCGTCCTCGCTGTCGTCCCACACCGGGAACCGGTCGAAGGTGTTGCCGCCGGGGATGGTCGGGGCCATCGTGCCGACGAACAGCCGGCCGTCCGCCGTCCAGCCGTGGACCGGGCCGCGGAATGCCGCAAGGGGGGCATTGCGGACGGTGCCGTCGGCCGCGCGGAGGGACAGCGCGGTCGCCGAGCGCAGCAGCAGGGTCGCGCCGCGCGGCGACCACTCCATGAACGTGGTGTTCCCGTCGCCGATCGGCGCCATCGCGCCCGTGGCGGTCACGCCGACGTAGCGCCGGCTCGTGCCGTCGTAGGAATAGCGCGTGATCGTGAACTGGGTGCCGTCGGCGCTGAAGTACGCGTCGTCGTACGGGTAGACCGGCGCGAGCGCGGGGTCGACATGCGCGAGGGTCCACTTCACACCGAGGGTCCAGACCCGGATCTCGTCATTCTTCCAGTACACGAGCTGATCGCCGATCCAGCCGAAGCCCGGCTCCGACGCGTCGACCTCGGCGACGATCTCGCCGGAGAGGAGGATGTGGATCGAACCATCGTCGTCCCAGTACGCCATCAGCGCGCCTGTCGCTGACCAGGACACCTTGCTGCCGTGGCCGAGCTCCCGGATCTTGCCGGTCGCGACGTTGAGCGTCGCGACCCGCTGGTCTTCTTCGTAGCCCGTGACCGTTTTCTTCGAGGCGATGTTCAAGGTGTGGACGTAGGCGAGCACCGCCGAGTCCGGCCGCCATGCGGCATTGACGACGTTGTCGATCTGCGGTGGTGTCGCGCGGACCGTGCAGTTCAGCGGATCGGGCGTCCCGTCATCGATGACCGGTCGTTCATCCGCCTGCCGGCCGAACGAGCCCACGCTCGACCCTGCTGCAGGCGCACACACGATGAGATTCGCGATCGTGAGGCTGACGAAGAGGGCGATGCCGCGGACGGACCGTGCGCGCACGTGATGGGGAACGGTGAGGCGGAGCGATCACTGTGGGGCGTTACGGATCAGCGTGGTGTCGATGAGGCCGCGCTCGCTCATCACGGTGGCTTGCGTGATGAGCGAGCGAGCGGCCTGGGGTCGTTACTTGAAGGTGATCTTGTCGGTGGTACTCAGCGTCACTTGGCCCTTGGCGAGCGGCGCGTTGGCCGTGTTGGCGAACCCGGGCTCGTTGAGGAGCTGCCACCGGGTCAGCGTCTCGGTGAATTCGGGGTCGCCCGAGATCCCGTCCTGCGCGACCACGACCGTGATCGCACGGAGATTGAGCCCGAACACCGTGTAGAGAACCGCGCCGTTCGCGGCGGCACCGACGACCACGGCCGTGTCGATGCCCTTGTCCTTGAGGATCTGCTCGAGGTTCGTGCCGAAGAACTTGTCGGCGCGGCCCGTGACCGTCGCATCGCCGGCTTGGGGAGCGATGTCGGCGATGTACGTCGAGCCGGCGGTCGCGGTCTGGCTGTAGATCACCGGGATCTTGGCGTCGCGGGCCTTCTTCACCAGGGCGGCGATCTTCGGCACCGAGGTCACGCACGTCGGGCGCGGCGGGCAGATGACCGAGGTGATATCGAGGACGAGCAGCGCCGAGCCTTTGACGGAGACCTCCACCGCGACCGGATCGGGGATCTTCGGGATCGGCGATGTCGGCGTCGGCGCGGCCGTCGGGGCGGGCGTGGCCGGTGCCGCTGTCGTCGCGACAGCGACCGGCGTCGGTGTCGGCGCCGCCGCGGGTGTCGTGCACGAAGCCAGAAGGACCACCGCGGCGATGGCCGGAAATACGCGGCAGGTCACGCGTAGCATTCGCGTCCCCTATCTGAAGCGGGTGAGCTCCCGCTTCCGCACGATCGTGTCCAGCAATGCGGGCCGGCCTTCCTTCCGGATCACATCGATGGCGCGCTGCAACGCCGGGCCGACGTCCTTCGGGTCGTCGATCGGGCCCTCGCCGTACCAGCCGAACGACCGCGCGAGCATCGCGAAGTCCGGCGGCGGATCCGAAAGATCCATGCCGATGTTCGCCTTCGACTTGTCGGTGCCGCGCTTGTCCGCGACCCGGAGCTGGTGCTCCCAATCGTTGTAGTACGCGCGGTTGTTGTACATGACGGCGAGCATCGGAAGGCGCAGGTTCGCGGCGGTCCAGAGGGCGCCCGGATCGAAGAGCAGGTCGCCGTCGGGCTGGATGTTCACGATGAGCTTGCCGTCGCCGCGGTGCGCGAGCGCGACCCCGAGCGAGATCCCGATCTGCGTCGCGGTGCCGAGGCTCCGGCCCGGCCAGCGGACCGGTGAGTCGATGTCCCAGAGCTTCGGCGCCCAGTCCTCGAGGTCGGCGCCGGTGAGCACCCAGTCCTCATCCTTGATCGCCACCCAGACCTCGCTCGCGAGGCGGGCCGGCCAGATCGGTTTGTCGTCCCAGTGCTCGCGGCTCCGTTTCTCGACCTCCGCGCGGAGCTTCGCGTTCTCCTTCTCGAGTCGCTGCCGGCGCCCCGGCCAGGTCGCGCTCGCGTCGGCGGCGATGAGCTCGCGGAGCGCGGGCAGGGCGAGCGCGGTGTCGGCGACGATGGCCTGATCCACCGGCTGGAACTGGCCGACGTCCTCGGACCATTTGCTCGAGCGCAGCTCCATGAGCCCCATGTCGATGATCGTGCAGCCGTCGGGGATGCGGCGCTGCTTCTCGTGGGTCGTGCGGTCGAGGCGGTTGAGCGCCCGGAAGAGATCGCCGACATCGACGCTGAGGACGAGGTCCGCGTCCGCGAGCACCGCGTCCGATCCGCTGAAGTTCAGCGGATGACGCGTCGCCATGTTCAACCGACCCTGGAGATCGATGACCGGCGCGCCGAGCAGCTCGGCGAGGCGGCGCAGCTCGGAGAACGCGACCGGGTGGCGGCCGGCGAACTCGGCGACGATCACGGGCCGCTCGGCGTGCGCGATGAGGTGGGCCGCGTGCTCGAGGGCCTCGGGGTCGGCCTGGAGCGCCGTCGGCCGCGCCGCCGCGATCTCGGCCGCGACGCTGACCGGCTTCGCGAGCTCGTCCTCCTGGAGGCCGGCGTCGTAGCAGAGGTACACCGGGCCGCCCGGCTCGTTCGTGGCGACGCGGTAGCCGCGGGCGAACGACGGACCGAAATCCGCGACGCTCGCCGGCTGGTCATCCCACTTCACGAAGTCGCGCACCGCGTTGCCCTGGACCAGCGCGCTGTGGATCCAGTCGATGTACGGGCGGCGCTTGCTCCGGTCGAGCGGGCCCGTCGCACCGAGGACGAGGACCGGTACCCGATCGATGTGCGCGTAATAGATCGCCATCGACGCGTGGAGCAGCCCCACGACGTCGTGGACGATCGCGGCCATCGGCTTGCCGGTCACCTTCGTGTACCCGTGGGCGATGGCGACGGCGATCTCCTCGTGCGTGCAGGTGACGATCTCCGGCTTGTTGCCGCCGTAGTTGACGATGGAGTCGTGGAGGCCGCGATAGGTGGCGCCCGGGTTCAGCGCCGCGTACTCGATGCCGAAGCCCTGGAGCAGGTCGACGATGACGTCGGAGCCGTAGCGCGCGGCCAAATGCACCCTCCCGCCCGAATCGTCTGATTGTTATACCTTTCAGGCGGAGACGAGCGAATCGCGGTGCGGAGGGTTCGCGGTGGCCGAGGGCGAGGGCAGGGTCTTCCTGCGGGGCTTGAGCTCCGAGACGTACGGATTGGGCGAGTTCCGCCGCCGCCAGCGCGCCGCAGACCGCGTCCGTCGCGCCGGCACCGTCGTCGACGACGCGAGCATCGGCCACTCCGGCGACTCGGATCAGTCGCGGACCTCGTGGATGCTCGGCCCCGGTGACGATCCGTTCCTCACGCAGACGCTCCAGGTCCACTTCGTCGAGCTCCTCCCCGGCGGCGCGAACCACGGTCACGGCCATCAGAACGAGGCATGCTTCTACATCCTCGAGGGCAAGGGCTACGAGATCCACGACGGCGTGCGGTACGACTGGGAGAAGGACGACTTCGCCATCGTGCACACCGACTGCGTCCACAAGCACTACAACGCCAACGAGAACGTCCGCGCGCTCGCCCTGGTCATGAAGGCGAAGACGAACTGGATGGCCATGGGCCTCTGGCAGCAGGGCCGCAGCGCGCCGTTCGACAAGGATGGCTACGGCCCGCGCGAGGACTGGTCGAAGCTCTGGACCCCCGGTGCGACCGCGAAGAAGAAGGTCGTCAAGAAGAGCGACACGCGCTGGGAGGACACCCGCGACGGGCGGGTCCGCATCATCTCGTCGCCCGAGAAGAAGGACGTGCGGACGAACAGCGTCGACGTGTACCAGCAGGAGATCGCGCCCGGCGGAAAGAGCGCGAAGCACTGGCACATGGCGGACGAGGCGGTCTACATCCAGAAGGGCAACGGCCACAGCCTTCACTGGGACGTCGAGGCGGACATCGCGGACAAGTACTACGCCCGGATCGCGCAGAAGCCGTCACGGTGGGCATTCACGGCAGGGGACCTCCTTTATGTCCCACAAAACACCGTCCACCAGCACGTGAACGACGGCGACGAGCCGTTGCTCTTCATCTCCGCGCAGAACCGCCTGTTCAAGCAGCTCGGCTACGACAATGTCGCGTACCTCGAGGACGCCGTGGCGGGGAAGCAGAAGGCCGCGGCCACCGCGTGAGCGGCGTCTCCTTCACGCCGGTCCGGCAGGCCCGCGCGTCGGGCGAGATCGTGTCGCAGATCGA
>Ga0070698_100003063_pt1 | contig 18436 bp, 12 predicted proteins | sample KBSK1502metaG_FD_65477 | JGI IMG/M metagenome (GOLD analysis project Ga0070698, IMG submission 65477) | Corn, switchgrass and miscanthus rhizosphere microbial communities from Kellogg Biological Station, Michigan, USA - KBS K1-50-2 metaG | ecosystem: Host-associated > Plants > Roots >...
TGAAAATATTATTTGATGGCGGATGTATTGCTTCCGATTGTGATGAAGTAATAATAAGACCAACCACAAATGCATGTGGTGGTTATATGACCGATTCACTCATTTCACCACGAACATTTAAGTTCAAAGGTTTTGCCATACACAATCCTGATGATCCCGTTGCAGGGTATCGCTGGACATTTGGCGATGGCAGCGCTGCAACAGGAAGAGAAGTAACGCATCAATACAATGCACCGGGCACTTACGAAGTTTGTTTAACAATAAAAACACAACGCGGTTGTGAAACAAGAATATGCAAACCATTACATGTGCCGGGCAACACACAGGTTGCATTGCAAATAACACCAAACCCGGTTCTTAATATTATGCATGTGTTGTTTTATTCAACACACAACGAACCGGTGACCATTAAAGTAGTAAATGGTTATGGAGTAATAGTAAGAACATGGATACGCAATGCAACACAAGGCGCCAATAACTGGGACTTTGATGTATCGACACTTCCTGCGGGTGCATATACATTGTATGTGCAATCGCCTAATCAATTATCAAGTCGAATATTTATTAAAGCGAACTAAAATCGTCAGGGCTACTAAAGCCAGGCCGCATTATCTGAAAGGGTAAGCGGCCTTTTATTTTGAGTCACCTTCTAATCGTCTTCACCGGGTTCATAACTTTAAAAAATTGCTGTCATCGTTGAAAACATTGACTCGATTACCCCGAACTTTGAACAACAACTGCCACCTGATGAAACAACGCTTTGAACTGTTAATTACTTTATGTCTGTTTGCGATCTTTTCGTCGCATTGCAATTCAGTGAAATCTTTACATACTAATACCAGCTGGCAGCAATTGTTTAATGGACACGATATTCAGGACTGGGTGGTAAAGATTCATCATCATGAAGTAGGTGAAAATTTTGGCAACACGTTTCGGGTAGAAGATGGGATGATCAAAGTTCGTTATGATCAATATGGCGAATTCAACGATCAATTTGGACATCTTTATTACAAAACACCTTTCTCATACTATCATTTAAAATTACAGTACCGCTTTGTAGGACAATGGATGAGATCGGCGCCATCTTATACCGTTTTGAACAGTGGTGTAATGTTTCATTCACAGGACCCCCATACGATGCCTAAAGAACAGGATTGGCCCATCTCTGTCGAAATGCAATTGCTGGGTGGCTTGGGTGATGGCAAGCCAAGACCGACCGGCAATATGTGCTCACCTGGAACTGAAGTAATGCAGCAGGGAAAAATAGTACCGTCACATTGTATCAACTCCTCGTCAAAAACTTACGAAGGCGAGCAATGGATAAATGCAGAACTGATCGTATTAGCTGATTCCCTCATAACGCATATCATCAATGGTGATACTGTATTGCAATATTCAAAACCTCAGATAGGTGGTGGCGTTGTCAATCGTTATGATCCCAAGGTGAAAGTAGATGGAACACTACTAAAGAGCGGCTTTATAGCATTGCAAAGCGAAGGACAGGAGATCGATTTCAGAAATATTCAGCTGAAAGATCTATCTGCACAATTCATTAAAAAATAAACTATAGAAAAGTTCACAAATTAAAAAGCCCCGCCTAAGCAGGACTTTCAATTATAATAAAGATGAAGAACTAAATTTAATTACTGCAAGTCAACCCTGCAACAGCCGGAGCAATATCAGCACCATTGCCATCTTTCACAGACCAGCTTCCTGTAATAACTCCACCTGAATTTGTAGAGTTCCACCTGATCCTGATCGTGATGGTTTCGCATGCAGCTACTGCACCTTCCACTTTAATAATACGGTTTGTACTTCCGCCCGGCGTCCATTGTGATGTCGTCATATCAGTTCCGCCGGAAACAATTACTTCTGCATCAGCACCGGTAAAGTTTGTTAAGCCGCCTTGTATTTTGATATAGCTCTGCGCATCTTTTGATGTGAATGTGTATACTGCTTCACGTTGGGTACCACAGGCAATGGCCTCACCGGTAAATGAAGTCTCGCAATCCCTGGCAACGCATAAACCATACAAACTATAAGAAGCCGCTATATTTATTGGCGCTGCTTGTCCTTCCTGGTAGATGGAGAAAGGAACATCATCACATTTATTCCATCCCGCTGGTAGAGCAAATGTAAAGGTTGTTGTGGCGCCGCTGGCTAATGTGGCAACTGACTGCGTTGAACCCAAGGCAGTAACGCTTACTGTATTCGAAGAGTTACCACCGCTGTGAACAAAAGTCACTGTCACGATAAAAGAAGTGGCAGTGTTGTAAGCAACATAGCTTACAGTTTTAGAATGCGGATTTGAAGGATTGCCCCAATAATGTGTTTCTGAACCGGGAGATTCAACAAACGGGCCTGCGGGATTAATGCAATGTGTATTGCAATCGGGGAGTGTACTTAATGGAATTCCATCCTGAACAACATTGCTTTCTGGTGCTTTGCCATTAACAGCTTCACCAGATTTCAACAGGTCATTTTTTTTACAGGAAATAATAACAACGAAAGAAAGGAACAGCCCAATAAGGGTCAGGGTACGTGTAGTTTTCATTACATGTAGGGTTTAAAATTAATAAACGGATTATGTTGGTGGTTGTTCGGGAGGAGACCGGAAGTTAAATCCGATAGCTATCGGATGAAGAATTACTGGTGTATTATACGATCAGTAACCGGGTACAAAATTAATTCACAAAATCATTTTTCCTATAGTGATTCTACGAGTATAAGAATTATTGACTTTGCATAACTTTTGATCTTACACTTATGCTTTTAGATTCAAAGGTTTGTCGCTAAAAATTTTTTTGATTAAATAAAAAGCCGCCCTGAAGAATCAGGGCGGCATGAAACCAAATTAATGACTGCTTATATTATTACATTAATTCTTCTTTATAGTATATGCATAATTTCCGCCAACACTCAAGTCAAGCGATAAGGTATAATTTCCGGCAGTAGGAATATTCAGATTAGATCCATCATATTCCGGTTTGAAGTCGCCATTATTATCTCCAAAATTTATACCCCAGTCCATATTGGCCCGGAATTTAAATTCACCTGCAGGCATATCTCTCGTAATGGTCCATACACCAGTTGAAGTGTTAAATGTCATTGGCACATTATCATTCCCATTCCATCCATTGAATGCACCTATAATACCCCACGTTGTTATTTTATTATAGCTCCAGGTAAGATTAGTTGTGTTAGCTCTGACACGATAATAGCCGGTAAGACCTGCGCCACCACTTGGAAGTGTAAGGTTGGGACCACCATTACCAAGTGTACCGGCACCAGCACTGCCGTAATCACCTGCACCCCAATTATTCCCTTTTACCATTTTGAATTCGGGCGCGGCCGCATTGAATATTATATAACCTTCGAAGCCATTATATCCGCCATTGTTTTGTTTAACAATTTGTGGTGCCGTGGCAGGATCCCATCCCTGGAAATTTCCGGCAATATTCAGTGCGTTAGGAAAAGCATAAGTGATAATGTCGCGATAAGCAGTGGCGGTAATGGTAACCACATTTGAATAAGTAGCGGGTGCAGCTGCTGCTACACTTGCTTTTACTCTTACTTCAACCGGCGTTGCAGTTCCATAATTGATGATTTTTAAAAGCTCCCTGTTGAAGTCAATTACTTTAAAACTTTTCTCAAGCGGAGAAACATTATTTAATCCTACTTCTGTTGTTGATGCACTGGCAAAGTTGGTTCCGCCTTTTGCGATCTGTAATACATAAGTTACAGCAGCGTCGAAACCAAAGCTGGCGTTGGTATAAGTAAACTTTACAGCTTCATTATTGGCATTGGCCTGCAAAAGAACTAATGTAGCTGCAGACGATGTAAGGGTAGGAGCAGAGCCAACATTCAGCACTGTTCTTACTTCATCTTTTTTACAGGATGAAAATGCGATGGCAGCAACCCCAATCAGCATTATTTTATTTAACCATGTTCTCATAATTTTTTATTTAGTTGGTGAACACTGATTTCGTTTTAATAACCATTGTTTTGAACAAGATTTGGATTAGCAGCCATATCTGTTGAGGGAAGTGGAAATAAGGTCCGGAAACTTCCAACTCCAACTCCACCTGCCACGCCGCCTTTCCACGGCCACACATAAGTGCTGCCTGTATAATAATTTGCAAAACCAGGATATTTTTCAAAACGGATCAGGTCCTGGCGACGATGCGCTTCCCAACTCAATTCTCTTGCCCTCTCTTTCAGAAGAAAATCAAATGTGAGATCAGTTGCTGTAATGTTTCCATTTGTATTTCCATAGGCTCGTTGACGCAGCGCGTTGATATAACCCACAGCAACATTTTTATCGGCATTTGTTGCCACTACACATTCAGCATACATTAAATAAACATCGGCTAAACGGAATAATGGAAAATCAGTATCAGGAAAATTTCCATCAGGATCAGAACCTTTGGCGCCTGATGAAGTAACATTTTTATATTTTGTGATTGGATAACCATCAGTAAAAGTGGAAAGATCTACGATCTCTAAATTTTGCCCGCTTGTATGAAATATTCCCCGTGAATCTGGCGTACCGGTAACAGTTGGGAAAAGGTTCACGATCGCTTTTGTTGAACGCAGCCCGCTCCAGCCGCCATTAATACCCCATAAAGCCGGATTCATATTACCACCAACAGGAGCATGGATAAGATAGGTCATAGCGCCCCACGATTTGGTGCGAAGACCATCAAAGTTTACAGAGAAAATTAATTCAGGCGAAGTATTGTTATCAGCAAGAAAATTATAACCGTATTGAGAAGCCAATTGGTAACCCGCGCTGATTATTTTATTACAATACGTAATACAATCACTATGTCTTGCGGTACCGGTGTAAACCACCGCATTCAAGTATAATTTTGCAAGCAACATCCAAACTGCAGCCTGGTCTGCCCTGCCATATTCATTTTGTCTTGCAGGAGTCAGCGCAGTTTCAAGATCTTTTAATTCAGTTTCAAGCCAGGTAAACAAATTGGCTCTTGTTATCTGTGTTGGAAAAAATGCACCGGTAGGATCGGTTTCAACTACGAAAGGAACATTGCCGAACATATCAATTGCGTGATAATAGCTAAGCGCTCTTAAGAATCTTGCTTCGTTATGATACTTTTTTGCTTCGACAAGATCGGTGCCGTTTATTTTACGCTCTGATAATTTTCCATCAGTTGTTTCTCTTAAAAACTCATTGCAAAGTGCAACCTGGTAAAAGATCCTGTCATACATCATACGGATAAACTCGTTAGCAGGGGTCCATGTCATATTATGAAGATCTTTGATAGTACCATCGTTCCATCCAATTACTGCTTCGTCAGAAGCCAGCTCCTGCAATTGCCAGTACTGACGCAGGTAGCTGGAGAAACCTTCATCAAGACCAAAAATATCGGGCTTACCGCTTGGTCCTTGCTGACCACTTACTGCAAGTCCTGCATATAGTTTAGCAAGAATGGATTTATAGTTACTGAAGTTATCATACACCGTCGCAGAAGTCACATCATACGGCGGCTTCCGGTCAAGTGTTTTTGTACAACTGGTAAAAAACAACACCAGCGTTACCAGTGAAATAGCCTTACTGAATTTATTTTTCATAATTCAATTTTTTTAAGATCAGAAATCGAGATTAAAACCAAGTGAATAAGTACGAGGTCTCGGATAAAAATTATTATCGATACCATTTGAAATTTCAGGATCAAGACCGGAATATTTTGTTATCACAAATGCATTCTGAACATTGGCAGAAACCCGTAACGTAGCATGTTTGCAAATCCTGCCTACATTATATCCAAGGTTGATATTATCCATTCTTACAAATGATGCATTCTCAATATAATAATCTGACCATAGTCTTGGCACAGTGAAACCAGTATTCAATACATCACTTGCTACATTTCCGAGATAATTAGGAAATCCGAAATTTTGATACGTCCCACTGTTTGAATTAAAGTTGTTGTACATATAATTATCAAAGCTGGCTCTTGCCGCAAAACTTAATGACCATTTCTTATATCCAAACTGCGAGCTTAAGCCCATGAAATATTTTGGTTGGGGGTTTTTATAACGATACTTGTCGCTTTCATTTGAAGCGCCGTCTTTATTCCGATCAACGTATAATCCTTCAATTGGTTTACCATTCTGATCATAAACTTGTTTGTACACATAGAAAGTGCGGGGAGCATAGCCCACTGTATGTATCTGAATAGTATTTCCAACACCACCACTAATACCACCGGTAAGATTACCAATAGCGTTTGGATCTTTAACTTTACTTAGGTTTGTGATCTCGCTTTCATTGTAAGTGAAATTATAACTCAGATCCCATGTAAAATCCTTGTTGCGTATTGGAGATGCAGTAACCGAAAATTCCAATCCCTTGTTTTCAATGTTGCCTACGTTAGTAATAATTTGATTGGTAAGATTGGAACCGGCAGGAACTGAAATTAAAGCCAGCAGATCTTTCGTCCTTTTGAAATAAGCATCTATACTGAATGTAATTCTGTTGTTGAACAAGCCAACATCGATACCTCCGTTATATGTTTCGGTTGTTTCCCATTTCAGGTTTGCATCATATCCTTCTGGACGCAGCAATAAATAATAATTACTTCCAAATTGATACATACCGCTGCTGTCACTTGAAGTGTACCGGGCAAAATAAGGATAATCATCACCCAATAATGCTTTGATGTCTTCCTGACCTGTAATTCCCCATCCTACTCGTACTTTCAGGTCAGAAATTGTTTTTGAATCTCTCATAAAAGATTCACGGCTTATTCTCCAGGCCAATGCGGCAGAAGGGAAATTTCCCCATCTGTTATCTGGCGCTACTCTTGAAGTTCCATCTCTTCTTATTGTCGCAGTCAATAGAAAGCGATCATCATAACTGTAGTTTACTCTTCCAAACATGGATAGTAAAGTATGTTGTGATTTAAAAGGTGCAGTAGCGGGAATAACGCTGGTGCCGTTAATTACAGGAAAACTTGGCCTGTATTCTGTCCAATCCTGCCAGCCATAACCCAGCGTTGCATCTATGCGGCTTTTAATGGACGTTAAATTCTTCGCATAATTCAAATAGAAATCTGAAAGATAATTCCATCGTTTTTGCATATACCGGCTTTTACTGCCTTGCGTCGTATAAGCTGATGCACTCGAAGGCAATGTTCTTGAAGTTCCAGATCCTTTTGAAACGTCATATCCAAGATTCAGGTTGGCTTTCAAGTCAGGAAGAAAATGAAATTTATATTCAAATTGAACATTGCCGATACTCCTGTATGTATTACCTACATTTCTGTTTTGTTCCAACAGGCTTACAGGGTTTTTAGACGCCAGGGTGTTGGGTAATCCATTTAATTCCCATTCCCAGTAACCTCCATATTGCGGTTTTGAAGTATTATAAACCGGTTGTGTTGGGTCAAAGAAAACTGCTGAGCCGATTGCTCCCTGGTTGGCGAAATAACTACGTGTTACTGAATTCTTCATATTGATATCAATGCTGAGATGATTTTTCATCAGCTTAGGATTGATATTAAATGTCATCGTACCTCTTTGCATGTTATCTTTTTTCAAAATCCCATCCTGGTTCAAATAACCAAGAGATAAGCGATAGGGGAATTTTTTAATCCCGCCGGTAAAACTGATATTATTATCGTATGCGATCGCATCACGATAAATTTGATCCTGCCAGTTAGTATGTGCTGTTCCAAGTAATGCTTTTTGCGCAGCAGTGCCCTGCGCATTTACCAGGTCACGAAACTGATCAGCATTTAATATGTCAGCGGTTTTTGTTACGGTAGATAATGTTACATTGCTATTATAGCTCACTTTTAACTTGCCGCTGTTTCCTTTTTTCGTGGTAATAATAATTACGCCATTCGAAGCACGGTTGCCGAAGATGGCAGTAGCAGATGCATCTTTTAAAATGTTCATGCTTTCAATGTCATTAGGATTTAACAATGCAAGCGGGTTTGCCACCCCCGATATGTTTCCCGATTCAAGAGGAATTCCATCGATAACAATCAGCGGTTCATTGCTTGCATTCAAAGAAGCACCTTGCCTGATGCGGATGTAAACTCCGGCACCCGGCATACCACTATTTGTTGAAATTTGTACCCCCGGAACTTTTCCCTGTATCAATTGAAGCGGAGAGGTTTGCGGACCTTTCTGAAAATCTTTGGCAGTAATTTGAGTAATGGATCCTGTAAGATCTTTTTTCCTGGCAGTGCCATAACCGGTCACTACTACTTCACCAAGTGTTGCATTTGAATTAACAAGCTGAATATTTATCGATGAACCTCCACCGATAGATATTTCCTGTGATTCGAAACCAACAAATGAAAAAACGAGAATAGTTGTCGAAGCGCTGACCGATATTCTATAAGTACCGTCAGCTTTTGTTTGAGTGCCGGCAGCACTTCCTTTGGCAGTTACCGAAACACCAGACATTGCTGATCCATCTTTTGAATCAGTAACCTTTCCAGTGATCGTCTTTTCCTGTGAGAAAGCAGTTATTGAAAAAAATAACAAACAAGGAAAGACAATCGCCTTAAGCAATCTTTCGCAGTACATAAGCAGTTATTAATTTATGAATAATTGTGAACCTAATGTGTTATAAGAACACAATGTTATATATTTTTTATTTCCCGGCAAATAATTTTTCTCAGTCCCGGTACTGACTATATACAAACCTACTACTAATAACATTCGTTTGTATTGTTTGTTTAAAGAAAATGGCAAGGTGAAGTCAAATGGATTTTATAGCTTGCCTGTCATTTATTCTGCAGCATTTATAATCCTAACAATTATAAAACAACCGATTGCGATATGTTTATGATAAAGAAATTATTTTTTACAGGGGCCATTTGCCTGGCAGCGGTTTCAATTTTTTCGCAGGACGCCTGGAAAATAAAAGCCGATAAAATCGACCCAACAAATTATTATGGAGTTACGGTGGCAAACGGCATGATCGGCGTGGTTTCATCACCCGATCCTTTCCGGGTAAAAGACGTGGTACTGGCGGGTGCTTATGATCTGTATGGTCGTGGACGAGTCAGCAACTTTTTAAAAAGTTTCAACCTGCTGAACATGTATCTGGAAATAGATGGAAAAAGAATTGATGGAAAATCTGCCAGTAACATGCAGCAGGAGCTGGATATGAAAAAAGCTTCTTTCACCACCACATTTGATTTTTCTGATAAAGCTTCCGTTACTTACACATATTATTCATTGCGTCACTTGCCCTATACCGTTTTAATGGACGTAACTGTTACTGCTAAAAAAGATTTTACAATGACAGGCGCCAGTGTGATGGAAGCACCTGATGCAATGAAAGATGTTCAGAATTATTATAATGAAATAGACAGACCGCATGTTGTTATCAGTTTGCTTACCTCTTCAGCAAAGAGCCCGACGGGTAAGCTATTGATGTGTGCAAGCAATACTTTTTTATTTAGTGAAACACATGGCAGCGAACCAAAAGTGATCCATGAAATGTGGGATAATAATATGCACCTGATGAAATTTACCAGGAAATTGAAAGCAGGTGAAACCTATCGTTTTTCAATTGCCGGTTCATCTATTACTTCTGCTCATCATGATGACCCGCTGAACGAAGCAGAACGGGCAACCATATTTGCAAAATTAGAAGGAAGAGAACGGCTCATTAGTTTTCACACAAAAGCATGGGAGGAATTATGGAAGAGTGATATTATTATTGAAGGTGACCCGCAATCACAACAAGATGTACACAGCATGCTCTATCATCTCTATTCGTTTTCAAGAGAAGGCACTGCATTGTCACCATCACCAATGGGGCTAAGCGGGCTTGGTTACAATGGTCATGTTTTTTGGGATACCGAATTATGGATGTATCCTTCCATACTTGTTCTTCATCCCGAGATCGCAAAAAGTTTGGTTGAATATCGTTTCCAGCGTCTTGATGCTGCAAAACGAAATGCATTCAGTAAAGGATATAAAGGTGCTATGTATCCATGGGAAAGTGCAGAAACAGGAGTTGAAGAAACGCCGGTATGGGCATTAAGTGGTCCCTTTGAACATCACATCACCGCCTGTGTTGGGATTGCTGCATGGAACTATTATTGTGTTACGCAGGATAAGCAATGGTTGAAAGAAAAAGGGTACCCGATATTATCAGCCACGGCTGATTTTTGGGCAAGCCGTGTTGAAAGAAATGGACCTGGTCATTATGATATTAATAATGTAGTGGCAGCAGATGAGTGGGCAGAGAACGTAAATAATAATGCATTTACTAATGCAGCAGCAAAATCAAATCTCCAGTTTGCAATCGAAGCGGCAAAGATTTTAGGAATTACACCAGATGCTGATTGGATGAATGTAGCTAACAATATTCCGATTTTGAAAATGGAAAATGGCGTAACAAAAGAACACGCTGCTTATAACGGCGAAGGGATCAAACAAGCCGATGTAAATTTATTATCATATCCTTTGAAGCAAATTACAGAGGCAACACAAATTAAAAAGGATCTTGAATATTATGAAACAAGAGTGCCAAATGAAGGAACTCCGGCAATGACGCAAGCAGTTTTTACAACATTGTATGCAAGAATGGGGAATACCGAAAAAGCCTATCAGTGGTTCAAAGATTCCTATGTGCCGAATCTTAATCCTCCTTTTCGGGTAATTGCGGAAACAAAAGGCGGTACCAATCCTTATTTTGCGACCGGCGCCGGCGGTATCGTTCAATCATTGCTTATGGGTTTTGGCGGATTAGATATTACTTCAACCGGGATCGTACAATTAAAAACTTCATTGCCAAAACAATGGAAAAGCCTGACGCTAACAGGTGTTGGCACTCAGAAAAAAACATTCATTATAAAATAAAGAGGAATTGTATCTTTAACAACTTGAAAAGGATTGCTGCCATATTACTGCTTGCCTTAATGATCGTTAACCTTGCCGGTTATCGATTTATATTTAATGCCATAGAAAATAAGGCTACGGCAAAACTCGAGCAAAAAATTTCCAACGGGCAATATAGCGATGAGCAACTAGTGGAGATCCGCATCCCGCTTAACATGCCATACTATTCCGATAAAGATTATGAAAGTGTTTATGGCGAGGCCGATTGGAATGGTGAGCATTATCGCTATGTAAAAAGAAAAGTAAGCGGCAATACTTTATATCTCCTCTGCCTTCCCAATAAAGAAAAAACAAGCATTGTTAAAGTAAAGAATGAATTTACAAAAGCAGTAAATGATGTTCCCGGCAATAAACAAGGCTCACAGCAAAAAAATAATTTCATAAAATTGCTTACAACTGAATTCAGGGTAAATGAAATTGCAATTGATATAAATAATTATTCCATTAGCTCCTTATCCTTTATCAGCAAAAATGCTGATGCAAAAGATCTGTTTATTCCTCTCACAGATGCACAGCCTCCCGAAGCGTAACTATTTTCTGGATCGAAACCAACGACAGGAAATATTTCTTCTAAACTCTTTAATAGAAAAATGAAAGCATTAAAATTTTTAATGCCCTTACTATTACTGGCAGCAATAAGCTGTACAGAGAAAGGGGCGCAAACGGATCTGAAGTTTTTTGATAACCAGGCTCTCTATTGCAAAACTGTAAAGAAGCTGAATGATGTGGTATTGGAAAATAATTTTCCTCCAATGATCGCTACACGCAATTATGTATATGCGTGTATTGCAGCATTCGAATGTGTAGCCGCCGGGGATGATAATTATATTTCTCTTGCGGGGCAGATCAAACACATGCCAGTAATGCCAACGCCAGAAAAAGGAAAAGATATTGATTTTACATTAGCCGCATTATTTGCTTTTACCAAAGTAGGGAATGCCGTTACTTTTCCCGAAGGAAGCATGATGGGTTATTATGATGGTCTTAAAAAAATGGCGGATAGTATTAGCATGTCTCCTGCTGTTTTAAAAAATACGATGGACTTTTCTGATAGCATTGTAGCAGCGATTATGCGCTGGAGTAAAAAAGATAACTATGCGCAGACAAGAACGGCAGAAAGATATACAGTATTATATAATGTGCCTGGTCGTTGGATACCGACACCGCCTATGTATGGTACAGCTGTTGAACCACATTGGCGGGAGATAAGAACAATGATTATGGACTCTGCTTCACAGTTCAGACCTGCAGAACCACCGGTATGTGATACAAAAAATACCAAGTGCGATTATTACAAGGCGATGATGGAAGTAAAAACAATTGGTGAAAACCTTACACCTGAACAAAAACATATTGCTGATTTCTGGGATGACAATCCCTTTAAATTAAATGTTGTTGGACATGTAAATTTTGTTACCAAAAAATTTTCTCCTCCCGGTCACTGGATGAATATTGTTGGCATAGGTGCAAAGGCAGCGCATGCAGATTTCAAAACAACTGTAGCTGCTTATGCAGAAACTGCCATTGCTTTGTTCGATGCATTCATTAGTTGCTGGGATGAAAAATACAGGAGTAATTATGTTCGGCCGGAAACAGTAATCAATACAATTGATGAGAACTGGCATCCCTATATTCAAACACCGCCATTCCCATCTTATACAAGCGGTCATGCTACAAACAGCGCAGCCGCTGCTGAAGTAATGACGCATTGGTTTGGCGATAATTTATCATTTACCGATACATCTTTACTTGAGTTTGGAATAAAAAATCGTGAGATCAAATCCTTCCGTGCAGCGGCAGCCGAAGCGGCTATGTCCCGGTTATATGGTGGCATTCATTATCGTTTTGATAATGACAATGGCGCTGCAGCAGGAAAAAAATTGGGAGATCTTATCGTATCCCGCCTGAAACTAAAAAAATAATTTAATTAAAAACGAAAACTGCTTATAATTATGAAACGCATTTTATTTATCATCGCAATTTTAGTGGTAGCTGCCTGTCAGCAAACAAACGCACAAGGTTGTGTAGCTGTTCGCCAAATGGGTGGTGTTACTGCTATGTGCCCATCAAGTTCCTACAACCTTTCTAAAGGGAGTTTTCAAGTAGGGACCGCTTACCGTTATTTTCATTCATGGAGACATTTTGTTGGTAAAGAAGAGCAACCTCAGCGTCAGGTAACAGGCGGTGGGCATGACAAGAATGGTAACGATCGTGGCAATGCGGTTAATATTTACTCTCATGCAGTGGATATTAATTTATCGTATGGCATTACCGACCGCTTTCAAATAAATCTAACGATACCTTATGTACATAATGAAAGATCACAAGTGTTGAGACAAACTGCGCCTGTTGTAGATACATTTCGCTACAGCGTATTTGCAAAAGGATTAGCTGATGTGCGCATTGGTTTTAATTATTGGGTTACCGATCCTGCAAAGGCTCATAATGGAAATATGATGATAGGCGCCGGTTTGAAATTAGCAACGGGAAAACATTCTGTAATGGACGATGCGCCACAAGCAGATGGTACGATCAAAAGTGTAGTGATGGATCAGGCAATTCAACCAGGTGATGGCGGAGTAGGGCTTTCATTAGAGTTTTCCGGATTCACTAAAATATATAAAAATATTTATGGTTTTGCTAACGGCTATTATTTATTAAACCCTAAAGAATCGAATGGCACATTTAAGTCTCCGCCAAAAGAAGGATTAGCAGGTTACAATCTTTACGCATGTCCAGATCAGTTTTTTGGTCGTGCCGGTATCATGACCACAGTAGAAAAAACAAAACAACTGACCTTATCACTTGCAGGAAGAATAGAAGGAATACCAGCGTATGATATACTTGGTGGCCAGATAGCCTATCGTCGTCCCGGATATGTAGCAGCTATTGAGCCGGGTGTTTCTTACCGCAAAGGACAGCATAGTTTTAGCTTGTTTGTTCCCTATAATTTTAGAAAAAACAGAATACAAAGTGCTGCTGATATTGCCGATCAAAATTTGCAAAATTCAGCAATCACAGATCCAACAAAATTGAAACATGTACAGGGTGATGCAGCTTTTGCTGATTATTCAATCAGTTTTGGTTACTCTTTCAGATTTGTTAAAACAAAAAAACATACACAGCCTTCTCTTAACTAATTCTATAAAAAGTGCATGCATGCTGAAGGAGTTTTTTATCTCACTAAAAAATCAACACTACTCCTTCAGCATATTTTACCCGATAACTCTGTTTAATAAATAGAAAAAAATGTTTTATGTTCAAAAAAATAATTGTTGCAGTCGTACTGTTTGTACCTCTTTTGGGTAGTGCACAAACAGATATTGATGGCATTATGATGGAAAAAAATGCTTTCTGTATCGGGCCAATGTTCGGATACAGCAGCTGGAAAAACTATTGGGAAGGAACATTGAAAAGAGAAAATTTGAATCTCGGAACTGTTTCAACTCAAATGTATAGTGTCATGGGGAATTATGGTATCACTAATAAACTGAATGTATTGTTTGGTTTACCATATGTAAAAACAAAAGCTTCTGCCGGACAATTAAACGGCCAGGAAGGAGTACAGGATCTTTCTTTATGGGTAAAATGGAAACCATTCAGTAAAAAGATCTGGTCGGGTCGCTTATCATTGTTTGCTATTGGTGGCTATTCACTCCCTGTTTCCGACTATACGGGCGATTTTTTACCAATGTCTATCGGGCTAGAAAGTAAAAATCTTTCAATTCGTGGAATGGCAGATTATCAACGGGGCTCATGGTTTGGCACAGTATCGGGAACTTATGTAAAACGAAGCAATATCACACTTGATCGTGATGCTTATTATACAACAGAAATGCATTATACAAACAAAGTGGATATGCCGGATGCGGCATCATTTAATGTACGAGCCGGTTATCGCGACAAGGGATTAATTGCTGAAGCATTTTTAGATGATTGGATAACCCCCGATGGTTTTGATATTACAAGAAACAACATGCCTTTTCCAAGTAACAAAATGAATGCAACAAGAATCGGTTTCAATTTCAAATATGATATGCCCTTTTATCCGCAATTGGCTTTAACAGGTAATGCATTCACCACTGTTGCAGGCAGAAATGTTGGACAAACAACTGGTTTCAATGCAGGCATATTCTATGTAATTGATTTTACTAAAAAGAAGAAAACAGATTCTAACGAATCAAAAAAATAAGAAAATGAAAAAATCATTCATACCAATCATACTACTTGGTTTCATAATAAACTCGTGTACAAAAGATATTGTTGAACGTAATCTTGAATTTCCTGCATTACAGCCGGTATCAACAGATATCAATGCGGGAATTTGGAAACCGGTACTTCTTACAGGTCCTACTGAATTTCCTGTAGCCGCTCCCATTGCAGTTACTACGCCGGATTACATTGCACAAATAAATGAGATCAAAACATGGCAGGCTGATCTTACAAAAGATGAAAAAGCCATTGTAAAATACTGGAGTGCAGGTGCCGTTCTTCGCTGGAATGAAATTCTTAGAGAACTTGTAGCAAAACATAATTTACCTCCTTATCAAAACCCTGACGGAACATATCCAATTCCCAATGCCAATAATCCTTTAGCCTATCCTCAATTTCCATTTGCAAATCCTCCGTATGCAGCAAGAGCCTATGCCTATGTGGCCGCTGCCCAGTATGATGCTTTAGTGGCAGCATGGCATTATAAAAAATTATACAATCGTGCTGCTCCATATACGGTAGACGCCACAGTAAATGCGTTGATACCAAAATCTGATCTTCCATCGTATCCTTCCGAAGATGCGGTTGTAGCAGGAGTTGTTGGTGAAATGATGAAATTACTTTTTCCCGGCGACCAGGATTTTATTCAACAAAAAGTTGAAGAACATAAAAGAGCAAGACTGATTGCAGGCGCCAATGTTCGCAGCGACCTGGAAGCAGGTGAAGCATTGGGCAAAGCAGTAGCCCAAAAATTTATTACAAGAGCCCGGGGTGATAGAGCTGGCGCTGCAGTAGGTACGCCAGCTATATGGGCACAATTAGAAACTGATTGTATAGCAAGAGGCGAAATACCCTGGATAAGCCAGGAGTCTCCAAAAAGACCAGGCATGCTCGTTTTATTTGGAAGAGTAAAAACATGGTTGTTTGATTCATTGACGATGGTAACAACAATTCGTCCTGTGCCGCCTCCATCTACATCATCACAGAAATTTAAAGATGAGCTTGAAGAAATCTATCACCTTAGTACGAGCATAACTCCTGAACAAAGACAGATTGCTCATTACTGGGCAGATGGCATCAGCACTTATACTCCGCCGGGTCATTGGAATGCAATTGCCGCTGAAGATTTTGTAAAACAAAATTTCAGCGAGGTTCGATGGGCTAGAAATATGGCACTACTAAATATGTCGATGATGGACGCAGCTATTGTATGCTGGGATGCAAAATATTTTTATTTTAACCCGCGACCATCGCAAATGAATCCAGGAATAAAAACAGTTACTGGTCTTCCTAATTTTCCGTCTTATACATCCGGGCATTCAACTTTTAGCGGAGCTGCTGCTACAATTCTTGGTCATATCATTCCGGCCCGTGCAACGGATTATACCAATATGGCTAAAGAAGCATCCCTTTCCCGTATGTATGCTGCAATTCATTACCGAAGCGATTGTGAAAAAGGATTAGAAGCGGGTAATAAAGTTGGCGGATATGCAACGCAAAGAGCTTTAACAGATGGTGCTGAATAAGTTATTTAAAAGTTTTTTAAACTTTTCATTGATATAAGCATTACGGCGTTGTAATTCTTTACTGGCGCCTTTTTTCTTTTTTAAAAATAAAAGAATGCCTTTCATACAACTCGAAGAACATTTGCCTGGTATAACAGGCTTGCTGGAATACAGAAGAGATACAGCACAACCAATAAGGGAACTTACACAGATTCTATTGCGTGGACCATCCACTTTAACTGAAGGTGAAAGAGAATTGATTGCAACAATTGTATCGCATCGTAATCAATGTACTTTCTGTGTTACTGCACATACTGCAGCGGCAAATATTTTATTGGAAGAAGAAAACACATCAGCCAGGATAAAAGAAGATATAGCTACAGCACCGGTAAGTGATAAAATGAAAGCATTATTAACGATTGCTGCACTGGTACAGGAAAGTGGTAAAAGTGTAACGACAGAATCAATACAAAAAGCAAAAGATGCCGGCGCCACAGATATAGAAATTCATGATACTGTTTTAATAGCAGCGTTGTTTTGTTTATACAATCGCTATGTAGATGGACTTTCCACCGTTACTCCCCCTGATCCCGCATTTTATAAAGGGCTTGGCCAACGATTAAAAGATCATGGTTATAATCGTTTGCCACAAGGATATGACCATTTAAAAAAGAGTAATCAATAGAAAGATGAGTATAGTAAATAGTTATTCATCAAACGAGACGGTATGCAAAGAGCCAAAATAAGAGCGGAAGAAGGATATTTAAATATTGATTTGTATAAATGATAAAATCATGAAAAAATTTTTTTGGTTTGGTCTTACCGGGTTATTTCTGTTTGAAATTGCCAATGTGTATTTCATAATGCCGATGCCCGGCAGCCAGCAGATGAACAGTATCGATCTTGCTTACTTTCTTTATAAATGGCGCTGGATATTCCGGGGCCTATTTGCTGCCATGATCTTCCTTGGTTTATTCAGAACGCAATGGAAAAGAAAATGGCCATTGGCTATTCCTCTTCTTATAGTAGCTGCGGTTATATATATGGCAAATTTCAAAATGGCAGCTGATGCCATGTTTAAGCAGCCAAAACAATTGTTACTTGTGAATGCTGAATCAAATAAAGTTGACTCAAACAGGCTGGTGATCGGTGTTTCAATTAATGGAGAGGCCAAGGCTTACCCGATCCGGTTCTTAGGCTATCATCATCATATACAGGATACCGTTGGCGGCAAACCTATAATGGTAACTTATTGCACAGTTTGCAGGACCGGCAGAGTATTCGAACCGGTAGTAAATGGTAAAAAAGAAAAGTTCAGGCTGGTGGGTATGGATCACTTTAATGCGATGCTGGAAGATGCCACAACTAAAAGTTGGTGGCGGCAAGTGACTGGTGAAGCGATTGCAGGAAAATTGAAAGGGCAACAATTACCCGAAGTATACAGTACGCAAACTTCTTTATCAGATTGGCTGCAATTAAATCCCCACTCTCTTATCATGCAGGCGGATGATCATTTTATCAATTCGTATGATAGCACATTTAAATTTGAAAGCGGAGCAAGCAGAAGCAAATTAACAGGAACAGATAGTGTATCATGGAAAGATAAATCATGGGTGATCGGGGTGAAGGTTGGTAAAGAAAGAAAAGCCTACGATTGGAATCAATTGAAGAAAGAAAGACTGATTCAGGATAAAATTGGCACAACACCTGTGTTGATTGTGCTGTCAAAAAATGATAAAAGTTTTTTTGCTTTTGAAAGACCAAATGACAATTCGGCGTTTAACTTAAAGGACGATACTTTGCTATTTGATAATCATAAGTAC
>Ga0070698_100003064_pt1 | contig 18434 bp, 17 predicted proteins | sample KBSK1502metaG_FD_65477 | JGI IMG/M metagenome (GOLD analysis project Ga0070698, IMG submission 65477) | Corn, switchgrass and miscanthus rhizosphere microbial communities from Kellogg Biological Station, Michigan, USA - KBS K1-50-2 metaG | ecosystem: Host-associated > Plants > Roots >...
CCCGGCCGCGGCGTAGATGTTCGCCGGGTCGGTCACCGGCGGCACTCCCGGCAGCGGCACCGACAGGTCCGCCACGGGGCTCGCGACCGGCCAGGTGGCCGCCGGATGCGACGCCGGCGGCGACGTGACCGAGTGCGGGGCGGGCGCCGCGGTCCGGTGCGGCGCGCGAGCCGGCGCGGCGTTATCGCGGCCGGTTCCCGCCCGGAGGGCGACCGTGACGACCGCGGCCAAAGCCACGACGGCCACGGCGAGACCCCCGAGCCAGGGCCAGCGCCTGGCCCGCCGATCCGGTGACCGATGTATGCCTCTTGTCGCGATCCTCACGGCGACGTTATCCCCTACCCGCGTCCGGCAATGCCAGCCATCAGGCGGCCAGCATCTCGGTCAGGGTAACCGGCCGCAGCCGCCGGGCGGCCAGGCCGCGCAGGATGGCGGGCAGGGCGGTCACGGTGCCGGGGTGCCCGAGATGCATGCTGATGATCGACCCCGGCCGGGCCGCGCCCAGGACGTTGGCCACGACCGCGTCCGGCCCCGGATCGGTGTAGTCGAGCGAGTCCACGTCGTAGGACACGCAGGTCGGGTAGCCGGCCCTGCGGGCCTCCCGCTCGATCAGCGACGTCGCGAACCGCGTCTGGGAGGGCCGGAACCACCGGCCGATCGACCCGGTCAGGGCGCGGAGCCGGAGCGCGCAGCCCTCGATCTCCTCATGCGCGCCCGAGGCGTCCATGGCCGCGATGTCCAGGTGATGCATCGTGTGGTTGCCCAGGTCGTGCCCGCCGCGCAGGATCCGCCGCGCCATCTGCGGGTACTGCACGAGCCAGGTCCCGACCGCGAGCACCGTGACCCGCGCCCCGGCGCGCTCGGCCTCGGCCAGCAGCGCGTCGGCCATCGGGACGGGGCCCTGGCCGTGGAACGTGAGCGCCACCTGCGCCCGCCGCCGCGAGCCGTGCACGACCTGCGGGCCGAGCGGCACGCGGGCACCACCCGGCGGGCTCGCCGCCGGTGACGGCCGGGCCGGGGCCGATCCGGGACGGCTGCCGCCCGGGGGTGTCCCTGGGTGTGCGCTGGCGCACCCCGACAGCGCGGACGTGGCGGCGGCCGCGGCGGCGGCCGCGCCGGCGCGGAGCAAGAAGTCTCGCCGCTCGATGGGCACCTGCAGAACAGTACCGACCCCTGCCCGGCGCTGTCGCCCGCCTGGCTACACGCCACGAATGTGCCGTTACCGCGCAGCTGTCCTCGATTGACGGGAGGCTGTCGGTGTGAGCGACCACTACGCCGACGGGACGTATCGCTGGTGGCATCTGTCGCGACCGCCGCCGGAGCTGCTCCGGGCGCTCGCCGAGCGCTGGCTCCCGCCATCCGGGGTGGAGCGCTGGTGCCGGCCGGCGGCGAGCCTCCCCGCCGCACCACCCGTCACAGTAGTCCCACACGCCCCGGCCCTGGAGCCGACCCAACCGGGTGGAAGGGCCAACGATCCGCCTACAACCGGATCGGAGGGCCATCCACCCGGTTGACCCGGCCGGACCGGCCGGACCGGGCAGGTCGGTTTAGAAACCCGGCCGCGCCAGGCGCGGCCAACCGGGCGTCGACGCGCTCGAACCCTGCCGATCCACGTTCCTGGATCTCGTGCAGCGGCGCCGGGTTGAGGTAGTGCAGCTTCAGCGCCGGAGGGAGCCGCTGCCTCAGCCTTGACCGCGCACTCCAATGGCACAATACTCGGACCAAAGGTCCCGGGAGGTTGGTCATGGCGGAGGTGACCGGCGGGGGACGGCTCGCCGGGCGGGTCGCGCTGATCACCGGCGCGGCGTCGGGGATCGGCCGGGCGACCGCGCAGCGCTTCCTGGCCGAGGGCGCGAAGATCGCGGCCGCGGACATGAACGGCGCGGGGCTCGACGCCGAGTTCGCCGGGCACGACGGCGCGATCACGGTCGCCGGGGACGTCTCCGACCCCCGCGACGCCGCGCGCATGGCCGCGGCGGCGGTCGAGGCGTTCGGCACGATCGACATCCTGGTGAACTGCGCGGGCATCGCCCGGTACACCAACTTCCTCGAGCTGCCGCTCGAGGAGTGGCAGCTCGTCCAGGACGTCAACTCCACCGGCACGTTCCTCATGGCGCAGGCGGTCGCGCGGCACATGGCCGCCGAGCGTCCCCCGGGCCGGCGCAGCCGGGCGATCGTCAACATCGCCTCGGTCGAGGCGCACGTGGTGCTGGCCAGCAGCGGCCATCCGCAGGTGCACTACAACGCCTCCAAGGGAGCGGTCCACATGATCACCAGGGCGCTGGCCGTCGAGCTGGCCCCGCACGGCATCCGGGTGAACTCGATCTGCCCTGGCCTGACCGAGACCCCGCTGGCCGCATACGCGCTGGCGACGCCGGAACGCCGGGCCAGCATCGAGAAGCTGGTGCCGCTCGGCCGGGTGGCACAGCCGGGAGAGATCGCCGCCGCTGCGCTGTTCCTGGCCTCCGAGGACGCCAGCTACATCACAGGCGAGGCGCTGGTCGTCGACGGCGGCTTCATGGTCCAGTAGCCTCAGGCCCACTCGAAGTAGTTGCTGAACTCCCAGTCGGTCACCCGGTCCGGCGAGACCTCGGGGTGCTCGCCCAGCCAGGCCCGGTAAGCCTGCGCCTCGTCGAGCTTCATGGCGGTGAAGTGCTCGATGAACGCGGATCCCAGCAGGTCCTTCGCGAGCGCGGAGCCCCGCAGGCTCGCCGCGCTGTCAACCAGCGTGCGCGGCAGCATCGGGTACCCGCCCGCCTCGACCGGATCGCCGACGGCCAACGCGGGCGCCGGCCAGCCCTCGCGGATGCCCTGGGCCGCCCCGTAGATGATGGCGGCCAGGGCCAGGTAGGGGCTGATGTCCGGACCCGGGGCCCGGTGCTCGAAGCGCGTGTACTTCGCCGGATCCGGCCCGTGCACGACCCGGATCGCGGTCGCATGGTTGTCCAGCCCCCAGGACGCGTCCTCCGGCGCCCAGGACAGCCGGTCCATGCGCCGGAACGAGTTCACCCACGGCCGGAAGAACAGGTGGAAGTCGGACATCGTGCCGAGGATGCCGGCGGCCGCGTGCCCGGCCAGGTCCGACAGGCCGCCGCGGCCGGCGTCCCAGAACGCGTTGCGGCCGTCGCGCTCGAGCGACAGGTTCACGTGGCAGCCGTTCTTGGCGTCGACGGTCCCGGTGTGCAGGGTCGGCATCCACGTGGTCACCAGCCCGCGCTCGGCCGCGAGCTCGCGCAGGTAGGTCTTGGTCCGGACCGCCCAGTCGGCGGCCTGCAGCGGCTCGGCGGGGGCACATGTGTACTCGTACTGCCCCCGCCCGTACTCGGAGTGGAACGCCTCCACCGGGATGCCGACGGACTCCATCCGGATCAGGAACTCGGTCGCGAGCGGGACGAACGACGGCAGGTTGGTCAGCGTGTAGCAGTGCAGGTTCCGGCCCAGGGCCTTCAGCTCGCGGTGCCGCCCGGCCCGGAGCAGCTCGTCGTCGGCCTCGAAGACGTAGAACTCCCACTCGAACGCGGCCTTGGCTGTGTACCCGAGCCCGGCCAGGTCGGCGACCGCGCGGCGCAGGATCTCGCGTCCGTCCATCGCGCACGGCGACCCGTCGTCCATGACGAAGTCGCACAGCACCGCCGCGGTCTCCGGGCGCCAGGGCAGCGGCACCGCGGTGTCCAGGTCGGGCACGGCGCAGAACTTCGGGAAGCCGTTGTCGAAGCTGCTCCACGGCGAGAGCGTGATCTCGTCCCCGCCGCGGAACGACATGATCAGCGTGCTGATCCCGGTGCCGGTCGGCCCCAGCCCCTTCGACAGGCTGGCGATCTTGCCGCGGACCGTCCCGTTGATGTCCGGCATCTCCATCTGGATCACGCGGACGCCCTGCTCGCGGAGACGCTCCGTGATCAGGCGCGCCCGCGATTCCCGAGGTTCATCAAGATCATTTTCCATAACGCTACCGGTCAGGGCGACGACTTCGACAGCTCGGGCGCGTCCGTCTGGATGAATACCTTCGCGGTGTCCCGGATCCGCTCCGGGTGGCGGACCGAGAAGTAGATCACGAGCACGATCCCGATCGCGTACCAGGCGATGATGATAGGCCCGGCCAGGCTCAGCGGGTAGCTCAGCTTGCTGATGAAGTTGAACACCGGTATGCCCAGCCCGGTGAAGAAACCGGGCACGAACAATGCGATGCCCAGCACCGGGAGCACCAGGTGCTTGAGCACGTTGAACTCGTGGCGGCGCTCCCGCCAGAAGTAGGCGATGCAGGCGATGTTCACCGCGATGTAGATCGGCAGGATCGCGCCGGTGATGATGGTGCCGACCAGGGCGAACGCGGTCGTCGGCGTGTATTGTTCGCCCAGCCACAGGGTCAGGATGAGGCCGACGCCGAACGTGAAGATGACCGCGACGTACGGCGACTTGAACCGGGGCTGCGTGCGGCCGAAGGCCTTCGGGATCACCCGGATGCGGCCCATCGCCCACAAGCACCGCGTGGCCGCGCATCCCCCGCCGTTGGAGCACGCGGCGTTGGAGTTCAGGAACGCGATGAACAGGAACACCCAGCCGATGCCCCAGACCGCCGTGGCCATGAGGTTCCACGGGTTGCCGCCGCCCGCGGTGTAGAAGCCGGCGAACTTGCCCGGCCCGAAATACACGGTCGCCGCGTAGGTGGTCAGCACGTAGAACAGGCCGACGAGCAGGCACGAGCCCACCACGGCCCGGCTCACGTTGCGGGTGGGGTTGCGGGTCTCCTCGGCCAGCGGCGCCGCCGCGTCGAAACCGATGAACGCCAGCACCCCGTAGACCGATCCCGCAATGATGCCGGGCAGCCCCTTGAAGCCCGGCACGGTCGCGAAGTGGTCGGTGAACACGCTGAACGTGTTGCGCGAGCCTGCGCTCACGATCAGCGTGAGCGATAGCGCGACCATCACGAGGATCTCGAAGGTGCCCAGGATGATCCCGAAGCGCGTGCTCACCTGGATGCCGAAGTAGTTCAGCGAGCCGACCAGCAGCACGCAGAACACCGCCCCGATCGGCCACCATACGCTATAGGAAAGGCCGAAATGGGCGGCGACCGTGCTGCCGAGGATGCTGCCGAACAGCACGCTCACGAGCGGAACCACGAGCGGGTAGGCGAGGTCGAACCCCCAGCCGGCCAGGAACCCGAGCCTGGTGCCCAGGCCGCGGGCGATGTAGGTGTACATGCCGCCCGCGGTCGGCAGGTGCCTGGCCAGCTGCCCGATCGACAGCGCCGTGCACAAGCAGCCGGCCAGGGCGATCACCACGCCGGCCGACAGGGCGCCGCCCGCGAACAGCGCGCCGACAGTGATCGAGAAGGCCGCTCCCGCCGCGGGCGCCATCGTGGTGACCGACGTGAAGATCACATCGGGCAGCCCGACGGCGTCGCGGCGGAGTCCCTCGGCCTGGCGGTCAGTGAGCTGTTCGGCAGTCATATCCGCACCCGCCTGCCCGGAGTAGGTCTGCTCTACGGACCTTTGGGCCGGAGCATAAGGAGCGCGATCAACGGTGTCAATACCAGCTCTGACACGAATCAGGCTGGACCTCGCGGCCGCTAGCGGTGCGGTCGGGCGGACGCGATCCGGATCAGGTCGGTGCGGGTGAGTTCGATGTGCGCGGCGACGTGCCGCTCGGCCGCGTCGGGATCGCGGCTCTCGATCGCGTCCAGGATCTGGCCGTGATGAAGCTGCGCGGTCCGGAAGACGTTCTCAGCCACCTCGTCCACGGTCATCCACAGGAACGCGCGCGCATCGGCGATGGAGCGCTCCATCCAGTCGTTCCGCGCGGCCCTCGCTATGCCCTGGTGAAACGCTGAATCGGCGGCCCGGAACCGGCGGGTCTCGCGGCTCGCGGCCATCGTCGCGAACGCCGACCGCAGGACGGCCAGGTCGCCGTCCGTGCGCCGCAGGGCGGCCAGCCGGGCCGCACGGCACTCGACCGCCAGCCGGAAGTCGATGGCCTGCTCGATCTCCGGCAGCCTGGCGCGTATGGTCTCCGCCAGCCGGTCCTCGGTCTGGGCCCGGTCGAGCACCATGATGCCGCCGCTGGCGCCGCGCCTGGTCTCCACGTAGCCCTCGCCCTCCAGCACGCGGATGGCCTCGCGCACGCTGGCCCGGGACACGCCGAGCTGCTTGGACAGCTCGCGCTCGGGCGGGAACTTGTCACCGGGCACGAACGAGCCGTTGTGAATGGCGCGCCGCAACTGGTCTACGACGAGGCCGTACACGGGAACGTGCTCGACGCGCTCGATCGCGACCGGGGCCGGGCTTGGTGCCGCAGCGCTCATGGGGTCAATGATCCCACAGTCGGCCCAATAGCCTTTACCCCCTTGGTCGAATGGACTAGGGTTTGGGCCAAAGCTCGGGCCACGGCCGTCCGGGCGGGACCCCCGGGCCCGCCCAGGCGCCGGGCCCGCCTGTCTGAGTCCGGAGGTTGGGGTGACCGCTGTCGCGCTCGTAACGGGCGGCACGGGCGGTATCGGGCGGGCGATCTGCCGGCGGCTGGCGGCCTCGGGCCTGACCGTTGTGGCGGGCGACGTCGGCGTGACCGCCGAGCCCGGTCCCGGCGACGTCCCCGGCGGGAGCGTCGTGGACTTCCCGCTCGACGTCACCGACGCGGCGAGCGTCACGCGGTGCGCGGCGGCCGCCGCGGCGCTCGGGCCGCTGACTGGCCTGGTGAACTGCGCGGGCGTGGTGCGCGAGACGCGGCTCGACGAGATGCCCGATGCCGAGGCCGCGGCGATGTGGGAGATCAACGTGATGGGCAGCGCCCGGGTGACCCGGGCCTGCCTGCCCCACTTGACCGACGGCGCCTCGGTCGTGCACATCGGCAGCGTCGCCGGCGCGGTCGGCAGGTTCGCCGGGACCAGCATCTACTCGGCCTCGAAGGCCGCGCTCGGCGGCCTGGCCAGGGTCGGGGCCTGCGAGTTGGCGGCGCGGGGCATCCGGGTCAACACGGTCGCGCCCGGCTTCATCAACGTGCCGATGGCCCCGGCATGGGACCGCATGTCGGGCGGCGAGGCCGCGCTGGCGGCGCAGGTGCCGCTCGGCCGCCTCGGCCGGACCGACGAGGTCGCGGAGGTCGTGGAGTTCCTGCTGTCGGCGCGGGCGTCCTTCGTCACCGGCGCGGTGATCCCGGTGGACGGCGGTACCGCGGCATGGTGAGCGAGCCGAAGGGCCTCAAAGGCGCCCCGCAGGCGAGCGAAAAGGCAGACACAGTGACCCCGGCCGAGCGCGAGCGGGCCAACCTGCTCGCCCACAGGCGGATGTGCGAGGCCGAGCCGGTGCTGGTCGGGGTGGCGGCGGCCAGGGACGCGGTGCCCGGCATGACCGACCGGACGATCCTGACGTCGGGGCCTGCGGTGCCGTTCGCGCAGCACACCGGCGGCCAGCGGGCCGCGCTGGTCTACGCCGCACTGTACGAGGGCCTGGCCCGCAGCCCGGCCGACGCCGAGCGGCGGATGGACGAGGGCGACATCGTCATCGGGGCGTGCCACGACCACGGCTGCGTGGGGTCGGTGGCCGGCGTGTTCACCGCGTCGATGCCGGTGTTCGTGGTGCGCGACGAGGTGCACGGCACCACCGGCCACTGCAACTTCTACGAGGGGGAGTCGCGCAAGCGACTGAACTACGGCGCCTACGACGACGGCGTGCGCGACCAGTTGCGTTACCTGGAAAAGGTCATCGCTCCCACGATCGGGGCCGCGGTCGAGCGGGCGGGCGGCATCCCGCTCAAGCCGATCATGCGCCGCGCCGTGCACATGGGCGACGAGCTGCACAGCCGCAACACCGCGGCCACGTTGCTGTTCGGCCGGGAGCTGTTCCCGCACCTGCTGGCCGCGGGCCCGGACCGCCGCGACGACGTGCTGCAGACCCTGGGCTACCTGTCCGCCAGCGACTACTTCTTCCTGCGGCTGTCGATGGCCAGCGGCAAGGCGGTCGCCGACGCCGCGCGCGGTATCGAGGCCAGCAGCGTCGTGACCGCGATGAGCATCACCTGCCGTGGCGTCTCGATCCGGGTCAGCGGGCTCGGCGACGAGTGGTTCGACGGGCCGTTTCCCGACGTGTCGGCGAGGCTGTTCTCGGGATTCACGCCGGACGACATCGAGTGGATCGGCGGGGAGAGCCTGATCAACGAGACCGTGGGGCTCGGCGGATTCGCTCAGGCGGCGGCGTTCCCGCTGCAGAACTACCAGGGCGGATCGCCCGAGGCCATGATCGAGATGAACCTCGCCATGTACGAGATCACGGTGGGCGAGAACACCGACTACAAGATCCCGTATCTGCGGTACCGGGGCACCCCGACCGCGATCGACGCGCTGAAGGTGGTCGAGACCGGCATCACCCCGGTGCTCGACGCGGGCCTCGCGGGCCGCGGCGGCGGGCAGATCGGCGCGGGCATCGTCCGCGCCCCGCTCGAGTGCTTCCAGGCGGCCGCGCGGGCCTACCGGGCCCGTTACGGCCCTTGACCTCATGCTCCAATGGTCCGAAAATCGAACCATGTCTGATCAGGAGCAGCTCGACGCGCTGCTCTCGTCGCTCATCGCCGCCGGGCGCCCGTCCAGTATGTCCCTGCCGCGGCCGCAGGGCCTGCGGAACTTCACCGAGCTGGCGCAGTGGCTGGCCGGGCCGAGCCCGGCCCCGGCCGGAGAGGACCTGACGATACCCGGCCCGGCCGGGCCGGTGCCCGTCCGGGTGTACCGCCCGGAGCCGGCGGCGGGGCCGCAGCGAGACCGATCAGCACGGGGCGCGGCCGTGTTCTTCCACGGCGGCGGCTGGGTGCTCGGCGGGCTGGACTCGCACGACACGCTCTGCCGTGAGCTGGCCGCTCAGGCGGGCGCGGTGCTGGTGGCCGTGGACTACCGGCTCGCACCCGAGCACCCGTATCCCGCCGGCCTGGACGACTGCGCGGCGGCCACCCGCTGGGTGGCGGCGCACGCGGCGGACCTCGGCGCGGACGGCTCCCGCCTGGCGGTCGTGGGCGACAGCGCGGGCGCGTCCCTGGCGGCCGGCGTCGCGATGCTGGCCAGGGACGACGGCGACGTCGCGGTGACGCTCCAGGTGCTGGCCTACCCGGCTCTCGACCCGGCCATGGACACGGCGTCCTACAAGCAGAACGCCGACGACCCGTTCCTGTCCCGCGCCGAGATGGAGACCTACTGGTCGTACTACCTGGGGGACTGCGCGCCCGACCGCCTGGCCGCGCCGGCCCTCGCGCCCGGCCTGGACGGCCTGCCGCCGGCGTACGTGCTGGTCGCCGGGCGCGACGTGCTGCGCGACGAGGGTGCCGCCTACGCCGAGCGGCTCGCGGCGGCCGGCGTGCCCGTGCGGCTGCGGCGTTTCGACGACATGGTGCACGGCTTCCTGCTGTGCACCGCCTGGCTGGACGCGGCCCGCGCGGGCGTGGCCGAGCTGGCCGCCGTGCTGCGCGCCGGGCGATAGCACGCACGGCCCTAGGCCTGCTCCCGCTGGATGCGGGGCAGCCGGGGCGAGACGATGTAGTAGAGCTGGACGACGGCGAGCGCGATCACGCTCGCCTGGGTGCTGAGCAGGCAGACCAGCGCCGCGAGGGCGTACAGCGACTGGGCCAGCAGGATCCGGCGGCGGAACGTGGCCAGCCGGGCGCGGGCCTGCTGATCGGGATCGAACGCCTTGCGCCCGTACCGGGAGCTCAGCTCCAGCCCGGTGCCGAGCAGCGCGATGTTCAGCCAGTAGACCCCTACCGCCAGCCGCAGGTGGACGTAGTGGGCGAGCAGTGCCGCGGAAAAGGGCAGCAGCGAGACCACGAACAGGAACCCGACGTTGATCCAGGTCAGCGTCCGGTCGCAGCGCCCGAGAATGCCGAGCAGGGTGTGCTGGGCGAGCCAGAACGTGCCCAGCATCGTGAAGCTCAGCAGGTAGGCCGCGAAGCTCGGGCCCAGCTTGAGCAGCGCCTCCCAGAGCCCGTGCTCGGACGACGACCCGGCGGCAAGGACCGGCACGCGGAGGTCCAGGACGAGAAGCGTCATCGCGACCGCGAACAGGCCGTCGCTCAGTGCCGTCAGGCGCTCGATGCTCTGCCCGGTGAAGCGGTTGTATGGCTCGCTCATGCCCACATGATGCCGGCTGGGCCGGCAAGCCCGGGGGTTTACCAGGGCCGGGCCCCGTGCGCGTGATCCGCTGGATGCGGAGGCTGGGTGGGGTGCGGATGAGCCACGTGGTGCTTCGCCTGGCCGGGCGGCGTCTTCGCCGGGGCCGGCTTGCTCCTGGGCTTGGCGTGGCCCGTGGCCTTGCCGTGGGCGTGCTTGGCATGGCCCCTGGCCCGGCCGGGATGCGTCCCGTGCCGAGCCCCCGGCTTGGACGTGCCCGGGCCGGGCCGTGGGACCAGCGGGCTGGCGCTGTGCGCGGGCGGCGCGCCGATCAGATGGTGCGCGAGATCCTGGATGGGGCCGGGCAGCGCGCCGGCGTATGCCGCGGCGACGCCGCCCAGCCCGACCGCCGCCACGATCAGCGCGCCTCCCAGCCGGACGGCGCCTGGCACGGACAGCCAGGACCGCCTTCGCCGGGCTGACCGGTGGGCAGCGGGCGAGATGCCGGCCGGGTGAGCGGTGCGCGCAAGGCCCAGTCGCGCCGCCGCCTCCCCGGCCAGCTCGCCGGGTTCTGCCGGACCGGCCAGGTCCGCGAGCATTTCCGCCACCGCGCAAAGCTCCACCGGGGCATCCGGGGGCAGGGACCGCCCCTCCAGGAGCGCGTCCAGTAGCGGCTCGCCCAGCTCGCGGCTCGGCCGGCTGTGATGAGAGAACCCAGGCATCTCGCCCGACGAAGCGTCCGGGGGGTCCACGGCGTTACAGCACTCCCGCCCGGTCTACCACCTCGGCCAGCCGGCGCAGCGCCCGGTGCGCGGCCACCCGCACCGCGCCGGGCCGCTTGCCGACGATGCGCGCGACGGCGTTCGTGTCCAGGCCCGCCACCACCCGCAGCATGATGATCTCGGCCTGATCCCTGGGCAGGGCCGATAGCAGGACCAGGGTGGCCCGGGTGGCGGCCCGCTCCTGCGCGACGTCGGCGGTGTCCGGGGCGGTCAGCCGCTCGTCGGCCCCGCTGTCGGCGAGCGGGACGGTGCGGGGCCGTCGCTCCCGCGCGCGGCCCGCGTCCACCGCCCGGTGCCGGGCGATCGTGAACAGCCACGCGCGGAACTCCAGCTCGCCGCCGCTGAATCTGGCCAGGCCGGCCACCACCTGCAGCCACGTCTCCGCGGCGACGTCCTCGGCCGACTCGGCCGCGACCACCCGCAGGTACCGCAGCAGCGCGGGCTGCGCGTCGCGGTAGACGCGGGCGAACGCCTCCTCGTCGCGGTCCCGCGCCTGGGCCAGCAGGACAGCGAACCCAGAGCCGATCACCGGCCCAGTATCCGTCCCCAATACCGCCCTGCGCAGCCCGAACCGCCATTCACCGGCCGTTTCGGTCATTGCCGCGCAACCCCCGGGCCCGGCCGCGGGCCCCGGGGGCAGGTTCGGTGTAACGGATCGGGGCGGACCGGCGCTTCGTAACACAGCCCGGACACCGAGGACGACTCCGGGCATCAGGCGTGCCCTGGCCCGGGGTGGCCCCCGAATCAGCGCCGGGCCAGGGCGCTGGCCCGCAACGGCAAGGGGGGGCGGAACTGGCCTATCCGTGATCCCGGGCGTTCCGGTGGGCCGCAGAACGGCGGCACCAGGCTCTTGTACGGAGGAATCGCGGGGTCCCCCCGGCCCGCATTCCGAGGGGGAACAGAGCCTGGTGCCGTCCTTTCCTGCCCGCAGACGGTTCCGGCCACGACAGGGGCCACATCAGGAAAGAGGCAGGAAGAAGAATGTCCCATCAGCTACAGGTAACGCTCATCTGCGACATGGCCCCGCACGAGACCGACACGCACGCCGACCGGACCGTGACCCTCGGCATCGACGGCCTGCATTACGAGCTGGAGGTGTGCGCCAAGCACGAGCTGCAGCTCCTGCGGACCCTGGGGCGGTACACCGTGGCGGCGCGCAAGGTGCCGCTGCCGGGCATGCGGCGCAGCAGCCTTCGGACCACCCAGGACCGGCGGCATTCTCGCGAGGTGCGCGCCTGGGCCCTGGCCAGCGGCCATCAGCTGCCCGAGCGGGGGCGCATACCGCTCGCCGTCCTGCGCGACTACGCCGCCGCGCACGCGCCGGCAACCCCCGGCGCCTCGCCCTAGTACCTCACCTGCGGGAGCCTAGTCACCGTCACCGGCCGACCGGCTTCAATCTCCTCTAGCATCCTGGTATGACCGCGCTGGGTGATCTCGATCGGGCCAGGATCAGTGAGCTGCACGCCGCGGAGCTGGTCCGGTTCCGGCGGGACCGGCCCCGGACGATGGCCATGATCGCCCGGGCGCGCGCGCACATGCCCAACGGCCTGCCGATGGCGTGGATGGCCTCCGACAACGACCAGGCGGTCTACATCGACCACGGCCACGGCGCGGGTTTCACCGACCTGGACGGGTTCGGCTACCTCGATTTCAACGCCTCGGACATGGCGATGTTCTGCGGGCACGCAAACCCCGCGATCGTGGCCGCGGCGCAGGCGCAGGTAGCGCGGTCCACGCAGTTCCTGCTGCCGACCGAGGCCTCCGTGGAGGTGGCCGAGGAGCTGGCGCGCCGCTATCCGGTCCCGCAGTGGCAGTTCACGCTGTCGGCCACGCAGGCCAACACCGAGGCCATCCGCCTGGCCCGGGCGGCCACCGGGCGCGACGTGATCGTCTTGTTCCAGGGGCACTACCACGGCCACTTCGAGGAGGGCCTGGTCGACCTGAAGGACGGGCAGGCGGCCGCGGTCCAGCGCGGCCTGTCCAGGGGGGTCACCGGCCGGGTGCGCATCGCCCAGTTCAACGACCCCGACACGCTGCGGGCGGCGCTCGAGCCCGGCGACGTGGCCCTGGTGCTGACCGAGCCCGCGATGACCAACACCATTCACCTGCTGCTGCCCGAGCCCGGCTGGCACGACGGCTTGCGCGCGCTGACCAGCGAGCACGGCACGCTGCTGGCCATCGACGAGACGCACACCCATGTCGTCGGGCCCGGCGGGGCGACCGGGCTGTGGCAGCTGCGGCCCGACATGGTCACGATCGGCAAGGCGGTCGCGGGCGGGCTGCCGATGGGGGCCTACGGGGTCACCGCCGAGCTGGGTGAGCAGCTGGACGCCGCCCGCAACGTCGCGACCGGCGGCACTCTGTTCGGGAACCCGCTGTCGGCCGCGGCCGCGAGGGCGGCGCTGACGCAGGTGCTGGTCGCGGACGCCTACGCGCACACGACCGCTCTCGGCGGCCAGCTCGCCGACGGGATCGAGAAGGCCATCGGCGCGGCCGGCCTGCCGTGGACGGTGATCAGGCTCGGCCCCCGCTCCGGTCAGTGGTACGGGCCCAGGCCGCGTACCGGAGCGCAGGCGTACGGGCTCACCGACGACCTGCTCACCCGCCTGATCCGGATCTGGCTGGCCAACCGTGGCGTGTGGGAAGCGCTTCCGGGTGCCGGGCCCACCGTCCCCGTGCCCGCGACACCGGCCGACGTGGACCGCTACGTTGCGGCCTACGGCGAGCTCCTGGCCCGCCTGCGCTGACCCACCGATTCCCAAGCCGGGTGAACCGACGCGGCAACTCCGTTAAAGTTCTACAGTCCTTGTAGAAAGCGAGGAGAGAGCCGTGACCTCATCGTCCCCGTCCTCACGGAACGCCCCGGTCGCCGTGACCGCCGGCCTGATCGTGCTGGGCCTGCTGTTCGCCGTGGTCGGCGTGGTGTACCTGGCCAAGACGGCCGCGCAGCTGCCGTCGTTCTTCCCCGGGCACCAGGCCGGCTCCGCCCACCATCACTCCAAGCACGCGCTCGTCGCGTTCGCGCTGGCCGTCGTGTCCTGGGCCGGCGCCTGGTTCTCCACCGGCCGCCGGGCCCGGTCGCAGGCCTGACCGGGAATCGGCCCCGGGCCGCGGACCGGCCCGGGGCCGCTGGCCGCCGGCGCGGCACGACGCGCCCGCGGCCTTGATCGTCAGACGACGAGCGTGATCAGGTCGGCGGCTATCTCGCCCGGGTCGGTGACCGAATCGAACGAGACCACGTTCACGTGGCTCTTGCCGAACTTGTCCTGCGCCTGGTTCTTCCGCGCGCCCTCCTGGTAAGCGCGCAGGGTGGCGTCGTGCTTCGGGCCGCTGCCGACGATCGCGACCACGAAGACCCGCTTGGCGGTGGCCTTCTCCAGGACCGGCTCGAACTCCATCCAGTCGTCGGCCTCGCCGTCGGTGAGCACGAGCACCTCCATGACCGGCTGCTCGTCGGGATCGCGGTCGCCGAACTCCTCGTCGTAGTCGGTCAGCGCCGCCCTCCACGCGGGCATGATGTAGGTCCGGCCGCCCCACTGGATGGAGTTGAGCCTGCGCTCCAGGTTGGAGGAGTTCAGGTCGCCGATCTCGACGTGCCCGTTGGCGAACCCGTGCGTCATCAGGCCGCCGAGCTCGTCGCTGCCGCCCGCCTGCTCGGCCGCGGCCTCGCTGTCCTCTTCCTCCAGCGCGCGTACCAGACCGTGCAGCGCGCCGATCACGATGGCCCGGCGGCTGTTCGGGTCCGGGTAGTCGCCGCTGTTCTCGTCGGCGGCGCCCCAGTCCATGCTGGTCGACAGGTCGAGCAGGAGAACGGGCTCCTTCTTGCGGTTGGCCGAGACGGCGGGCCCGATCTCGCTGCGTGGAGTCCGGCTCGGCCCGCCGGTCTCCTGGCGCCCGCCCGGGTCCGGGGCCGGTGCGGGCCCGCCGGGCTGCGGGCTTCCGAACGCGCCGGGCTGCGGGGTTCCGCCGAACCCGCCCGGCTGGGGGGTTCCGCCGAACCCACCTGCCTGCGGGGTTCCGCCGACCTCCGGCGGGAACGATTCAGTCATAGTGCTTCCCCTTCAACGAGCCGTCCAAGACCGGCCTACTTCACCGAGTGCTCTGCCACTGTAGTGCGCCGCGAGGGCCCGGGCCGGCCGCAACGAGAGGCCGGCCGGGGAAGCGCGGCACGGCTTCATGGTCGGGCGACGGCTGAGGCGCGGTCGGGGTAGCCGCGGATGTCGACGATCTGCGCGCCGTCAACGATGAAGACCTGGACGAGCTGCTGCGGTGGCGCGGGCCGGGCTCCTTCGGCGTGGAGCGCCACGCTGAGCCCGAGCAGGACGGCGTCACGGTCGACTTCGACGCTGTGCACGGTGGCCGTCGTTCCGTCGGCCAGGAGCCCGCGATACCAGTCGAGTACCTGCTCACTGTCTCGGCAGATGCCGGTCCAGCTGACTTCGGGGTGCAGGAGCGACGCGAGCAGGTCCAGGTCGCGGTCTCGGTAGGCGGCTTCGAGATGCCGGGCCATGTCGGCCATGACGCCGGTGCCGGTCGAGCCGGGCACCTCCGCAAGGTCCTCGGGCTGCTGCTCCGCCGCGTCGTCGGGGCCGATGCCGTACCGCCGCAGCAGATCCATGACCTCCTCGCTGGGCGGCTTCCCCGCGATCCACACACCCTCGCGGGAGGCGCCGGCCTCGATCAGCAGGCGTACCGTCTTGATCCAGTCGCCCGGTCTCCCGGCCTGCTCTTTGCTGCCCACGGTGGCGAACGCCAGCGGGGTGCCGTCGAAACGGCCGTCTCGGGCGTCGACGTCCGCCCCGGCGCCGAGCAGCACCGCGACCGCCGCCGCGTTCCCGTGGTAGGCGGCGTCGTGCAGCGGCTCGTCGCCGAAGCGGCGGGCGCGCGCGGAGAAGCCGAGGTCGAGCATCAAGGCGACGGTCTCGGCCGGGCGGGACCCGGCAGCCTCCACGATCACCGCCCGGTCCTGGTCGGTCATCCGGTCGCGCAGATCAGGGTGCTCGGCCAGAATCCGCTCGGCCGCCTGACGGTCGCCGCTGAGGCAGGCGCCGATGAACCGGTCCACGTCGGTGGAGTCGTCGGGTGCGCCGAGAGCCCTCAGCCGGGCCGCGGTGTCTTGCCGCCCGGCACGGACGGCAAGGCGGAGCGCCGACACGCCGTCCTCGCCGGCGGCCCGCGGGTCCGCTCCGGCATCGAGGAGGGCGGCCACCACCGGATAAGAGGCGTTGGCCACCGCGTCCGGCAGCGCCTCGGTCGCTTGCTCCGCGGCCCCGGTGCCGCTCGCCTGGAGGGCCTCGAGGAGCAGCGACATCGCGCCCGCGTTGTCGTTGTAGACGGCAGCGCCGAGAGCCCAGGTCCGGGCCACCCGGGCACTGTGGGAGAGCAGCAGCCGCAGGCATCGCTGGTCGCGATGGGCGATGGCCTCGCCGATGGGTTGTCCGGGGTCCGGGTGGGCGCCGGCGTCGAGCAGCATCTCGGTGATGCCGGGGTTGTTGAGCTCCACCGAGCCCCTCAGGGCGGAGCGGTACCGGGGACGGCCGCCATCGTTGGTATTGGGGTTGGCGCCGGCGTCGAGCAGGAGGCGGACGACCTCCGCCATCCCCGGTTCCCGGCCCGGGTCGACCTGAGGCCACCGGGAGTAGCAGGCGTACAGCAGCGGCGGCCAGCCACGCTCCTCGTCGATGGCCACCGCGGCAGCGGGATCGGCGGCGAGCGTCTCCCGTACCGCCTCGGCGTCGCCGAGCACGGTCGCGGCGAGCAGGCCGCGCCGGGCGATACCCGGATCGGCACGGACGATGTCACGGGCCTGCCGAAGGCGTCCCTCGATCACCGCACGTACCAGCGCGGGCACCCGTCGACCGACATCGGCGGCCCCCGTGTCGATAGCGGCCTTGAGCCTCGGCCAGCTCGCAAAACCCAGCTCGCGTGCGATGACCAGCTGGGCCGAGGCCAGGCTGGCTACGCCCTGGAGCGCCGCTGGGTGGTGGCGGCCGAAGCGCTCCGCCGCCGCCGGGTCACCGCGGCGGACCGCGTCGCGCAACTCCTTCGCCTGCCGGCGCAGCTGGTCGAGATCGGGACGCTCGGGAAGCGGAACGGACATGGCGTCTCCCTGCTCCGCCTGCGGTCCGCTGCTCAGGCCGAGGAAGAGGCCACTGCCGAAGGTGGGGGTACCCGGAGGTGGACTCAGTCCTTCCCGCGGACCCGGCGGCATCCTCCAGCGCCACACCAACCCTACCGCCTGACGGGGTCAGGCCAGCGGGCGCAGGCCCGCGCCGGAGAGCAGGTAGGCGTCCTGGTCGTAGCCGTCGCCCGTGACCAGGTCGGTGACCGCCTGGCCGGCCTGCTCCGGGGTGAGCGGCGGACCCGCGGCGCCGGCGAAGGCGGCCTCGTCGGTGCCCTGGCGGGCGGCGTAGGCGGCGGTAAACACCGCGCCCAGCGCGGTCGCCGGGGTCAGGGTCGGAAGCAGCGCGACGAACCTGATGCCGAGCCCGGCCCGCCTGGATTCCTCGGCGGCGTAGGCGGTGAGCCACCTGATCGCGGCCTTGGCCCCCGCGTACCCGCCGGACAGCGGCGAGCCGCGCAGCGCCGCCCCGCTGGACAGCGTGATCACGGTGCTGCCCGGGGCCAGCGGGGCCAGCAGCGCCTCGCGGGTCCAGCCGAACGCGTGCTGAACGTCGACATCCCAGTTGCGGCTGAACGTCTGCCATGTGTGCTGCTGGACCGGCCGCGGCAGCGGGGTGGCGCCGGCGTTGAGCACCAGCACGCCGGGCCGGTACCTGTCGATCAGCTCGCCGGCCACCATGGGGTCGGCCGCGTCGGCGGGCACCGGGGTGAACGACCCGTCAAGCTCCGCGCGCAGGTCCTCCAGCGTGGCGCGGTCGCGCGCCACCCCGACGACCTGGGCGCCCGCCAGGCTCAGGGCGGCGGCGATGCCCCGGCCGAAGCCCCGGCTGGCGCCGGTGACCAGCGCGGTCGCGCCCGCAATCCCATGCTCGGACATAACGATCCTCCTGGCTCTGGTGAAACGCAGGCCTGTCCGGCCCGCTGATATAGACCGGCCAGGGACCCGGGAATCGCCGCGGGGCGGTCGCGAGCCGTCAGCGGTGCTGCTCGGCCGAGGCCGCCAGCTCGTGCAGGGCCTGCGCGGTGGGCAGCGCGGTGTCCACCGCCAGCAGCCTGGGCTCCTCCTCGCCGCGCAGCACGGCGTTGATGTGGCGGGTCAGGGGCGCGAACGACAGCTCATCGAGGGCGGCGGGAAAGCTGTCCGGCTGCTCCCGCGCGACGCTGACCTGGTAGCTGTCGGCCGGACCGGGATGGAACGGGTTCGTGAGGTGGATCTGCCCGCCGGTGCCTTCCAGCGTGGTGAACGTGTCGTAGCTGCGGCCGAAACCGCACGAGAGAAGCAGCCGGCGCCCGCCCGGGTAGTCGACCACCGCCCAGGTGTCCACGTCGACGTCCTCGCCGCCCCACGTGGCGCGGGCCCAGCAGGACTCGCGGGCCGGGCCGAACAGCTCGGCGGCCAGCCGGACCGGGTAGCAGCCGACGTCGAGCAGCGCGCCGCCCTGCAGGTC
>Ga0070698_100003065_pt1 | contig 18424 bp, 13 predicted proteins | sample KBSK1502metaG_FD_65477 | JGI IMG/M metagenome (GOLD analysis project Ga0070698, IMG submission 65477) | Corn, switchgrass and miscanthus rhizosphere microbial communities from Kellogg Biological Station, Michigan, USA - KBS K1-50-2 metaG | ecosystem: Host-associated > Plants > Roots >...
CGACCAAAACAATTTTGTGTGGACGACCTGAGGCTCCTCGGAAAACTCCGATGCCTCAAAATCAACAACTTACGAAATATCTATGTTAGAAACTGCGAAACCCGGGCTAGCTTTGGTAGATCCAAACTATGCGTTAGTTACGAACAGTGACGAACACCACGACAATAACCCAGGGCGCCTGCCGACGCTTCTTAGGCGCGCACTGGGATTCTTTTACTCTCTACGAAAAGTCGAGCAGCTCGAGCGCCGCCGATTGGGCTCTGATGCTGATCGGCGTAGCCATCGTTAGGTAGACTTTTCCGTCCACGTGGACCGGAACATCGACGTAACGAAATACTACCCTCCGACATCGACGAGCATCGACCGGTGCTGCTGCGTCTTCACCTCGCCGGCAGGACTTAAGGTAGCTTCGCCATTCTTTCCGCTGGTCGTGCCCCACCCAGATCACATCAAAGTAGCCATCCCTAGGGTCTGCATCCGGCACCAGCTCCAAGTTCGGACCAATGAAACCCACGTTGGCTATTTCCAATAGCAAAAAGTCTCCCGAAACAATCTCATCATCCAGGAGAAGTTCGCAGCGGGCCGCCGGAAACTCTTTCGCGAGGAGCGCCAGGTATTTAGTCGCCTCGGACAATCTCTTCTCGGGACTTAGTCGAAGTCGAGACCTTTTCTTTTTCTCCAGAAGGCGCATCTCACTCATAAACGCGGCCAGGAGGCCCACGCCGACCGATTCGATGAAAATCCGATGACCGGCAGAACTAGTGACAATGCCCAGGTCGAGTTTTTTGATCTGGGCCAAGCGAAGATGGGAAATGATCGTCTCGAGAGTATGTATTTGGCCGAGGCTTCTGGCACAATTATTTGCGGTCCCGAGCGGCAGGATGGCAAATGGTATGCCTCGTCCAGCCAACCAAGGAGCGAGTCGACTGACCGTTCCGTCTCCACCAGCAACGACCGCTCGATCGATTGGCTCACGAAACGCTCCTTCCCATTCCTTACCCTTTATCGAAACATAAAGTACTTCGTAGCCGGCATTTTCGAATTGGCGAACTAACTTGCTACTCTTGAGCACGGCGCCGCCGGCCACCGGATTGTGGAATAATGCGATCTTCATGATCTGCGCGGAGGGCGATGCTTCTCTAACCGCCGAGCCAACTCTTGGATGGCTGGCCACTGATTTTCTGTAAATATTTGTTCACATCTTCAGATCCAATCGGAACAACCTCGTCGGCTGGATCCAGATATTCGAATAATTGTTGTCCCTATTCGCTTTCGGGTAATACCGGGCGATTGGTGAGATACATGGGGGAGACCGGCGGCAATAGCCGACTCCTTCGGGTCTTCAACAATAACGCTGATTCGACGAACGGGGGCGACGTAAACTTTCCCTGGTCTTCAAAAAAAAGTTACTTCGCTGCCGATGCGGGAAATGAGCAAGTAACCACTGTTCCGATTCCGGGTTTGGAATCAATGTTGAGGGTTCCTTTAATCACTGTCGCACGATACTCCATCGTTCGCAGCCCAAGACCGTTTGGCTTCTTTTCCACCGAGTAGCCCTGCCCATCATCTTCGATTTGGAGGATGCCAGTGTCGTCCTCGAGCCGTACCTTGATATCGATTCTTTTAGCGTGCCCGTGCCTGGCCGCGTTGCTCGTGGCCTCCTGGGCGATCCGATAGAGATGGACAGCTAATACCGCGTCTCGAAACCGGCATCTTCGATCCACCTTGGCGGTGCAGACCAGGCCGAAACGCTGACCGGTCCGAGAAGCTAAATCCTTTAGCGCAGCGGCCAGCCCAGACTGTTCGATCTGCTGCGAACTCAGTCCGGCAGCAAGTGAATGGACATTTTCCGCGCTCTTGCGGACCATATCTCCGAGCACGCGGATCTGGCCGGCGCTTTCCGTATCTTTGGAATCCAATGCGGCCGCGATCGTCTCAGCAAAAAATGCAATCGCAGTAAGATCCTGACAGTGGCTGTCATGCAAATCACGACTGAAACGCTTCTGCTCCTCCTCCGAGATCGCGACGACATCCTGTTTCAGCCGCTGCAGATCAGTGAGGTCCTGGACCATTAATAATACGCACTGTTCGCCGCCGAATTGGATGGTTTTGGCCGAAGCTAACACATCAGTAACACCTCCACCTGGCCGACGCACTTGCGCCTCGCGATTCTGAATCGAGCTCTGCGGTCCTAAGTTTTTGATGATATCATCTTGCTGGTTAGTAGTGACACGCCAGCCGACCTCCGACAGCGAGCGACCCACGATTTTGGATTGATGAAGACCGGTCAGTTTACAAAAAATCGCATTTGCCTTTAGAACCCGTTCTGTTGCCAGCGAAATAATCGCGGTGGCGATTGAATTATTGGCCAGGATCTGGGCGGAGAGCTCTTCCGCCCGATGTAAGTCCTCCTCCAGCTCTAGTCGTTCCGAAACGTCACGCGCTAGTACCAGAATGGCCGGCTTACCTTGAAAGACAGCGGGTCGAGACATCACGTTGACGGTGACGCTCCTGCCGTCGGCACGGACGAATTTCTCCTCAACAATCGGCAGTTCTGATTCTCCTTGTCGAATACGCTCGATCCGCTCTCGAACTGTCTGATGATAGTCCGGATGGACGATTTCAAAAAAGCCTTTTCCGAGCAATTCGTTTACGCTTCCCGCACCGAAAAGCTTCACCGCACCTGGATTAGCAGTCGCAATCTTCCCGTCTACCTGGACGAGGATTGCGTCGGGAGAGAGTTCGAATAATTCCGCGTAATATTGCCGGTCGCCGGATAGAGCTCTCGGAGCCGATTCTCTTTCCGATTTCGAGATGATCGCCGTTCGACAAATCAAGGCGCCTTCCGATTGGTCAATGCCCGGCATGCTTTGTAACTCAACCGGAGCTCTGCTCCGGGTATGGCTGGCCAATACCAGTTCGGTGGAAACCTTCTTCCGGAATTGAATGCAAGCGGCCAAATGATCGAGAAAAGCCCGGCAATAGGATCGCTCGACAAATGCCGAGAACGGCACATTTCGGAGTTGGAACTTGTCTCCCTTCAGAAGATTGGCCGCAGCTAAATTGAGCCGGCAAATGCAGCCATTCCGATCGAGCGTGACATGAGCAACCGGCGACAAATTATATTCCGTAGCGAGCGACGGGTCGAATTGCTCTGACCACAATCTCTCCGTTCCGATTGATACCCCCTTGGGTTGTAGTCGACGTTGCAGTTCGGCTCTGCCAGTCTCATGCATGGTCGCGCCTTTTTGACGATTTTGTTAGGCCTCTACCCAGCCTTACCAGAACCGATTAGATATCGCCAATGGAAATCAAGATAAGGCTATCTTCGGCGTTTTGCCCTTCGAATCGTCGCACATTCAACACAATTTTTTTCTGACCGATTCGCTGGAATTCATGTTCGATCTCAAAATCCTCTACTTTGGATTTCTGAGGTAGTACTTCTTCAAGTAGCGTCCGCATCGCCGGAATGTTCCATTGTCCATTCCCGATCTCGTAGATGCTGAAGCCCTCGGTTTCTCTCGGACTGAGCTGAAATGTCTCATAGAAGAACGAAGTAGCCTTGTCGACCTTGAGCTTGCTATCGAGCACAAGAACGCAATTGCGCACCGTCTCAACAAAAGCCTCCGCATAGCTGATCATCACCTTGCTCCGCTCGTTCTCCAGTTTGGCGGAATTGACATCGAATAGGATCATCACCGCGCCGGTGATCTTGTTATCAGCAGTTTCGTAAGGCCGAATCTGCAAACGATACCAGTGTCCGCGAAGATCCTGTATCTCTATTTCTTTCGTACTGAGCGTTTCCATCACTTCGTAGACCAACTCTTCCAGCTTCGGGATCTCGACATCGGCTCGCAAATCGGTAATCGCGCGACCAACATCAGCGGGAATCAGTTTCAAAGTCCTTTGTGCTACTGGCGTAAAGCGGCGAATGCGCAAATTACGATCTACCATCACGATCGGTATGTTGACACTCCGCAAAAGATTCGTGAGATCGTCGTTCAATTCGGTCAATTCCAGATTACCGCCCTTGAGCTCTTCATTGAGCGTGATCAGTTCCTCATTGGTGGACTGCAGTTCCTCTTTGGCCGTCTCCAGCTCCTCATTGGTGCTCTGGAGCTCTTCATTACTGGATTGAATTTCCTCGTTGGCCGAGCGGAGTTCTTCATTGATTGATTCCTCCTCTTCGATGAGGGTTTGAAGATGTTCCCTGGTGGCAGCAAGTTCTTGCTCGAGCTGAGAGACCCGAGCATTTTTTGGTTTTGACCCGGATTTTTTCGATTCCGGGGAGGCGGCCTCCTGAACGGGCACGCGGCTATCTTCGAAAAGCAAAACAAGCCAGCGTTCGCGGGTCACCGGACCCAGCATTGGAACGACCTCTAAATTAAGAAAATTGGCTAGCCCGCTCCCGTGAGCCAGTATCCCCTCTTTACGAGCCCCTTGCCCCCGCTTTTTCGCATCGGCGAGCAGCGAGCGCAGCGGCATCTCCAGACTCGTTCGTATCATCCGAAAAAGATCAAGACTAGCTTCCCCGGGCTCAGGATCGAGAAAAGGGGCCACATTGCCACGGAACTGCACGATTTTCATTCCGCTATCCACCACGATGGCAGGTGGGCAGTACTTGGCCATCAGCAGGCGGTCTGTCTCCCGACGGAGATCGGGTTGCATCAAGGCGGTCTGCCCCGCGAAGTCCGTCAAGAGGTGCGCGCTTTTCGGGTCGGGAAGCTCACCCTCCATCCTCGTTAGAGAAGGGCTCCGGACCGATCGCTTAGAGAAAAGTTTGGTCTTCTGATCCACCGGTTCAAAAAGATCGGAAAAATTGCCCACCGTCTCTGCCCCGCCCAGCAACAGGAATCCCCCCGGCTTCAAAGCATAGTGAAAGAACGGAATCAATTTCTTTTGGGCGGCCGGCTCAAAGTAGATCAGCACATTACGGCAACTAATGAGATCCAGCCGAGAAAAAGGCGGATCCCGAAGCACGTTCTGGCGCGCGAAAACGCAGAGATCGCGAATCTGTTTGTTGACCTGATAGCCGTGTTCAACTTTGGAGAAAAACCGCCGCAGCCGTTCTTTAAACACATTGGACTCGATGCCTTGATCAAAGATGCCTTTTCGCGCGATTCCTAGTACCCGATCACTCACATCGGTTGCGAAAATCTGAATCCCGGGCCGTTCCTGCCTTCCATCGAAAAATTCTGTTACGATAATGGCCAACGAATAGGCCTCTTCACCGGTTGAACATCCAGGCAGCCAAATGCGAATCGGATCATTTGGCCCTCGGTCTTCCACAAGCCTGGGAAGGACGACGGTCTGCAGGATCTCGAATGTTTCCGGCTCCCGGAAAAAGTGGGTGACATGGATCAGCAGCTCATTGTAAAGAGCATCCACTTCGTCGGGATTACGCTCCAAAAAGGCCAAGTAATCGTCCAACTTTTCGAGCCGTCGAACCTCCATCCGACGCTGGATTCGCCGGCGAACCGTCGTTTTCCGATACTGGCCAAAGTCTACCTCCGTTTTTGATCGCAGAAGTATAAAGATGCGCTTAAGGCTACTTTCGGGAGCCGGACGTTTTTTCACAACTTTGGACGTTGGACTAAGAGCCAGATGTCCAAGTTCTTCTGCAATCTTCCCCGGACTCGCAACGACATCCACGACACCGGAATCGACCGCGCTACGGGGCATGCCTTGGTGCTGGGCCGATAGCTCGTCCTGCGCAAAGGTCATTCCCCCGCTCTCTTTGACCGTCTTTAGTCCGGCAGTCCCATCACTCCCCATACCGGAAAGGATGACCGCAACTCCCTTGTTTGCCTGCTCTCTGGCCAGCGAACGAAAAAAATGATCAATTGGCAAATGGCGTCCACCGGTATCGGTACGTGGTTCCAGCTTCAGTTTACCGTCCGATAGTGTGAGATCCAGGCCGGGCGGCATCACATAAAGCCGATCTCGCTGCATCCGTACTCCGTCGGCGGCCACCTCCACCGGCATTTCCGTTATCCGTGAAAGAATTTCGGTGAGTCGGCTTGTCTGCTTCGGCTCGAGATGTTGGACAAAAACAAACGACATTCCTGTATTTTTAGGAAGATGCCGCAGAAGTTCCGAAAAGGCCTCCAGCCCGCCCGCCGATGCCCCGATTCCAACAACCCGAGAAGGTGCGCTTACTTCGGGCATATCGGCTGCGTCCTGGGCATTTACTATTTCTGAATCGTCACTCATCTTCCGCAGGACATTAAAGGGCGCGGGGGAATCGGAAGGAAGAAGCAAAACTCATTTTTCAACGATTTTACCCTTTCGTCAACGCAGCCGGTCGGATTGAAGTGCTTCACCGACAATTACTCGTTCTCGAATGCTCGGTCACCAGCGCACCACGCAAACCGTCCTGATATACGCAAACGAACCAGGATATGAGGAAACCTTTTAGCAGTGATTTCGCCTGAGATCACATCGGTGGACGGGTCGGGAGGAATGGCCACGGCACAGTGGGTGCCAGGGCGGATAGCGCCTCGGCCCAGGCCCCGCCCTAATACATTTGGCCAAATAAATCGGCCAATTCGCCGTCAAAAACCAAAAGGAGTCGTTAGCGGCTCAGAACGACTCCGGTAAAAAACCGGAGCTACATGGAGGGAAGTTTCTGAACCATGATGGATTACAATCCAAGGCTGGATGCGCTACGGGCACTTTGTGTCTTTGGCGTCATGTGTTTTCATTGGCAGGGTATTTTGCAGTTTGGCTGGATCGGCGTGCAGACCTTTTTCGTGCTTTCGGGGTTTTTGATGACCGGTATCCTGACGCCGGCTAAAGAAAAATATGATGCCAGGAACTTTTTTCTGGTTTTCCAGTGGCGAAGAGCACTCCGAATTTTTCCAGCCTATTTTGGTTATGTGTTTTTTCTGGCCGGGGTGTTTTGGTTGACCCGGCAACCGTCCTCGTTGCCTCAAGTCATTCCCTTCCTGTCGACCTTAACGCTGAACATCGCACGGCTCCTACCATGGTTTAATAATGACCAGGCCTATACTCATCTCTGGAGTCTTGGGGTGGAGATGCAGTTCTATCTCCTTTGGCCCGTGCTCATTTATTTCACGAAGCGCGAGCGATTGCCGATTTTGATTTATTTCTTACTGGCGACCGCGCCACTCCTCCGGTTCCTCACCGAGTTGCAAACGTCGGCCGTTTACTCAGATCCTGAAGCCATCGGAAACGCGGTCTACAACTCACCCCTTTCTCACCTCGACGCGTTTGCAGCAGGAGCTGCTGTATCACTAGGAATTCCGGGCTTTCGCTCTGGTTTTGGTCAGAAATTTGCCATACTGGCAAGCATCACGGTCCTTGCCGGTCTTGGCCTTACTATAGTCTCCCACGTACAAGGCTCACCGATTCCGTCGGCCTCCTTGGGGTATCCTATCAATCTGCCCAATTTCCATTCTTCGGTTTGGGGATACAGTTTGATCGACCTCACTTCGGCCTTTCTGATCGGGATGTTAAAGACCAAAGATCTCCCGTTCTTTCGGAACGCGGTTGTTCAACGGCTAGGTCGGATTTCCTACGGTATGTATCTCTTTCATCTTCCTGTCCAAAGGCTGCTAAAGCTACCGTTATCCGGAAAAGCCGGAATCGATACGGTAAGCATCGCATTATTTGGGCTGTCTATAATCGGCACAATCCTGGTGGCCTTGACCTCATACGAATTCTTCGAGGTTCGCTTTTTGCGATTGAAGAATCTGTATCAGCCACCGGTGAGGTCTCAAGAATAACGCCGTCAGGTTAGCGCCGATAACGCCGGCAACGCCGAAAACAAAGGCAGGAGCGATTTCTTCCGGCCGTCCGAAACGTTTGCAACGTGATATGGATCTTTCTTCGGTAGCGGCGACTGTCCTGGCACGCCCATCGCTTTATGTCGTTTAGGCGTCGGAACGAAGCGATTGACTGAGCTCAACCAAAAAGCGCAGTCGCCACGGTGTTGCTCGGCCAGTGCGTTACCACATTTGTGGTTGGGCCGAAACTACAACGTCGACGCGTGGCTTCGAACCAGGGGTAACGTCCCATCTCGGTCGTTAGGTTGATCGCGCGCAATCCCCGTCGGACAGGCTCCTACCGCTAACGGGAAATTTTCCGCCGCAGATCACTCACGGCAGCATTGGCGGCATGAAAGCCACACATTCCATGAACCCCGCCTCCGGGCGGCGTTGAGGAGGAGCAAAGGTAAACCCCTTTGAGCGGGGTTCGATAAGGTGCGAAACTTAGAATTGGCCGGGCAATCAGTTGCCAGAGATTATTGGCCCCTCCGGTAATACTTCCTCCGATGAGGTTTGGGTTGATTCTTTCAAGCTCGACAGAAGATGTGACGTGGCTGGCCAGAACACGATCTTTGAATTCCGGAGCAAAGCGGCCTATTTGCTTCTCAAATGGTTTGGTCATATCCCACGACGAGCCATTCGGGACGTGACCGTAAACCCAGGCGATGTGCCGATTTAATGGAGCCCGAGTGGAATCGGCCACCGTCGGTTGGCTAAGAAGAAGAAACGGATGTTCTGCGTGTCTGCCTCGAGAAACCTGATACTCGGCCTGCGCGATTTCCTGAAAGGTGCCTCCCAGATGAACTGTCCCTGCCTTCTCGCAATCTGGATGTAACCATGGAATGGGACCATCTAATGCGTAATCAATCTTGAAGATGCCAGGTCCGTATTTAAATCGTTCGAGTTTCCGCCGATAATTCGCTGGGAGGAGGCCGCCTAAGATTTGAACCAGCTGTCGCGGGGTAACATCAAACACGACGACCCGTGATTCCGGCAATTGACGCAAGGTCATAACCGACACGCCAGTCTCAACTCTGCCGCCAAGCGCCTGAAAATGCTCGGACAAGGCTCGCGCAATTGCTTGAGCTCCACCGATTGGAATCGGCCAGCCAATAGCATGAGCCAGCATTCCTAAAATAAGGGCGAACGCCGCCGAACCGGGATCTGTGAGAGGCAAGAAAGAATGGGCAGCTAAACCGGCCAAGAGCGCTTTCGCCGGCTCTCGTGAAAAGCGGTTTCGGATCAGATGGTCGATGGATGCCAGCGCCAGACTTCCAAATGTCGCCATCTGGAAAGGGTGTCGGGGCCAGTGAATGATCGGTTGGAGAAACTCCTCCAGTAAACTCTGCCAGCGAGAGACAATCGGTTCGAACAGTTTTCGATACGCTTTCGCATCTCTCCCCAAAGCATCCCCGGTTTCGTTGACTGACCGCCGAAGCGTGGCGATCCCGGTGTGATTGATCGGATGCGCCAAAGGTATCTCCGGCTGGCACCAGCCCAAACCATATTTTTCGAGCGGAAGAGATGACAAGAACGGCGAACCCAAAGCCATTGGATGAACCGCTGAACCGACGTCGTGCTGAAAACCTGGCAGGGTCAGTTCCTGCGTTCGGCAGGCGCCACCAATTTCTTTGTTACGTTCCAATACCAGAGTGGAGAAACCTTGTTGCGCAAGTCGGATGGCCGCCGCTAAACCATTTGGTCCGGCACCCACCACAACCGCATCGTATTCGTAAACGGCGCTCACGATCTTCTCGTCAACTCGATCTCCTTTCTCTCTACCTTAGCTGCATGCTCTTGCGGCTCAATCTGGGAACCGTCGGTGTTAGTGTAAACTCGACTAGCGAAGCCAGCGTCGCGGTCAGCCGTATTGTGGCTCGCGGCGCAGTTATTCACAACCTCGCTAAGCAGGGCCGCTTCGCTCGCTCATGAATAACTGCGAAACTGATATCAGCGCAGCGACGGCGGCCTGGATCAATTTGGCGGGGAAATCCGTTTCCTGGCGCGCCGCGAACTATAGGAAAGGAAACCCGCACTATGTTACAATGGACAATTATATTCATTATCATCGCCGTCATTGCCGAGCTTCTTGGGCTAAGCGGTGTGGCCGGTGAAGCGGCGTGGATCGCCCACGTGCTGTTTGTCATCTTTCTGATTCTGTTCATTATCTCCCTTATCTTTCGAGGTAGACCTCCGGCCGTATAGTCGGGAAAAGAAGCTAGAATTTAAAATCTGGAGTGCTTGTAACTGCTTTCCACACGCCGCGGCGATGGCGGACGCGTCCAACGCATCTTCCGGGCGCATTTCTTTGATGTCACTTGCTCGTCGCAGCGGTACAAAGCATCCGTAATAGGCATCTATTTCTTCCTTTTCGACTTCCGCTAATTCGGCTTTGCCCGACTCCGTTCGAGAAATGATTTGTATCCACCAGATCCGGCCGCCTTCTCTATCGCGAACCATGAGCAGGAAATTTCGGCATGGATGCCTCGAGGCCGGTGCACAAGTGCCGGCCTCACTTTCTTCGCCAAAACTCAGACCGTGCAATCTGCCCGAAATCTGACTGAGCAGCCGATCGTTTGCTGGCCACTCCTGAGGAGCAGCAATATTCAGACAAATGTCGTCGGCGACTACAACTCTATTTGTGCTGAACGTCTCTAACAATTTCACCGTCCGTCGAATCCGACCGAACCAATTCGGTCGAATGTTAAATTAGACTTTCGCGTCCGGTGTTGGTTCTATGCCACCTAATGCTTTAGATAATCTGACCATCGTTGTTGTGGAAGATCATGCGGATTCACGTGCCCTCATCGGCGCATTCCTACGGCAGAAAGGCGCCAACGTTATCTCGGCCTCAGACGGATTTGAAGGGCTGGAAGCGGTCAAAACGCATCATCCTGATCTAGTCCTGAGTGACCTGGTGATGCCGAGGCGTGATGGGTTTGAGTTGCTCAACGACATTCGATCTCTCGATTCCAGCAGCGGAGGAGGTGTGCCGGTTATCGCGATGACCGCGTTGCTACGATACCCTGACGGCCAACGCTCTCGAGACACCGGTTTTGAGACGCACCTCGCAAAACCATTCAGCCCGAAACAGCTTTTGGATGCTATTTTGTCGGTCGTGAGGAGGTAGCCCCTAGCCTGATCCCCCAGCCAGCAGCCGCTACGCGACAGCGTTGCGGGCGGGTCCGGGCTCGGGAATCCAAGATTCATAAAATTAAGACCCTCAATTTGGTCTATTCAAGGCAGCGCCCGACCTCGAGGCGAAACTGTCGACCGAAGTTGTGGGTCGCGAGAGAACGAAGGAGGAAGCATCAGGTAACTTTTCTAGATCCTAAGTTCTCGCCCTCTGGGTTCCGGATGCTATATCCTCGAAGAATGAGCCTCTCCCCCCTCGGTTTTCTGCGCGTTAAGTCATCGCGCTGTCAGTGCTTGATCCTGATCGAGCAAACAACTTCTATAGTAAGACACTCGGGTTACCGCCGGCATACGAAGGAACCGAACAGGTTGGATACCTCTTGGGTCAAACGATTCTAATGCCGAAGGCCAACTGGTACGCGCCTCCCACCAAAGCCCCAATCCTCGAATTACCATCGCGACCGAACATGCGCCAGAAACAGAGAAAGCTCTGCGCGACCGTGGGGTGGTTGTCTCCGATCCGGTGCAAGCCTACGACGACTTTTACGTTGGCAGTTTTTTGGACAGTGAGGGCAACAAGCTTTGGTTTTGCTCGCCGGTAGAACCGTAACGGCTGGCGGCCCACCCGTTAAGCCGCCGTTCGCGGCGTTGTTTTCAGATTTTCCGAACCGGCTTCTCCGTTCACCGTTGACCACCTACTCAAGCCCGGTATATCAAAAAAAGAGTGCGGTCGCTGGGCCGGACCATTTGATACCCCCAATTAAGTCTCGCCGTTTGGCTTGCTCCGCAAAACTGGATTTGCTAATCGCCGGCCGGCATGCTTCAAGATTAATTTAGATACCTGAAAGATATGGCATTCACGCTCGGAATCGACTTCGGAACAAACTCTGTTCGAGCTGTCGTGGTGGATTGTGCGAACGGTCGAGAAATCGGCAGTTGTGTTATCGACTACCCAAGTGGAAAACGTGGCGTCCTACTGGATCCTCGTGATCCCAATTTGGCCAGACAACATCCCGGCGACTACTTCTATGGATTACAAGAGTCGGTGCGAGGTGCATTGGAAGCAGCTTCCGCGGTTGTCGGATTCCGCCGCGAATCAGTGATAGGGATAGGCGTTGACACCACTGGATCAAGCCCCTTGCCGGTCGATCGTCAGAACCGGCCGATCGGGATGGCGCCTAAATTGAAAGATAATCTCGCCGCACAATGCTGGCTTTGGAAGGATCATACCAGCTATGCGGAAGCCGCTCGGATAACCGATCTCGCCGCTAAGCATCGACCTCAGTTTATCGCCAAATGTGGAAATACCTACTCATCGGAATGGTTCTGGAGCAAAATCTGGCATTGCCTCGAATCAGCTCCCGAAGTGTTTGCTGGCGCCTACAGTTGGGTAGAGTTGGCCGACTTCATTCCGGCCGTACTCGCGGGACTGACCGATCCGCTCAAGATCAAGCGAGGCGTGTGCGCCGCCGGTCACAAAGCCTTATACGCGGACGAATGGGGCGGACTTCCCGACAAAGAGTTCTTGACGCTGCTCGATCCGAGATTGGCTGATCTTCGAGATCGCCTTTATGAAAAAGCTTGGGACGCCACTACCGCTGCCGGAAACCTCACCCTCGAATGGGCGGAAAAGCTCGGATTGCCCGAAAGCATCCCGATTGCCATTGGCGAGTTTGACGTCCACTACGGAGCGATCGCCAGCGGCGTCCGGGAGGGTGTCTTAGCCAAAGTAATTGGCACGTCGACCTGCGACTGCTGTGTCGTAAAACTCGACAAACAGGTAAAAGACATCCCGGGCATCTGCGGCATCGTGAAGGGTGCCATCTTGCCTGGCTACTACGGCATTGAGGCTGGACAATCTGCAGTAGGCGACATTTTCAATTGGTGGGTCGAAGTGGTTTGCGAAGGCGATGCGAAACTGCATGCCACTCTCACCGCAGAAGCCGCCGCGCAAAGACCCGGCCAGAGCGGCTTGCTCGCGCTGGATTGGAACAATGGAAACCGAACTATTCTGGTTGATCCTCGGCTAGGCGGACTAGTTGTCGGGCAAACACTCCACACCACGCGCGCGGAGATTTATCGCGCACTGATCGAAGCCACCGCCTTCGGCGCTCGCATGATCATCGAGCGTATTCGCGAGTACGGTGTTCCAGTTGAAAAGGTAGTCTGTTGTGGCGGTGTGGCCGAAAAGAACGCGTTGCTAATGCAAATCTACGCCGACGTGACCGGCTGCACAATGTACGTCGCCGGATCGGAACAGACTTGTGCGCTCGGGTCGGCCATTTCCGCCGCGGTGTTAGCTGGTCCAGAGAAAGGCGGGCATGCGGATTTCGCTGCCGCACAGCAAGCAATGACTTCGCTTAAACCCGTCCAATACGATCCAGTACCCGAAAGCCAAAAAGTCTACCAACAGCTCTTTTTGCTTTACCGGCAACTTCACGACGCGTTCGGCGGCGTGAATCGCCAGGCCGATCTTTCTGCCGTAATGAAGGACCTGATTCGGATCCGAGAGGAGCAGGCTCGCTGAGCGAATAATCCGGCGTGATTGGTGAGAGGTGATTGGTGATTAGTATATGAGCGCAGCAAGATCATTCCGCGATTTGAGAGTTTACCAACTCGCGAGAGCTGCAGCCGCTGAAATCTTTAAAGCGAGCAAGAGCTTTCCTCGCGAGGAACGATATTCTTTGACCGATCAGATCCGCCGCGCATCGCGCGCGACTAAAGCGTTGATCTCGGAGGCATGGGCTCGGCGACGTTACAAAGCAGTTTTCATAAACAAAATCGACGAGGCACTTGGCGAGGCGAGTGAGACCCAATCGTGGCTAGATGACGCGCATGACTGCGGTTACATCGACTCCGCCCAATTTGAAAAAATGGACTGTGACTGGCGTTCTATCGGAGCAATGCTTGCGCGGATGATCGATCGAGCATCCGATTTTTGTAAATATTCGTCGGACACGGATTATCGAGGGATGATTATGGAAGAACCGACCGATCGTTCGGCGAGAAAATTGTCGATCCGGATGAAGCTAGTCCTTGAATCCCCCTCTCACCCTCAACTGCTAACCGCTAACTGCAAACCGCTAACCTCTCATGTTTCTTCCGCTCGGAACCTATTCACCACCAGTCAAACTCGCTCTGATATCTGCCTCCAGGAATTGTTTTCCCCGCAGTCTCTCAGAAGAGCGAACCAACCGTATCCTGGATCTCAGCCGGCAAGCTGGAATTGATCTGTTTGTGCCGCAGGGTGAATGCCGAATTATCGAAACTAAAGATCACGCTGTGGAAGCCGCGCGCCAAGTTAGGCAGGCTGGATGCGACGCCGTTGTTTATTTCCTGGGCAATTTTTCTCCGGAGATCGAAGACGCTTACTTCATTAAACAATTAGATCAACCGGTAATGGTAATTGCTGCGGCCGAGGAATCTGGGGCCAGCCTTCTCGAGAAACGGGGTGACGCTCTTTGTGGATTGCTTTCGGCCGCGTTGGCGATCAGCAAACGCGGACTAGCAAACCGCGTGCATTTACCGGAATTGCCGGTGGTTAGTGCGGAAGAGGCGGTCAAAGAAATCGAGCATTTCATCAAAGTAGCGAAGGTGGTCAAAGGTGCGCGGAACGCCACGGTTGGCTTATTCGGACCGCGCCCGCGGGACTTTGAGACCTGCAACTACAACATCGCTTCGGTCAACTCGATCGGAATTGAAGTGGAAGAGCTCGGATTGTTCGATCTACAAAACGAGATCCGACGAATTCGCGAGAAGCGGGAGGACACCACCGCGATCCAGGCGGACATGAAAAAGGAAGTGCCGAGCATTCCCGATCCGGAGTTCGGTTCACGACTATCTATTTACGAACAAGCGATTCGAAATTTTCGCGATCAACTCAAATTGTCAGGAGCAGCCACCCAGTGCTGGTCTGCACAGGAACTCAGTCTTCGACATGTGCCATGCTTCATCAATGGCCGGATGGCGCAAGGAGGTTTTCCGATTGCCTGTGAGAACGACTGCTATTCGTTAGTGGCCGAGCTACTGGGCCAGTACGCTTCCAGCGAAACCGTGGGGATCCTCGACATTAATCACAGTATTCCGAAAGATCTGCACGAGAGCCTGAAAGACTATCCGATCAAAGATATGGTAGGGATGTTCCATTGTGGCAATGCTTCCACCAAGCTTCTCAAGAATCCGGAAATGAAGTTCCAAGTGATCATGAAACGGATGATGGAACCGAACAGTCCTCCCGATATTACGCGGGGAACAATCGAGGGACAATTCAATGCGTCGCCGATCACCGTCGTTCAGGTCCATGGTTTAGGCGATCAACTTCAGGCCTATTTGATGGAAGGGTTTTTCCTCGATCTCGATCCAAGGACATTTGGTTGTACCGGAACTGCTTATCTCCCGGGATTCAGCCGGTTCTACCGGCATATTCTGCTTGGACGTTTCCATCACCACGCGGCAGTGGCATTCGCTCATTGCGGCGCTGTTCTCTATGATGCCTTCAAGCTTCTGGGAGTGGCTCAGGTCTTCACGCCGCTGCCGGATGCGGTACCTTATCCAGGCGAAAACGTTTTTCGGAACGGCCTTTTATCGGCCAGGAATTAGCAGTCCTATGAGTCATCTGGCGCTCAAAACCGAATGTTACGAAGCGAATCTCCTCTTGCCGAAGTATAAGCTAATTGACCTGACATTCGGCAATGTCAGTGTAGCTGATCACGACGGAGGCGTCTATGCTATCAAACCGAGTGGCGTGGATTACGCTCAGCTTACAGCCGCAGATATTATTGTCGTCGATTTCGAGGGGAAAGTGGTTGAAGGAGCGCTTCGTCCATCATCTGATTCGCCGACCCATCGTCGTCTGTTTCAAGCGTTTCGTAATGCTGGCGCCATTGTCCACACCCACTCGCGAAACGCGGTTGCTTTTGCGCAAGCCGGCCTTGGGATCCCCTGCCTCGGCACGACCCATGCCGACTACTTTCGGGACGAAGTACCGGTCACTCGCCCCATGAGCGACGACGAGATTAAATCAGACTACGAATGGGAAACCGGAAATGTAATCGTCGAGCGTTTTCAACACCTCAATCCAGAGGAAGTTTGTGCAGTTTTGGTACACGGACATGGTCCTTTCTCCTGGGGACCGAGCGGAGCGAAAGCAATCGAAAACGCGTTGGCTTTAGAGATCATCGCTGAAATGGCGTACAAGACTCTTCAGCTAAATCCCGCGGCCACCCCGATTTCTTATAGTTTGCTCCACAAACATTTCTTCCGGAAGCATGGGAAGGATGCGTACTATGGGCAGGGTTGAATGAGGGCGATTGGTAAAAGGTGATTAGTGATTTGTGATCGGAGCGCTGAAGGCGGTTCGTTCCGTGGTCGCCATTCCCGTCATCCCGCCTGGACAGCTCAAACGGCACTAACCCATCGAACTGCTTGACGATTGCTCGTAGAAAACCGCAGCGTACGGGGTCTTCGATGACGTGAGGTCTCTCGAACATTTGTTCAGGCTGATTCTGAGCCACGCGTCTGGTGGCATGACAAACAATGGCGACTGCGGTTTGTGATAGCGCCACCCGAGCGGCTCCGGATCAATTTCGAGGTTGTGCCGAGATCAGACGCTTCGTGGGACAGTCGCCGCTACCGAACGAACCGCCTTCGGCGCTACGATCACATCGGCGTACCAATCACCAATTAAATGATTACCGGTTACCGATTGCATCTCGGAATAAGTCTGTGAAACGATCTAGCTCGGCATCGCTCAACGTAGAGACCGCAATGAAGTTGAGGTTCACATCATTCCAGGTACAGATGCGCAATCCGCTCATGACCTGATCGCTGCCGGTGAATCGGTGACGCGTGGCCGGCCACATGAACAGGTTAATTACGTCTTTATTGCGTCGATAAACTAAGGTAGCCACGCGGCGGCTCTGGACAATGTCGATGCGCCCTCCGCGCATTTGGTAGCCGGCCGAAGCCAGATCCACTACTGGCGGAGAGAAATTGAGCTTGGCCATTAGGTAGGACTTAACCACCTTCGGGTCTGGGGAAACTACATCACAAAGGTGATCCACGAAAAGCGCCCGCAGATAGTCGGAAACGGCTTGCCTGGCGAATCGGTGCTCCCTATTCTCATGGAATACCATCCACGCAATTGGCAATCCAATAGCTAACAATGCAGCGGCATACAGCCAGGGCCGCCGCCACAATGGGAATTGTCGCACTTTAGGCTTTGCCGGTGCCGGCTCTTCCCGGGTGATCGCCAGAACCCTTTCCCGAAGTTCCGGAGGCGCCTTAAAACTGGGCGCGGCCGCTGTGAAGAAGGCGCGAAACTCTCGGCGTTCCTGCAAAACAGCTTGGCACTCAGCACACCCGCTCAGATGTTGTTCCAATTCGAGCTGTTGACTCAACTCGAGCTCTCCATCCAAGTAGGCATCCAAAAAGCGCTCCGCCTCGTCACAATTCATCTTCGGTCTCCAGATCTCGAACCTCTAAAATCGCCTCGTGCAGTCGACGCCGTGCCCGGCTTAGCCGCGACATCACGGTACCCATCGGGACATTCAGTGCCGATGCCAGTTCTTTGTACGACCATCCTTCAAACTCATAGAGCACTAAGACCTCGCGAAAGTCAGGAGGCAGCCTGCTCAATGCCTCCTGGAGTTGTTCTCTTCGCTTTTCATAAGAGGACTCAGACGACGGCTCGCTGGCCGGCACGGCATGAATCTTTTCATCAAACGGAATTAGGTTGTCCTCTCTTAAGTGTTTCTGAATCCAATTGTAAGCAGTATTCCGAACAATAGTCAGCAACCAAGCTCGAGGGTTAACTCCGCGGAATCCGGCAAAACTTTTAAATGCTCGAGCGTATGCTTCCTGAACTACATCCTGCGCGTCTTGATCCTTTTCCACTATCCAGCGTGCGAGATTATAGGCCGCATCCAGGTGAGGGAGGAAAAGCTCTTCGAACCGCGGAAGCTCTTTTCCCATTCAAACAAGTGACAGTTCGTCGCCCGATTTATTCCCGAAGATTACTCGGTTTGACGACACGATTGATAAATCGCTCGGGAGCGCCGGCCAGATCAAAGATTTGCCTGCGATCCTTGGGAATAAATCCAAAAACTTTCGGTCTATGTCGGTTGAGCGAATCAATCAGCCAACTCCAACTTCAGCTGACGTCAAGCGCTCCACAACGGAAAGTATATGAAAAAATTCATTTCCAAAAATGGCGTGACATCCCAATCACAGTCCCTCTCCGGAGGTAACCCAAGTCCAGAGCAGGCGAGCCGACCCGTCGTAGGAAGGCGTTCCTTCCTCAAGGGCCTCGGCGCAACTGGTGCATTATTGGTTCCGGCTACCGCGCTGTTAGCCACTAAAGCGAAAGCGGATGACGATGGCGGCGGAAGACTGTCGAAAGGCGACGCGTCCATTCTTCGGTTTTTGGCCGCCGCTGAAATCATCGAGAGCGATTTTTGGGAACAATACTGGGAACTTGGAGGAGCCCAGCCGACGGGAAC
>Ga0070698_100003066_pt1 | contig 18422 bp, 15 predicted proteins | sample KBSK1502metaG_FD_65477 | JGI IMG/M metagenome (GOLD analysis project Ga0070698, IMG submission 65477) | Corn, switchgrass and miscanthus rhizosphere microbial communities from Kellogg Biological Station, Michigan, USA - KBS K1-50-2 metaG | ecosystem: Host-associated > Plants > Roots >...
AGGCCTTGTCGCCTCCGGCGAGCCCCGTATCGTGGTGGCTCTCATCCCAGGCTGGCGATAAATTCTCGGTGCACTCCGTGAGTTCATGAAACGGGGTGACCGTCACTCCGGTATGGGAATCCGTGAGGGTCACGTTAGGATTGAAGCTGTCGCAGATGCGGTTACGGTACTGCCATCTGCAGTCGTGGCAGTGGCGTTACTTAGGTTGTGGTAGTGACAGGGTTAACGGTAGCAAAGCCTTGGGAGAGCGGTGTGCATGGTCCGCACACACCATTGTCGATGGAGAGCGCGGTCGGGGTGCCGTCCGTAATCTGCCAACTCAGTGTCACCGTCGTTCCTGCGGCAATCGTGCTCGGGGATGCGCTCAGGCTCAGCGTGAGAGGAACCGTCACGGTGGTGGTCTGGGGCACCGCCCTGCCCCCCGGCCCGAGGCGTTGAGGGTGAATGTCGTGGTGGACACCACCGGTACGATGGAGGATCCGGAAGTGGGCAGCGAGCCGGTATCGTCGGTTTGCGGCACTGGAGGAGCAATCGTCACCGATGTGGCATTGGTGGTAGCCCAGGCGATGGTGGTGGTTTGGCCTCCATTTACGGTCGTAGGACTCGCGGTAAATAGTGTTATCTGCGGCTGAACCGGTGTGCCTGGATTGTGCGAGGGACTGACGCTAACACTGTTACACGCGCAAAGGCCCAAGAGGGCACAAATTAAGCTACCAACCCCGCTCCTGCGGAAAAATTTTTCGTTCATCCTAACGCCGTCCCTATCTCGCGTCCGGAGTTCAGATGCCGCTCTGCTGGCCAGCGTTGCTACGGGGAAACCCTGAGGCGACCGGCTTGCGGGGCCTACAATGACAACGTGAGTGCGACCGTTCGCGATTTCCAACTTGAAGACTTTGACACGCTCTGGCGCATTGATCAGGAGTGTTTTCCGCCGGGAATTTCCTACTCGCGGAAGGAGCTAAAGTTTTACCAGCGCCGCAGCGGCTCTTTTACGTTGGTGGCAAGCGATGGAAGCGAGTCGACTGACGGAACAGATTACGCGGGAAGCGGTAGAGCGGCTGTACAAGGCCATGTATCGGGAGACGTTGCCAGGGCATCGATTTCCGGTTTTATTGTGGCTGAAGTTGGCAGACGAGGCGTCGGGCACATCATCACCATCGACGTGGTGGCCGCTGGCCGGCGCTGCGGCATAGGATCGCTGCTGTTGCGAGCTGCGGAAGATCGCCTGCGCTCCGCTGGATCATTCGCGGTAGCGCTAGAGACGGCTGTGGACAATGTCTCAGCCCTTCGCTTCTACAAGCGCCACGGCTATGACGTGATCCAGACTTTGCCTCGTTATTATTCGAATGGGACAGATGCTCTGGTGCTGCAAAAAGAGTTGGCCGCAAAACCATTTGTTGGCACAGCCCGAAAATCTCCAAGAGATTGACGAAAATAGGCTCTCCAGTTGGATCTCCTGGATTCCTCAGGTATCCTGCCGTTCACATGAAAGTTGCCATCCAGGGAGAACTCGGTTCTTTCAGCCACGAGGCAGCGCGACGTATGCTGCCCCAATGCACCGTAGTTCCTTGTGCTCGTTCGGTCGAGGTATTCGACAGGGTGGAGCGCGGGACCGCTGCCGCCGCAGTCATTCCGATCGAAAATACGCTGGCAGGCACTGTGGCTGAGCACGCGGATCTTCTGGTCGCACGCGAGGTCTTCATCCAGGGCGAATTTCTGCTTCGCATCGTGCACAACGTTATCGCAGCGCCGGGAGTAAAGCTTAAATCCGTGCGCCGCGTACTGTCCCACCCTGTGGCCCTTGATCAGTGCCGGGTTTTTTTCCGGCGCCATCCACGAATCGAGCCAGTGCCTTTCTATGACACGGCTGGCGGCGTGAAGCACGTCCTTGCCAAGAAGCTGAAAGATGCCGCAGGAATTGCCGGGCGCCAGGCCTCCCGCGAATATGGCGGAAAGATTCTGCTGGCCGGCATTGAGGACGACAAGCGCAACTACACCCGGTTTTTTTTGCTGCGCAAAGGGAATACCAAGCTAAACAGTCTTGTTCTGAACAAGCGGAGGCAAAGTCCACTGTCGGGGAATGCGTCGAGCACCGGTACGCACTCCCGCCGCATGCTGCCCGGCGCTGACAAGACTTCCATCGCTTTTAAAGTAAAAAACGTACCCGGCGCTCTCTTCAAGGCGCTGAGCGTGTTCGCGTTGCGCGATATCAGCCTTAGCAAGATCGAGTCCCGGCCCATGCGCGGCCGGCCATGGGAATACGTCTTTTACGTGGACTTTCTGCGTGGAGACGATGAGCCCGCACGCAATGCCCTGCACCATCTCGGTGAGGTCGCCGATTTTGTGAAGGTACTGGGAATTTATCCCGCTGCGTAAAAGTTTGGATTGAGTTTTCACGAAGCGGTACAGAAAAATCGGCAGCCCAAGTCCCGGCTTTGCCATCCAAAGCTTGCGGAAAGACTCATAAAGGCTCACACTACCGAGCAGCTCGCTTCAACGCGTCGTTCTGCCGGGCTTAAATTCCTCTCATTGACCAATGACAGGATTGGAAACGAGTTTCGGGCTCAACGATTTGGCGCCGTTAGTGCCGAGGGTTTACAGTCAGACTCCGGTTCGCGCCAATTGCGGCTGGAACTGACGCCGGAGTACTTTCGGCATATGCAAACGCGGACGCGAGATCGTTAGAATCCAGTACGTTGACTTAATCGACCGGGAGTCTGCATCCTTCCTGGAAAGCGTGTCATCTAAAGTTGAGTGAGTTACACTCAAGGAGCATCATGAGCCAGCACCCCGTACCAGAGCGTCCCCCTAAGCTCAACGAAACGCAAGAACAACAGCCTCTTCCTGTTCTGCCGGTGCGCGATACGGTTCTGTTCCCTCACGCGGTGCTGCCCCTGACGGTGGGTCGGGAAAGTTCGGTCCAGTTGATCAACTCGCTGGGAGAAGACAAAACCATCGTTGTTGTGGCGCAGCGCGAAGCGCGCGTGGATTCGCCCCAGCCCAGCGATCTCTATTCGTTTGGGACCTCGGCCATAGTTCACAAAGTCGTCAAGATGCCCAATCAGAGCCTGTTTGTCTTTGCAGAAGGCCTGGAGCGCGTGCAACTGACCGAGTTTACGCAACTGACCCCTTTTATGCGCGCGCGGGTCTCGCCTGTGCCCGAGACAGCGCCCGCACCCAGTTCTGAAATAGAGGCCCTGCAGCGTAACGTGCTCACGCTCTTCCAGCAGATCGTTGCGGGATCCCCTACGCTGTCAGACGAACTCTCTACCGTCGCCATGAACATCGACGAGCCTGGCCGCCTGGTGGATTTCGTTGCTTCATCGTTGCCCTCACTTTCAACCTCAGACAAACAGGACACGCTTGAGACCATTGATGTCCGGGTGCGTCTCGAAAAGATCAATCAGCACCTGGCCAAAGAACTTGAGGTGCAGCAGCTTCGCAACAAGATTCAGACCGAAGTGCAGGATCGTGTACAGCAGACTCAGCGCGAATACTACCTGCGCGAGCAGATGAAGGCTATCCAGAAGGAATTGGGCGAGCAGGACGAAGGCCAGCGCGATGTCGAAGACTTAAGGAAAAAGATCGAAGAAGCTGGCATGCCCGATGAAGTGAAGAAAGAAGCGCTCAAAGAGCTGGGCCGTCTCTCGCGCATGTCGCCAATGGCCGCTGATTATTCACTCACCCGCAATTACATCGAGTGGCTGGCTGTGCTGCCATGGTCCAAGACCTCCGGCGCAGAGGTGGACATCCCCAAGGCCAAGGAAGTTCTCGACACCGATCACTATGATCTCGAGAAAGTCAAAGACCGCATCCTTGACTATCTCTCGGTGCGACGCTTGAAACCTAATATGAAGGGCCCCATCTTGTGCTTCGTCGGACCTCCGGGCGTCGGCAAGACTTCGCTGGGCAAGTCCATTGCGCGCGCTCTGGGCCGGAAGTTCGTCCGGTTGTCCCTCGGCGGCGTGCATGACGAGGCAGAAATCCGAGGCCACCGCCGCACTTATATCGGCGCACTGCCGGGACAAATTATTCAGGGCATTCGCCGTGCAGAGACCAAAGATCCTGTTTTCATGCTCGACGAAATCGACAAGGTCGGGCGAGACTTCCGCGGCGACCCGGCCTCCGCCCTGTTGGAGGCTCTAGATCCCGAGCAGAACTCCAGCTTCCGCGACAACTACCTGGATGTGACCTTCGATCTCTCGAAAGTGCTGTTCATTACGACGGCCAACATGCTCGACCCCATCGCCGAGCCGCTGCGCGATCGCATGGAGATCATCGAGCTTCAGGGTTATACGGAAGAAGAAAAAGTCCACATCGCGTTTCAGTATTTGATTCCGCGACAAGTAGAGGAAAACGGCATTACCGCAGAGCAGATCGAATTCCCCGAGGAGTCGGTTCGCTATGTCATTCGCCATTACACGCGCGAAGCCGGTGTCCGCAGCCTCGAACGCACCATTGGCACCATTTGCCGTAAGCAGGCCCGGCGGCTGGCCGAAGGTAAGAGTCAGAAACTCATCGTCTCGAAGGAAATTGTGCAAGAGTTCCTGGGCGGGATTAAGATCCGCGTCGAAGGCGAGATCGCCGAGCGCACAGAACGCCCCGGAGTTGCTGTGGGCCTGGCCTGGACGCCCGCCGGTGGTGATGTGCTCTTCGTGGAAGCCAATGCCATGAAAGGCAAGGGCGGATTCACCATGACGGGACAGATCGGCCAGGTGATGCAGGAGTCCATGCAGGCGGCGCTGACCTGGGTTCGTTCCAACGCCGCCCAACTCGGCATTGCTGTAGACTTTTTCGCCAACCATGACATCCATATTCACGTGCCCGCAGGGGCCATCCCGAAGGACGGTCCGTCGGCTGGCGTGACCATGGCCACGACCTTGGTTTCTTTGTTGTCCGGGCGACGCATTCAGCCTCTCACGGCGATGACTGGCGAGATCACACTCAGTGGCAACGTACTGCCCGTTGGTGGGATTAAAGAAAAAGTGTTGGCCGCCAAGCGTGCCGGCGTCACCGACGTGATCCTGCCTGCGGAAAACAAGATGAACGTTGAGGAAGACCTTACGCCCGACCAGCTTGAGAACCTCAACGTTCATTACGTGAAGACCATTGATGAAGCTTTGCGCGTGTCCTTGCCCGCTGTGGCGGAGGGGGCGGCGGCCAAGATCCTGTCTACGCCGCCGAAAGATTCCAAGCAGGACTACGAACCCACGCTGCCCGTACAAGAGCCCGAGCGAGTGCTCACCTCGCGACTCGGTCATTAAACGGGAACGAATTTTGTCAGGGCGGAATGGTTGCCAGTCCCCCATGAGGGCTGGCAATTTTGTTCTGTTCGGATCCCCCGCAGTGCCCGCTGAAGTCACGATAGACTAGCGATAGCAATATCCTCATGCGCGTGCGTGTTCTCTTTTTCGGCGTGTTGAAGGACCTGGTTGGCAAAGCCGGCGACACGCTTGATCTCGATCAGGGCGCATCGGTCGCAGATTTACTCGCGCACTACGAGAGACAGATTCCGCGGCTTCGCGAATCGCTGCCTTCGCTGGCGCTGGCGGTCAATCAAGAGTATGCGAGTGCAGAGACGAAGCTGAGGTCGAACGATGAGGTGGCGATCTTGCCGCCGGTAAGTGGAGGCAAAGATGGCCGCATTGCGTCCGGCGGAGGGAATCGGCGCGAAACGGCGCACTGCGCCATCGTGCGCGGGCCTATCCAAACGCAGGAAGTGCTAGCCGGCATCAAGCGCGGCGAGGACGGCGCCGCCGTGGTCTTTGAGGGTGTAGTGCGCAGCCAGACCCGCGGACGCAAGACACTCTATCTGGATTACGAGGCCTATGAAGAGATGGCGCTCAAGCAGATGGAATCTTTGGCGGGGCAGGTCTTGAGTCAGTTTCAAATTCGCGATGTCGCCCTCGCACATCGTCTCGGACGCCTCGAAATTGGCGAAACCAGTGTGCTGATCGTGGTGGCAGCCGCCCATCGTGCTGCTGCGTTCGACGCTTGCCGCTGGCTGATTGACACGCTCAAGCGCACCGTTCCCATCTGGAAGAAGGAATATTTTGAGGACGGCGCGGTGTGGGCTGACGGCGAGCCTTTCCCCGATGAAATTCAGCGGAGCTCAGGCAGCCATCCCGCCAGCCGCGCATCTAAGTGAGCAGTTTTTTGGCGGCTTCATTGCGGGCTTGCTTCGCGGTCTGACTATTTCGGGGTTCTTTCCGCGAAAAACTTACCGTAAGATTGTGCAGAAAAAGCCGCGCCAAATTCCGCAAAATATATTGCATGATTCGATGAGAAAATCCGCGATCGTGGCTCTAGTGCTGCTGGTCTACGTCGCCGCGCGCGCACAGCAAAAGCCATCCGAACGGCAGCAGCCCGGCAATTCGCAGCAAGAATCTGAACCAGCAACTACCCTTAAAGTCGATGTCAAGCTGGTGAATGTATTCGTCACCGTGACGGACGCTCACGGTGCCCCGGTGGCCGGCCTGAGGAAAGAGAATTTCTCTGTTCAGGAAGACGGCCATGAGCAGAAGATCGCCGTCTTCGACAAGGAGTCCGCCCTGCCGCTGTCCATCGCGCTCGCGCTCGACACCAGCTTGAGCACGCGCCGCGACTTGCCGCTGGAACAATCCTCGGCCAAGCGCTTTGCGCACCTGATCATGCGGCCCGTGGACGCGCTCGCCGTCTACGCTTTCAGTGAGGTCGTCAACTTGTCGATGCCTTTTACTGCGGACCTGAAGCGTATCGACGAGGGCATCGACCATGTTCGGCTCGGAGCAGCCACCGCTCTCTACGACGCTATCTATCTGGCCTCGCGCGCGCTCGATCGCCGTCAGGGACGCAAGGTGATCGTGCTCATCACCGACGGCGGAGACACCATCAGCAAAGTGGACTACAAGGAAGCCGCCCGCACCGCCGAAGAAGCCGAAGCGCTGGTCTACAGCATTATCGTGGTTCCCATCGAAGCCAGCGCCGGCCGCGAAACCGGGGGCGAGCATGCCCTGATTCAGCTTTCAGAAGACACCGGAGGCAAGTATTACTACGCGAAGTCCGCCTCCCAGCTAGATGACGCGTTTCGCAAAATCGGCGACGAACTCCGCACCCAATATCTGCTTGCCTACTATCCTTCACAGCGCACCTCCTATTCGGAATTCCGCCGCATTCAGGTCAACGTATCCGGCAGCTCGGACGCCGCCGATTACCGGGTCCGCCATCGCGCCGGCTATTACACCGTCAAATCAGACTTCTGAGAACGCGGTGGGAGTTGTCAACTAAACTGCCGGCCCAAGTTTCAATGTCCCTTTGGACCAACCGTGCATAACAGCGCCAGACATATAGCTGACAGGAATTTACAATCCTCCGGCCAGACAAAGAAAAGCTTCATTTTTCCAGAATGTAAATACAATTTTTGGGATTTACAGTTCGGAAATTGGACTAGGCAGAATTGTGGTTCCAATTCAGGACGCGGCTAAGCCATTGATTAAAATGGATATATATCAAGTCTTCCACCCTATACACAATGCTGGTTCACAAATTGCTTATATGAGTTGCACATTAAAGTGGTGTTGTGTGTCTAGGGCCTGATCCGTGTTGAGCTGCACCGTAGAGGTTGGGCGCGTCTCTCGCGACACGCCAAGGAATCGACCCGAAGATTTCTGAATAGAGACCAGGATTCTGTAACAGATTCGTGGGAAAAATTCCGAAAGAAGGAAGGTGGACGATGTCGAATTTCAGTTCCTCTCGCCCGAACACTCGATTTAGCCTCCTGACGCTGATTGGCATGCTGTTGATGTTGTCGACCACTCTTGTGTCGGCCCAGACCACGCTTAGTACTGGAAGCATCGGGGGCACTGTGACTGATCCGAGTGGCGCAGTCGTCGACGGAGCCAAAGTGGTGATCGTCAACACGGGTACGAATCAGACTGTCGCTCTTACCAGCAACTCGGCCGGCGCTTTCAGTACGGGTCCGCTCGACCCGGGCAGCTACAAGGTCCAGGTTTCGGCAAAGGGCTTCAGCACCGTCAGCCAGATCGTTCAGGTTCAAGTTGGCAACACTGCCACTGTGAATGCCAAGTTGGCCCTTGGCGCGGAGACTACGGTCGTCGAAGTGCAGGGTTCCGCGGTGCAGGTCAATACCGAGCAGGCGACTGTCCAAGGAGTACTCACTTCCGAGCAGATCGAGAACCTTCCCGTCAACGGGCGCAACTTCCTTGACCTTGCTCAGCTCGAACCCGGCGTGCAGATCCAGGACGGACAGAATTTTGACCCCACCAAAGCCGGCTATTCCTCAATTTCGTTTGGGGGCCGCTTCGGGCGAACGGCACGCGTCAACGTAGATGGTGTGGACGTCAGCGACGAGACCGTGGGCACGACCACCGCTGATGTTCCGGCCAGCGCGATCGACGAGTTCCAGATCAGCCAGTCTTCTCTGGACCTCTCGCAAGATTTGACTTCTTCGGGTGCCGTCAATGTGACCACCAAGTCCGGGACCAACACCCTCCACGGGGAAGCCTTCGGTTTCTTCCGCGATCACTCGATGGGTGCGGCTGCGCCCGGCGGACAGGATTTGTACAACCAGCGCGATCAGTACGGCGCCCGTTTGGGTGGACCGGTCATCAAGAATAAGCTCTTCTTCTTTGCAGACGGGGAGCGCACCAAGCAGGCATCGTTTGCGCCGGTTGTTTTGACTGGAACGCCATTCGCCAGCGACGGTGTTGGTTTTAGTTCACCCTTTATCGAAGACAATCTAATCGGAAAGGTAGACTATAACCTGGGCAATGGCGCCAAAGCCTTCTATCGCTACTCTTATTTCAAGAACTCACTGCTGGCGACTTTTGGCCTTGGATTCTCCCTCTATGACAACAAAGACATTACTCGCCAGCACGTAGTCGGGTTTGACTTCAATTCTGGGTCTTTCTCTCACAGCATACGTTTTTCGTACCTGAAATTTCAAAATCAGATTGTCGATGCAACCGTCGGCAACAGCGCTCTTCCATTCTGCTGCACTGGTTTGGAAATTAGCTCTGGGTCGTTCTTCGTCGGCCCCAACCTTCTTGCTCCCCAGAGCACTCCCCAGTCCAACCGCGAAATCAAGTACGACGGCAGCAAGATTTTCCACTCGCACACGATTCGCTACGGGGTATCCTTCAATCACGTGCAGGGCGGCGGATTTGCTTCTTTCTACGGGACTGCGCCGCGGGTTTCTTTTAGCACCTCAGCGTCGAATTGTGGATCTAGCGGGAGTGAATCATGTTCTGATTTTGCGAATGCCGGGCCGTACACCGATGGCGGCGTTGTTGGCGCTGCCAATCCGTTGAACTGGGATGTGAGCCGGCTCCGCGTCGGCAATGGTCAGGGATTTAGTACGCTGCAGCCTGCTCTGGGCTTCCCAGCTGGTGGTTTGGGTCCGGACAACCGCATTGGCCTTTATGTGGGCGACTCGTGGAAAATAAAGCCAAACCTTACTCTCAGCCTTGGCTTGCGTTACGACCGCGACACAGGACGCACGGACAGCGATCTGCCCGCAGACCCCAACATCAATGCGGCCTTCCCCGGCTATGGAAATCGCGTGAAGCAGGCGAACCTGAACTTCGCGCCGCAGATTGGATTTGCCTGGGATCCAAGCAAGAATGGCAAGACTGTGATTCGTGGCGGGGTTGGACTCTTCTTTGAGAACGTGATCTGGAACAACGTTCTATTTGATCGGCCGGCACGCCTCCAGACTGGCGCCTTTAATGCTGTTACAGCTGCTTGTTCGGGCGGCAATCCGCAGCCGGTCCCTGTGAGCAGCGGCACTATCAGTCCCGTTGGGATTTGCGGCAACGACGTTCGCATCGGAGACGTAGTCCCACAGATCCTAGGTTTCTGGCAACAGGTTCTAGCGGGAAATACTTTCGATCCTCACACTCCAAATCCGAATTACGCAGGTACCCTCTTGGCTGAGGGCCTTGGTCAACCCGCATTTTTGTTCGCTCCGAATTACAAGACACCGCGCTCGGTGCAGATCAACTTCGGCATCCAGCGCGAAATCCGGCACGGCATGGTACTCACTGCCGACTACCTGCGGAATATTGAAACTCGCACCTTACTAGCCATTGACGTTAACAAGGTAGGTGACATTTCTACCTTCAACCTGGGAGGGGCAACTCAGGCTATCACAGACACGAACGCGGCGTTCGGCTGTCCGGCGGGGCCCGGTGGCGTGGATTGCGCGATCTCTGGGATCAACCATGGCGGGGTCGGCGCAAGCATCGACGATTACGTTGGATTTGGTCTCGGGACGCCGAACGATGCGTCCGGCGTAGGGTGCAACCAACCTGTGGCAGCTGGTGGTTTTGCCCACCCCTGCGGGTTCGGTGGCGTTAACTCCAACCAGAACTCCGCGTTTTTCTTGAAGCCGGTTGGACGCTCAGTTTATAACGCATTGCAGATGAAGCTGACGCAAAACGTCAACAATCCAATGCGGGGTGTGAAGGCGCTGAACTTCCAAATCTCCTACAGCCTATCCAACTTCAGCAATACGGGTGGAGCGCAGTTCACCGGTACCCCCGGGGATAGCGATCAGGACTTCGTTCTTCAAGCCGCTGATAACAACAACCCTGGCAGGTATTACGGTCCAGCACTGCTGGACCGTACGCACCAGATCTCATTCGGCGGCTACGCCGACGTTCCGGGCGGCTTCCGGCTGGGTCTGATTGCGCACTTCTATAGCCCGTTGTCCAGCGCCATTGTGGCGCCGAACTTCGGCGATGTGGCTGAAATTTTCCGCACTGATTTCACCGGTGACGGTAGCGTTGGCGACCCAGTACCGGGAACACATCTGGGACAGTTTGACCGTGGCACCGACGCGAGTTCGTTAAACTCGCTTATCAGCCACTACAACACAACGCAGGGAAACCAGCCGACCCCTGCGGGTAACGTCCTGGTTCAGAACGGCCTGATGACGGCTGCCCAACTCCAGGCGCTGGGCGGCGTATCTCCCATGATCGACGCTGCTCCTGGCAGCCAAGTCAATTTCACCTGGTTACGGGCTTTGGACCTCAAGTTAGCATGGAGGCACACGTTCCATGATCGGTTCACGATAGAGCCGAGTGTGGGCTTCTACAATCTGCCCAATTTCGTCAACTACAACCTACCTCCGAATACCATGAACGGGATCCTGTTCGGCGCCGGCAATGGTTCGATCAACGGTACCACTCCGGGCGGCGGCAGATGCGATCCGAATGATCCCAATGCTTGCGGAAACAACTCATTCCGTGTCGGAAACGGGACCGGCGTTTACTCTCTGGGTGCGCCGCGGCAGATCGAGTTTGGCTTGAGGTTTGTTTTCTAGCCTTGGGCTGACTGTCGGAGTCAAAATTAAGCCACCAGCCCGAGGGCTGGTGGCTTTTCGCTGGGTCGTTGCCCGGCGTTGCCTCCTGCTGACAACTTCGTTTTGATTTGCTTGCGCTTATTACGAAAGCGAGCTACTATCCCGCACGATGGAGGGTTTATGTGGCGCTCCACGTTTTTGTCTCTGTCGGCCTTCGCAGCCTGTGTGATTCTTGGGTGTGTCGCTTCTTCCGCGGCGAGGCCTGCCTCTGGCTCGTCCGCTTCTATGAAAGACAAGATCGTTTTCGTGCGCGCCGACCCTTCGATTGGGGTGTCTTCGATGCGCACCATTACTGTTGCCGAATCAGGCCCTGGAGCCATCGGCGAGAGTTCGAATATAGCCACCGGAATGTCCCAGGGCGGAATGGTGACCGAGACCCACGATGCCCCGGATATGCAGAGCAGGGCTGTCGCTAATCCTAAGACCAGCGAGATCGCCTTGATGAATCCCGATGGCTCCGGCGTCACTCGTCTGCACATATTTGGCTCCGACCCGATGCTGTCTCCGGATGGGTCGAAGATTGTGTATTGTTCACAGCGCGACAGCATCTACTCGCAGATATATGTTATGAATTCGGACGGCAGCAGCCCTAAACGCATCACTGATATGAAAACAGGGGACGCCTGCGGGCCAGCCTGGTCGCGTGACGGCAAGAAGATCGCGTACTATGCCTTCGCTCAGACTAACCCCAGCCGAAACCCCGAGATCTGGGTCATGGACGCCGACGGCTCCAATCCCAAGAAACTGACGGACCACGGTCTGGATCCCTCCTGGTCGCCCGACGGGAAGCAGATTGTGTTTGCTTCTCATCGCGACGGCATTTTCCAGATATATGGGATGAATTCCGATGGATCGAACGTGCGCCGCCTTACCAAGCACAACTCCGAAGATTCCAATCCCGCCTGGGCCCCTGACGGTGGTTCCATTGTTTACATATCAGCCACCGGAGACGATCATCGCGGCTTGTTCCTCATGGGGCCCGACGGTTCGGATCCGCACGGCCTAGCGCATTCCAAGCACCAGGATTTCTGCTTTCCGTCGTGGTCACCGGACGGAAGGACGGTTGTTTTCTCGGCGCTGAACCGCCTAGGATCGCAAGGAATCGTGACAGGCGAGGAGAAGCCCCGCTGTGAGCAGTGGAGCGGCGAATATCAGATATTCGCCATGGATGCCGAAGGCAAGCTCAAACAGTTAAGTGACGCCAAACTGATGGGCACACGGCCCTCGTATGGCCGGGCGGCTGCAGCGCCATAGCGGCTGGCAAGCGCTTTCATGGGTTCAGTCCAGTGGACAGATGCTTCGCGAAGCTATCCCATTCTTGTTTTGCGTTCCTTCCTTAGATCGGCGCGCTCCCTTACCCATGCCTGTCAATCGGGCTACTATCCTGCGTGGAGGCGCTGGTTCGATGTCGCGTTCTGGTTCCGCTTCTTCTCCTCTGCTTTCGGTCATTATTTTGATCACTCTCACGCCCGGAGTCCTTGGGCAGCAAGCCGTTAGCTCTCCAGCGTCAGTGCCAAGTGCAACCACCGCCGCGGGCTCTCCCAAGACGCTCAAAGACAAGATCGTCTTCGTGCGCTCGGATCCCTCTATGGGGATGGTCGCCACGCGGAGCATTACGGATGTCGATTCAAACGCTGGCGGCGTCACCGGCAGGCATGACGCGCCCGAAATGGACACCATAGCCTCCCGCAACGAGAAGAAGAATGAGATTGAATTGATGAACCCGGACGGTTCCTCGGTGACCGCGCTGCACGTCTTTGGCTCCGATCCGATGATCTCTCCAGATGGTACCAAGATCGTATATTGTTCGCTGCGTGAGAGTATCTATTCCCAGATCTATGTAATGAATGTCGACGGCACTGGTGCGAAACGGCTGACCAACGTCAACACCGGAGACGCCTGCGGACCAGCCTGGGCGCATGACGGAAAGAAGATCGCGTACTATGCTTTTGCACTTACGAGCCCCAGCCGCAATCCGGAGATTTGGGTGATGGACTCCGACGGTTCCAATCCCAAGCGGCTCGTCGACCACGGCCTTGATCCTTCGTGGTCGCCCGACGACTGTCGGATTGCCTTCGCTTCCCATCGGGATGGCATTTTCCAGATTTACGTAATGAATGCAGACGGCTCGAACGTCCGGCGTCTCACCAAACACAACGCTGAGGATTCAAATCCTATATGGGCCCCGGACGGCGGCTCGATCGCCTACATCTCCGCAACCCACGACGATCGCCGGGCCCTGTTTCTCATGGGTCCGGACGGATCCGACCCGCATGGACTGGCACACTCCAAGCATCAGGACTTTTGTTTTCCATCATGGGCGCCGGATGGCAGAACGATTGTCTTCTCAGCACTGAATCGCCTCGGCTCCCAAGGCATCGTTGTGGGCGAGGAAAGGCCTCGTTGCGAGCAGTGGAGCGGTGAATATCAAATATTCACCATGGACGACGACGCGAGGCTCAAACAGCTGAGCGACCCCAAGCTCATGGGCATGCACCCCTCGTACGGGCGGGCACTCACTGCGCCGTAGCCGAGACAGACGTCTTCAGGGTGCCACTCCATTACGAAGCCGTTTCGAGAGTTTCTCGATCTGCTTGAGTTTTTCCTTCAAATCCGCGGGCAGCAGCCCGCGATGAACCTTCTCAATATCCGCGGGGATCGATCCTGCCAGACGCGCCAGTTCGTCGGCATCTTGCTCCAGGTGCTGACGATTTCTGGGCGCTGTGATCTGCGGAGGAGGAATGTTTCGCTCCGAGGCGATCGCGGCCTTGTCGGCTTCCCGAATGCCCTGAGGGACTCGTCTGGGTTCCTGCGAAACGCTGAAAGCGGTGAGAGAAAACAAACTGAAGATTGCAACAGCTTTCTTCACGGCGAACCTCCTACCGTGCAATTGAGAGAATTCTACTGCAGAAACCGGTGCCAGCATCGGATTCGTGCGCAAGGGCGCCCTTACGGGGCAATCTGTTTCCTTATCCGCTTGGCCAATTTCTCCACCCGCTTGAGTTTGTCGACCGTGTCTTTGGGCAGCAGGCCGCGGTTGACCGCGTCGATATCCTGGGTGAGGTCTTGCGCCAGGCTGGAAAGCTCTTGCACCTCTTGGTGAAGCTGGGCGGGATCCAGGTGCGCTCTCTGGGAGGACTGTGCCTGCACGTTTTCTACCGTCGCCGTCTCGGCCGCCTGCGGAGGGTGCGGATACGTTGGGCGATGCTGGCCGGAGGCTTCCACGCTAACTAACAGCAACAGCAGCGTTACGATCCAGAGCAGTTTGGTGACCATGCGGGAATTCATAGCAAGCCCTCAGTGCAAACAGATTTTAGCTCCGTTCTTGGCGCGCAGATAGGTGAATTCCCAGAAACTTCGTAGGCCGCGTCCGAAGACGAAGGCTTGTACTCTTCATTACAGATGAAAGGTTGTCCTGACGAAGGGTGGTCCCCATGTACAATAGCGCTATGCCTTTCCGCCCTCAGGGAAATTCGAATGCCGTCAAGCGGGGGCGCACACCGCCGCCCGAGGATACATTGGAAGAAGCTACTTTCCTAAAGTCTTTGGGAGAGAAGCAGAAGGCTGTCAGTGTTAAGCTGATGGACGGCGAGACGGTCCGCGGCTGGATTGAGTACTACGACAAGAACATGATTCGGCTGACTCGCGAGGGAGCCCCCAATCTATTCATCTTCAAGCATGAGATTATGTACATCGCTGACGATGGCGCCAAACGAAAGTAGCATCGGATCCCGGTATCAGGCTACCCGCCACAAACTCCAAGCTTCTGGTTCGGCTCCGGGCGCCCAGTTCTCGCCCATCTGGTTCAGTTGCCAGGGAATTCTCTGAGGTGGCCTCGGGCAGCATAGTGAAGCCGGTTTAACTCTCGAAGCCTTCAAGATCATGCTATCCAATTCTTCGAATCGCGAGAGCTTCCTGCCCGCCATGGACACGATTGCGCGCGAAGCGGGCGCGCTGCTCATGCATTACTTTCACCAGCACTTGAAAGTGGAGTACAAGGGCGACGCTGACCTGGTCACGGCAGCCGATCGCGCGTCCGAGGTGTTGATCCGCGAGCGCATCACCCAGCAATGGCCGTCGCACGACGTGCTAGGCGAAGAGCAGGGCCTGAACGATCAGGGCAGCGACTATCGCTGGTATGTCGATCCGCTGGACGGCACTACGAACTTCGCGCATGGATTTCCGGTGTTCTGCGTGTCGATGGCGCTTGAACATAAAGACCGGCTCATCGCTGGCGTGATTTATGACCCAACTCGCAACGAGTTGTTTTCCGCCGAGCAGGGAAGAGGAGCGCATCTGAATGGCGAGCCCATTCGTGTATCGCAGATCGCAAACCTCGCCGAAAGCCTCGTCTCCACCGGCTTTCCCAGCCACAAGCGGCACAAGAATCCAAATATTCATTTTTATCACCAGATCACGTTGCGCACTCATGGCGTGCGGCGGGCAGGCTCGGCTGCGCTCGATTTGTGCAACGTGGCGTGCGGTCGCTTCGAAGGTTTCTGGGAGTTCAACCTCAATCCGTGGGACACGGCGGCGGGCGTCCTCATTGTGCAGGAAGCAGGCGGCCAAGTGAGCCGCATTGATGGTGCGCCCTTCGAACTCAACAGTAAAGAAACGCTAGCCTCAAACGGGGTGATACATGAGGCATTGATGCGAGAGTTCAAAGAGATTTTCGCCGGACGCGGAATCGAGCCGTTGCCCGATCCCCGCGAATACAAGCGCTAGGCCCATTCGCTGCGTCTCCAAATCCAGCTCCGATTCGAACCGCCTGGCATTTGCGCTGGCCCAGACGACATAAACCACTATGCCGCGCCTAGTTCGCCCGGCGACATCTCGTCGACGTAGCACCACATCCACGACTCCCCCGGCTCGATGGAGCGGATTAACGGATGGGTCGATGATTTGAAGTGTTTCGTCGCATGCTTGTTTTTCGAGGAGTCGCAGCACCCCACGTGTCCGCAGGAAAGGCAGAGCCGCAAGTGGACCCACTTGTCTCCGGTTTTCACACAATCTTCGCAGACGTGCTTGTCGGTTGTGGTGATAGTAATTTGATTTTTGTGCTTGCACTTCATCCCCTGATCCTCGTTTCTGCGTGTCGGCCTAAGCCGCCGTTGGGCGCACTTCCAATTCGCCGCGGTCCCAGTGGGCATGCGCAGCTGCGGCTTCATAGGTGCTCTGTAAGAATTCCAGCAGCATCCGCTCAGGAGCCCGTGACTTGCGGATTTCGTCGTACATCAAAATGAATTCCTTCAAGTCAGGATGGTAGAACGCCGACTCCGGTTGCACCTTTTGTTGTGGCAGGCCCGCGGGTTCAGGCGCAGCGTAACAATAGAAAGCTGGCGCGTCCACGCCTGATCCCCCAGGCCACCAACCTGCGCTGATAACCTCGTGAGAATATGCTTCGCGTGTGATGGAATCTGCGCCAGGACGTTCTGGAGCCCGCTTTCCCGAGAACCGAGTCACAGCCAGGTCGAAGCTTCCCCAGAAAAAATGCACGGGACTGCTCTTGCCCACGAACCGCGCACGGAATTGCTTGAAAACTGAGTCGCACGAGGTAACGATGCGCCAAAAACGATACGCCGCATCCGCATCATAGGCGCGGTACAGCGTGTCTTCAGCGAAGGGAGTTGGGTCCACGACTTCTGCAGGCTTGGCATAGATGGCGATATCAAGGTCGAGGGAACGCAGGGTTGACATAAATTCGGAGTAGAAATCGGCGACCGTGCGCGGCTCCAACGCGAGCACCCGGCGCCGCCCGTCGCAGCGGTCAACGATCAGCTTGTGATCGACAAAATCGAACCGTATTTCGAAAACGTCTTTCCCGTACGGAATCGGCGATGTCGTCAGGCCCCGTGCATCGATATACAACGGCACGTTCCACCAGTGATTGGTCTTCGGTGACAGCTCCAGCCGCACCTTACCAACGATCTGCGTCCACATATGCAGGTTATGGTAGGTCGGCTTCCAGTCCTTAAGAGAGAGCTCCGGCCAAGTTTCGGAAAGAGCAGTGGAAGTGGGGTGCGGTGTGCCCATAGTCGCCACTCCTGGGGTTATGTGGCTAATTTATCACGGCTCATGACGCGGTGTGAGAGCAGGAACGATCGATAATTGTGGACGACAATTGACGGACGTGCACCGGGGATTCAATGAGTAGATACCTGGCGCGGCGTTACAATTAAAGAAGATTTGCTTGCTGTCCGCGGTCCCTAGAATTTGCATCTATCAGCGTAGGAGATGTCTTGATCAGCTCGTTACGGGAACGAAAAATAGAAAAGCGACCCGATAGAGTGCGGCTGCAGGGGCGCATTCTTTTGCTCACCGAAGATCCGGAGCTCATCAAGCGCCAACTTGCCGGCGAAGACCTGCCCTGGGATACAAAGAATCCGGCGAAGAATCCCAAGTTGCGCGACGACATCTCGACCGACGAAATCACTCCGGCGCACTATTGCTTTTATTTCGATGAGACACTGGGCGAGATTCCATACCTGGGACTAAAGTGCGGAAGCGTTCTGCCCATTGGCCGCAGTGACGTCAAGCGGGGGGGATTCGTCTGCGCGGTAAGTGGGAAGCGGCGTGGCAAAGGCTCGAGCCGCGAACAATCTCCTTACGCCGAAATGTGCGCCGGCATTCGCCTGGTGATTGCCGAAAATATTGAGCGTATCTACAAGCAGAACTGTCAGAATCTGGGCGTGCTGACCTCGACCAATTTTTCTTTGATTGACGAGATTCGTGGTGGCAAGGAAATTCCGCTGAACGAATTTACGGCGGGTGAGGACGAGATCACGCGGCAGGTAATCGAATACGGCGGACTGTTTCCCTTCAACGTCGCGCGTATGCAGAAGAAGGTGTTTCTGCCCGCGATCAAAACGGAAAAGCGTCCTATGACGCTGGCCGAAAAGATTTTCGCTCGGCATATGCTCAACGACAAGGGAGAGCCCAGCGTGCCCAGCGTCAAGCCCGGCGATACCGGATTTGCTCGCGCCGATCTGCGTTTCAGCCATGAATACGTAACCCCCATGGCCGCTATTTTTTTTGAACGCTACGTGGGCAAAGATGCCAA
>Ga0070698_100003067_pt1 | contig 18415 bp, 15 predicted proteins | sample KBSK1502metaG_FD_65477 | JGI IMG/M metagenome (GOLD analysis project Ga0070698, IMG submission 65477) | Corn, switchgrass and miscanthus rhizosphere microbial communities from Kellogg Biological Station, Michigan, USA - KBS K1-50-2 metaG | ecosystem: Host-associated > Plants > Roots >...
TTCGAAGGTGTAGACGGGACGCCCGTCATAACCGCGCGGCACCCACCGCCGCACCGGGCCACCACGCAGCCATTCGTCCTGAAAGGGTCCCAGCTGATCAAGATCCTGATAAGACTGAATACGATCGCGTGGATCCCAACCAAGCTCTTGCGCGTAGTCCAACCAAAATGGGCAACCAGTCGCGGGATCGAAGTGCCATTGAACGATCTCACGAACCCACGCGTCGAGAGCTTCGTGCGCTGACTTGATCTTGGTTGGTAGCGCTGCTTCAGCTTTAGACATAGATTTTTCGATAATTACCAGGTCGCCATTTCGAATAGCAACGTAAAAATACCAGAGCAGGTTTCAAAAGATAACTAGGCCGGAGTACTCACACCATCGCCCGCGAGCGCGGCGCGCAGTGTTGTGGGAATCTCCACCGGCTTACCGCCTTGTAAGACCACTACTGTCATGGTGCCTTCGATTGCCAGTTCATCATCGGCGCCGAAGACCTGGTAGTCGTAACGAATTGAAGTGCGACCCAGTTTACCGACTGCGAAGCGAAGGCGGAACTGTGCGTCGAGTTCGATTACGCGAATAAATCGACATTCTACGTGGACGCGCGGAAAATCGTATCCCATGCTCCGGTTCATCGGCCATTGGATGCTGCGTACCAGCTCGCTTTCAGCTTCCTCAATGAGTTCGAAGATACGCGGAAAGTGTAGTCGCCCGGCAGCATCCGAGTCGGCCCAACGCAAACGTCGCTGGAGTTCTATCGAGGCAGGCATGTTGGTTGCGGACCTTTCTGTTCCCAGGTTGGATTGCCAGCCGCCGGCCGACAACCGCGATTAAGAAGAACTCACACTCACAACGATTTTAGTCTGGTGACGTCAGCAACCACATCACAAACACGAAGACCACTCTGGCGAGTGGTCCACTTCCTTAATAATAGTGGTCGGGGCGAGAGGATTCGAACCTCCGACCTCTCGGTCCCGAACCAAGGGTTCGGCAAAAACGTAAGTATTTGCCTTTTCAAAAGTTGCAGCCACCGAAGATTTGTTAGGGTTTTCGCATTCTGTCCCATCCGCTACAGTCCAGTATACGTCGTGTGCTGGGAATTCCGGCCACAAATTAGTCACCCAAACATGGGGTGAGCCCTCTGTTGAGACAGTTTTCAATTGGCACTTGCCGTCAATAGCTCTGTCTCTAACAGTCACTTCTCATTCAGAATCTCCGTCAGCTGGTGAAGCGGAGGCGAGCTCTGCTGGAGAGCAACTCGCCAAGGAACTCTTCCTTCGGCGAAACGGAAACGTACTTGATCTGAAGGATCGATTTCCAGGATGTCAAAATGAGGTGTGCCAGTTCTAATGACTGCAGCCCTCTATATCTTCGAGAGAATTGCACCGACCACTCTGCCGCACATTTGGATTGTCCTGTTTCCTGATAGGATTCGCTATTGACACAAAACGAAGGCAGGAGTAAAGTCCGCTTCTCAGTTATTTTGTTCTTGCATCTTTGAATAAGGTTCTCATCGAGACTGCCCGACAACGCTCACTTCCTTATAGGGCTGACCAACAGAAACTCCCTGCATCAGCGCTACCTGTTAGCGAGTATTTGCTCCACCCGATTGTAGAACCATTCTTTGAAGTAAGGTGCTCTAAAGCGTCTCAAAATAAAAGCTCCGCAATCACTTGGCGGTGACCACGGAGCTACTCAAATAACACAGCCTCTGCCAAAGCTTGTGCAAAGGATGCGTTCTTGGCAGTACCCATCTTAGCGCAAAATACGGCAAAGTCTCACACTAAAGGTTAACAAAACCGGGCCGTCTCGTGTCACGTCTTCTGTTTTTACAAGATAGACCAACTGTCTTCCGCAGGCAGCACGCACCCGCGATACTGCTGACTGAAGAAACGCTTCACCACGGCCAATGCTCAACCAAGGTGGTTGCAGAACCGTCTTTCCTAACTTTGGAGGTTTCGTCATGCCAGTCGCACCAACCTATCCAGGGGTTTACATCGAAGAGATTCCGAGTGGCGTAAGAACCATCACCGGAGTCGCAACGTCGATTACTGCTTTCATCGGCCGCACTCTGCGCGGACCTGTGGACAAGGCAGTAACAATCAATAGCTTCGGGGATTTTGAGCGCATTTTTGGAGGCCTGTGGGTCAGGAGTCCACTCGGTTATGCGGTACGTGATTTCTTTCTAAACGGTGGTGGCCAGGCCATTATCGTTCGGCTTTTCAACAAGGACACAGCCGCCGGAGCCGCGCCAAGTAAAGTTCCCCTAACTATCGGGAACCTGACACTGGAGGCCGCTTATGAGGGATCGTGGGGCGGTAATCTACGTCTCATCATGGATGCTCAAGTCTCTGAACAAGTGGCGCAAGTGATGGGTCTTGTAAAGACTGATCTATTTAATCTGACAATACTTGAGCTTGGGCCCGAGGGTGTGCCGGTACAATCTGAGCTATTCCGCAATCTTTCAATCAAGCCCAGCTCGCGCAGGATAGACAAGGTACTGCTAGGAGAATCCAAGCTCGTCAGATGGAAAGGATCTTGGCCACCCGCGGCGTTACCAAATATCGCGGCAATTCATACGGCCGATGCGGAGCTGACGGCGGCCCGTCAACAGCTCGCTACCGCTCAGGCGGCCAATCCTCCGGTGCCGGCCGATATTGCGGCGGCCGAGGCTAACCTCAAGACCAAGCAACAAAACCTTGCGAATATCACCACCGACAACATTACGCAGGCGGACCAGCAACTCGCAGCGGCCAAGAAGCAGTTGGCTGATGCTCAGGCGGCAACCCCCCCAGTGCCTGCGGACATTGCGGCGGCACAGGCTGCGGTGGCCGCGGCGACGACCGCGCTTGACACTGCCAGGAAGGGTTCTGACGGTTCAGAGCTAACTAAGGCTGACAACTTCACTCCGCCAAATGGGCAAACGAACAAAAAGGGACTCTATGCACTCGAGGATGCCGATCTCTTCAATCTTCTTTGCATTCCTCCCTATCTCGTCGCTACCGGCAATATAGATCCAAGTTTGGTAGCTGAGGCCGCGGCATATTGTGAAAAACGTCGAGCAATGCTGCTGGTAGATGCGCCCGCTGAGTGGAATGACACCGCATCAGCCAAGGCCGGGGTCGGCAATGTCGGCACAAACAGCAAAAACGCGGCCCTGTTTTTCCCGCGGCTCACGCAACCAAACCCGTTACATGATAACCAGTTGGAAAACTTCGTTCCCTGCGGCGCAGTCGCCGGTGTTTTCGCGCGCACCGATACGACTCGGGGAGTTTGGAAAGCTCCCGCCGGCCTGGACGCAACCCTGGTGGGTGTCCCCAAGCTCAGCGTGCCGCTCACTGATAACGAAAACGGCGAGCTGAATCCGCTCGGAATTAACTGTCTGCGCTCGATGGTGCCCGCTGGCAGAATCATATGGGGTTCGCGCACCCTTCAGGGAGACGACCGCTTCGCGTCCGAATGGAAATACATTCCGGTGCGTCGCACGGCCCTCTTCATTGAAGAGACTCTCTATCGCGCTACGCAATGGGTGGTGTTCGAACCAAATGATGAACCTCTATGGGCTCAGATTCGCCTTAACATCGGTGCTTTCATGCACAACCTGTTTCGCCTGGGAGCTTTTCAAGGCATGACCCCGAAGGACGCCTACTTCGTCAAATGCGACAAGGAAACAACGACGCAGAACGACATCAATCTGGGAATCGTGAACATTATCGTCGGCTTCGCGCCGTTGAAACCGGCTGAGTTTGTAATCATCAAGCTGCAGCAAATGGCTGGTCAGATCGAGACCTAAGGAGAAAAGAAATGGCTCAATTTAGCGCGCAACGGTTCGACCCGTACAAGAATTTTAAATTTCGCGTCAAGTGGGACGGCAAGTACGTCGCGGGAGTCAGCAAAGTAGGCGGCTTGAAGCGCAGCACGGAAGTAGTTAAGCATCGCGAAGGCGGTGATCCGAGCAGCAGTCGAAAATCACCCGGCCGCACTGAGTATGATCCCATTACGTTGGAACGCGGAGTAACTCACGACACCGAGTTTGAAAAATGGGCCAACAAGGTCTGGAACTGGGGCTCGGCTCTCGGCGCGGAGGTTTCGCTCAAGGACTTTCGCAAAGACATCATCATTGAAATCTACAACGAAGCCGGCCAACTGGCCATTGCCTACAAGGTCTATCGCTGTTGGGTTTCCGAATGGCAGGCGGCGCCCGATCTCGACGCCAACGCAAACGCGGTGGCACTCCAACACGTCAAGTTGGAGAACGAAGGTTGGGAGCGCGACTACGAAGTTAAGGAGCCGACTGAGCCAACCTTCACTGAACCGCCGGATTAACATAGATGAGCGCGTTATCAGCCTCTGAATTGTTAGCGGCGTGGGAACGTGGGCTTGGCCAAAGGCAAGCGGACCGCGCGTTGACGCTGCTGGCAGCAACTCATTCGCGTAGTCCGCGAGATGCCCTGGCAAAGCTGAGCATAGGCCGGCGTGATGCTGGCCTGTTTTCACTACGCGAGGAAATCTTCGGACCACACCTGACCGGCGTGGCCGACTGCCCACATTGCCGCGAGCGGCTCGAGCTGAATTTCAACACTGCTGATATTCGCGAGTCGGCGGCCACCACCGCTGCGGAAGAACTCTCTATCTGCGTCGACGAATGGCAGGTGAAATTTCGTTTGCCAAACAGCGACGATCTGCTGGCGATAACTGATGGTAGTCAGTTAGGCGCAAGCCGAGCACAACTTCTGCGGCAATGCATTCTGGCCGTTCAGAGAAACGGTGAGTCGAGGGAGCTTGATGACGTGCCTGCGAACGTCATCGATGCCACGCTGCAGAGGATGAGCCAGGTCGATCCGCTTGGCGATCTGCAATTGGCCTTCAACTGTCCCTTGTGTGGTTACGAATGGCAGGCAGCTTTCGACATCGCTGCGTTCCTCTGGACCGAGATCAATGCCTGGGCACATCGAACGCTGCGGGAGGTAGACGAGTTGGCCCGGGCCTATGGCTGGCGCGAGGCTGACATCCTGGCGATGAGCCCGCTGCGGAGACAGGTCTATCTCGAAATGATTAGTCAATGAGCGATTATCTAACCAATCTGGCTCTGAGGAGTCTGAATTCTCCAACGGCGATTCAGCCACGGCTGAGCTCGATATTCGAACCATTGATCGGAGTTGGCCCGATATTCCCCAGGTCGGCGCCAGTCGCTAGTCAGCTCGAAAGCGTCGCCGAACAGGACTACTTAGCTCCCCCGGATTATGCGATTCAAGGTCGTGAGGACCAGGAACATACCGCTGAACCGGCAAGGTCGCTGTTGGGTGCCCCTTCGTTAAAGACCAGGGAGGAGTCTTTCGTTCAGCTAAAGACCACTGAGCCAGCCAAACTAGTTTTAGATCAGGAGAGCAAGCCTCTCGCAAGCGTGATAAAAATCGCGGCGTCAGAGTCCCGACTTCACGAAAAGGAAAAGGACATTAGCAGCGATGACGATCAGACGGTTTCTGCTCCACCGTCTCCACGAGAGTCAAACGCGAAAGTTGCAGTAGCCGTGCTCGGCACTACCAGCGTGAATGTAATCCCTCCCGCTGAGGTTCACGGCGAGTCTGAAGGAATTTCGGAAACGCCCGGGAATGAAGCTGATGTTAGTAGCCGCGTTAGTGATCAGGTTTACTCTCCTTTGCAACCCGCAAAGCCGGCGAAGGTCGTGTCAGCAATCAATGTCGTGAATAAAAAGGAAACTTCTCCAACGGATTCTGAGCAAACGAAAAGTGTTTCCGAAGCCGGCAGGAATGAAGACGACCGTAGCGGCAGCAGTATGCCAGCGGTCTCTACACCACGGTTGTCGTCAGATGCGAACTCGAAGCTTGTTGTGCCAGTAATTAGTCTCCCGATTGAAAAGGTGTCGCCGGAAACGAGAAACGAAGTAGTGGTTGCTTTCGCTAGCGCTGATCACCAAGCGCGCCAGGCCTCGGAAAACAAGCGAGCGAACAACCAGGCAGTTGCGCAGCGCGATTCAGAATTATTGAGCAAGGTTTCCGTGAAGGAGAAATTCAGTGGCGAGAATGATAAAAAGTTGTCTTCGTCACCAAATCTGGTTGAACCTCATGTCACGCTTGAAACAAATCGAACTGAAAAAGCCTCGCGGTCGCCGGCCTATATACCGGAACCCTCCCGGCTCCGAACGCCAAACTTAAGCAGGCCCATCGCCAATATGAAACCGCATCGAGCTTCTCGGTCGGAGCTCGATGCCAGGGCAGCGGATGTGCCACCTCGTCCTGAAGTTCAACCGACCATTAATGTGACGATTGGCCGCATCGAAGTGCGCGCCTCAACTCCCACAGTTTCTCGACCCTCAAGACAAGATTCTGAGTCGCCGAAATTGATGGGCTTGGAAGACTATCTGCGCCAGCGTGCTCAAGGAGGTAAAGGATGAGCAACTCGCTGGCTATCGCGGCAGTGACGGCGACATTGCGCAACCTTATCAAGGCAGGTATCGGCAATGAGGTGCCGGGCGCAACCGTGACAACGCAACCGCCTGATGAAGTCACTCTTCCGGGTGATCTGATCAATGTCTATCTCTATCAGACGACGCTCAACGCTGCCTGGCGCAACCGGGATATGCCCCGCCAGACGAAACCCGGAGAAACTGGACATCCTCCGCTGGCATTGAATCTGTTTTATCTGCTCACTGCTTACGGGAAGAACAATGCTTCGCCGGAATTGCCGGACCTCACCAGTCACAGATTGCTTGGTCGCGCAATGAGAGTTTTGCTCGACCATCCCATACTGAGCGGCGCGGAAGTCAAGAACGCGCTTCAGGGTAATGACCTCGATGAACAAATCGAGCACGTGCGCATTACACAACAGCCGCTCACCCTCGATGAGATGTCGAAATTGTGGACTACCTTTCAAAGTAACTATCGAATTTCAACCGCCTATGAGGTTTCCGTAGTGCTCATCGAAAGTCAGCTGCAATCAACCGCGCCGCTACCGGTGCTCAAGCGGGGCGAAGAAGATCGCGGTGTTGATGCCCAGGCAAATCTCATGGCGCCGTTTCCGACCTTGACTGAAATGCTGCTGCCGATAGAGCGGCAGGCGAGCGCTCAATTGGGAAACGAACTTACCCTTCGTGGCCATCACCTCGATGGAGACGGCATTACTGCACGCTTTTCCAATGCGCGCTTGGCGGTACCCATCGAGGTCGGGCCGTTGGCCGCAGCTCCATCCACGGAACTAGCCGATCTTAAGGTCGCTCTGCCCAACGATGCCCTCAGCCGTTCCCGCTGGGTGGCTGGGTATTACACGGTGAGCCTCGTGGTTAGCCGAAACACTGATCTCGTAAACAAACAGAGAACCACAAACGAGCTCTCATTCCCGCTGGCCCCGCAGATTCTGACCGGCTTGCCCATTACCCGCGCCGCCGCCGCCGGCGACTTTCCTCTAGTGCTAACTTGCAGCCCGGAAGTGAGGCCGGAACAGCGCGCCTCGGTTCTGTTTGGCGCCGATGAGATCAAGGCCGACGCGCACGCCGTGCAGACCGATACGCTCACGTTCCAAATCCCGATTACCCAAGCATCGAAAGGCGAACACTTTGTTCGGCTGCGAGTGGATGGAGTTGACAGCTTATTGATCAAATACGACCAGACGCCACTGACTTTTGATAACAACCAAAAGGTGACAATTACATGACCGAACTAGCCCAGTGGCAAAAAGAAAACGAGGACTACCTCGCGACTGCGCTCGTTTGGTTGCGTCTCCGCCTGGCTTTGCGATCGACACAGCAAGGACCCGTTGACGTTGTAACCGAAGAACAGGTGCAAGCTGCGGCAGCGGCTATGGCTGCACTCGAAACTGCCGACCCACCGCCGGCATTGATAATCGCCGCGCAGCGATTCGGGCTTTCGCGGTTTGAGCGCGACGTGCTGCTGTTATGCACTGCGATGGAACTCGACACGCGTATCGCGTCGCAGTGCGCGCTGGTTCACGGCGATTCAAATAAAGCGTATCCGACCTTCGCGTTGGCCCTGACGGTCTTAAGCGAACCGACCTGGGACGCGCTTTCGCCGGAACACCCTTTGCGCTATTGGCGTCTGATCGAAATAAATCAGCCGGGTGCCCAGCCGCTCACGACCAGTCCAATCCGGGCCGATGAACGCCTGGTCAATTACATAAAAGGGCTTAACTATCTTGACGACCGTCTCTCTTCGCTTTTGTTTCCGCTGAACGTGGCGGCAGATCAAGCTCCGCTGCCGCTGTCGCAGGAAGACCTGGCCGACCTGATCGTTCGCAATCTGAAAGAAGTTGACTCGGCCGCAAGCTTCCCGAGCATCCAGCTGCTCGGTCCTGATGAGAGCAGTAAGCGCTTCGTCGCCGCCCGAGCGGCGAACCTGCTGGGCATTCATGTCTATCGCCTGCCGGCGCAGTTGCTGCCTACGCAGGCCGCCGATCTGGAGACCCTTGCCAGGTTGTGGCAACGCGAAAGCATCTTGCTTCCCGTCGCACTTTACCTGGATGCACACAATACCGACGGCGCGGTCCAGGAAGGTCAGGCCGCTCCGCCTATCAACCGCTTTCTCACGCGCACCGGCGGGGTTGTTTTCCTAAGTACCCGCGATCCTTTACCCACTCTGAGCGAGACAGTAATCACGCTTGATGTGGAAAAACCGACTGCAAGCGAGCAGCGAGCAGCGTGGGAGGCAACCCTGGGACAGATCGGCGACGAACATGATCCAGCGAGACTGGCCGGCCAGTTCAATTTGAACCTGCCGACGATCAAACAAATTGCCGGCAACATTATTCCCGCCGAAAACAAAGCGGAAATTAGCCGGCAGCTCTGGGATGCGTGCCGCGCAAGCACGCGTCCGCATCTCGATAATTTGGCCCAACGTCTGACGCCAAAAGCAGCTCTCGAAGACATCGTCCTTCCCGAGCCCGAAAAGAGATTGCTCCGGGAGATTTCGCATCAAGTGGGCCGGCGCGGGCAGGTGTACGAGGAATGGGGCTTTGCGAGCAAGATGAATCGCGGTCTCGGCATCAGCGTGCTTTTCGCGGGCGACAGCGGCACCGGCAAGACGATGGCGGCCGAAGGCCTGGCCAATAAGTTGCAACTGGATCTTTATCGCATCGACCTCTCGGCCGTAGTGAGCAAATACATCGGCGAGACCGAGAAGAACCTGCGCCGTCTTTTCGACGCAGCGGAAGATGGCGGCGCCATTCTTTTCTTTGACGAAGCCGACGCCCTGTTCGGCAAGCGCAGCGAAGTCAAAGATAGTCATGACCGCTACGCCAACATCGAAGTCAATTATCTGCTGCAGCGAATTGAAGCCTATCGCGGTTTGGCGATCCTGGCGACAAACATGAAGAGCGCGCTTGATCAGGCCTTCCTGCGACGCCTGCGTTTCATTGTCAACTTTCCTTACCCCGGAGCGGAGGAGCGCAAGGCCATCTGGAAAGGAATCTTTCCCGAACAGACGAAGACTGCCAACCTGGATTTTGATCGGTTGGCCCGGCTCGATCTAACTGGCGGCAACATTCACAACGTCGCGCTCAACGCGGCTTTTCTTGCAGCGCAGACAGACTCGCAGATCACCATCCCGCTCATCCTCCAAGCCGCACGGACGGAGTTTCGCAAGTTGGGCCGCTTCATCAATGAAGCTGACTTTCAATGGGCTGAGCCAACAATGACTGGGCCTCCAGACGTTCCTTCGCTGGGTCTCGGCGCGATCAAAGGTGTAGGTAGCGGTGAGAGCGGGAATGAAAACGCCACGAATGATCTTGGCAACAACGCTGAAGACGACTCGTCGATGGGAGCCGCCGCATGAACATCAACCTGCACATCGAGCGACTGGTGTTGGATGGTCTGCCCATTGAGCGGTACCAGGGTCCGTTGGTCAAAGCTGCGGTCGAGGCCGAACTAAGTCGCTTGCTCACAGCCGACGGCCTGGCAAGAAGTTTGAGAGCAGGCGGGGCGATGCCTTCAACGCCTGCTCCCGATATTCAACTGGAGAGTGGTGGTAGTCCCGCTCGAATCGGTCAACAGATTGGACGCGCGGTTTACAACGGAATTGGGAATCACTACGACCAAAAATAAAAGGAGCATTCAAATGCCAGCGAAAGCGAAAGCTTCAGCAGCTCCCGCTACACGTGTTGTCAGCCCGGAAGTCTTCCGACAAGTCTATGACTCGCCGCAATCGTTGCCTGGAAAAGAGCGCTGGGTAACAAGCGACGAAGATGTGCGACAAATTGAAAAACTCCTTGGGATGAAACCGAAGACGGTCGGCGCGCCTTTATGGGTAAGCGGCGACACCCGCCGCTGCTCGAAATGTCGTCGTGAAACGAACTGGCTCGACATCGTCGCTTCCGGATTGGCGCGTACACACAACAAAGAACTGCTCGTCAAAGTCATTCTGGGCGATCGAAAGTACGTGAATACGGAGGCGCCGCGCGCGATCGCTGATCTGGAATGCTTCAACTGCAAAACTGCCATTCTCGATCTGCGCAGCTTCAAGATCACCAAGTTGTTCCTAGAAAGATAAAACGGGTCTTAGAGGTTTGAAGCGATGACCGCTTGCGAAGATTTCCACACAAACGCCATACCGAGCACATCGTGCACTCCAATGCCGACAGGTATTTTGCAGCGCAAGTGTGATTGCGGCCAGCAGACCATCGCCGGCGGCGAATGTTCTGCGTGTAACAAAGAACGCAAGTCAACTTTGCGGCGCTCCGCGATTGGTCATGACTCTGGCAACAGCCTTGGTAGCGCAGTGCCGTCCATTGTTAATGAGGTGCTGAACTCACCAGGCCAACCACTGGATGCTGAAACTCGCGCTTTCATGGAGCCCCGCTTCGGCCGCGATTTCAGCCGTGTACGTTTGCACTCGGATGCGAAAGCGGCACAGTCGGCGCAGGCTGTTAACGCGCTCGCTTATACGGTAGGAAATGACATCGTTTTCGGGTCGAGGCAATTAGTCTCAGACTCTCAGCCCCACCAGTTCGTGCTGGCACACGAACTGGCTCACGTCATTCAACAGGCAGACGCGCCTCAAGGCGGTTCGCTTCGGATTGCGCCCACAAACGATCCCGCCGAAGCTGCGGCGGACAATGCGGCCCGCGATGCCCTGGCAAACAATCAGCCGCGGCCTCAGCGCGGTGCGGGCAGATATCTCCAGCGTCTGGGCGCGAATGCCGGCTGCACAACAGCGCAGGCAGCCGCCATCCACCAAGCCATCTTCGATGCGAACAGTTGGGTGGGCAAAGCAGTCAGGGCGCTCGCCGCCAGTCCGCTTACAAGACGCACCCTTACCGCTCTTACCCACAACTTCGGAGCTGCCGGCACTGCCGCTAATGCCCCGGCGATCTCCGCAGTACTGAGCGCGGGCCGCACTGACATGAACAGGAATCCCTACTCTTGCGCTGGAGCTGCCGACGCCACCTGTTCCTCTTCGCCTTGCGGTTATACGACTGCGGCGGGTGTTCACGCTTCTGTGATTTGCACTAACACAAGCACACTTACCGATCCGGTTATCCGGGCCGGCTGCGTGCTGCACGAGGCCATCCATGCATCGGATGCAACCATGACCGCGGACGATTATTCCGGATGGTTTGGACACTCTGGTTCTACTGCCGGCTATCCGGGAGCAACTCCGCTCACGAATGCCGATAGTTACACCACTCTGGCAATGGAACTTTCATAGCGGCCGAGATTCACATGAACGCTGACACCGCCATGCTTGATTACAAACCCTTCGAACCAACCGGTCGGGCACCCAACTCACCGCTCTTGCAGCGCAAGTGCGACTGCGGACAACACACGGTTGCCGGTGGCCAGTGTGATGAGTGCGGCAAGAAGAAAATGACGCTCGAACGGTCAACCCGAAACTCGGCAGTTTCAAGTAAAAGCTCCGGTGGTGTCTCTTCGATCGTTCAGGAGGCACTGGGCTCTCCCGGCCAACCGCTCGATGCCGCAACGCGCAGTTTTATGGAGCCGCGTTTCGGTCACGACTTCAGTCGCGTTAGAGTGCATACCAGTGCGCGCGCGGCAGAGTCGGCCCAAGCTTTGAACGCACGTGCGTATGCTGTCGGACAGGATATGGTGTTTGCCGCGGGAGAGTATGCTCCTCACACTTCCGTTGGCAGACAGGTCCTCGCGCATGAGCTAACTCACACAATTCAGCAGGCGGGTTCGGCGGTCCCTCTCAGGTTAGGCGATCTGGAGGTTAGCGACCCGAGTGACGCAAGTGAGCAAGAGGCGGATCGGATCGCTAGCGACATAGATGCACCGCTGGAGAGTGGTTCGATCTTCGCCACGAATTCCAGAGTTGTAACTCGCGGAGCAAATCGTCTTCAGCGACTGGGAGCCAACCCGGGTTGTAATGCGGCCGAGCGGTCTACGGTCCATCAGGCTATCTTCGATGCCAGAGGCTGGCTGAACAAAGCCATCCCCAAGGTTGAAGCCTCACCACTTTCTGCCGAAGCTCTTGGCAGTATTCGTCGTAATTTTGGGCCTACTTACGGAGTTGCAGAAAACGCTAGCTTGATCGCCGGCCGGCTCCGAGCCGCCCATCGCGGACTGAGCGGCAACCCCTATGGATGCGCAGGAGTGGAGGAGCCGCTATGTGCAGCGGGCTTTGGCGCCAGCACGGTTCCGGGCTCTCATGCCAGCACGATTTGCCGGAACGTAACCCTGACCGCCGGCAGAAGTCCGATTTATCAGGCGGGCGTAGTCCTGCACGAATCTTTTCATGCGGCCTTCTCGGGATTTACTGCCGCCGTCGATAGTTACTCGGGATGGCATGGGGCTTCCGGTTCGACAGCCGGCTATCCCGGCGTCGGTACCGGCCCGCTTTTGAATGCCGACACTTACACAACTCTGGTGATGGAACTATCGTGATGCCGACACACTAAGAAGCGAATGAGCGAATCACTCCAAACACCAACTGAACGGCAAGCGGTGCTGGCGCCGCTGTTTGCGCCGACGCGTAGCAACATCTTGCAGCGCAAGTGCGACTGCGGGCAGCACACAATTGCCGGCTCGTGCACCTCCTGCAATAAGGAAAATGAAACTAAGTTGCAGCGTTCCGCGAAAGTTGTTGAGTCTGACAAGCAAAACGATGGAGCGCCGCCAGTCGCCCAGGAAGTGTTGCGCTCGGCCGGTAGGCCACTGGACACCGCTACGCGCGCCTTTTTCGAGCCGCGGTTCGGCCATGACTTTAGCCGTGTGCGGGTGCATAGCGACGCTCAGGCTGCGAAATCTGCAAGCGCTGAGAAAGCGTTGGCCTACACGGTCGGACGGAATGTGGTGTTTGCCGCGAATGAGTATTCGCCGGCAACCAGCGAGGGTCGAAAACTGATCGCCCACGAACTGGCCCATGTGGTGCAACAAAGTGCAGTTGCTGGTGGGATTGGTACCGCCACCGAGTCAGATTCCGAGCGCAATGCAGACGCTATTTCCGAGAGAGCTCTTGCCGGTCAACCGATCGGAGCGATACAACGATCCGCCACCGTGATGCGCCGTCGCGCGGCCCCTTATATCAAGAAGGTAAGTGTACATTTGGCGCCGCCGCAGAGTGCTGATTTGGAATGGGAAGGCACGCCACCCGCCGCTGCCACGGGCAGCGATCATTTTACGGTGTCGACGGGAAAGGGCTATAGCGATCCTGGAGATCCCGCCGGAACTTGCACGCGAACGTGTTGCACTGACGCCATGACTCAGTGTGCGCCTCCCTGGAATCAACCGACACGAGTGGGTGCTTGCTGTACGTATTACGGAGACAGTTTCTGGACCGGTACTCCGCTTGAAGAGCACAACGGTTGGCAGTGGTGGACTCCGATTCAACCTTACTACTCCAGCCGGGGCATTGCATTGCACCAGCACACTGAGGTGACCGGCGATCCGATTGGACACGGTTGTGTGCGCATGGACGAGCCTAACGCCAAGCGCATCTTCGACTACTCAAACGGAAGACGAACGAATGTAACCATCGACGGACGCGCCGCCCCAGTGCTGTGTGACAGTGCTCGCAGGTGCACCGGGAGTACCGGTTCGGGAGCAACCGGGCTTTTGGATCGCGGCACAGAAGATCGCCGCCTGGCACAGCAACAAACGCCTGTGGCAGGACTGGAAGGAGTGATGTCGTAGCCGAGCGACTTCTCTTAGTTGCATCAACGGATTGAATGGAGCAGCGAACAAGTGGAACGAGAAAAGTCGGCAATCGTGCTGTAGCTCGGTCGAAAGACATAAAGACGAGTCCGGCGAGCTGACTCGCCATCAGACTAATACTTTGAGAATGCAGGCCGAAATCAAGATGACTTCCGCGACCGCTCAGACATTTCCTGTGACTGGCGCCCTTCAGCGCAAATGTGACTGCGGTCAGCACACCATTGCCGGTGGCGAGTGTGGGGAGTGCGGACATAATGCGAAACACGGATTGCTTAGAACGGCGATCAACGCCACGACTGGAGCGCCTTTCATCCCTGCGCTTTTTACCCGAGAGGGCCCTGCAAAAGAACCAGAACCCGACTCGCAAAATGAGTTAGTCGCGCCGGAATTTAATGAAATGCTCAATACGAGAAAACGAGTTTCTTCGAATCTGCAGTTAAAGATCGCCGCTGGGAAAACGGGCGATCGTTTTGAGCTGGAAGCTGATCAGGTCGCTGAACAGGTAATGCGAAAGCCGGTAAACGAATCCGAGTCACGCCCGCAGCAACCACTGCGGACAATATCACAGAGGTCGGATCGAGAGGGCGGCGACGTCCCTGTTTCACCTGACCAGGAAGGTGAGATTGAGAATCTTACTCGCGGCGGCGAGTCTCTCCCTATCTCATTGCGGGATTCGTTCGCCGGCCACTTTGGTTACGACTTCAGCCGCGTTCGCACCCATACCGGCCAGCGGGCTGCTCAGGTCGCTGCCGAATTGGGCTCCAATGCCTTCACCTTAGGGTCGCACATAATTTTTGGCGAGAATCGGTATGCTCCCAACAGCCCGGAAGGAAACCGCCTGTTGGCCCACGAGTTGACGCACGTGGTACAGCAAGCCGGTGCCAGCCCCCTAAGTAACCGCCACGCGCCTGAGTCTTTTAGCTGGCGAACGCCGTCACTGCAGGTGATCCAACGCGACGTTGCGTCTGACCGCAAGGTAGCGTCTGCGGAACTGGCAACTGCGAGTTCAACGGCGGAAACGCGACAGAAAGAGCCGGCAGAGAAGGCGCCGAGCATTTTGGCCTTAACAGGTCTTAAGGCCGATCAGGGCAAGAGTATCAGCGAGGCAGTTAAACGGCTTGAAGGCATGACGGGCGTATTTCAGGGCAGTGTGCAAGGCGTTGAGCAGGCCCTTAAAAACGTAAACCTATCAATAAAATCTCTCAAGGCCGCGAAGAATGGTGATAAGAAAAACGAAAACTTGGGCAAGGCAGAGCGTGCCATACAGGACGCGCAAAAACTCCTCCAGGACGCAGGCAAGGTCTTAGCTTTGACAACGCTGCAGGGCCGCGTCACTGCGGATTTAAAGAGAATCAATGAGCTGGCGAAGGGCAACGGCGACTTCAGTGATGCGATTGACGAGCTCAATAAAACGGCAAAAGCTCTCACGCAGGCGACCACTGACGCCGGGGAGTTGCCAAACGCTATCACACAGGTGCTGCTGGTGCTGAGAAACTTCCTGGCCTCCAACAAGATCTCGGGGGTCGCTCCGCTCTCAGCCGATGAAGTGAAGAAGCTTAAAGCGGCCGTTGACGGTTTCAACGAACATCTCAAACTAATTTTTCCTGATAGCGAGCCCGGGCTGATGTTTCGTTTATTCACCGAATACGCCGGGCAGCTCGAAAAGCAAATCAATTTCAGAGCAAAGATAGCTGCCGCTGGGAAAGAACCGGCGGGGCTGGTGCCGGAGCAGGGAGAAGTGACGTCTTTCTTCGCTGCGCTCAAGAAGCAAACGAATAACGAGATTCGCCAAACGTATGGAGAATACGCCGAAGCTTACTTCTTTCATCGCGGAGTATCGAGCCGGGAAGATCTGGACGTTAAGTCGCTCGATCCTCTGTTCGCGCGACAACAGAGCATTGCCGGTCTCAGGCCCCTGGTCTGCACTGGCTATGCTTTTCTGGGCGCACACCTTTTTGCCCAAGCTGGCGGCAAACTGAAAGAGTTCATTATTGGCGCGCGCGTTAGCGATGACGACCTGCTCAACGCGAAAGAATATTCTGACGTGCACGCGCTCGCCAGTATTAGCAGAGAGGGAGCAACCTTCTTTGTTTCGAATGATACAACCGTCAATTCCGAAGATGAAGGCATTGGACCGAATGCGGTGGAATGGCACAACAAGGACAACCCGATCTTTCTGGAACGAGGAAAAACCATAGCCGAGGCCGTGCAGAATTTGGAAGCCCGTTTACAAAGGGAGCGTCAGAAGAAACAGAAGACGCAAAAACCAAAGGGCCAGTAAGGTAACTGGCACCGCTCCTATCCCTGGAATTTCTATGAGCACCGAGCAGTCGAGTCAAATCAAGGAACAGCACATTCCGACTGGAGCGCGCGTGCCTCAGGGTCTCTTGCAGCACAAATGTGACTGCGGCAATCAAACCATTGCCGGTGCCGAGTGTTCGTCGTGTAGCAAGAAACATAATGACAGGTTGCAGCGCTCAGCGATTAGTCGCGATTCTGCCAACTCGCATGACAACGCAGTGTCACCCATTGTTCATGAAGTATTGCGTGCGCCGGGGCAACCACTTGATGCCGAGACGCGCGCTTTCTTTGAGCCGCGCTTTGGTCACGATTTTAGCCGCGTGCGTGTGCACACGGATTCGAAAGCGGCGGAATCGGCGCAAGCGGTGAACGCTTTGGCCTACACGGTCGGACCTGATGTTGTTTTCGGAGCGGGGCAGTTCGCGCCCAGGTTGAATGCGGGTCAGCGCCTGCTGGCCCATGAGTTGACGCACGTCATTCAGCAGGGATTTCAGGGGACTTCAGCTGCGAGTGCCGTTGGTCAGAGCGATAGTGCTCATGAACGTGAAGCGGACACCGTTGCTAATGCTGTCAATTCAGGCGCGATGGTTCCAGGTCTCTTATCCCATTCGCCCACGACAGGAGTGCTGCAACGCGAGAACGGGGACGATCGAAATCCATCGAGGGAATCCAAACCGAGAGATGCTCCCAGAGGAACAAAACCCATCGATCAGTCAGGTTTCGACAGAGAAGACGTTCACAAAATCAAAGATGGTGTTGGTGCCGGTCCTCGCGATTGGGTTGGCGTTACGCCTGATGGGGAAGTTATTACGAGTGACGGGGAAGGCAACGCAGAGAACCACGGTCCTGCTTCTGATTACTTGAGGGAGGCCCATCCAGAGATACCAGGTTGGGTTTGGACCACCCTCGGGATCGTCGTAGTGGCGGGCATTATTGCTTGCTTCGCGACCGGGGTGTGTGAGGTTGCCGCAGTCGTTGGTGGTCTGGGCTATGCCACAGCGCTGCTGATCATGGGGTTGTTTAGGAGCGCGGGAATCAGAGATTCAGGGGCTGAAACGGCGGCGAACGAACCGCAAGGTGAGCCGCGCGACGAAGTGGCTTAAAAAGTTGAGATAGTGAACTCGTTCCTATGAAACAAGGTGGGAGAATGAACAGTTTTCGCTACGCAGTTTCGTTTCGCATTTGGCATCCAGAGTTGGATCCAAGCGAGATCTCCGCCAAATTGTTGTTGACGCAGGACATCAGCTGGGCGGTTGGCGATGTCAGGAGGTCCCCCAAAGGAAAGGTGCTAGGCGGAGAACGCCAGGAAACCTACTGGTCTCACGCTCTACCAAGTGGGCCAGATACGGGATTGGCTGACTGCCTCGAGACTTTTACGCAGCGTCTTGAGCCATATGCGGAGTATCTGAAAGAGATAAGAGCTGATGGCGGAAGAATAGAGTATTTCATTGGGTGGTTTTCCGGTCCTAACTCTGGAGAACTCTTGAGTCATCAGTTGCTCGGCAAATTGTCGGCTCTTGGGATCGACCTCGCGTTTGATATCTACGGAGCTACAACCGATGAAGGTAGAGAAGATTCCCCATAACATTGGGGCCGCAAGAGAAGTAATGACTGGTTGAGACTAAAACTTTTACGAGCAATTTTGAACTTATGACCCCATTTCCCGGATCGCCCCGCCTGATTAAAGGCGCCATCATCGGAGCGGACAAAGCCAATCCGTTGGCCAGCGTCATTGTGTTTCAGTACAACCCAGACACGATGACGCGGCGGCTGGAAGCGCGAACGTCCGGGGGCGAAAGCGCCGACCGCTCGGAAGCTTTGCGATTGTCCGGACCACCGAAAGAGACCATCACCCTGAGCATTGAAGTAGACGCGACCGATCAACTTGAACAAGCGAACCCACTGGCAGTCGCCGCTGGGATCAACCCCACGCTGGCCGCGCTCGAGATGCTGTTCTACCCAAAGAGCACTCTGGTG
>Ga0070698_100003068_pt1 | contig 18414 bp, 15 predicted proteins | sample KBSK1502metaG_FD_65477 | JGI IMG/M metagenome (GOLD analysis project Ga0070698, IMG submission 65477) | Corn, switchgrass and miscanthus rhizosphere microbial communities from Kellogg Biological Station, Michigan, USA - KBS K1-50-2 metaG | ecosystem: Host-associated > Plants > Roots >...
CGATGACGGAAGGCGGACCCAAACGGGCGGCAACGAGTTTTTGCGGCTCTTTGGCGGACAGAAACACCAATGAGTAGATGCCACGGAGCTGCTTGAGCGATTGGCGGACAGCCTCTTCGAGGCAGGTATTTTGCGCGTGCTTTTCGACCAGATGGGCGATGACCTCGGTGTCGGTTTCGGTTGCGAACGTGTGGCCTTCGCTCTGGAGCTGGTGCTTCAATTCCAGATAATTCTCGATGATGCCGTTGTGCACGACGACGATTTGTCCGGTGCAGTCGCGGTGCGGGTGGGCATTTTCCTCGGTGGGGCGGCCATGCGTGGCCCAGCGGGTGTGGCCGATACCGTAGGAGCCGTCAATGGGAGCTTTTTGCAGGACTTCTTCGAGGTTGCGGAGTTTTCCCGGGGCGCGGCGAACCTCCAGCTTGCGGTCTTTGGTGACCACGGCGATGCCTGCGGAGTCGTAGCCGCGATATTCGAGGCGCCGCAGGCCCTCGATGATGACGGGAACGACCTTTTTTGATCCGATGTAGCCGACAATTCCGCACATGCGCGGCAGCTCCTAAGCCAGAAAGTATTTGAGGACAGCCCAAAGAAAGCTATCTGAAAAGGGTAACACGGTCTGGATACCGGCTGAGGGGTGACCTTCGTACCATGGAAATGGTAGGCGAGAGGTACTGAGAGTTCCGTGGCTCAGGCTGGCAACGTGCCTAGCTCAGGCTAGCAACGAGGCCATGAACAAACGGTGCTGATCCCGCGAGTGCCTCAGTTTGAACTTTGACGCGCTATTGTCACGATCAGAAAAATTCAAACTGAGCCACTAGCGACGATTTCGAAGCGATATTCCTCGATACGGGAGTGGGTCCGTTTGGACTTTGAGCCGCTATTGTCACGACGGAAAAATTCAAACTGAGCACTAGATTAATCGACGATCTCGAAGCGATATTCCTCGATCACGGGATTGGTGAGGACGTCATGGGAGATGCGCTCTAACTGCTTTTGGGCCTCATCGCGATTCCAGCCATCGAGATTGAGAACGAAGAACTTTCCCTGGCGGACGTCTTTGACGGCAGAGTAGCCGAGACCGGAGAGGGCGTGTTGGATGGTCTGGCCCTGGGGATCGAGAACGGTTCGCTTGGGCATTACCCAGACATGAGCTTTCATGAAGCGAGTATAGCATCGGGTCGAAGGCGAGCGATGTGGGCGGCGCGAGGGCCAGGGACGGTCGCGCGCGATGGCGGATGATGTGGGCGCGATGGCCACCGATGGGGCGCGCGATCGAAGGCGTGTAGCGGCGAGGAGTGGCGCGGAGTTAGGTCTCCAGGTAGTGGGCCAGTTTGAATTTTGACCCGCTATTGTCACGATCATAAAAATTCAAACTGACCCACTACGGGTCTCCACTTTGGATTGAACTTGATTGACGCCGAGGAGCGCACGTTTTTCCGTTTCGGAAATGAAGGCATGATCGAAAGACATTTGCGCCACACGGAGGAGCTCGGGTTCCGTAAGACCCGTGAGGCGAGCGTTCTCGTACTCTTGCAGGAGAGTGGTGTGAAACATGGCGGGGTCGTCGGTGGAAAGAGCAATGGGAATGCCGTGGCGAAACAAGCGCGCGAGGGGATGGTGCTTCATTTGAGGGCGAACGCCATCAAGCAGAAGAGCCAAGGCGCCGGTGCGGAGATTGCTCTGGGGGCAAATCTCCAAAGCGATTCGGCGGTCGGCGAGAAGGTCCATCAGGTCAGGATCGCGGATTGCGGCGATTCCATGACCAATTCTCTCGGCGCCGAGCAGCTCAACGGCTTCGCGGATTTTGTCGGGGCCGCCGATTTCTCCGGCGTGGATCAGGCGGTGGAATCCGAGTTCGGCGGCCCGGTCGTAGACGGAGCGAAATTCATCGGTGGCGACGCGGAGCTCATCTCCACCGATTCCGAAAGCGACGATGGAGGTTGAGGCGCATCGTCGAGCGACATCGAGGACGCGCATCGCTGCTTCCGCGCCGAATTGGCGCACGGCGTCAAAGATGAAGTTGAGTTTGAGGCCGCGCGGGGTAAAGGCTTCGGCGGCGGTCAGAATCGCAGCGAAGTTCGCTTCCGGATTCTGCTTTCGGAGCAGCATGACACCGATGGACAAGGTGATCTCGGCGTAGACAACACCTTGAGCGAGAAGCTGCGCTCCGAGGTCCTGGGTGATAAGCGCATAGTCCTGGGGATCGCGCAGGAATGAGGTGACCCACTTGAAGATTTCGAGGAACTCGTCGAAGTTGCGGTAGGCGTAACGCTGGCGGGCCTCATCCTCAGTAACCAGAACACCGTGGCGGCGGGTGAGTGCGCAGACAGTGGGCGGTTGGATGGAGCCTTCGAGATGAAGGTGAAGTTCGGCTTTCGGGACCGAGAGAACGGATGTGGGTAGCGAGGCCATGGGAAAGAATAGCAGGGAATTCTTTTGTGTTGGTCACAAGTTCTAGTTTGGAGACGGGGCGCGGCACTCTGGCACAAATCGTCTGAGTTCTGTCCGCAAAAGGCCGATATTGCTGGGTAGGATCTGGGCCGCGGAATCGCGCCCGGAGCGTGAAGCGGGTCGTTTCACTGGGGTGCGAATCAGGGGAATTCACTTTGAGGCACGCGCTTGGGGCCAATAGCTGCGAGCTGGACAATGCCCGAGTCGTGACTGGAAGAAGGCACAGCCTTGGCGGCATTGCGGCAATGGCAGCTCTGACGTTGGGATTTCCCAATGCTATGAGTGGCCAAAGTTCAGCCAATTCGACTTCGCAGAATGTGCCCGGAATCACGCTGCGGCTCGAGCACACGATAGCTGCGCCCCCCGAAGCTGTTTTCCGCGCATGGATCGACCCCGATGCGGTAAAGCAATGGTTCGTGTACGACGTGGCGGCACACTGGAATCCCGATCCCATTGTGGACGCCAGACCCGGGGGAGGTTTTGTCTTCAGCATCGTTCGCGACCGCGACAAAGCCGCGTTTCAATTTCAGGGCACGTATCGCGAGATCAAGTTCGGCCAGAAGCTTGTATTCACCTGGGGCTGGGTCTTGTTGCCCATACGCGGCATCGATGGGCCGGGAGATGCACTCGTCACGGTCGAGTTCCTGAAGTTCGAAACTGGGACGAAGGTTGTCCTGACTCAATCGAATCTTCCAAGTGAAGCAGCACGAGATGCTCATCGAGACGGCTGGCATCGATGCTTGAATGGAATCGCAAGTGTGCCCAATTTGGGCCAGCAAAGAATCAATGCAAAGGAAGAGTTCGTCCGCGTCCATAAATCGCTGGTGGCGATAGAACACCTGCGAGTAATAGACGGAACGGGAGCGCCGGCAAGGCGAGACCAAACGATTATGATCGATGGTGGACGTATTACCGCCCTGGGAAACTCCGGCTCGGTCGACATTCCCGACAACGCCGAACGGCTCGACCTCACTGGGTACACCGCGATTCCCGGGCTCGTAGGCATGCACGACCATCTTTTCTATTCGAGTAACTTCCTCCACAGCGATGAAGTGCTCGCTCACGACATGCCCTTCAGTTATCCGCGGCTTTATCTGGCGAATGGCGTGACCACCATCCGCACCACGGGTTCGTTCGAGCCGTATACGGACCCGGAAATCAAGAAGGCCATCGACGCCGGCACGTTGATGGGACCCAAGACGCACGTGACGAGCCCTTATCTTGAAGGGGAGCCGTTTCCATTGATTCAAATTCACAAGCTCACGGGGCCGGACGATGCACGCCGGATGGTGGCGTACTGGGCAGACGAGGGAGCGACTTCGTTCAAGCTCTATACCGACGTGACGCGCGAGGAAGTAAAGGCGGCCGTTGAGGAGGCGCACCGGCGGGGGCTTACGATCACGGGGCATCTTTGCTCGATCGGGTTTCGAGAAGCGGCGGAATTGGGAATGGATAACGTCGAGCATGGACTTTGGGTCGATACGGAATTTGCGAGCGGGAAGCAGCCGGACGCGTGTCCTTCACCGAGCAGCGCCACGGCGGCAGAGATGGACATAAACGGTAAGGCGATTCAGTCGATGATCAGAATACTGGTCGGTCATCATGTGGCCGTCACGTCGACGCTTGCGGTCTGGGAGCAATTCGTTCCGTTGCGGCCGGACGCGACCCAGCGAGTGCTGGATTGCCTGAGTGAGAGCGACCGAAAGATGTACGAGGCCGGGCGCTTAGCGGATCGGAGGAAGATGAACGACGGAAGCCAGAGCGAGAAAGAGCGTTTCGAACGATTCAAGCGGATGCTGCGGAAAGAGATGGAGTTCGAACGGGCGTTTGTTCGCGCGGGGGGTCTGCTGATGGCCGGCTCGGATGCCGTCATTGAGGGCGATATCGCGGGATTTGGAGATCAACGCGAGCTGGAATTGCTCGTGGAAGCAGGGTTCACGGCCGAAGAAGCCATTCAAATTGCCAGCTTCAATGGGGCACGGTTTCTGAAAGAAAACGACCACATCGGATCGCTGGCACCTGGAAAGCAAGCGGACATCATGATTGTGAAGGGCGATCCCTCGAAGAATATTCAGGACGTCGAGAACGTAGAAATTGTTTTCAAAGATGGTCTGGGATACGACTCGAAAAAGTTGATTGAGTCCGTGAAGGGTCAGGTGGGCGTCCGGTAGCGGACTACGATTGGGAAAGCGGCGTCCTCTTGGTCGAGCCATTCGGCCGGATATCGGTTGCTAGATTTCCGAACGTCATTGCGATGCTCGTCGGTTGGGCGCCATATGGTGCAGCCGCGCCGGAGGCGGACGCGCTAAGGCGCGCCCCTACAGGGAAACACGGGACAGGAATGCAGCAACGCTGGTGCTAGTGGGGCGGGGAGGGGCGGCCGGCATTGATCCAGGCAGTGAGCCAGTAGGAGCCCACATCGGTGGCGGCGTCGGAGAGTTGGCGGATGAGCGTGGCGGCGGCTTGGTTGTACAGGCGGTCGAAGTATTCGTCGTTGTAGGACTTGGTGTTGAGGTGGGCGTTGCGGTCCGCCAGCAGGATATTTTCCAGCCAGCTATGGGCGCTCAGGCAGGATTCGAAGGCGTGGTCAGTGGGGTCGTTGATGTAAGAAGCGTCGCTGGGGCGCATCGGGAAGAAAGACGAGAAGCGATCGATCAAAGTGGTGCCGAAGCGCTCGTTGATTCCAGTTTGCCCGGTAAGGTGACCGTCAAAATTTTCCGTGGTGTTGAAGGGATCGTGGGTCTCGGCGACATAGTTGGCCAAAACCGCGGCATCGATCTTGGCCTCGTCCCAGTGGCCGAGCTTCAGGGACTCCGTGAGCTTCTGGCTGTAGACGCCAATCTGCCAGGGAAGGAGCCCGGTGGATTCGAGTTTGGACTTACCGAACTTGGTCACGGCGGCCTTGTAGCTTCTGGGCAGGGCGGAAAAGGGGAAGCGGCCGTACCGATCGAGATAGAGAAAGTGATTGCGGCGCTCCGCGGGAGCAGTTGCGAGAGAGTCCAGCGGGTCGGTAACGTGCAGCACGAGAGAGGAGCGATTGACTTCAAAGAAGCCGCGAATGTCTACGGGCAGAGTGTCGATGGCCTTGTTGACGATGAGCTTATGAGCGTTGCCACCCCAGGCAAGGAGGGGTTTGGAGGTCGTCGCGGAGATCGCGATGACGGCGACAAAGGCCATGGTGCATCGGTGCAGTGAAATGGAGAACCTCTCCCCCACGTGAAGTCCTCTAGGCCTGGTTCGCCACGCGCAGGGTACTGCGTTTGCGACCGTAGTTGTAGTAGATCACGAGTCCAGTGGCTAGCCACACAAAGAAACGAATCCAGTTGGTAATCGGTAGCCCCGCCATCAATAGGAGGCAGGTCAGGATGGTAATTACCGGCGCAATGGGGCCACCCGGAGCGCGAAAGGTCCGCGGTCGATTGGGCTCTCGATAGCGAAGGATCAGGACGCCGCCAGCGACCAGAGCGAAGGCGAACAAGGTACCGATGTTCGAGAGATCCGCGAGGGTGCCGATGTCCAGGAGACCGGCAGGAATTCCCACGAGAAAGCCCGCCATCCAGGTGGAAAAGTCCGGAGTGCGAAAGCGCGGATGGACGCGACTAAAGACGCGGGGGAGCAGTCCATCGCGAGACATAGCAAACCAAACGCGCGCTTGGCCGAGTTGGAACACCAAAAGAGATGAAATCATGCCCATAAGCGCGCCCAGGAGAACGATTAACCGGACGCTGCTGAAGTGAAGTTTCTTCAAGGTATTTACAACAGGAGCCGCGTCGTCCACGAGTGTTTGCCAAGGGACCAATCCGGTCAAAACGACGACAACGGAGATGTATAGAACGGTGCACACGATGAGGGTAGAGATAATTGCAATGGGGAGGTCACGCTGAGGGCGCCTACACTCTTCGGCGGCAGTGGAAACGGAATCAAATCCAATGTAGGTGAAGAAAACAATCGAGCCGCCCGTAAGTATTCCCGGCCAGCCATTAGGAGCAAACGGATGCCAGTTGGTTGGATGAATGAAGCGCGCGGCAAAGCCGACGAAAACCAGAATGGCGAGGATTTTGAGCAAGACCATGACGTTGTTGGTTTCCGCGGATTCGCGAATCCCTCGGACAAGGATCACCGTCAGCAGCATGACGATTACAAATGCGGGCCAGTTGAAACCAAAGTGCCATCCCGGTGAATACAACATGTTTCCCTGCAAATCGGCGAGTCCGGCGGGAAGATAGGCGGGGGTAATCCAGCGCAAATCCGGGTGCACGCCAAACCAGTCGAACAGATCGACGACGTGCGCGGAAAAGCCGACGCTGACGGCCATATTACTGACCGCGTATTCGAGTATGAGATCCCAACCAATAATCCAAGCGATGAGTTCGCCCATGGTGGCGTAAGTGTAGGTGTAGGCGCTTCCGGCGATGGGAATCATCGCGGCGAGCTCGGCATAGCAAACGGAGGCGAAGCCGCAGACGATGGCGACCAGGATAAAGGAAAGGGCGATGGCGGGACCGGCGCCGGGACGACCGAACGATGCGGAATGGTAGATCAGATACTCCAACAGGGGAGCGTTTAGAACGGAAGAGACCTGAAGCTTCTGGCCGGCGATGGCGGTGCCGATGACGGTGAAGATACCCGACCCGATAACCGCTCCAATGCCGAGGGAGGTCAGGCTAAGCCAACCGAGTGACTTTTTTAATCGAATTTCAGGGTTTTCGGAATCCGACAGAAGCTGGTCGATACTCTTACAGTGGAAGAGCTGTGACGATGCCACTCGTACTCTCCGATCGCACCCGGGTGACCGGGAATCCGCCCCTGCCGATGTTGCGTTGATGTAACTGTGGCTTCAATCTACCTTGAGAGACTCTGGCACGCAACATGCGGCACGCAACGCGTCACATCTGCGTAAGTTGCGCGTAGCGCTCGACGAATTTTTTGGTGCCGCGTCCTGGGAAGCTCACGGACAATCTGCGGTCTTCATCTTCGCCTTCGACACCTACGATTGTTCCGATGCCGTAGTCGGGATGCATGACTTTCTGTCCGAGCAGAGGATCGGCATTCGCACCGCGTCTGATGGCAGGGCGAGCGAAGGCGCCCGAGGCGCTGGGCCGGCGAGCAGAGGGCGCTGGAGCGGGTGGTTTACCGCGAACGCGGCGGAGAAATTCCTCCGGTGAGTAGGAATACTCGGGATCGGGCTCATAGCGGCGAGTTTGGCCGATCTCGGCCATGGAGCCGCGAACGGTGTCGACCAGATCACTGGGAATTTCCGCTAAAAGACGAGAGGGCAGGGAAGCGCGGAGTCGCTGCTCATTTCCAAACACGCGGCGATATACGGCGCGTGTGAGGGTCAAAGAGGTTCGGGCGCGAGTCATTCCAACATAGACGAGGCGGCGTTCTTCCTCGATGCCTTTCTCTTCGTTCAGTGAGCGGCTGTGAGGACAGATACCTTCTTCCATGCCGGTGAGAAAGACGTGATCGAATTCCAGGCCTTTGGTGCTGTGAAGAGTAATCAGGGTGACGCCGGGCTTGCCCTCGAAAGAATCAGCATCGCTAACCAGCGCGGCTGCATCCAGGAAATCAGTGAACGCCTCACCGGATTCCGCGCTCTCGGCGACGGCCTGGACGAGTTCCTCGAGATTTTCGATGCGAGCAACGTCATCGGGAGTGTTGCGATCGCGCAGCATGTCCATATAACCGCCGTCATCGAGGACGCTGCGGAGGAAATCTGCAGGTGATCGCTGTGAAAAGGATTCCTGGAATTTGGCGATGAGCTCCTGAAATGCGCGAAGGGGCGCAACCGAACGTCCGGGCGATGCGCTGGAAACGAATTTGGTGATCGCTTGCCACAACGATGAACCATCGATTCGCGCGGTGTCCCGCAATGCGTCCACTGTAGTTTTGCCAATTCCGCGTGGAGGCACGTTTAGTACGCGCAGGAGGGAGATGTCATCTTCGGGATGAATGGCCAGACGAACGTAGGCAAGGGCGTCTTTGACTTCCGCGCGATTGTAAAAACTGAATCCACCGACGAGTTTGTAGCGCAGTCCACGGCGGCGAAAGACTTCTTCAAAAACCCGGGATTGAGAGTTTGTGCGGTATTCGACGGCGCAGGTTTGCGAAGGATCTTCGCTAAGGAGGCGGTCGAGTTCTTCGGCGACAAATTCGGCCTCGGCGTGGGCGTCGCGGGCTTCGAAGTATCTTAAGTTGCCACCGGAGCCATTCTGCGCACTGAGAGATTTGCCCAAGCGATTCGGGTTGTTTGCGACCACCGCGCCGGCAGCGTCCAGAATTTTTTGAGTGGAGCGGTAGTTGCGCTCCAGCTTGATGACTTTCGCGGAAGGAAAGTCCCGGGAGAAGCTCATTAGGATGGAGACATCGGCGCCACGCCAGCGATAGATGGATTGATCCTCGTCTCCAACGACGCAGATGTTTTGCTTCGGGCCAGTGAGCAGGCGCATCAGGTCATACTGCACGCGATTCGTATCTTGGTATTCGTCGACGTGAAGATACTGAAAGCGCGCCTGCCACTTCTCGCGCACGTGCGTAGCGTCCTGAAGAAGCCGCAGCGAGCGGAGGAGTAAGTCATCGAAATCGAGCGCGTTGCTCTGATGTAGCGACCTCTCGTATTCGGCGTAGACATCCGCCACACGGCGCGCGTCTTGCCCGAAGGCTTCGCTGCGAACTTTCTCCGGACTTTTTCCGTGATTTTTGGCGTAGCTAATTTGGCTCAGAATATTTCTTGGCGTCAGAGCGTCATCATCTATGGCCAACTTGGTCAGGGCCAGCTTGACCGCGGAAAGCTGGTCGTCGTCGTCATAGATAGCGAAATCGCGCGGGAGACCCGCACTGGGCGCTTCTCGTCGAAGCAAGCGAGTGCAGAGCGAGTGAAATGTAGAGACCCAAGGCTCCGTAGGGGGCACACCCGCTCGGAGAAGCAAATCTGAAACGCGATTGCGCATTTCTTCCGCAGCCTTGTTCGTGAATGTGACTGCGAGGATGGCTTCCGCGGGAACGCCCTGAGCGATCAGGTTAGCCATGCGAAAGGTAATCGCGCGCGTTTTGCCGGTACCTGCGCCGGCGAGAATCAGGACTGGGCCTTCGGTTGTTTCCACTGCAAGTCGTTGCTGCGGATTTAGTTCGTCGAGAAGAGTTGGCATTATCGGTTCGCTTGAAAAAATGGCGCACAGTCATGGTAGCCGACACGCGAAGAGGGCGCAAACGAGTGAAGTTAGTGGTGGTGGGTGAGTGTGAAATTTTGACCGCTATTGTCACGATCAGAAAAATTCAAACTGACCCACTTCAAGTCCGTTGAAATTAGGGATCGCTCATTTTTTCCACAGGCTCAGGGAACTGTGAGGGATCAACGCACGCTATTGCGTGCCACGCCGGCTTAGGTCGATGTCGAAATATGTGAGCGCGCGACCCCGCTGCATTTGGACGATCTCCGGTACGTATAGATGCGCTGTTTGCAACAGATCGAATTGGTTCTGTAGATCGAAATACAATAGACCTTGGACTGTGCCGTGAGCGGCGACGACACTGGAGGGGACTCCGGCCTCCTGAGCTTGCTTTTGCAGCTCCGTCCAATGTTTGTCCCTACTGCCGTTCGAACTTGGCACGGGGATGGGCAGCCGCTGGCGTTTCGCAGTGGGATCTTTTGCCAAGGGCTTGAAGACGGCGTCCGCCAATTGGTCCGCAGTGAGTGGCCGCACTTCTTGTCTGTTCTCGGCGTCCAGTTGAACGGTCAATCGAATGCGCTCCAGATTGATGCGAAGACTCTCCGGCGAATCGTTACGAAACGCGACTTGCACAGCGAGAACGCCTGCTGAAAATGGAGATTTCTTGGGGAATTTCTCCTTGTACTGAGCCGAATCGGTCCATGGCTGGGCGGAAATGGTTAGTCCTTCGTGAGACTCTAGAGATGCGGTTTTCAGCGACGCTTGTTGTCCAGCAGGCACTTTGAAGGCCAATATGCATGCGAGAATGATGGCCAGCGCGACAGCCCATCCTGGTGACAGGGTATAATCAAGTTTTGTCATCTCGGCGCCTTCGATTCTGTGGGGCTATTCAGGGTTGCCTCCCTTGATGCGGCTGTGTGCGACCAGGCCTGTGAACGGAGCTTCGTGTAGTGTATTTGATTTATAGCTTACTTCTTGCGCTTGCGGCGCTGGTGCTCCTGCCTTATTGGTTGATTCAGGGTCTACGACACGGAAAATACCTTTCCAACATCCGCGAACGCCTGTGGTTGAAATTTCCGTCTTTGAGCAAGCTGCCTATGCAGCACCCCGGAAGTATTTGGATCCATGGGGTCTCGGTCGGGGAAGCGCTTTCCAGCATCACGCTCGCACGACAGTTGAAAGAGACGTATCCAGGGCGACCGCTGGTGGTTTCCACGACTACGATCACCGGTCAAACGCTTGCGCGCGAGAAAATGCCATTTGCGGATGCGGTTATTTATTTTCCCCTCGACTGGGCTTTTTGCGTGAGACGCGCCTTGAAGGCGGTCCGGCCCGCGATCGTGATGATCTTGGAGACCGAGATTTGGCCGCGTTTTCTTCGCGAGGCCGGCAGAAATGGGATCCCGGTCATTTTCGTTAGCGGACGGATTTCCCATCGATCCTTCGCGCGGTACGAGAGATATCTTGGCTGGTTTGGCGGCCTGCTTCGGCCCTTTCTCCGAAACGTGTTGAGCAATGCGAGAGCGTTCGTGATGCAAACCGAGCGCGATGCTGAGCGCGTGCGGATGCTGGGCGCGCCCCCCGAACGCGTTTGCGTCGGCGGCAACCTGAAATACGATCAGGAACTGCCTTCGCCGACGGCCCTTTCGAAATGGCTGGAGGCAGAAGCCAATCGCCACGGCCGCTCTCCGCTGATTATTGCGGGCAGCGTGGTGGCAACCGAGGAGCCGCTAGCACTGATTGCTTTTGGCGTGTTGCAAGGTGAGTTCCCGCGAGCGCTGCTGGTTCTGGCCCCGCGCAAGCCAGAGCGATTCGAGGCAGCCGCCGAGTTCATCCGCGAGTCGCGGCGGAAGTTCATGCGCAGATCGCAGTTGCCCTCTTCAGCGCAGATGCAAGGTGGGGATGGGATGCCGGACGCATCGATTCCGGAGGATGTCAGCGTCATTCTGCTCGACAGTATTGGAGAACTCGCGTCATTGTACCGCATAGCCGACGGAGTGTTCATAGGTGGCTCTCTGGTGTCGTCCGGCGGACACAATATCCTGGAACCTGCGGCGTTCGGTAAGATTGCAGTATTTGGTCCGTCGATGGAAAACTTCAGCGACGTCGCGTCACGCTTTCTGAAGGCGGGTGCCGCGCTGCAAGTCGAGAGTCCGGAAGACGTGGGGGTGGCGTGGATCGAACTGTTTCGCAATCCCGAGCGGCAGAGTCGAATGAGCGAAAATGCAAAACGGCTGGTTGAGTCCAACCGCGGCGCTACCTCTCGCGCGCTCTCGATGATCGCTGAGTTCTTGAGCGGCGCAGCACGATGACTCTGCCGCTGGGAATCCGAGTGCTGCTGTGGCCGCTTTCCGTAGTTTACGGCGTGATCGTACGGTTTCGAGCGTGGCTCTATGCGCGGGGTTGGCTCAAGCAGAAGCGACTGAACGCAGTGGTCATCAGTGTAGGTAACCTGACAGTTGGAGGCACGGGTAAGACGCCGATGGTGATTTGGCTCGCGGAGAAATTCCTGGCCGAGGGGAAGCGTGTGGCCATTCTTAGCCGAGGTTATCGAGGGTCGCGGGGCACAAGCGATGAAATCGAATTGATGAAGCACCGCCTTCAGGGACGAGTATTGTTCGGCGTCGGAGCAGATCGTTATGCTCAGGGTCGGGCGCTTGAATTAGCCGGCGTTGATCTATTTCTGCTGGATGATGGGTTTCAACATCTTCGGCTCGCTCGCGACATGGACATCGTAATGATTGATGTTACTGGCCCCCTTCGCGAGCAGGCTCTGCTTCCGGCGGGCCGTCTGCGAGAACCCGTTTCCGCGGTGAATCGTGCCGATCTTGTGCTATTCACTCGAACAGATCACTCCTCGGGCGCGGTATGGGCGATGCGACAGCTGCCTCAATTCCCGGTTTTTCGCACGGTCGTGAGGCTCATCGGGTTCCAGCGCATTGATGGAAGCGAGAGTGAATGTCTTCGGCTAGACCAAATGAGTGGTCCGTTCTACGCGTTCTGTGGGATTGGCAACCCGGAGGCGTTTTTTCGCGACCTGGAAAAATGGAAGGTACCGGTCGTTGGGCGACAGACGTTTCGGGACCACCACTTGTACAGCATTGCGGACGTTGCTCGTTTGAAGAAACTAGCTGCACATCTCGGCGCAAGAGCATTCGTGACCACTGAAAAGGATGCAGAAAATCTCACGAAAGCAAAATTCGATGAAATGCCCGTCTATGTCGCCCGCATTGCATTGGAGATTCCAGACGAGGAAGAGGTTCTAAACCTGATCAGAAGCAAGGTTCAGGCCCAGCACGGGGCAGCGGCGTGAAGATCTTAGTGCGTGCGACGAATTGGGTGGGCGACGCAATAATGGCGCTGCCCGCGCTGAGGGCTGTCCGCAAGCGTTTTCCGGAGGCACACATCGCAATCGTAGCCCGGCCGTATGTGGCGGAGATTTATCGGGATCAGCAAATATGCGATGAGCTGATCGCCTATGATTCCCACGGGGCACATGCCGGATTTTCGGGCCGTAGGCGCTTGGCTCACGAATTGCGCATCCATGGTTTCGATGTTGCTTTGCTCCTTCAGAATGCGTTTGACGCTGCTTGGCTTGCGTGGCGTGCAGGGATACCGCAGCGCATTGGCTACGCGCGTGATGGCCGCAGCCCGTTGCTCACAAAAGCGGTGCGCGTTCCGAAAGTGGGAGAAATCACCGCTCATGAGCAGTTTTATTACCTGGAGCTTTTGCGACGCGCAGGTTGGATCGAAGAAGGGAAGGGCGAGAAATTCATTTCTCTCCATGTCAGCCCAGAGGCTCGATACAAAGCTGGGGAACGCCTTGTGGCCGCTGGTTCTCGAGCGAGCGCATTACGCGTAGCCATCAGTGCAGGCGCGTCCTACGGATCGGCGAAATGTTGGGCGCCGGAAAGATTTGCCGCGGTCGCTGACCGTCTGGTGGCAAACTTCGATGTGGATGTGATCTTGTTCGGCACGGCTGGGGAAACGGCGATCTCGTCGGCGATCGGGGGCGCAATGCGCCGGCCGCCGATCAATCTGACAGGAAAGACGAACATCGCGGAGTTTCCTGCGCTTCTCTCGCAGTGTCAGCTCTTTATTGGCAACGATTCTGGGGCGATGCATGTGGCCGCCGGTGTTGGAGTGCCGGTGGTGGCCATCTTTGGTCCTACGGATCCGAACGGGACAGCTCCGGTCACGTCGGCGTGCACGATCGTTCAGGAAAAGCCCTATTGCAGCCCATGCTTCCTGCGGAAATGTCCTACCGATCATCGGTGCATGAATCGGGTTTCTGTGGAAGCGGTCGAGACCGCCGCTCGTTCATGGCTCGCGTCAGCGGGGGTGCGCCCTGCCTGAGCCGACGGAGGCACGTCCTGCCGTGTTTCTCGATCGAGACGGAACAATCTCCGAAGAAATGGGTTATGTAAATCATATCAGCCGCTTTCGTATGTTTCCCTTCGCGCCGACTGCCATCCGTCTCCTCAATGACGCGAAAGTGCCCGTGATCGTGGTGAGTAATCAGTCCGGGGTCGCACGAGGATATTTCCCAGAATCGCTGGTACACACTGTTCATGAACTGATGAACCAGCAGCTCGCGGCAGCTGGAGCCCATCTGGATGCGATTTATTATTGTCCGCACAGTTCGGATGATGCCTGCGGATGCAGAAAGCCGCAGGCTGGATTATTGGAGCGGGCCGCAAGAGAGCATGGAATCGATCTTGGCAGATCCTTTGTCGTGGGCGACCGCTATGTTGATGTGGAACTGGCGCATCGCGCCGGTTGCCGTGGAGTTCTGGTTCGCACTGGGTATGGGGAAGGAGAGCTTGCATGGCATTCCACGACGTGGCCAAAAGCTCCTGATTTTGTTGCTGATGACCTTGCCGAAGGCGCAGAGTGGATAGTGGAGCAGATTCGATGAGGCCTTCGCGCCGGGACAAGGCAGAACGGTCCAGCTCCGTCGATCTCGCGGCTCTTGCGGATTACGTCGAGCAGTTTCCCTCTAGGACTGTAGTGTTGCTAGGTGATTTTGTCGCCGATGAGTTTCGGTTTGGCGAAATCTCGCGAGTCTCCCGTGAAGCGCCGGTTTTGATCCTGCGCCACCGCGAGACCCAGGTGTTGCCGGGCGGTGGAGCAAATGCGGCAAATAACCTCTCAGCGCTAGGCGCGCGTGTCCTGCCGGTCACGGTGGTTGGGGACGATGCCGCGGCGGATGCTTTGATTGCACATTTCAAAAGCAAGGGTGTCAACGTTTCTGGAATCGTGCGGGTGAAGGGAAGAACCACCCCTACAAAAACGCGGTATTTGGCTGGATGGGCTCATACTGTCAGTCAACAGGTGCTTCGAGTTGACCGTGAACCGCAGCCGCTACCGCCGGCTACACAACAGAAGGTTGGGAAGCTTCTGCAAGCCAAGCTTCGAAGCGCTGATGCACTCGCCGTTTCCGATTATGGTTTTGGTGCGGCGTCACCAGAACTTGTGCGCCGGGTGACCTCAAGGCACAAGAACCTGACCGTCACGCTGGACGCTCGTTACCACATGGCGTTATATGCAAAAGCAGGAGTTACGGCAGCCACCCCGAACGAAGGAGAACTCGAAACGCTGCATCATACGTCCATCGGCCGAGACCTGGAGGAACTCGAGCGATGCGGTCGGACGACACTGTCGGAAATGAAGCTGAAGGCCCTTATAGTGACGCGCGGTCGGGATGGCATGACTCTATTCGAAAGGAGCGGCAGGGTGTATCACATCTCGATCCATGGCAGTAGCCAGGCCGTCGATGTTACGGGTGCGGGAGACACGGTACTTGCAGCCTATACACTTGCTCTCGCGTCTGGAGCTTCATTTCTAGAAGCTGCGCACCTCGCAAACATCGCGGGAGGATTGGTGGTCATGAAACGTGGTACGGCGACAGTCTCACGCGAGGAACTGCTCGAGGCCATTCGGCGCGAAGCTGCTGGGGAAAGCTCCTGAAGCGTGCGTCCTGCAGAATCCAAGATGATGTCTCGCGAACACCTTCGCGAGCTTGTCTGTAAATGCAAGCTTGCGGGGGAACGCGTGGTTTTTGCAAACGGCTGCTTTGATACGCTACATGTCGGCCATGTCCGTTATCTCGATGGAGCGCGTCGAGAGGGTGATGTCCTAATCGTGGGCGTGAACGCCGACTCCAGCGTTTGTGCATTGAAGGGTCCTGGCCGTCCTGTGTTGCAGGAATCGGCTCGAATGACTCTTGTAGCGGCCTTGCGCGCGGTTGACTACGTTGTGCTTTTTTCTGAGCCCAACGTCGAGACGCTGCTGGAGTTTTTGCGTCCCGACGTGCACGCCAAAGGCACGGACTACACGCTCGAAAGCGTTCCGGAGCGCGCTACCGCTTCCCGCCTGGGCATCCGGATCGCCATCGTTGGCGACCCAAAAGATCACTCGACGCGTACTTTATTCGAATCTGTTCGCAAGGCGCCGCATGACTGAGCCTCGCTTCCTGGTTTTGCGCCTAGGCTCACTCGGAGATATTGTCCACACGTTCCCAGCAGTGGCTGCATTGAGAAAAACCTTCTCTGATGCGGAAATCGTCTGGCTGACACATCCTCGCTGGAAGGGTCTCATCGAAAGCAGTGGTTTGTGTTCACAAGTGTGGACGATCGAGACGCGCGCTCTTTTTTCGCTGCGCGAGATCGTCACGCATGTGCGAAAGAGTTATTGGGACGCCTCGATCGATTACCAGGGGCTTTGGAAATCCGCGACATTGCCGTTTTTCGGAGGTGTCAAACGAAGAATCGGGTTTTCCTCGCACACGATTCGTGAGTATGGCGTGCCAGTCTTGTATACGGAGCGAGTCAGGGCCACTACGACCCACATCGCTGATCAGAATGGGGAACTTTCCGTTCGAGCAGGTTCCCGTGAGCGCGCAGCATGTTTTTCGTTGCATATTCCGCCGCACGAAGAAGCGCTGGTTTGCTCAACACTGAAAGCGGAGGGGATCGATCGTTACGTTATGTTGAGCCCTGGCGGGGGCTGGCGCGCGAAATGTTGGCCTCCGGAACGCTTCGGACTTCTTTGTCAACAGATCAGAGAGTCCCTAGGTCTTCGTTGCATCGTAAACTACGGTCCCGGAGAAGAAGACCTCGTCGCTGCAGTCCGAGCCAGTAGCGGCGATGCGGAGCCTTTGCTGCACAACAGCGAACTTGGCCAGCTCATGGCGCTGCTTCGTGGTGCAGCCTGCATCGTTGGTGGCGATACCGGACCACTGCATCTTGCGATCGCGCTCGGCACGCCTGCTGTGGCACTTTTCGGTCCAACCGATCCAGCACGCAACGGTCCGTACCATGTGGCTTCACGTCCCATCGGTGCCGTTGGACACTGGGAATCGACAACGGACGGTGAGAAGGACATCGTCCTGCGCGCGGACAACACGGTCACTACTCACACCCGCCACGATCGAAGTCACCCCGCCATGTTAGCCATCGATGTGGAATCCGTGTTTGATGCGGTTTGGCAGCAGATTGGGACGATCGCGTGAGCGCCGGTGAATTCTTCGCCCGATGGCGTGTTCGCTTGGGCTATCCCTTATCGCTTGTAGCTCTGGCATTCGCACGACCAAATCCACGCAGCATTCGCCTCGGTGCACTCCTCGGCTTGATTGGCTTGCTGATTCGGGCCCTGGCGGCTGGATACTTGCGGAAGCAAGAAGTGCTCGCCACCACAGGGCCCTACGCCTACACCCGCAATCCGCTTTATCTGGGCAGTGCGATCCTTACGCTTGGTGCGGCAGTCGCCGCGTGGTCGTGGGTTTCGGCGGTTCTCCTGTGCGGGTATTTTGCCCTGTTCTACAGCATGGTGATGCAAGGCGAGGAGCGCGAGCTTCGGCTTCAGCACGGCCCAGCGTACGACGCGTACGCCCGGGCGGTGCCTTTATTCTTCCCGAGTCTTACGCATGCGAAAATCGATGGTGCGAGGAGCGGCTCGTTTTCCTTCGCGCAATACAAGACGAACCGCGAGTATCGCGCGGCGTTCGGCTTTCTAGTGCTGCTCGGCTCGCTTTTCCTGATCTGGCGCTTGCGCCAGTCTTGATGCGTCGCCTGCTGTTTCAGGGCATGCCACAAAACACGAAATCTCGATGCTATGCCCGTCGGTCCAGATGTGTACGGCGCCATCGCGGTCTGTTCTCAGAATTCGCACCTGCGTGCGATCCAGCCGCTCGGTCAAGCGCGGGCTTGGGTGACCGTATGGATTGTCTTCCCCGGCGGAAATAATCGCCACACGCGGTTTCACCGCGGCCAGAAAATCAGGCATTGTTGAATTCTGGCTGCCGTGATGCCCGACCTTCAAAACGTCTGCTCGCAGCTCTGCTCCTGCGTTTTCGGAAAGGATCGCGCGCTCGGCTTCCTTTTCCGCGTCTCCCGGCAGCAGTAGCGTGCGGTCTCCATAGCGCAATCGCAGCACCAGCGAATCGTTGTTTTTTGCGGAGGGCGCAATCTCGGTCGGCAAAATCTCAGGCCAGAAAAATTGGCCTTCCACGCCGTCCCATACGAAAGTCTTGCCTCTAATCCCATATTCAACGGGGATTCCTTTCGCGCGTGGCAGGCTCACGAATTTTACGAGCGCAGGCGAAGCGACTTCCCGCCCGATCCAAACCGTGCCAACCCGAAAATTCTCCAAGACAGCGTTCAGACCTCCGATGTGATCCTGATGCGCGTGAGTCAAAGCCACGAGATCAAGTTTCTGAAATCCTCGCGACCACAGGCACGGGACAGGGCCTCTGCGCCCGGATCGACTCCGGCGTGCTCCTCTTGTCCGC